>Ga0224557_1002191_pt1 | contig 17139 bp, 19 predicted proteins | sample 714S31014metaG_FD_180677 | JGI IMG/M metagenome (GOLD analysis project Ga0224557, IMG submission 180677) | Peat soil microbial communities from Stordalen Mire, Sweden - 717 S3 10-14 | ecosystem: Environmental > Terrestrial > Soil > Wetlands > Peat | place: Sweden: Norrbotten County, Stordalen...
TCGGTTACTCGCAGCCCGTCGGGGAGCAGTTGAAGTTCATGGTCACCTGCGAGAGAGGACCGGTGGCGCTGTTCGCCTGGAGCTCGGCGGCGCGGCACCTGGGGCCGCGTGACCGCTACCTGGGGTGGTCGATCGAGGCGCGACGGCGCAACATTCGCTTTCTCGCCTACAACACCCGATATCTCGTTTTGCCCTGGGTGCGCGTCGAGCATCTGGCATCCCATCTGCTCGGGCGCATGACAGGGATGCTGCCGGCGCAGTGGGAGACGGTGTATGGCCATCCGGTACACTTCGCCGAGACGTTCGTGGACACCACGCGCCATCGCGGCACCTGTTACCGCGCGGCGAACTGGACAGTGCTCGGGCGCACGCAGGGCCGTGGCAAGGATGATCTGACGCACCGGCCGAACCGGACGCTCAAGGAGGTGCTGGGGTTGGCCCTGAGCCGAGACTTCCGTGCGCGGCTGCTGACGGCATGAGTCGCAACAAAAAGAAGAAGAAGCGCCAGCCGCCCGCACCGCCGCGCCTGCCACTGCCGATCGAGGAAATCGCGGCGATCGTTGAGCGCACCAAGGGGGCGGCGCTGAGCGCCGAGGATCACACGGTGCTCAAGAGCGCGGTGGATACCTTGGCCGCGGCGATGGACATCATCGACTTTATGACCTCGGAGCTGCAGGCGAAGAGGACCTCGCTCGAGCGACTGCGGCACATGCTGTTCGGCACGCGAACCGAGAAGACCGACAAGGTGCTCGGCGCAAGCGCCGCGCCAACCGGTACGCAAGAGACCACCAAACCCGACTTAAACGAAGGTCAAGCGGCACCGCGCACCCGGCCAGACGGCCATGGGCGCAACCCCCCCGCCGCCTACACCGGCGCGCAGAAGGTTCACGTCGCGCATGCCGCCCTGCACCGCGGAGACGACTGTCCGGGCTGTGCCAAGGGCCGCGTTTACCCATTGGAGGAGCCGGCGAAGCTGGTGCGCGTCACCGGCATGGCGCCCTTGGGCGCCACGGTCTATGAGTGCGACCGGCTGCGCTGCAACCTCTGCGGGGAGGTGTTCACGGCCCCGGCACCGCCGGGAGTCGGCAACAGCAAGTACGATGAGAGCGCCGCCGGCATGGTCGGCTTGGTCAAATACGGCACCGGCGTCCCGTTCTATCGACTCGAGAGACTGCAGGAGAAGATGGGGATTCCATTGCCCGCTTCAGTGCAATGGGAACTGGTGCAGGAGGCCGCCGAGGCGCTCGCGCCGGTGCATGAGGAGCTGATCAGAACGGCGGCCCAGGCACCGCTATTGCACAACGACGATACCACGATGAAGATCCTCAAGCTCACCCGCGAGCAGCGCGCGGCGATGCTGGCCAAGGATGCCAACGAGGAACGCACCGGCGTGTTTACCTCCGGGATCGTCGCCATCGAGGGGGGACGGCGCATCGCGCTGTTCTTCACCGGCGCGCGGCACGCCGGAGAAAACCTCGCCGCAGTGCTCAAGCGTCGATCGGCGGATTTACCCCCGCCGCTGCAAATGTGTGATGGCCTCTCGAGCAACACCGCCAACGACTGCGAGACGGTGCTGTGCGAGTGCATTATTCACGGGCGCCGCAACTTCGTCGAAGTGGCCAATAGCTTCCCCGAGGAAGTGCGCGTCGTGCTGCACACCTTGGCGCAGGTCTACAAGATCGACGCCCGCGCGCGCGAGGAGGGACTCACACCGGAAGGGCGGCTGCTACTGCACCAGACCCACAGCAAGGCGCTGATGGCGGGCCTGCAGAAGTGGCTACAGGCGCAGTTCGACGAGCGCAAGGTGGAGCCGAACTCCGTGCTCGGCAAGGCCATCACGTACATGAACAATCATTGGACCGGAATGACGCGCTTCCTGTACGAAATCGGTGCCCCACTCGACAACAACATCAACGAACAGGCGCTGAAGCTCGTCGTTTTATACCGAAAAAACAGCCTCTTTTATAAAACTGTCAACGGCGCCCATGTCGGCGATGTTTTCATGAGTCTCATCCATACCGGAGAGCTCAATGGGATCAACGTGTTTGAATACCTGCTCGCGGTGCTGCGTCACCGCGAGCAGAGCGCGGCGTGTCCCGCGGACTGGATGCCCTGGACCTACCAGGCGACGCTCGCGCGCGAAACCTGCGGCCCAGACCCGCCGCCGTAGCAGCGGCGAGCCCAAGCCCAAGGATGAATGCCGCGATCAGCTCGTTCGTAGCTCCGTCGTCTCCGTGCCGAGCCTGCGCCACAGGGGCGCCGCCGGCGCTCGCGACGGATCGCCACCCCAGAGCAGCGCTTGAAACTCATGCGCCTGCAGAGCGCTCGTCGCGGCGTGCGCCGAAGAAGAAGGCCAGTGACGGAACTTCCCAGCTGACATACGTTTTTGGGCGAGCCAAAAGCCCTGGCCGTCATAAACCAGGCATTTTATTGCCGTGCCCCGACGACTGCGGAAAACAAACACCGTCCCGTCGAAGGGGTTGGCGGACAGAATCGAGCGGCACAGCCGCGAGAGTCCATCAATACCACATCGAAAATCAACCGGCTCGACCGCGACCAATACCCGCATCTGCGGCGTGATCTGAATCATGGCCGACACCGGAACGCGCTCACCCACGCCGCCACGTGCGCACTCGTCGCGCCCTTCACTCGGATCGTCAACCGTGTGCCGTCCGGGCTCGCCACCTCCACCATCGCATCACTTCCGGCTGGCGCCTCGCTCAATGCGGCGAATGGCGCAGGTCCGCTCAGCTCGATGAAATCGGGGCGACTGACGGACCCGGTGCGTACGCTTGTCCGACTGACCAAACGAGGCGGCCCACTCGCCCGCATACGTCGCTTGAGTCCCACGGAGTTGACCCTCAGTGCTCGCGAGACTCGGCCAATCCCGAGCTTGCGTGCAAACCCGCTTGCTTCCTTCCACAGCTCCTCCGGCATCGGCCGCGTACCCGGTCGTGTCTGCCGCCATGCCTCTATCCTTCGATGAAGACCCTTCAGTTCAACCGGACCGGCGAATCCCACTGCTGTCTGCATGATGTTGCCCTCTCACTCGCGGACTGCGAGCGGCCATCACGCTACCCCTCCATGCGGGGCCATTTCACGCACGCCTGCCGAAAGGACACGCTTGATGAGCTCGGAAGCCAATGCAACGACGTCGGGATAATACGGCCCGGTACTGGGATGGGTGCTATCGTCCATCGACTTCGCGATACACAAAAGAAGAGACTCGGCCTTCAGTAGAAGGCCTTGTTCTGACTCCAGAAACTGCCGCAATCGGCCGCGAATGCGTATCGGAGTCCCCCGCCCCGGAGCCTCGGATTTTTCCCGGTCACGCTGGGTTGGGTACCTTCGACGCGGCGCGCCCGCCCTCGGCTTTGAAGGCCGATTTCGGCTCAAACGACCCTTCGACGTAGAATGGACGGTAGCCATGATTGCTCCTGTCAAGCAGTCGCGGTTAGGTGTCCGGCGGTGTTCGCGCATCGTCGGGCGCCGTTTATACAAATCGGCAAGTTTCGAGTACTGTAGTCCTTACTCTTATACACTTTACTAGTAAATACAATAGAAGAATTTATGGTATCCCAGAAAGGACGTCAAGCTCAAACAAGTATTTATCTGCCAGTGGAAACGCTGGAGCGACTGCAACAGCTGTCCAAGCGTTCGCGCATACCCATGGCCTCCTATATGCGGGAGGCTGTTGAAGACTTACTGAAAAAGTATGAAGAGCCCAAGAAGCGCACTACGAAGTAAGTCAACGTTGGGATGTTGAGTGCGAAAAATCGGCGGCAGGCAGTTTCTTTGATATGTGCGGCCGTTACGTATCCCCCGACGAAGCCTCGATCGAGCGCGAGTTCACTCTCGTTCGCACGGAATGGCAGTTCCCTCCCAGTTACAACGTCGCGCCTACGCAGAATGTCCCTGTGATTCGGAGAGTAACCAGATCCGGGGGGTGTAGTGATGCGACGCACAAGGGTAAGCTCGCGAATGGCGCGGAACGAGCCAGATAAAATCTATCAATTCCGGGCGGTGCTGCGAGCGATTAGCCCGCTGATTTGGCGCCGCTTGCTGGTGCGTAGCGAGAGCACGCTGGCTGACCTCCACGAAATCCTTCAAGTCGCTTTCGGTTGGGAGGACGTACATCTCAATCGCTTTGAAATTCGTGGCCGTGGATACGAGGTCTATCGTGACGGTGGCGGGATGACGGGCATCGACGCCGAAGACGTACGGCTCTGCGACCTGAATGTGCGGCGCCTTGAGCGTTTTGACTACGAGTACGATTTCGGCGATGGCTGGATTCATGACATTCGCCTGGAGAAGGTACTGCCCGCCGACCCGAAGATGATCTATCCGACCTGTGTTGCCGGAAAATGTGCGGCGCCCCCGGAAGATTGTGGAGGTCCCTATGTCTTCATGAGCAATCGAGCGCGTTATTGCGACATCGGCAGCGGCGAGTCACGCGAAGACCTGGATGATTGGGGGGGGGATACCAACGACCTCGATGATGAGGAGTTTGAGATCCTCGGCCGGTACCACCCGGATCAGTTTGACCGACGCGCGATCAATCGGGCCCTCGCGCAGCTGGCTGCAGGGTCACATGAAGGAGATCGCCGTGGCGTTGTGCACTACATAGATTATGGCAAATTCGCGTGGGGCCGCTTTTAGGCACTCGGCGCACTCGGCCACGATGAACTCGCGGGCAGCAATCGTGCCCCATATCGCTCCCGCGGGAACAACCAAGACACCAAAATTGAGGGTCCTTTATTTTCAGCGGGTCGCAGTCCTCGAGGCGCAATCATTACAGCGGTTGGCGCAAACGGAGCGTCAGCGCATAACACCCGGGTTGCCAGATCCCGGCGGTCGGTAATTCCTTACGGTGAAACCGGCGATCTCGGTCCCAACGTCGGCCACGTCAACATCTATTCCCTGACCGACCTCGCGGCCGTGCGCCGTGTTCTTGATTGCGTCAGGCGTGCCCATCCGTTTGGACCTTACCATCTGGTCGTTAACAGAGTCCCACACCTCAAAGTGATATACGGTAATTTTGGTCATGTCACGGCTCCTGTCCAGATTTGCACATTGCTCGGCATTGGCACCAATCACTGGCAATCACGGATTCCTTGCCGCATCACCCCGCTCGAATCGAATTTCACCCACCACCGGACTAGCAATTCTTTCGATGTCAGGCACCAACCCCATGGTCCTCACCACTGCGAAACGCCGCGCGTCAACTCCTGGAAAAACATTGGCGAGCACGGATGCCGCTGCCAGCAATGTACGTCCTTTGGTAATAAAGTCATCGACGAGTAGGACGCGAGCCGGCGGCGGCAAACGATCGACAACTTCCAAGGAAGTGACGTGTACTTGGACTTCAGGTCTTTCGCCGGGAGCCGCGAGCGCCGACTTTGGCACTGCCGATACCCTTTGCAGCGTCGGCCACACTTCGCTACCGAGTCCGGCCGCCAATAGCGCTTGGCAAATGCGTTCGGGCACCCAAAGTGTATCAGTACCGCGCCGAGGCGCCCGACCAGGGACCGGCACAAGGGCCACATCGCCGCCGAAGAATCCTGGGAACCCGCCGTTCTGAACGAGCTTGGCAATGTGAGTTGCGACTAACGAAATAACCTGGGGATCTCCTCGTTTGAGTGCATCCCTGAGCCGTCGGGATCTCGCTGAGATTGGCGACTGTCCGCGAGGCGAGTAAACGAGCGCGGAACCGAACGCCAAGCCGGCAATCAAAAGAACATCTCTTCCGATAAATCATGGTGAGACGTGACCGCCGGAATATCCGACAACACCTCTTCCAGATTGCTTCTCGAAATCACCTGCGCGCCGTAATGAATCATCTCGTTGGGCCACGACAATGCGGGGTCGTTGACCACATTTTCCATCAAAAAGAGTAAGCGACCGAGCCGCAGCGCTTCCCAGCCTTGATGCAGCGTGCCGCTCTTCTCGCCGGCCTCGACAATGACCGTCGCATCCGTAAGGAGTGCCATCGTGCGATTGCGAATCGGAAAATTCTTAGGAGTCACCGCAGAACCCGACGCGAATTGACTCACGACCAGCTGCTCGCGCATCAAGCGCTCCTGCAGATCGCGGTTCTCCTTCGGGTAGAATTGATCGAGCGGCGTCCCAAGAACCGCGATCGTACTTCCACCCGCCTCGAGCGCAGCGGTGTGAGCGGCGGTATCAATACCCTCGGCCAATCCGCTCACGACGATGATTTGGTGTGCGACGAGCGCTTTGGTTAGCGACTGCGCCCGTCGGCGACCGTCGGGCGTCGCTTTGCGCGACCCGACCACCGAGACCCGCGGGCCTCGTGCAAGGAGAGATCGATCACCGGCGTAAAAAAGCTGTTTTGGGGCGTGTTTTTCCTCAACGTCATTGAGGGCGCCCAGAACCTCTGCGGGCGACAACCGCAGGGTGGGCTCAGGCTTCGCCGCCGTATTTGGCTGTCTATGACCCATCCCTTCAGGCTATACCAATTCCGCTCTTACGGCGACCTCCAAAGGGCTCCGCCTATCGGGAGTATCCACGTTCTGCCACCACTTCCAACCCTATCAAGGCTCCAGTCACTGAAGCCGTCGCCACACTCTGCCTGCAATTCTTGTGACACCGTTACAAGATTTCGTTTGCCGTAGGCCGCCCTGCCCTCTTGGAGATTCTCGACGCGCGCTGCCCTACGGGTCAGTAGAGCCAATCGGAGTGCTCAACGCGATCAGATCAGGCGACCCTACGCTTTCTGTTGACCGATCGGAATCGAATCCCTAGTTTCATGGCCTTCTGAGCAACAGCACCCGCTGTACGGCGCAGTTTCTTCGCTGCCTGAGTTCCTGAGAGTCGATCTTTTGCAAAACTCCGCAGATTCTTGACATCTTCCTTGGACCAAGCGCGAGGTGCGCGCTGCTTTTGTTTTACCATCGCCATCATTATCCTCGCCTACTAAAAGGACCTATTATACCGAGATCTGCCACCTGGCGTGGAGCACGCCTTCCGCACTAACATTCCCCATTGCGCATCGGCAAGGCCGCCTCTCGAATCCCCAAACACATGACGATCAGTCGGAAACCTCAACAGCCGTCTTCCCAGGAGTTCGAACGCCTTGATGGTCTCGTTGAGCGCGTAACGTTTCACAACGCCGATAGTGGGTTTTGCGTCCTGCGACTGCACGTCAAGGGCGAGCGTGAACTCGTGACACTGGTGGGTTTTGCACCGGCCGTCACCCCGGGCGAGTACGCCTCGGCATCCGGCACCTGGATCACGGATCGCGAACATGGTAGGCAGTTCAAGGCGGTCTTCGTGAAGATCTCGCCTCCGACCACGCCACCGGTATCGAACGTTACTTAGGCTCAGGCATGGTCAAAGGCTTTGGCCCAGTCTACGCCGCACGTCTGGTCTCGGCCTTCGGCGCCGCGGTGTTCGACACCATCGAGCGCACCCCCGAGCGACTGCGCGAGGTTGATGTGTTCTAGAGATTCGTGGCCAGCAGGCACATTGCCTGCTCCCGGAGCATTGTAGGCCGCCCATCGAGCGGACCGGAAAGCATGCTCGACAGAACTGGTGCGTCAGCGGGCCTTCGGTCAGCTTCCCGACTGAATCCGGCGCTCGGTCTTGCGCAATAATTGCTTACGCGCCGCCCGGCTACGGCGTTTGAACTCCGCTATCAGAGGCTTCGGCGCAACGAGAGTGATTTCAGACCAACCGGCAGGCAAATGTAGCTCCTGCCAGGCGGCGGTGACCTGCGTCTCGATCGTATAGATTCGCTGCAAGTTGACTCCATAAGCGGCGGCGAGAGCCGTCGCCGGTTCCTGACGTAAGATGCGCCGCTTGGCGATTTCGAGAGTTTGGGGCTTAAACCGACGTTTGCGCTCCAGTAGCTTGAACGCCGTCGCATCCATCCTCACCTGAGCAATCTCTGAATACCCTGCATCGCGAAGCGATACAACACGTACAGCATCAAGAAAACCACCGACGCGCCAAGCACATGCCAACGGTGTTGAAACGGCGCATGGAAAATGAAACCGAACAACACAGCGACGAAAAAGCATCCTAGCGCCAGGGCGCTCAACACGACTGCGAGAAAGGGCTCCGCCATCGACATCACCAAGAAGAGAGCGAGCGCGCAGGCGCGAATCGCGAAGACAAGCGCTCCCGTTGCGGCGCTCCCGTTGCGGCGCTGCCGGTAAGGCGCGCGTTCCGCGAGAGCCCGCTGTCGGCGATGTCGTTTCTCACAGGGCCATCCAAGTCTTCAGCCGGATCTTACTGAGTGCCACGGGTTCTTGCGAGCCATCGGCAAATTGGACGGTGGCCTGGTTCGCCCGGGCGCCCGGTTTCAGCACCATGGTGCCTTCCCGACCGGCGACTTGCACGGTGAGGCTATTCCACGAACCGGCGCCCGATCGCGGCGCAGACGGCGGTCCCGTCGGGTTGGCGCCGGGTGAAGGATGGGACTCGGCGAGGGTCCGTGTCACGATCCGACGGGTGATCGGTGAATCCCCGTTCAGCCAGGTGGTGACGCCGGCAGGATCTTCGTCATATCGCCGCGCCAACAGGTACGCCGAGCGAATATCGGGAATTCGCCGGCTCCGGAAAGCCTCGCGGATCGCGGACGGCGCCTTGATCAAAAGCGCTATCTCAGAAATGTATGATTTAGGCTTGCCGAGACGCTTGGCGATCGTGATGCGCGAGTCGCCGGCGGCCTCCCGTTTCTCCATCCAGTCGGCAATGTCGAGAGGATCGAGTTCCTCGCGTTGCAAATTCTCGATCGCTTGACGGTAAGGATCGAAGTTGTCATCGATGACCGCCGCGATCGTGGGGTACCCGAGCAGGCACACGGCGCGGAATCGGCGCTCGCCGTAACTGATGAGGAAATAGTCTTTTTTGTGGATGTTCCGCCGGACCGTAATTGCTTGCAGCAAGCCGTCTGCCTTGATGGTTTCGGCCAATTGAATGACCGCGGCTTCGTCGAACGACTTACGAATGTTGTCCGGATCGCGCTCGATCCGGGCGACAGGTAAATCTCGCGGTTTGCCGGTGGTGGCGGCCGCGTTTCGTCCAAGCGCGGCGACATCAAAGTCCTTCAAGCCTTCAAACTGTCCCATGGCTAGTTCACGGCCACATCTTCATGGACCGGCTCCATTTTCTTCATCAACGTATCGAACACCTGCAGCACCTCCACGCTCGCATCCCGCGCGGCGGCTGTCGGCAACTGCCACACGCCACGGCCCTCCTCGAGGGCGCGTGGAATGGCCGCGCGAGTCGAGATCTTGAGGGGTAGCACATAATCCTGATAGTTTTCGAATAGATCCTGCAGGGCGGCCTTTTGGCGGGTCGAGTTATGCATGAATCGGTTCGCCAAAATCCCCAAGAATTTGAGCTTGGGATTCCATTGCTGGCGGACGCCAAACACGGTTTGCAGCATGTCTTTGACGGCTTGGGTTGAATACTCCTCGAGCTCGATCGGCACCGTGACGAAGTCCGCGCTCGCGAGCGCGGCGACCATTCGAACCCCTAAGGTCGGCGGCGGATCGAGGAGGCAGTAGTCAAACTCCTGTTGCATTGCGTCTAAGTGCGCTGCAAAGGTTTGTACCAGACGATTCGCCACCTCGGCGCTGGCACGTTCGAGATTGGCCAATTGGGGTGTCGCGTGAATCAAGGCTATGTTCTTGCGCACCGCGGGCAAGGCGATCGGCGCGTCGGCAAACAAGGCCGTGGTGGGGATGTCCATACGGCACTGACGAAGCGTATGCGACAAATTCCGTTGGCTGTCCAGATCCACCGCCAACACGCGAGCGCCCCGCCGGTCGGCTAAAAAATAGGCGAACAAACTCGAGAGGGTACTCTTGCCGACGCCGCCTTTCTGATTTGCGATGGAAATGATTTGCATGAATGTGTCGATGTCGCGAAGCAAGAACCGCCTATGGATCGGTTATATCCGAACGATTCACTCGGAACCGCGCCTCGGGGCACGGAAGCGAGCTTTTCGCCAAACTGTATAAAACTGTAGAAGAGAGTACTCCCGCGCGGTTGACCCGACAAGTCACCTGGGTGTTATATGGCGATCGCCATGGACAAGGATGACATCGCGCGAATTCGTGACCTGCCGCTCGGGGCCGTGTTACAGCACCTGGGCGCGGAGCGTGATCCGAAGGACCCTGCGCATAATTGGCGCCTGGGAGCGAGCCGGATCACCGTGACGGACGCACGGTTCTACGACCACAACGAGGCTGGGGCGCTGCATCGGGTGCGGGATGGTCGGGCGGGCGGCGGCGGGGCGATCGATCTCGTCCAATACCTGAAAGATGTCGGCTTTCGGGAGGCGGTCCGCGAACTCGGCGGCCTGGAAGGCTCGCGCGCGGTCGCCCCCACGCCTAAGGCTGCGAGCAATCGGATCTCGGCGGACACACGGCCGCTGCCGGCGCCGGCTTCGGATAGAACTGCGCGCGCGCACTGGTACTTGACGACCGTGCGGATGATTCCGGCAGCAATTGTCGAGCAGGGGCTCCATAGCAAGGAGATGTTTGCCGACGTCCGTGGCAATGTGGTCTTTCGGTTACGCGACGAGGCGGGGCAGGAAGTCGGTTACGAAGTCCGGGGCACCTACGACAAACCCTACCACTCCGTGCACGGCGAGAAAGGCATGTTCTTTGCCAAAGGGGATCGCACCCGGGCTGCCGCGTTCGTCGAATCGGGCATCGAGGCATTGAGCTACCGCGCGCTGCGCGGGAGCGGGCTCATCGTGTCGACCACGGGGAGCGCGGTTGAGAAGCCGGCGGCGATGGCCCGCCTGCTGAAAGCGCGGGGCTATGAGATTGTCGCCGCGTTCAATGCCGACAGAAGCGGTGACCGTATGGCGGACCGCCTACGCGAGCTCGTCGGGAGTGAGGTGAGGCGTGATCGACCTGCGGACGACCGGGGAAAGGATTGGAATGAGCACTTGAGGTCCCTGCGCGGCGAGCGGGGAGCCCGTCCTGAGCAGGGGTTCGAGTCCCGTCAGGAGAAGGGTGCGTCGATGGGAGCGACCGAGCTGATTCGGTAATCCCCGACGAGGACGGGTCGCGGGTCCCGCACCCGGTGCGCAAGACAGACGCAGGGAGGTCGCCCTGCTATCGCGCCTGCATTGAGAGTGCTTGTGAGCGAATGCGATTCATGGGATTTGCGACGACGCCCTGCACATAGGGTTTGATCAACCGCTTGGACACCAAAAAGTAGAGCGGAACAATCGGGTAGTCCGTGAGCATCAAGCGCTCGCTGCTTTCCAAGAGCTCACGCCGGCGGGCCGAGTCGGCGTTGGCGGCCGCTGCATCGAGCAAATTATCGAATGCAGCGTTCGTGTAGCCGGGATCATTGTTGCTCGAGTGTGCGCGCAACGTATCGAGAAAGTTACTGGCGTCGTTAAAATCGGCACTCCAGGCGAGGCGAGCAACATCCCAGCGCGATCGATCGTGCCTTGACTGCAGAAACACCCGGTATTCCTCGTCAATGAGCTCGGTTTCGATACCCAGAGTCTCCCGCCACATCGACGCCACGACGATCGCGGTGTGCTTGATCGCGGGATTGGAATTGAACAACAGCCGCAGGTGCAGCGGCTTGCGATTCGAATACCCCGCGGCCGCATACAGGCGCTTTGCCTCCGCGACTCGTTCGGCGTCGCCCAAATCCTTCCAGGCCCAAGACTGCGAGCCATAGTTCCAGGTGCCCGGCGGAACGAAGCCGAAGGCGGGTGCCTGTCCAAACGCCAAAGACTGCACCAGCCGGGTTCGATCAATCGCCATGGACAACGCTTGTCTCAATTGCAGGCTCTTGCAGGGACCCGCGGTCAAATTCAAGCCGTAATACGCGGTCGCGAGATACGGGGCGGTGACGAATTCCGTTGAGTGCTCGCGGCGAAGCTCGACGACCGCGTTCTCAGGGACGGTGTCCGTGATATCGAGCGCCCCCGCTCGATAGCGAACGAACTGCGCATTGCCATCACTCGCCACCACATATTCGACGCGCGGTATGCGCACCGCGGAGCGGTTCCAGTACTGGGGATTCTTCGCGAGCTCGACCGCCGTCGTCGGGGACCATTCCGCGAGCACGTAGGCTCCATTGGACACCCAGGTGGCAGGATCGTGGCTGCGCGCGCTCGCGTTCGAATAAATAGGGTAGGCGGCCGAGTGCGACAGCAGCTGGGGAAGGTAGGGGGCCGGCTGCTCGAGATTCACGATGAGCACGGAATCGCCGCGCGCTTCGACCCCCAGGGCCGAAACGGGGGATTTGCCCGCGATGATGGCGGGTGCGTTTAAGATCAAGCGCAAATCATCCGCGACCGGCGAGCCTTTTTTCGGATCAAGTGTGCGTTGCCAGGCGGCGATGAAGTCCTCGGCGCGAACCGGTTTGCCATTGGACCACTTCGCGTTCGGGCGCAGCTGAAACGTGTACTGCGTGCCGGTCGCATTCACTGACCAGCTCGATGCGACGCCCGGAATCACCGCTCCGGAGGGAGATTCACTCGTCAACCCTTCGTAGAGGTCTTCCATCACTTCGGAGGAAAAGGTGTCGGCGGCATCCGCCGGATCCACTGTCGCGGGTTCACCGCTTATGCCACGGCGGAGCACTTCGGCGGTGTTTGCGGGGGATTGTGGCTCACTGCATCCGAGAATCCCCACGACGAGGAGTCCGACACCTAGGCAGAGCAGGCGCCAAGGATGGTGACGATCAGAGATCCCTCTCGTGATTGGCATGTCGTTCCCCGCAGGTAATTATCGGCGCCTGATGCGACTCCCCACCGGATTTTTGGCGAACCTTAGCCGACTTAAGAGGCACCCCAAAGCCTAAGGGTTGGACGACGCTACTTTTTACGCCAGGTATAGACGCTCACGCCAATCGTCTTGCTCGGGGCTTTCTTCTTCCGTGATTTACTCGCTCCGCGTCCGAACTCGATCTCGATCCCCTGAATAAAGGAGGCGATGCGCGCGAGCATGGCGGGCTGGCTGATGTCGAGCACGTCGCTCGCCACCTTGATCGGTTCGCTCGCGACATACGCCGCAAACTCCCGGGGCCCGGTGTCGGTCGGATCTCGCATAGATTGCACCAGCGTATTGCCTAAGAGCCGCATTTGCTCGGCCGCATAGGCCAACGCGGCCGTACTGAGTTCGGTCGGCAGCGCCGTCGTTTTGCGATACCGCACGATTTCGTCGGGCAGCAATTGCACCAACCCGCGCCGCCGCAGCTCCTTAAGGACCGTCTTGGGTAGCTTCCCGGGCAGTGCCTTGTCGACGAGCTCCGAGAAACTCGGTCCCTCCGGCTGCAACTCCAGGGGTAGATCCAGCGGTAGGCCGCTCGTAGACAAATACCGGGTGCTCTTGCTCCACAGACTCAAGATGCGCTCGCTCTTCGAGTGCTGCCGCGCCTTCTTTTGCATGCGCAATTCGGCGCTCTTGGTGCCGGTCGCCAGGATGTTTTGGACTTCCCCGCGATTGAGGCCCGCCGCCAGCCCGATTTCTTCGTGACTGGGACCCCGACCCGTGCGCAAGTTTCCGGGCAGCGTTTCGGCGAGACGCCGGACGAACTCAACCCGCACCAGGGATTCGAGCTCTGTGCTGTTGACGCCAATGCGGACACAAATATCGATGATCGGATCGAGCGCCGCCGCTAAGACTTCGGCGCGCTCAAAGCGATCTTTAGACTGTGCCAAACGACGGCTCCCGGAGCGCGGCCACTTGCCGTTGGCGTCGCCAACGGCAGCGCGCTACTACCTGAATGACATATTGCAAAATACACTGTCTCCACACACTTTGGGCACTTTTCTAGCGCTCAGCCTGTCTGATGAAAATTCGTTACACAAAGCCTGTCAGTTTAGGAGACACTTTGTCTGCGATACGGTACCAATCACGCGAAGGCAAGTCTATATAGTATATTTGCATTGTGTGGACGGTCGCAAAATCGGCCGTTTTAGGGACAAATTGAGGTACGCCGGCAGGGCATTTTCCGCGATGATGGACCTCTATGGCTAAAGGAATACCAACCCTTAAGAGACGGCCTCGCCGTGCCTCCGGCGTCGTCGGTCCCCCGACCGATCGGGAGCTTATGCTCAAGCTCATGGTCGAGATGAACCATATCCAGCAGGACGTTTTCCTGAGACTAGGGGCCTCGCCGGAGGATCAGCGCACGGCGGCCCTGCGCGCCCGAAAGACCAGCACGCGATTGCGGCCGAGTGCGAGATTGATGGCGGCCATCAATGGGGCCGGGGACGTCCTATCCACGTGGCGTCGTGATAAACGCTACCGGGGAAGTGACGGCAGCCCGCGGGTGCTGCCCATCCGGGGTAAAGGCGCCACCTTGGAGACTTTGGTGCGCAAATGTGTGCCGCAAATGCCGCTCGAGGAGGTACTCACGTACATCTGCAGCCACGGCGATGCAACTCTGTACAAGGGAGATCGGGTGGCGCTATTGGGGACTGCCGCTATCCTCACACGAAGAACGCCGGAGACGACCCTGGCATGGTTGCTGACGCAGTTTCGACATGTTGCGGACACGACCCTGCACAATGCCGCGATTCCGGCTCATAAGGTCAAGGGGGTGGGGCTCTTCCAACGGCAAGTCGCGGGCTGGTTATCCGAGAAGGACTTCCGGCTTTACGCGAAGGAGGTATTTCCGCAGCTGCAGGAGGTGTGCGCCCAATTGGAGGCGGGCCTCTCCCTCGATCGTCGCGCCAAGCCCCGGGCCAATCGTAAAGAATGCGGGGTTGGGCTATTTGTGTATCAAGATTCGGGAAGCATCGGGTAACGGACCCATGAGAAGGCCGCATGGCATCGTCTAGGGGGAAAAACTCGCACAAGAGCTTGAAGCGCCGCGTGCTCAGCGTGCTAGGGCCCCCGACCGACCGTCGGCTGATCATCGACCTGCTGAAGGAGATGCATCACATCGTGCTCGATACCGCCGCTGAACTTGGCGTATCGGCAGTCGATCGACGCCGAGCGCTGGCGTTGGCAGGAAAAGATAAGAAGCGGCGGCGACCGAGTCTATCGACCATTGAACCAAGCTACCAATTGGCCGGCGTCCTTGCTCGCTGGCGATTCGATAAGCGGTATCTGCGCCCCGATGGAAGTCCGCGAGTGCTCTCGATCAAGGGTAAAGGCGCGACGTTCGAAACTCTGGCGCGGCTCTTTGTGCCCACTTTGCCCGTTGAGGAAGTTGTCGAGATGATCTGTAAGAATGCCGAAGTGACGCGTTTGAAAGGCGACAAGATTGCACTCATCGGCAGCCCCGTCATGATTGCACCGAAAACGCCGGAGATCACGGCCGCCTCGTTAGCCTTGCGCTTCCGCCGATTGGCGGAGACAACCGTCTACAACGCCACCATTCCCGCCAACGTGAAGGGTACCGGGCACTTCGAGCGCCAGGTGACAGGCGTTCTCACCGACAAAGAGTTTCGTGTGTTCTCCCAATCCGTCCGGCAGCAGCTGCAGGATTTATGCGATAGAGTCGATGCGGGCATAAAACAGCCCGGGCCCCGGAGTAAGAACCGAGCGACAACGGGCAAATCGTGCGGTATCGGCTTGTACGTCTTCAGAGACGACGGCAGATACGGCTAGAGCGACCTGGAAATCCCATGCCGAATCGCGTTCGCACCAAAAAGCCCATTCGCTTCCGTAATCGCGGCGACTCCCCGCTGTCACCCGCCACGACCGGCAAGCGCGAGCTGTTGCTTGAGCTCGCGCAGGAATTGCAAGAGATGAACATCGAGTCGATGGAAGGACTTGGGCTTTCGCGCAAAGAGCAAATGGTCACCTACCGTCGTGCCTCGAGGAGGGTCGGCAGTAAGACCCGTCCGAGTACACGGCTGATGGACAGAATTTCCGGCATCGCGGACCTGCTCAGCAGTTGGCGGCGCGATCCTCGCTATGTCCAGCCGGACGGCTCACCTCGTGTACTACCTATCAAAGGCAAGGGCGCGAGCTTGGAGACCTTGGCCAGAAAATTCGTGCCGGAGATGCCGGTCACCGAGGTTCTCACCGCGATTACCCGCCACGGCGAGGCCACCGCCTATCGGGGCGACAAAGTGGCTCTGGTCGGGGGTAGCGTGCTGCTCACGCCCAAGACGGCGGAAATGGCGTTGGCATTGTTGGTGAACCGGATTCGGCGCGTCTCCAAGACATTGTTGCACAACATGTCGCTGCCCGAGGGGAGCAAGGGACACGGCCGCTTCGAACGGCACGTCTTCGGCGTCCTGTCGGAGCGAGAATTCAACGAATATGCCCGGGTCATGCGCACCCAACTACAAGATCTCTGCGATCGCGCCGAATCGGGCTTGGAGCTCGCGGCTGATAAAAAAGGGCGCAAACGTAAAGCCTGCGGGATCGGCATCTTCGTTTTCCGCGACGACTAGCAATCTCGCCGCCGCGGCGGCTAAGAGTTACGCCCGCCTCCCCCGTTCCTCGAGTCGCGCAACACGCGTGCCGGGGAAGTATTCCGCTCCTAAGAGTTAAGTACCGCCAGGCGCCCAAGTTTCGCGCCCTTAAGGCCGCCACGCCAGGCCGTGGTTTCCCGCCAAGGTCGATTTCGCCAGACTCACTATAATATTTCTTGCAATTTCGTTGTATGTTTCATAGTCTCCATATCTGTACGTTTTTTTATACATCTTCTCTGTCGAAAATGCTGCGGTCGCAGCATCGAGACGCAACCTTAAGAAACGGCGCATCGGGGCGCCCGATAGGGGTCAGGGATGGGAAAAGCGATGCTTCGACAACGCGTTTTGGGCGCCATCGCCGTGGCAATCACGTGTCTGGATGCCGTGTTGGCCACTGCCTCTCCGCCATCGATTTCAGTGCTCGAGCAACAGGCGCTGGCCGAATTTACCAAGGCGGGCGACGCCGTTCGTGAACGACTCGCCCGGGAGGCCGCCGGTGACTTGATCGGCGCGCGCATCGCCGCCCGGGACGCTGACACCCACCGCTACCGTTTCCTCGATATCCAGCGCGAATTGGGCCGTCTGCACTCACGCGCCGCCCCTACCCCTTCCGTAGCAGCCTCGCGAAGTCCTTTCTCGCCCGATCCCTCTTTCTTGGTGCCTTCGGCCGACGGCTCCGCCCCTAAACCTGAGCGCAACGAGCCGCTGATGGGTCGCGTCTCACGCCCCGCTTGGGACATGTATCGGCCGCA
>Ga0224557_1002198_pt1 | contig 17085 bp, 29 predicted proteins | sample 714S31014metaG_FD_180677 | JGI IMG/M metagenome (GOLD analysis project Ga0224557, IMG submission 180677) | Peat soil microbial communities from Stordalen Mire, Sweden - 717 S3 10-14 | ecosystem: Environmental > Terrestrial > Soil > Wetlands > Peat | place: Sweden: Norrbotten County, Stordalen...
CTTGCCAAGGTGAGGGTCGCGGGTTCGAATCCCGTCGTCCGCTCTCTAGCAGGGCTTTTGGTGAGAAACTTGCACGGTGCAGCCACAATCGGCTGCTTTTTATGCAAGTAGTGATGCTCTACCTTCGGTTCAAAGCCCCGTTTCAGAGCGTTGAGACCACGTAGCTTGCATTCCGTTCGCTGGGGCTGTCGAGGATGCTCGCCGGAAGTCATACTTACCGGTATGACTTCCCGTGTTGGCCCCAAGGGGCAGGTGGTGATTCCGAAATCGATGCGCGACCGTCTGGGGATCGCACCTGGTGACGAGGTTGATTTTTCTCTCGATGGCGCCGGGGTACGGGTCGAGCCCGTTCGAGAGCAAACAAGTCTTCGCGGGAGCTTGGCGGGCCGGGGTCTCCTTTCCGAGCTCGAAGCCGATCACCGAGCGGAACGCGACCTGTGACGGAGTGTCTCGACTCGTGGGCTGTACTCGCTTGGCTGGAGGGTGAGGAGCCAGCGGCCAGCCGCGTGCAGGAAGCACTCGTGAGCCGTCCGGTGATGAGCTGGATCAACGTCGGTGAGGTCGCGTACGTGGTCGAACGTCGTGCTGGCGCTGACCGATCGCGCGACGTCGTGCGCGAGCTGCGCCGGTTACTGAATCTCGACCTTCCCACCGAAGAGCGAGTGATCGAAGCTGCCCGCGTGAAGGCGGGACATCGCATGGCGTACGCCGATGCGTTCGCGGTCGCTACAGCCCTTGCTCACGGAGCCGATCTTCTAACGGGCGATCCGGCAATCTTGCAGGGAGACGTCTCTTGGTCCGTTGTGGACCTTCGTCGCTCATAATCACCCGGAGCTTCGAGACGTTGCTCTAGATCAGCCGGAGCGACATGGGCATTCGCCGAATTCAACTCGGCGTCTGTCACACGGACGTGCGTGAAAATGCGTACGTTGATTCGTGGCGGGCGTGCCGGTGTAGCGGTTCGCAGCCCGATCAAGTAACCCAAGGAGAGCCATGTCTGCGAACTGCGATGAGCGGGTGGTCCGGATTCGGCAAAGAGCCGTCTTCTCTGCGATTGTCGGCAGCGACATCCCATCGGCAGTCGTCGAGGCTTTCGGCTGCCGCTTCGAGCCACGCGTCCGCTTTGGACAAGTACGCCTGGTCGTCACTTGGGGAAACTGAGTGACGGAAGCTACGGCGTGGGGTCATCGTGCACCACCGACAAGGTCGTCGAGTTGGGCAAGTGAGCCGACCTGACCCGTACCGCTGGGAGTTCAAGGCGCGCTTTAGGCGGCATGCCTTCGGCTGGAGATCCCAGCCCGCCGTCCAGCGCGTGAAGCAGGCGGTGACGGAGATCAAAGGGGTCGCCCGCCGCGACCCATTGCTCGGAGCCGAGGGGGCAGTGACCTTTCTCGAGCGTGTCTCGCCTGCGCTCGAGCACATCGACAGCTCCTCCGGGGCGATCGGGACGGCGGTCCACCATGCGATTGAGCAGCTGGTGCCCGTCGTCGCCGGCGCGGCGGCGGACGCCAAGACGCGGAACGGCTGGCTCGACCGGCTGTGGGCGGCACATGAGGCCGACCAGATGCCATACATCGAGAGCCTTGCCGAGCACTGGGGAGCACTCTGCGCTTCGCAGCAGGTCGCATCCGCCTGGGCGGACCGGCTGGTCGACGTGACGCGCATGGCCCTCAGTCCCGACCCGGCGCTCCACGGCCACTTTCACGGCACCTCGGCATGCATGAGCGCGCTCTACGCGGCAGAGCGCTACCAGGAGATCGTCGAGATACTCGACGTCGACACGATCTGGCCGTACAAGCGGTGGGCCGTGAGGGCGCTCGCCGCCATGGGAAAGAAGGCCGAGGCGGTGCGCTACGCCGAGTCGTGCCGCGGGCCGTGGACCTACGACGAGGAGGTCGACGCGATGTGCGAGGAGATCCTCCTTTCGTCGGGGCTCGTCGACGAGGCCTACTCGCGTTACGGCCTGCGGGCGAACCGCCGCGGCACTTACCTGGCGACCTTCCGGGCGGTCGCCAAGAAGTACCCGCACAAAGACGCCCACGAGCTCTTGGCCGACCTCGCGGCGACGACGCCGGGAGAGGAGGCGAAATGGTTCGCCGCAGCCAAGGAAGCCGGTCTCTACGATGAGGCGCTCGCTCTCGCCGACGCCGGACCATGCGACCCGAGGACGCTCACCCGCGCCTGTCGCGACTTCACCGAGAGCCAACCCGACTTCGCCCGCGGTGCCGGGCTCCTCGCGCTGCGCTGGCTCGCGAAAGGGTACGGCTACGAGGTCACAGGGGCTGATGTATGGAGCGCGTATGCCAACACGATGCAGGCGGCCGAGAGGAGCGACCGGGTGGCAGAGACACGAGAACGGATTAAGGAGGTCGTCTTCGGCGAGGGTGGAGGAGGTTTCGTGTTCGGAGTCCTCGGCAGGGAGCTCAGCTTGTGAGTGGGCGCTGCTGCCGCCGTGCACCGTTCCTGCGATGAGAACGCGAGCGTTCGTTCACGTGGCCGGGCCAGCGAAGGCCGGGAAGACGGCCTTGGTCGAGGCGATGCTGCAGTGCAGCGACGCCCTCGTCATCGCCGCGCGCTGCGGGCGCGACGACACGCTCGCACATCCACGGGAGAGCTCCCCCGCGCACGCACCCCGAGCTTCGCCGCTACCGGCAGGCGGGGGCCAGCGGTGCCGCTCTGTTTAGGTTCCCCGGCGACGGCAGTGAGCACGACGCCTTCTTCATGACAGAGCTCATGACGGACTACTCCGAGGGAGTCGTCGTCGAAGGAGATAGCCCGCTCGAGTTCGTCGACCTCCGGGTCTTCGTCGCACCCACCCCAGCCAACGGCGACGAGCTCTTCGTGCAGCGCTCGCCGACGCCAGACGATCGCACGAACACCGCTGTGCTCGAACAGGTACTGAGCGAGCCAGACAGTGTCATCAATCTTCTCGCCTGGGCGGGTGGTCCAGTACTCGGCGAGATGGGTCGCGGGCACGAGGCGTTCGGGCTCGGCGTGGGCGTTACGGGGACCGATTGGCCGGTGCCGACGAGGAGAAGGCCGCTCCGACGGACGATGAAGTCATCGCTACCATCGACGAAGACTGGCGGCCCCGCATGTTCAAGCGACGCGGCGAACTGCCGCTGGAAGAACGGGACAGGAGATCCGTCCGGCATAAATGCGTTGACAGTGACATCACAGGCCCCCATGTTCCCTCCGAGGGTGAGGCCCAGGATGTCGCCGTTGCCTTCGACCGCGACCCAAGACAGCTCCGAGTCGTCCCTGGTCGCGAGGATCTCCACACGTCCGTGGCGTTCGATGTTCGGGGCCGAGCCTCTCGACTGACAGGTCCGCCAGGGAGGGCGGGTCGTGGCACTGCACCAAGCCCGCTCCTTTCACCCTAGGCTGGCAGCGCTGACCGCTGGTGCGAGTTGCATCGAGGCCACGTAGGTTCCGCGGGGGGGCTAGGTCCGTTTTCTGACGACCATGACGGAAAGGCGGCATGCATGCTGTACATGAGCGCTCGGAGCGCCGCTACGGTTCGTTCTCCCGCAGCTCAACGACTCACTCATCGTCATCTTCTGATGGCGGTGCTAGTGACCGTCGGGGTTCTCGCGGCGGCGGTCCTGCCTCCGCTCGGATCAGGGGTCGCGAGCGCCGGAGCTCCTCCTGCGCGTCATAGCGTGCTCACAGCGTTCTCGCCGGACGCGCATCTGGCCAGTCTACTGAGTTTGCCTGCGGCGGCGCGGGCTTCGATTTCGGTCGTGCTGGAGCGTGACCTGGCGGAACTGCGTCCGAGTGACGGCGTGGGCAGCCTCCGGAACCCCGTCGGCTTTGGCGACGAATTCGGCCTGTCGGTAGCGACGTCGGGCCACACGGTTGTCGTCGGCGCGCCCTACCATAGAGCCCACTCGCAGGCGGACAGCGGTGCTGTATATGTGTTCCAGATGCCGACGGCTGGGTGGGCGAGCGCAACCCAGACCGCCGAACTAACCGACTCAACCCTCGGCGCCAAGAGGGAGCTGGGTTTCTCGGTGGCGATCTCGAGCGACGGCCACACGATCGTCGCCGGTGCGCCCGCGGGCAGCGAGGTACCCGGGAACCCCAACGGTGTAAACACTCAGGGCACCGTTGACGTCTTCACAACTACCGGCAGCTGGAGGACCACAAGCACCCCGGCCGCTCGGCTGACCGTCGCAGGCTCTCCTGCCACCGAGAGTACCCTCGGCGGCGAGCTCGGCTGGTCAGTCGCAATCTCGGGCCACACCATCGTCGCCGGTACGCCCTACGACCCGACGTACCCCTCTGACGGTGCGGCATATGTGTTCAACCAGCCTCCCGGCGGTTGGTCGGGACCGCAAACCCAGGCCGCCGAGTTGACGGAGCAGGCGCCTCCCAACGGGGAGGATGGGTTCGGCTCGTCGGTCGGGATCTCCGGGAACACCATCGTCATCGGCGCATCCCGCTACGCGCCGGGCGGCCATGAGCAGGGCGCGGCGTTTGTGTTTAGCGGGCCCTGGTCGGGCAAACAGACACAAACCGCCACTCTCACAGCGAACGACGTTTCCCCCACGGCCGTCCCCGAGTTCGGCCTGTCGGTTGCGGTCTCGGGCAAGACGATCGTCGCCGGCGCGCCGTTCCACACGGTGGGGTCGAACCCAGGCCAGGGCGCGGTGTATGTGTTCGTCATGCCCACGACGGGCCGATGGGTCAGCACGAAGCAGACCGCAGAGCTGACCGCCTCAGACGGCCAGAGCAACGACAACCTCGGCTACTCGGTCGCGGTGTCAGGCCGCACGATCGTCGCCGGCGCGGATGCTCGTCAAATCGGAAGTAACGACAATCAGGGCGCAGCGTTCGTGTACACCGAACCTTCCCATGGCTGGAAGGACACGAACGCCGACACCGCCGAGCTGACCGCCAGCAACGGTGTCGCCAATGACTACCTAGGTGACTCGGTCGCGGTCTCGGGTCCCACCATCGTCGCCGGCGCGCGTCAACATACCTCTGGATCGCAAACGACAGACTTCGGCGCGGCGTACGTGTTCAAGTAAGCCGGCAGTTGGGCCGACGGGCCGAGGATGGCGGTATTGCCAGCCGAGGTCACGAACCATGCAGCACGTAAGCGAAGCACACGAGATGTCGGCGGGCTCCTCGCTGGTCCTATGGCGAAGGGCTTGGACCAAAGACGTAGGTACCGAGCGGATCGTGGCCGTCGGCCACAGCGCCGGCGGGCACTTGGCGACCTTGAGTCGCCGGCCGGAGCAAGCTAGCCCGGCATGCCAGGTGCTGGTCCCCCATCGAGTTAACCGGTGTGATCAGCCTTGAGGGGGCGGCGTGGTCTTCGGCAGCCACCTGGCGCGGGGTTGTCGAGCCCAGCGCTGCTATAGCCACTGAGCGGGCGTCGTTGCGGTCGTTCTTGTTCGAGCTCCCAGCCGCCAACAGCCGCACCGGGCGCCCAACTTGAGCTGCACGTCCAAAACGGCCTCGCCCACGCCGACGGGCTGCTGGGCCAACAACGGTGCGATCGGCCAGCTCCGACAACAACGCGGTGCCGGCGTGGGAAACGAGATTGCGGCCGTCGGTGGTCACCTCGGCGCGGCGGACCGAGCGGCTACGATGCACCTTCAAGGAGGCCTCCTCCTGGGTTGTATGACTCTCTTTGTCGGAAGTCATTCTCCCTGTTGAGGAGGCCTTTTACGCGGATACTGGCAGTCTCATGCCACGATCACGCGAAAAATCGAGGCTAAGGCGCAAGACGCCAGTGCTTGGTAGCAGATCGAGCGCGTACCTCCTCCGACACGAACCCCCACCTCGCTCTCGCTACGGCGGGCGACGCTCGTCCGATCACGGCAGAAGAGACCGAACGTCTCATCTGCGTGGTGGTCCAACGGTCTTGGAGGGACCAGCTGCCATCCAGATCGACGGGGGTCAGCGTTGGCATTCGCTCTGAGAACTCGATCATCACGCGGCCGCTTGTCCATCGGCGGCTAGTCATGCCCTCACTCGAAGCAGCACCGCTCCTCACTCGCCGCCCTTTTGGACGTAGTTGCGAACAAAGTCCTCCGCATTGTTCTCAAGAACCTCGTCGATCTCGTCGAGCAGGTCGTCGGTCTCTGTCTTCAACCGCTCGCGTCGATCGGTGGTCGCTGGCGCCTCCTCCTCGACCGTATTGGCCTCACGGTCCGTCGTCGGTCGCTTCTTCAGCTCGCGCTCAGCCATCACCGTTCCTTATGAACCAAGTCGTCTCACTAGCTCCGCCGGAGTGTCGTATCCGTCAAAGAGCGTATCCACATAGCGGGCCCTTACAGACGCCCCGATGGATGACTGCGCTCAACGGGCAGGCATCGGGAAGTCCGTGCCATCAGGTCGCGTGGCGAGGTACCTAGCCGGAGCTTCGGCCGGGTCATAACTGGTCGCGCCCGGGGCAAGTGCTGAGTTTCGAGCCGACCCACGAGGCAACGACGCCTGTCACGAGTGCACGCGTCGCTGCCTGCGGCGACGACCGACCTTGGAACAGGTTGATGAGCATGGAGCGCGCGAGCCCTGTTTCCAATGCCATTGTGCAGATCCCCATGACCCGCCCGACGGGCAGGACCAGCCGCTCCCACGCATCGTCGCCGTAGTCGATCAGCACCTCGTCTGGGTCCGTGACCTCGTCTGTCGCCACCTCCTCGACCTTGTTTCCCTCCTTGCCCACCAGGTGAACGGCCGCAACTCGGACCGGTATTGGCGTGAGGAGGCCCTTGGTCCTTACTTTGCAAATACCGAGGCCCGGCCCGAGCATCTTCGACTCGAGATGGAGGACGAGGCGGACCAGTCCCTCGCCGTAGGAAGCGATCTCGACGGCTTGTGGGATGTCTCCTCCTTGACGCCGACCTGGCGTCGCCACCGTGATCGGCGCATCGGAAGGGACCTCCATCCGCCGCGCCAAAGCCGGGTCGTCGCCGGCTGGGGCGATGAGCCGGACCGGCTCGCCGCCAAAGACGCCGGCCGCCGGTTCAAACGGGCGCGCTGGGCGCTTTTGAAGAACCCAACCGATCTCACCGACAACCAGGCTGTCACTCTCAGAACGCTCAGGCGCAGGGGAGGTGATCTCTGGCGCGCCTATGCACTGGAGGGGCCCCCTTCGTGCCATCTTCGCCGGCGACCTCTTAGAAGATGAGGTCGCCATCTTGTTCGACCGATTCTGCTCCAAGGCATCGCGCAGCGGGCTGAAGCCGTTCGTCACCGTCGCGCAAACGATCCGCAAGCGACGATCGGGAATCTTGGCCGCGGTCCGGCTCAAGATCAACAACGCTCAGCACGAGGGGCTCAACCGGCGCGTCCGCCTCGTCGTCAACCGCGCTTACGGGTTCCACTCCGCGAGGGCAGCCCTCGCACTCATCACGCTGACGCTCGGACCGATCGAGCACGTCCTTCCTCACGAACGATCACGGGTCGTTGATCCCTGAATCGACCCACATCTATGCCGGGAGGCCCAGAACTAAGCGCTGGGGCGCCGGTGAAGTAGGGCCGCCTGTCGCATGGCTGCCCGCTCCGCCTCGGGTGTGTACTTTGCCAAGTGGCCGGCGCACAGCCGGATCACGTCGTCGGTTACGGGCTCGAGGCAGCCCCCACGCCGGCAGATGTCGGGGCGGTTGAGGCGAGGTTCAGTCTGGCGAGGCGGTCGGAACGGAATCACGGTAGGCCCTGTGGGCCCGGGCGCCACCGCCTCGTCGTAGGCCTTCTGGGTCTGGGTCTGGGTCTGGGCCAGCGCCTCGCCGAGGCGCTGGTGAGTGCTCCTAGGAACGACGACAAGCCTTGGGTACTGAGCCATATGGGCGACCTCTCTGTCATCGAGCGTACCCTGCCGGCTGCGTCACTCCGACCAGCTCCGCGAGGCGCGCCACGCCACCACGTGCAGCGTGAACTTCTCCGCTCGGGCTCAGCTTGCGCGGGACTTCGATAGCCCGGTCGCCTCGACTACGACGACAGAGATTCTGGTTCGGGCGGTCACGGCCGTAGCCATCCAGGGTCCGACGTTCCACCTCGTAATCTCGGCACGTTGAACAGTCGCCAGGAGCGCCTGCACGTGAAGGTGTGGGACCACGCTGGTGAGACACGCTGCGGCGTGGCACCATTCGGTATGGCAGTCGTTGGAGATCGCGTGCAGGTCCCTTCGAGGAAAGTCGGCGGGGCTCCCCGCGATGGAGTTGTGACCGGCGTGACCGGGTCGCTCTTGCGGGTGAGGTGGTCGACAGGGGAAGAGTCCACTGTCGCGCCCTCGATGGGTTCGCTCGCGGTCGTCGCGAAACAGTCGGGCAGTAGCGGCCGCAAACGGCAGACAACGAGTGTTTCTGCGGCGAAAGGGCGAGTGAGCCGGTGACGGGAGTCAAGATCTGCGACGAGGATGTCGAGGAGTGCGCGTACTTGATGATCCGACCCGACCCGTGTTGCCCCGAGTGCATAGCGATCATGTTCTGGCGGTCCGTGCACCGCGGGATCGTCATCACCGATGCGGCTGAGATAAAGCTCGCGGACTACGGGTGGGGAGATCGCCACCTTCACGTGCGGGACCTACGGGTCGCCCGCCGCAAGAACCGCGTGGTGCGCGAACGCAAGGAACGGGAGACTAAAGAACATCTCCACCCGGTGGCGTAGCCCGGTCGTGCTCTTCGCCAGTCCTTTGCCCCCTCGCTCCGGTTGTCCGCCGATAGGTGAACTAGTCGACGTACCGCAAGGCACGAAGATCAGTTGTTAAGCCGATTCCTCGCGCGGTCGATTCCACTGCGTAGGGACTGCGCATCAAGCCATTGCAGAGCGCGCCCCAGTTGTCGTTCGTCCGGGGTGTGAAGCCCCTTCGGACCATCAGTCTGAGCACCGCAGCGCCGGCAGACGGACATCCGTCCGTTGGTCTCCGGGGCATGGTGCTCGTCAAGCCGAGAACCCAATTGCTGCGCTTCAGGTGATACCACGATCTCTCCTCGTCCAGCCCGCTCGACGATTGCCCGGTCCGTTCACTGTCAACGCCACCGTTGCCGCTCGTTCTCGTGATTCGAGGTAACCGAGCGTATGTCGGGTGCCGGTCGAGGTTGTGTCGCGCCGGTGGTAGCGGCTCGTCGTGCGGAGGTCAGATTGGTCAGATGCGGTCAATGACGTACGGTCGTTTGCCCGGACCGGAGTGGTACGTGACCTTCCGACGGAAGCTGGAGGTCTAGAAGTGCCCGGTGGTGGGTTTGGTCTTGCAGAGCGCACAAAGGACGAAGCCGCCCGTTCCTTCCACGTTGCTTCCGTCGGCAAAGACTCGCTTACCAGCAGGGCAGTCGTCGTAGACGTGGTAAACGGGGTCCGCGGGGTCGGTATTGGTGTGGTATTCGGGAACTTTCGCCATAATGGCGCCTCCTGTTGCGCCGCCCGGCGACCGGGCGGCGCGCGAACGCTACCGCTCAGGAGGCATGGCCGCGTTTTGTCATCGCACACATCGCCTGATACGCGGCGAAGCGGCGCCGCCCGGCGGGCGAGCAACCGGCTCCAAGTCGGTCACGAGGCTTCGGTCGCACCTGGCCCCGTGCCACCGACGCCATGCCGAGCTCGCCCACGTCGTGCCTGGCCCCGTGCCACCGACGCCATGCCGAGCTCGCCCACGTCGTGCCTGGCCGGCGGGAGGAACCGGCCTAGCGGTGACGCCGGGGCGCACACGGGCGAACACGGCCCCGGTTCGATATGGCAAGTGCTGCTTCCGCCGATCTCGCGCCTGATCGGCGAGGGTGCGATTACCCCGGGGAACACCTTGCGCCGCCCTGCGGGGAACGCCTTCTTGAGGACTACTACGCGGCGGGTGGCTCGTTCGGAGCCGATATAAGAGAGCGCCACAAGCTTGTCGTGGCAGATGTGGAAGCGCCGGAAGGCGTCTTCCCGGCGACACCGGTCCGAGGTTGTCATTCGGGAGAGGTGGTCGAAGTTGGGCTCCACCGCTTCGGTCACACCAATGCCGGGTCTTTGCTGAGGAGGCGATTCGCCAGGTTCACATACGCACCCGCGACCACCGACCAGGCCATGCTCGGCGCGAGTCGTGACGCTTCTGCCGCCATGCGGTCGGCGAGCCCGGGCTCGACGAGCACCCGGCGCAGAGCTGACACCAGCGCTGCCGGGTCGTCACGGTCGACGATGATGCCCGCGCCGCTGGCCAACAACTCGACGGCGTGGGGAAAGGCCGTGGCAACCACAGGCCTTCCTGCCGCGATGGCGGCGGCGAGCACGCCGGAGGTCACCTGGTCCGTGGAGTCGTAGGGCAGTACGACCACAGCGCACGACTGGATCAGTGCCGTGAGGGACGCCACATCCCGGTAGGCGGCGTCGAAGAAGACCGACGCGCCGACTCCGTTGCGCGAGGCCTGTTCAACAAGGGCGTGACGGTAAGCCTCGCCGTTGGCGGCGAGCACCTTCGGATGGGTCTGGCCCGCCACGAGGTAGCGAGGTCGCGTCGGAAGGCGATGCAATGAGCGCATCGCGTCGATCACCCGCTCGATGCCTTTGCCCGGTCCGATCAGGCCGCAGGTCAAGATCGTCGGCCGCGCCCCAGGCTCGTGCGGGGTGCGGCCCGTCGGGACCGCCGCCCCGTGCGGGATGGTCGCAATGATCGCCGGATCGACGTCGAACCGGCTGCATAGCCGCGCTCGAGCTGCGTCCGACATGACGACGACATGGTTCGCCATCGCAGCGACCGCGACGAGAGTGGACCGCTGGTGCGGGGTGGGGTCGCTGAGAATCGTGTGGGCGATCACGATGGACGGGATCTGGAGGCCGGCGAGGACGTCCAACACCTCGTCGCCGTCGGCGCCGCCATAGAGGCCGTACTCATGATGCACGATCGCCACGTCGCACCGGTTGAGCAGTTCCGAGCTCGCCGCCACGGACCGGGGGGAGCCATTCACTAGCTCTCCGATGACCCGCTTGCTGGAGGCGGTCGATCCGTCCGCCACCCGCACGATGCTCACCTCGGCGCCGTTCGCGATCAGGCCGTCGGCAAGCGCTGTGCTGAATGTCGCCATCCCGCACGCGGTCGGGGGGTAGGTACTGAGTATCCCAAAAGACGGGGTGCAAAAGCGCCCTCCGCCAAACGGCGGGGTGGGTGGACTTGGGACGCGCACGGAACTCCTCGATGTTGCTCGGTCGAGGCGTCGAACCTGCACGGGGCGATAACCGGTGGTCCTAAACGACCGTCCTGCCCAAGCGAAGCGACTCTCCCAAGAAGAATTACCAAAACTAGATTACCGCGTTGTCCCCGACGCCCGAGCGCGGTGCTGCCGTGGCGCGTCGACGTGACTGGAATCGGGTCGGCTACGGTCGTCTCATCGTCCGACCCGCCCAAGCTGACCCTGAACCTATCGACGGGGCCGCGCCTTCCGAGGGGAGGGTCAGGCAGGGTGAGCTCGCCCCTATTGCAGCGCCGAGCAAGGCGACTAGGTCGGTAACGTGGCGGTGCGAGGGGCCCGCCGGGACGAGGCTGAGTTGTCATACGGGGGGACGAGCGCTCAAACTGAGCGTTCCAAGCGATTCGAGGCCACGTCAAGCGGGGGCTACTACGGACTCCTGAGCCACAGGAAGGACAAGAGTCTCGCTGATGGCCGCCGTGAAGAGGCGGGGATCTGGCTGGCAGGGAATGAGACGCCCAGTTCGAGACGGGGAGACCGTGCCGCCCCAGTGCCCTGAGTGCGAAGCTCGGGCCGGAGGTACAGCGCGAACGCCGGCCGCCACCGCTCAGCAAGCGCCTTCGGCGCTCGCCCTCCGCAGCCGCGCGGAGGACGCCGCGATCCAATGGTTCGACGCTGCAGTGGAGGACGCGTTCGGTCTCACTCCCGCTGAGCGGCTCGCACTGCAAGCGAGGGTAGCTCCTCAAGGCTGCCGGTTTTACGGACGTCCGGGAAGGGAGCAGTCACGGACCCTAGTCCCCGGCTGTGGAGTAGTACGCCTCAGTTTCATCTTCGAGCGATTACGAACCGGCATCTCTCCTGCCACCCTCGAGGCGACCGGGCTCTCGAAGTCCAACGCAAGCTAAGTGCGGGCGGGGAACTTCGCGCCGCACGTAGTGGCGTGGCGCGCCTCGCGGAGTTGCTCGGAGCGAGGCAGCCGGCAGGGTACGCTCGATGATAGAGAGGTCGCCCATATGGCTAAGTCCCCAAGGCTTGTCGTCATTCCTAGGAGCCCTCACCGGCGCCTTGCCGAGGCGGTGGCCCCGGTCGGCACCCCCTGGGCAAGACGGTGGACATGGCCTACGTGAAGGCGAAGAGAAGATGAGCACCGACCAGCCCACTGAGGCTAGGACTGCCTACCACAAGACGGTGGACCAGGCCCGGATGGCCTACGACGAGGTGCTGGCCCCGGCCAAGAAGGCCTACGACGAGGCGTTGGACCTGGCCGAGAAGGCCTACGACGAGGCGAGGGCCCCGGCTGAGAAGGCCTACGACGAGGTGCTGGCTCCGGCCGAGAAGGCCTACGACGAGGCGGTGACCCCGGCCAAAAAGACCTACGACGCGGCGATGGCCCCGGCTCGCAAGGCCTATGACGCGGCGGTGGCCCCGGCCAGCAAGGCCTACAACGAGGCGATCGCCTGGGCCGCCAAGGCCTACGACGAGGCGATGGTCCCGGCCCAGAAGGCCTACGACGAGGCGGGGTCCGCAGCCGAGAAGACCTACGACGAGGCGATGGCTCCAGGTCCACAAGGCCTGCCGTGATCCCGTTCCGACCGTCTCGCCGGAACGAACCTCGCCATCCCGTCTCTTCCTGACAGACCGCACCGTCGGCGACCTCTCGGCGACCGATCCCAGCACTCCCGACCGGTCACGTCCTCACGATGCGTCCGCTCGCAGAATGGGAGTACGCGAACCCGGGGACCGTGCATGACCCGGGATGGTTCCGCCGCGATGTGCTGCTCCGGCTGGCGAGCGTGAAGTTTTCCGAGATCGTTGAGGCGGCCGGCCTGCTCGAAGGCGTCGCGTCGGACATCAAGCGTGGAAAGTGGACGCCTTATGTTTCGACGTGGCCGGCGCTGGTCGGGGTGCTCGGCACCGCGGGAGCGCTGGTGGGCAACGGTGGGGGATACCGTTTCTATCCTGGCGCTCGCAGCGCTGCCGATCATTGTGATCGTCTGGCGCATCCTTCCCGAGACTCGAGGCATCGGTCTCATCCACTCGGGTCCTTCCTGAAGGATGGCGTGCTTTGATGTCCTTCCTCAGAATCTCGGCGGACACCGACTACCGCTTCAGAACAGCAGGCGCCGCTCAATGGGAAAAGAGGTGCCATCCGGCGTAGAGCCATGCCGCGATAGCGCCGGCACGAAGGACCGTACGGTGAGGTAGCGAGCCACGAGGTCTCCTGCGCTGGACCCCGGCCCTTCGTCAGGTGGGCCAGGGCTTCGAGTGTGCTGAGCGCGGCGATCGCAGCTGAGACCTGAACAGTTACGGATGGTGAAGCTCCAGCAGAAGATCTCCGGCACCTGGCGCAGTCTCGAGGGTGCCCGCAACTAATGGACCGTCCGCAGCTACATCTCGACGATGCGAAAGAAGGGACAGGACGGCCTTCGCGGGCTGCGGTGCCTCTTCGAAGAAGACGCCTGGCTCTAGGGAGTCGTCCCTCGGACCTGAGCGCTTCGCAGCTCGGTCGTCGCTCGACACCGCGCCCTGCACCTGAGACCTGAATAGTTACGATAAGATAACGATAAGACACGCGTGTAGTTACCCTATCGATTCGAGTAGGAGGCGCGGTGCTCGACAGCTCGGTAGCCACGATCCCAAGCCATGTGGTCCGGCGATTGCGCGACCGGCCCATCGTCGAAGCCGGTACGGTGCTCGGCTACGGGCCGCTGTTCAACGCCGGTGTCCTCCATCACGCCGGCCTCTACCACCTCTTCGTACGGGCCGTTCGGAATGGCTACCGCCCCGGTGATGGCACCGGCCCGCGTTTTGTGGACTACGTCTCCGACATCGTGGTCTTCACCTCCGCCGACGGGCACAGCTACGAGTACGGCTACGTCCTTGCCAGCGCAGGTATCGGGGGCACGCTGAGCTTCGAGGATCCGCGCGTGCAGTGGGTGGAGGACCGTGGGAACCGGCAACTGGTGATGACCTACACGCAGGTGCCCCCGCCCGGAGACGGACCGTGGCGCATCGGCGCCTACCGCCTGCACTGGGACGGCAAAAGGTTCGAGCGTGAAGAGGCGACCGGCCAGCTACTCGGGCCACCCGACGTAGAGAACAAGGACGCGGTGGTGTTCACCCTCTCCGATGGCCGCGTCGCGCTCATCCACCGCGTCCACCCTGACATGCAACTCGCCGTGTTCGACGACCTCGAGCATCTGTGGCACCCGCCGGGCGACTACTGGGACGCCCACCTGGCGAACCTGGCCAGTCACACGCTGCTCGTCCCGTCGCCGGGAGCGCTCGGCGTCGGTGCGGGAGCGCCGCCCGTGCAGACCGAGGCAGGGTTCCTACTCTTCTTCCACGAGCGCCGAGCCGACGGTTCGTACACGATGAACCTGGCGCTGCTCGACAAGACGACCGGGCGGGTCCTCAGCCGCCTGCCCGAACCGATCTTCGAGCCCGAGCTCGACTGGGAGTGCTGGGGCGATGTGGACAACGTCGTCTTCGTCCAGGGAGCACACTGCGACGGTGACGACCTGTACCTCACTTACGGTGCCGCCGACCGCTGTGTCGGCGTGGCCACCGCGCACGTTGGTCACCTGCTGGACGCCCTGCGCGCCGCCATCTGAAACCTCGCAACGCGAGGGGACTGTTGGAAATGACCGGGTGTGACCGCATCCGCCGATGACGAGCGCGAGAGACGTGCGAGGTCTGACGGGCCGCCAGGAATCGCGGGCGCCGTCGCTCTACGGAATGGTGCCGGTTCACCCCCACCCCAGTTCTTCAAGTCGCTTGTCATCGATACCGAAGTGATGCCCGACCTCGTGGATCACCACGCGGCGAACTACCTCGACAACTTCTTGCGCCGTCTGGCACGTCGCAGATCGTGGCCATGAAGATCGTGATGCGATCCGGAGTGATTGCCGAGTAGTGAGCCCCACGGCTCGTCAGCGGGACTCCCTGGTAGCGGCCGAGCAGTCGTCCAGGCGGGCTGTGATCATCCACCATGACAGCAACGTTCTCCATGGCCGCGCCGAGCTCGGCAGGTATTCCATCGAAAGCATTAGCTACTAGCTCCTCGAACTGCTCGACCGACATGGCGACCATGCCCAAGATCATGCCAACACATTGGCCACCTACCGGCGCAGACGACGAACGCGGGATCGACAGCTGGTGTGGTACTCAGTTGGATTGGGTCGGGCCGGACGTCTTGTCGTCGCCCTTGGCTTTGGAGGTGGACGAGTCGCCCTTGTCCAGATCGCCCTCCTTCATGCCCTTCTTGAACTCGTGGGACGCGCTGCCGAGCCCGCGAGCGAGCTTGGGAAGCTGTGACCCCCCAAAGAGGAGCACGACGACGACAACCACAATCACGATCAATCCGTCGGGACCAACGATATTGGCAAGCATCCCAATGGTCACCTGCCTTCCTTTCCGAGGACTGCAATCAGGTTAGAGTCTTCCCGACGACTCCGTGCAGCCGCGGCTCCCAATCTCCTACGCAGCTGGTTGGCGACACAAACGAACGGCCACAGGATCTAACGACTCGGGCCACGCCGGGCGGGAAGCAGGTAGCTCCTATGTCAACGGCCACAGGCAGGCGAACGATGCCGACACACTTCGCCGCGTCCGATGGGGTATGCGGGAAAGCGCACGGGCCACACAACAAGCATGCCCAGCAGGTGCTCGCTCGACGAGCGGCGATCGAACGTAAGCGGAAAACGAGCAAGGCACGCTTGGGTTCGAAGCACGTCGGCCAAGGCTGAGTCGGGAGGCGGCAGCCAGTAGCTAGTGGCTGCGCGGCTTACTGCTCGACGCGGCTGTTCTTGTAGCAGAAGTCCGTCTTCACTCCAGTCCAGGGTTGAAAGTCCTGGTCGCGAAGCGCTGAGCGGTGGTGCGGCCACCGCACTCGTGCCTGGAGGTGCCACGAGTAGCTGAGCGTCCTCCCACCTGTTACCGCCAATGCAGCACCCGATTCTGAACCTGGGCGGTTCAGCCGGGCCCGCTGGAAGCATGCGTCTAAAACCGGTCAGGCGGCGCGACGGAACGCGCGCACGTCAAACTGGGAACCCGCTTGGTTCTGGGGCACATAGTTGGCAGGGTCGGCGCTCGCCACCGCCGCCCGCAACTACAAGGGGGCTTGGGTGCTGACGAAGTAGTGGGCCTCGGGAGCGTCCCAAGGAGGGAACGACACCTGCGGTCAAAAGACCTGCCAGCGTGGCCGGTTCTCACCCTCTACGCCGGCTCTTCGGTGCGGTTTTCCCTCGAGGGCCCACCCACACCTTGCGTGCCTCGTTGTTCAGCTGAAAGTGGGTTGTCCAACACCGTCCTGATGTCGGTCTCGTCAGCCTCGGCAATCCGGACACCCGCGCCTACGCCGTCCCACGGCCGGACGCCCCTGGTACCCCGTGCACCGAGCAGTACGGCTGAGGCAACAAGCCCGGCGGTCACGCGCCGCAGCCGTCAAGGGTCCAACCTTGCACCTTCAAGCTCGGCACGTTGAACAGGCGCCAGGAGCTTCTGCGGGCGAAAGGTGTGGGACCGCGCTGGCCAGACACGCCGCGGCGTGGCACCATTCGGTGCATGGCAGTCGTTGGTGATCGCGTGCAGATCTCTTCGAGGAAAGTCGGCGAGACTCCCCGCGATGGAGTTGTGACCGGCGTGACCGGGTCGCTCTTGCGGGTGAGGTGGTCGACAGGGGAAGAGTCCACTGTCGTGCCCTCGATGGGTTCTCTCGCGGTCGTGGGGAAGCAGTCGGGCAGTAGCGCCCGTAGACGGCAGACACCGAGCGCTTTTGCGGCGGAGGCACGAGCCAGTCGGTGACGCGAGCCGAGAGCTGCGACGAGAACGCCGAGTGGTACCCGTACTTCCTGATTAAGCCCGACCCGCGTTGCTCCGAGTGCGTCACAATCATGGACTGGCGCTCCGCACACCGAGAGTTCATCATCACCAACGGGACGGAGATAAAGCTCTCGGACTATGGGTGGGG
>Ga0224557_1002200_pt1 | contig 17078 bp, 15 predicted proteins | sample 714S31014metaG_FD_180677 | JGI IMG/M metagenome (GOLD analysis project Ga0224557, IMG submission 180677) | Peat soil microbial communities from Stordalen Mire, Sweden - 717 S3 10-14 | ecosystem: Environmental > Terrestrial > Soil > Wetlands > Peat | place: Sweden: Norrbotten County, Stordalen...
CTGAGGCCTTCCGCAGCATCGGAACCCCGGAATCGCCGGGAACCAAGACCTTTGCACTTACCGGGCACGTGGCCAACACCGGTCTCGTTGAAGTGCCCTTCGGAACCAAACTGCGCGAGCTTGTGCTCGAGATCAGCGGTGGCGTCACCGACGACAATGGCAAGCCGATGAAGAACGGTTTCAAAGCCGTTCAAATCGGTGGCCCCTCGGGCGGTTGCCTGACGGAAGAGCACCTGGACCTGCCGCTGGCCTACGACTCGCTGCGCAAAGTTGGCGCGATGGTGGGTTCCGGCGGCCTTGTGGTCTTGAATCAACGCACCTGCATGGTGAGCATGGCGCGCTTCTTTATGGAATTTACGCAGCGCGAGTCATGCGGCAAGTGCGTGCTTTGCCGGGAAGGCACCAAGCAACTGCTTGCGCTGCTGGACGACGTGATTGAAGGCCGTGCCGACGCAGGTACGCTCGACCTGCTCGAGAAGCTTGGCCGCGCGGTGCAGGTGGGATCGCTCTGCGGGCTGGGAAAGACGGCGCCGAACCCGGTGCTGTCGACGCTGCGCTACTTCCGCAAGGAGTACGAAGAACACATCTTCGAGAAGCGATGCCGCACCGGACGCTGCAAGGCTCTGCTGAAGCCGGAGATCAATGCCGAACGATGCAAGGGATGCGGGGTGTGTATTAAATCGTGTCCTACCGGGGCGATTAGCGGTGAAAAGAAGAAGCCTCATCATATTGACCCCGAGCTTTGCATCAAGTGCGGGGCGTGCGCCACGGCCTGCAAGCTGCAAGCCGTAGAGGGAGTTTAGCCAGTGAAAGAGCTCACACAGCCGACATTAACGATTGACGGCAAGACAGTGCTGATTGAAGGCGAACGCAACCTGCTGGAACTGGTGCGCAAGGCGGAGATCGATCTGCCGACGTTCTGCTACCACTCTGAGCTGAGCGTTTACGGAGCGTGCCGTCTCTGCCTGGTGCAGGTGGATGGACGCGGCATCATGGGCGCATGTTCCACACCCCCGGAGCCGGGTCTCAAGATTCTGACCACGACGCCGGAGATTCGCGAAATTCGTCGCATTGCCGTTGAGCTGCTGCTGGCCAACCACGACCAACAGTGTCCGACATGCGCGCGAAGTGCGAATTGCCAGTTGCAGATTCTGGCGCAGAGGCTTGGCATCCGCAAGGTGCGTTTCAAGCCCGTGCACGCGCCGGTGCCGATCGATGAGTCGTCGCCGTCCCTGGTGCGCGACCCCAACAAGTGCGTACTGTGCGGCGATTGTGTGCGCATGTGTTCTGAGATCCAGGGCATCGGTGCTATCGATTTCGCCCACCGTGGCCACGACGTATGCGTGACGCCCGCATTCGGCAAGCAGTTAGGCGATGTGGAATGCGTGAATTGCGGCCAGTGCGCCAGCGTATGCCCGACCGGCGCTCTGACTCCCAAATCGGAAGTCGACGAGGTCTGGTCGCTGCTCGCCGATCCTGAGCAAAAGGTTGTTGTGCAGGTTGCTCCAGCGGTGCGCGTGGGGCTAGGCGAATGCTTTGGGCTGAAGCCGGGCGACATTACCACCGGCCAGATTGCCGCCGCGCTGCGGCGACTGGGCTTCGACCAGGTCTATGACACGTCGTTTGCCGCGGATCTCACGGTGGTTGAAGAGAGCACAGAGTTCCTGAAGCGCAAGCAGGAGGGTGGAAAGCTGCCGATGTTTACATCGTGCTGCCCCGGCTGGGTGAAGTATGCCGAGCAGTACTTCCCTGATTTGCTGCCGAATCTTTCCTCGTGCCGTTCGCCTCAGGCGATGTTTGGCTCGCTCATCAAGGCCATGGCGCCCGAGCAGTTGAAGGTCGATCGCAAGAACGTAAAAGTTGTGGCGATCATGCCGTGTACGGCCAAGAAATTTGAAGCCCAGCGGCCAGAGCTTGGAGTGGACGGCGATCCCGATGTGGACAATGTGCTGACCACGCAGGAGCTGGCGCACATGATTCAGTCTGCCGGCCTCATCTTCAACACGCTCGAGACAGAATCGTTCGACATGCCGTACGGCTTCTACACCGGGGCCGGAGTCATCTTCGGCAACTCTGGTGGCGTGATGGAAGCTGTGCTGCGCTACGCCGGAGAGAAGTTGAAAGGCGGCAAGCTGGACCGCATCGACTTCCAGGAAATACGGGGCGAATCGGGCATGCGCGAAGCCAGTATCACGGTCGATAACACCGAACTGAAGCTGGCCGTGGTTCACGGACTCAGGAATGCGCGCGTGGTTGCAGAGCAGGTGCGGGCGGGCAAGTGCGGTTACGACTTGATCGAGGTGATGGCGTGCCCGGGCGGATGCATCGGCGGCGCCGGCCAACCGGTGAGCACCAATCACAATGCGCGTGCCCTCAGGACCAAGGGGCTTTATGAAGCCGACAAGATGCTGCAACTGCACAAGTCGCAAGACAACGTCGTGGTCACCGAATGCTACGCAAAGTTTCTGGGCGATATCGGCGGCGAAAAGGCACATCACCTGCTGCACACCAGTTACCAGAGCCGGCACCGCATCGTGGACGAGGTTCTGCCGCTGATGCAGGCGCACGGGAGCAGAAAGAACAAGGTGAGCGTGTGCCTGGGAACCAATTGTTACCTGAAAGGTTCGCAGGAGGTTCTGAAAACGCTGCTTTACCACGTGCAGGCGACAGGGCTGGACAACCAAATCGATGTGCGGGCGGCCTTCTGCATGGACGAATGCGAGTGCGGCCCTAACGCAATCGTTGACGGCGAGCACATTCATGATTGCCTCGCCGCGAACGTGATTGAGATTCTGGAGAACCATATCGAAAGCGAAGACAAACTCGAAAAGTAACCGCGCTCTAGCCCTGGCGCTATAAGGAGAATGCTGTGATCGCTGCGGAACGTGCGGACTTTATTGAACCGGGAGAAGTCGAAGCACTACTGAAAGTCGGATCTCTGCCCAGCAGGCTGCGCGTGCGCGAGCTGCTGGCCAAGGCGAAGGAGATGCATGGTCTTTCGATGGAGGAGGTAGCGTGCCTGACCCACGTCGAAGATCCTGAACTGCTGGCCGAGATTTTCTTGACCGCGAAAGGCATCAAGGAAGAGATTTACGGTTCGCGCCTGGTGTTCTTCGCTCCACTCTATATTTCGAACCGCTGCGCGAACGAGTGCACCTATTGCGCCTTTCGCGCCACGAATTCAGGGCTTAAGCGGCGCACGCTGACGCAGGAAGAAATTGCCGAGGAGACGCGGATCCTGATCCGCCAGGGCCACAAGCGCGTTCTCGTGGTAGCAGGCGAGGCGCTGCCGCCGCGAGGCTTCGAGTACATCACCGACTCCATTGCGACGATTTACGCAACACACGTAGGGCCGGGCGAGATTCGACGCGTGAATGTAAATTTGGCGCCGCAAAACGTCGAGCGCTTCAAGCTGCTGAAGCAAGCCGGCATCGGAACCTTCCAGCTCTTTCAGGAGACGTATCACCGGCCAACGTATGCGTCGGTTCACCTGAAGGGGAAAAAGCGCGACTACGACTGGCGCGCAACGGCCTTCGATCGCGCCATGGAAGCGGGGATCGACGACGTGGGGATGGGGCTTCTGTTCGGGCTATACGACTGGCGCTTTGAAGTGCTGTCGATGATGCAGCACATCCGCCACCTTGAAGAGACCTTCGGAGTCGGTCCGCATACGCTCAGTTTTCCGCGCATTGAGCCGGCAGTGGGTTCAACGCTCGCTGATGCGCCTCCGCATGCTGTGAGCGATGCGGACTTCATCAAGATGATTGCGATCATGCGTCTCGCGGTGCCGTACACGGGCATGATCATGTCAACGCGCGAGGGCGCGGATGTGCGGCGGCAGACGTTCGCGGTCGGCATTTCGCAAATCTCTGCAGGAAGCCGCACCGACCCCGGCGGCTACAAAGATGGCGAAGGTGATCCCAATGGAAGCCAGTTCCAGTTAGGCGATCATCGCACTGTTGAAGAGGTGGTCGCCGATGTGGTTTCGCTCGGCTACACGCCTTCGTTCTGCACCGCCTGCTATCGACTGGGGCGCACCGGTCAGGACTTTATGGACCTGGCCAAACCGGGCGAGATCAAGTACCACTGCCAGCCGAATGCTCTTTCGACGTTTCTCGAATATCTGTGCGACTACGCCGGCCCCGTTGCGAAAACGGCTGGCGAGAAACTGATTTCGATTGAGTTGCAACATATGGATGGACAGCAAACCGCTGCCACTTTGCCGATGCTCAACCAGGTGCGGCGCGGCGAGCGCGATGTTTTTGTTTAGAAAGAAAAGGGAGGAAGAATGGAACGCGCAACATCGAAGGGATTCCGGCTACACATTGGCTTTTTTGGCCGCAGAAATGTGGGCAAATCGAGTTTGCTGAATGCGATTACGAAGCAAACGGTTTCGATCGTCTCCGATGTCCCGGGTACGACTACCGATCCCGTGGAAAAGCCCATGGAACTCGAGCCCATCGGCCCGGTACTCTTTTTGGATACCGCGGGCGTTGACGACGTGGGCGCGTTGGGAGCGCAGCGCATCGAAAAGACGCGCCAGGCCATCGCCCGCGCCGACATCGGCGTGATGGTAACTGAAGCGGGAGTGTGGGGCGAGTTCGAAGAGAAACTGCTTGCCGAGTTGCGCGCCCACAACATTCCCGTGGCGGTCGCCCTGAACAAGGCGGATCTGAGCCAGCCCACAACGGAACAGGTCGCGCGCTTTCAGCAAGAGAAGCTGGCAACGGTTCTGCTCTCTGCAACGACCGGCGAAGGCATCGACGCTTTCCGAGAGTTGCTCTGGCAAATCGCGCCGGATGACGCAGCCGAATCGCAGACCATCGTTCGCGACTTGGTTTTGCCCGGAGAAACTGCTGTTTTCGTGATGCCCATCGACAAGGAAGCTCCCAAAGGACGCATCAAGAATCTCCAGGTGCAGGCCATCCGCGATCTTCTCGACGGCGATTCGTCTTGCGTCGTAGTGAAAGATGCGGGTCTGAAAAGAGTGCTCGACAATATGAAGACGCCTCCGAGCCTGGTGGTGACAGACGCGCAGGTCTTCGACGAAGTCGAGAAACTCACTCCCCAAACCATCCCACTGACGGCCTTCTCAATTCTGCTTTCGCGGTTGAAGGGAGACCTGGTCGCGCAGACCCAGGCGGCTCTTACCATTGATGAACTTTCTCCCGGCGACAGAATCCTGATCGCAGAGACATGCACGCACCATCCCATTGAAGAGGACATCGGGCGCGTAAAGATTCCGCGCTGGCTCGAGAAGCACGTAGGCGGCAAGCTTGAATTTACGCACGTGAAAGGCCGCGATTTTCCGCAGGATCTCTCGCCCTACAAGCTGGTGATTCACTGCGGCGCATGCATGTGGAACCGGCAGGAAATGATGAGCCGCATTCACGAGTGCCAAAGACAACATGTGCCCATCACGAATTACGGGCTGGTCATCGCCATGGCGCAGGGAACCCTTGAGCGGGCTCTCGCGCCGTTTCCGGAAGCGCTTGCGGCGTTCCGTGAGGCACGAGCAGCAAAAACGGCGTGCATTGCAGCAGATCTCGCGCCTCAAGCAGCCGAGAGGAACGCAGTACTGGTGAATTAATCGTGGCGCTGCTCTCTAAATCCGAAATCCTTCAGTGGCTGAGGGAAGATCGCATCGGCCCACTGCGCGAGTTGTACGCGCGGGCCGATGCAGTTCGGAAGCAGAATGTGGGCGATGCGGTCCACCTGCGGGGTCTGATTGAAATCTCGAGTCATTGCCGGCGGCAGTGCATGTACTGCGGCCTGCGCGAGGCCAATCGCGACATCGAACGCTATCGCATGACGCGTGAAGAGATCGAGGAGTGCGCGCGAACCGCCGTCACGCTGGGTTACGGAACGGTGGTCATCCAGGCCGGTGAGGACGATGCACTGACCTCAGAATGGATTGCCTACATTGTGGGCGCAATCAAGCGCACCACGCCTCTGGCCGTGACGCTCAGCCTGGGTGAACGCAGTGAAGAGGAGCTGCGTGTCTGGCGCAAGGCCGGCGCCGATCGATACCTGCTGCGCTTTGAGACCTCTGACGCAGAACTGTTTCGCGTTATCCATCCGGGCCGTTCGTCAAACGCTCCTGACCGGCTCGCGATCTTACGGCAGATCAAGCAGCTCGGCTACGAAGCCGGCGGCGGCGTAATGGTCGGCATCCCCGGGCAGTCGTATGAGAGCCTGGCGCAGGATGTGCTCACATTTCGCGCGCTCGATCTCGACATGATAGGAATCGGGCCTTACATCGCGCATCCGGCCACGCCGCTCGGTTCCGGGCGGCTTCGTCCGCCCATCGATCCCGGCGACCAAGCGCCAGGCGGCGAACAGATGGTCTACAAAATGATCGCCCTCACGCGCATTCTCTGCCCCACCGCGAATATTCCCAGCACGACGGCGCTGGCGACGATCAACAGAACGCACGGACGCCGGCAAGGTCTGCAGGTAGGCGCGAACGTAGTAATGCCAAACCTCACGCCGGTTCGGTATCGTCCGCTCTATCAGATTTATCCCGCCAAGGCTTGCATTGAAGAAAGCGCCACCGACTGCAATCAATGCCTGCGTGGCCAGATTCGCTCGATCAATCGCTTTCCCGGACGAAGCACCGGCGGAAGGGGCGAACTTGAAGTCGATGCCGGCGTTCTTGCCAACGCTGCGACGCAGCTTGTTCAGCTCCAGGAGAAAAGTTATGGCGGATGACAACAACAATACCGAAGTTGTTGTGTGTCTCGGGAGCTCGTGCTTTGCGCGGGGCAACTCGCAGAACCTTGCCGTGGTGGAAGAATACCTGCTGAGTCGCGGGATGCAGAATTCCGTTCGCGTGACGGGGTGTCTTTGCCAGGATGAGTGCAAGCGCGGCCCCAACCTGGTGGTGCGCGGCGAACATCATCACGAGATGAATCCTGCTCGGCTGCGCGAAATCCTGCTGGCGCTAAGCGCGGAGACGAGTTGATCCATGACGCAGCTCCAACAAGCCATCTACACCGTGCGCCGCGAATGCCAGGATTGCCACAAGTGCATCCGTGAGTGTCCCGTGAAGGCAATCCGCGTGCAGGATGGCTACGCACGCGTGGTTGCCGATATGTGCGTGCTTTGCGGCAACTGCATTGTCGCCTGCCCGAGCAATGCCAAGCAGGTTCGCGACGATCTACCGAGAGTGAAAGAGTTGTTTGCAACCGGGCGCAAGGTGGTTGTCTCGCTGGCGCCGTCGTTCGTGGCGCAGTTTCCCGGTGTACGAGCCGGGCAATTGATTCGCGCTCTGAAAGAGCTGGGGTTTTTTGCCGTCTCCGAGACCGCCCTCGGCGCACAGCAGGTCTCAGCGAGCATATTGCAGTTGATGCAGGGGGAGCCTGGGCACGTCTGGGTTTCGTCCGCCTGCCCGGTAGTCGTGGACTTTGTGGCCAAGTATCATCCCGAGTGCCAATCGAACGTCACCGCACTCCTCTCGCCGTTGCTTACGCACTGCAAAATGCTGCGAGCCCATTACGGCAACGAAATCGCCATTGTTTTTATTGGACCTTGTATCGCCAAGAAAAAGGAGGCCGAGGAGCATCCGGAGCTTCTTGACGCGGTTCTCACCTTCGAGGATCTGGAGAACTGGCTCGACGAGGAAAACATCAACCTTCCCATTTTGGCCGATTCCGAAGATGACCGCTTCGCCCTGGAAGAAGCGCGCGAAGGCGCCCTCTTTGCCATCGAGGGTGGCATGACGCCCGGGATCACGCGCGGAGGAGCGGTGAGCATTCCGCAGGTTATGTCGTTCTCAGGGATTGCCAACGTGGAACAGGCGCTGAAAGGCATCGCCGAGTGGCATCCGGAGCACAACATTTTTCTGGAGCTGACTGCGTGCGCCGGATCGTGCGTGAACGGCCCCAAGGCCGCGCGCAATCGGTCGATCGCGAAGCGGAGATTTGAAGTTCTGAAGTACGCCCGCCCCGCGGACGCCGCTCCCAGAGCCGATAGTCTGGCGCAAACCCGCCCATACGCAGCGGCGCCCGTTCCGCGCAACGAATTTAGCGAGACGCAGATTACCGAAGCGCTGCGCAGCGTGGGAAAATACTCCGCCGAAGACGAGTTGAATTGCGGAGGCTGCGGCTACGAGTGTTGCCGCGACTTTGCGCACGCACTCATCGCCCACAACGCCGAACGCATGATGTGCGCCACCTATACGCGCAAGCTGGCGCAAAAGAAAGCCAATGCGCTGCTCAAGAAGATGCCGTCGGCCGTTGTCATTGTCGACGAGCAATTGAAGATCATCGAGTGCAACGCGAACTTTCTGCGCCTTTTCTCTGAGGATGTCGAGCATGAAAAAGAGCTCGAAGGGGCCGCGCTCGATGCGATTATTCCCTTCTCCAACTTATTTCAGCGCGTTCTGGAGTCGGACGAGGACGTCGTCAGCCACGACATCCGCTACCAGCGCAGCATTCTCAATACCAGCATCTTCAGTATTGAGCCGCACCTCGTGTTATGCGGCATCTTCCAGGACATCACCCAGCCGATTTTCCAGAAAGAACAGATCATCGGAAGGGCCCGCGATGTCATCCAGAAAAACCTGAAGACGGTGCAGCAGATTGCCTATCTTCTCGGCGAAAATGCCGCCGATTCCGAGATCATTTTAAACTCGATCGTGCGTTCGTTCAGCCCCGAAGAACTGGATGAGAGCGGCCGCGAGAATTCGAAATGAATGCATTGGAAGAAAACTTCATCGAAGTCGATTACTGTCAGCGTGCCAAGCACGGCCAGTTGATCTCGGGCGATGTGTTCCTTACCGAAAAAGTGAAAGAAGAGGGCCGCATCGTTTCCGTGCTCACCGACGGGTTGGGAAGCGGCGTGAAAGCCAGTGTGCTGGCCACGATGACCGCGACCATGGCGCTTAAGTTCGCCACCAGCGCAATGGACATTCGCAAATCGGCAGAGATCATCATGGACACCCTTCCCATCTGCAGTGTCCGCAAAATCAGCTATTCCACGTTCACAGTCGTCGACATGGCCCGGGGCGGCCAAACACGAATCATCGAACACGGAAATCCGTCATTCCTGCTTATAAGGCCTGAAGGCGACGCACCAATTGAGAAAACTGAAGTGCGGCCTGAGCGCTGGCGCGACCGAGTTATCAGTTTCACGAACTTCGAGGTAAAGCGCGAAGATCGCATCGTCTTCTTCTCCGACGGTATCTCGCAGGCAGGGATGGGTGAGTATCGCACGCCATTCGGTTGGGGGCTGCCCGGCGTAGAGACCTATATTCGCGAGCAGATCGACAGGCACCCGCACATTTCGGCCCGTGACCTGTCCCGCGTCCTCGTTGCCCGGGCAGAAGAAGTAGACGGCTTGACGGCTAAGGACGACATCACCTGCGGTGTTGTGTATGTGCGGAGTCCGCGACAGCTTCTCATCATGACGGGCGCACCCTTCAATCGGGTTCACGACCAGGACCTGGCGAGAATGGCAGAGAAAACCCCAGGGAGAAAAGTGATTTGCGGTGGGACTACAGCCAACATTATCTCTCGACAGCTTAACCGCTCCATCGATATTGATCTGCGCCAGCCCCGCGATTCGCGAGTTCCGCCATCGGCCAGGATGCAGGGGTTCGATTTGGTCACTGAAGGAATCCTCACGCTGGGTGAAGTGCTGAGGATCCTCGAGGAGGGCTGCCCACCGGAAGAGTTAAAGCCCAACGCGGCGGTGCGCCTCACGCGCATGCTGCTTGACAGCGATGTGGTGAAATTCGCGGTGGGAACTCGTATCAACGAGGCCCATCAGGATCCGAATATTCCCGTCGATCTCGACCTGCGGCGCAATATCGTCAAACGGATTGCCCGAATCCTCGAAGACAAGCATATGATGCGCGTGAGCGTGCAGTATATTTGAATGTCGCCTCTCGCGGGGCCCTGGACCTGCTTAATGTCAACTTCTTGCAGGCACGGATGTTTTAATCATTGAAGTTGGCACCGTGAATCAGAAAAGTTTTGATGTCCTCATCCTCGGAGCGGGCGCGGCAGGCCTGATGGCTGCGATCGAAGCCGCCCGCCGCGGGCGCCGTGTCGCGGTGCTGGAGCGTGCGGAGCGCCCGTGCAAAAAGATCCTCATCTCGGGAGGAGGCCGCGCAAACTTTACCAACCTGTTCACGCGGCCCGACAACTTCCTCTCGGCCAATCCTCACTTTGCGAAGTCGGCGCTGGCGCGTTACACGCCGGCGGATTTTATCCAGTTCGTGGAGCGGCACGGCATCGCGTATCACGAAAAGACGCTGGGACAACTCTTCTGCGATGGGTCTGCGCAACAGATTGTGGACATGCTGATGAGCGAATGCGCGGATGCCGGCGTGCGGGTGATTCTATCGACGGCGGTGCGCCAGGTGCGCCGCAACGATTCTTCCGCGGCGTTTACGGTCGATGCGGGCAAGGATGCTTACACGGCGCCCGCGCTCATCGTAGCCACCGGCGGGTTGTCGATTCCGAAGATCGGCGCCACAGGGTTTGGCTACGACATCGCCCGTCAGTTTGGCGTTCCCATTGAAACTTGCCGACCGGCGTTGGTTCCGCTCACTCTCTCTGGAGCGGAGCATGCGCACTTCGCGGATTTGACCGGAGTCTCCGCGCTGGTGATTGCGAGCTGCGGCAAGCGCCGCTTTCGGGAAAAAATGCTCTTCACGCACCGCGGCCTGAGCGGACCGGCGATCCTCCAAATCTCGTCGTACTGGAAACTGCCGGAATCGCTCCGCGTCGACTGGTCGCCGGAGCGACGCCTGCTTGCACCCTTGCGAGCGGACCATGCGCGGCGCGATCTGGCTGCGGCGAAAGCGGCACTGCGCGCGCAACTGCCGGCGCGGCTGGCGGATCGGCTGCTCGAGGCCGCATCGCCGCAGTGCTGGACCAATCACGCGCTCGATGAACTGGAGCAGCGGTTGCATTCGTGGATGATCGCACCGAGCGGCACGGAGGGTTACGAGAAGGCGGAAGTGACCGCGGGTGGAGTGAGCACAAGCACGCTTTCAGCGCAGACCATGGAGTGCCGCAACGTGCGTGGGCTTTATTTTATCGGAGAAGTGGTGGACGTGACCGGTCAACTGGGCGGATTCAATTTCCAGTGGGCATGGGCATCGGGAGCTGCGGCGGGACGCTCCGTCTAGCAACGGTTCATATTCGAGTTCTGCTCATGCCCAACGGCTATTGGACCCCGCTAAGAAATGTTCTTGCGCCTTCTCTACGGGACTCCGGCGTGCATTTGCGGTGTCCGCGGTCCCCACGCTAAAGCGCGGGGCTAACAAACTGTGCGCCTACGGCGCGCTTGCGCGCAGCGGCCTTCACGCCGCATAGGCTCCTGAAGCCCGACCGGAGCTCATTGGGGTGCGGTTCTACTGAGGTTGACTTGGCAAAATTGATGGGGCTGCTTTTCCACATTCGGGCCCATGGTGTGCACCGCAGCGGCGAGTGGGGCGGTGCGGTAGGCTGGAAATCGGAATGAGCGTGTGCACGATTTGCGATGGCGTGGGGCTTGTGCGCCTGCGGGACACGGCAGGAAACTGGGTGAGCCGCCCGTGCGAGTGCCAGGAGACGGAGCGCGAGCGGGTGCGGCTGGCCGCGGCGCAGATTCCCGCGCGCTATCGCGACTGCACGCTCGATACCTTCGACCCCTCGTATCCGGGGTCCGACGCCACGCTGGGTCGAGCGTTGCAGAAGGCACGCCAATTCGCGGAAGCCTATCCCGTAGACACGGCTGGGCGCGGCCTGCTTTTTGTGGGCGCCGCGGGACTAGGTAAGACCCATCTGGCGGTGGGGATTTTGCGTCGACTGATTCGAGAACGCGGCGTGCGAGGCTATTTCTGCGACTACCGCGAGCTGCTCAAAAGCATCCAGAACAGCTACAACCCTGAGGTTAAGACCACCGAGCTTGAGCTGTTGCAGCCTATCTTCGCGGCCGAAGTGCTGGTGATCGACGATCTGGGCGCGCAAAAACCCAACGAGTGGGTGTGGGACACCGTCGCGCTCATTCTGAACACGCGCTACAACGATAATCAGTCTACGATCATCACCACGAATTACCCTGATCGCGTCGCTGGCGCAGGTCTTGCAATCGACAAGGACGGAATTAAGCCCGCGAAATATGACGACACGCTCGGCGACCGCATTGGCGACCGCATGCGATCGCGACTCGCGGAGATGTGCGTGCGCGTGGAAATGAAGGGCGACGACTTCCGGCAGACGGTTAAGCGCGCACGCTTCGGTTGAGACGCCAATCTATTGCGCGTGCGATCAACTGCTTTACCGGAACAGCCACAGACTTCCCAAAATCCAAAGCACAGCGGCAATGGTGAGAACCTGATAGGTCCGTTCGGCCCACAGGCTCGGCTGCGGAGTGTTGGGCAGCGGTGCGGGCGGCGTGCTTGACGCCAACTGAGGGGAGGTGCACATGAGGGGCCTGCCTTTCAACACCTTGCGGTAAAGTTACGGAACCAGCAATGCCCCGGTTCCCTCTTGCCAGATGCGAGACTCTTGACGGTCCGTTTTTGCTTCTGTCGATCTCTACCTGTTTAGACGCAACGGCTATTCTCAGGATGCCTGAAGAAGATGTCGATTTGATGAAAAGTGCCCGGCCGTCCACCGGTGAACTGGTTGAGGGCTGGTGGCACCGGCTTCATCGGGGAGGCATCGCATCATGTCTGGCAAAATTGCTCGCCATCCGGTGTACAATTTCGCTCGTGAGCTCAGGTCCGCAACTCGTTCGTCCCCCGGCCACAACCGAGCGCAATTGGCTTGCTGTGGCCGTGGCTTCGGCGATCATGATTGCCGTTGTGGGCGCGTTGATCCTCTTCTACGAGCACGGCAAGGGGGGCCCGACTGTAACGCCGATCTCCGCGACTGCCGATCCTTACGCAGCCAACCTGACCATCGCGAACTTGGCCATGAGTGAATCGTCAAACCTGTCGGGAGGCAAGGTGACCTATCTCGACGGCCACATCACCAACTCAGGCAGCGGCATTGTGATTGGAATCACTGTCCAGGTTCTCTTCCGCGACGCAGCGCACGAAGTGGCACAGAACGAGACTCAGGCGCTGCGGATCATCCGCACACGCGATCCGTATGTGGACGTCGAGCCGCTCTCCGCGGCTCCGCTCAAGCCTGGCGCTACCGACGACTTCCGCCTGGTGTTCGATACTGTCGCGGACCAATGGGACGGCGCCTTCCCCGACATCCGCATCATCCGCGTCAACACCAAGTAAGTCTTCTTCTCCCTTACACGGTAGAAACTACCGAAGCGTGCAAAATTTACGCGCCGGCGGGATGTTTTCTGCGCTGCATGGGCGTGTTCGGTGCGCAGTGGCTTCACATTTGGCATTTATCTTCAACAACATACGATTTTTATCCGCACTTCGCCTCCTTTGGCAGGCGCCTTGCACTCTGGAAGGGCGAGAACGCTAGAGCGCTCAATCCACGGTAGCCTTCAGGCGCCGGGAATTTAAAAAGGGGTAGAAAAAATGCAAACTCCGAATCGATTTTTGTCCGCGCGTCACTTCGCAGTTGTTGTGCTGGCTTCGGCTGTGGCAATTCCGGTCTGGGCGCAGCAAGCGCAACCATCCGCTGCGGATTCCCAGAGCATGCCTTCCTCGGCTGCGCAGCAGCCCTCCCCGACGTTCGAACATCCCATGAGCCAGCCGAGGGAAGGGTTCTGGGGCCGCGTCAATCCTTTCGCCAGCAAGAAGTGGGTGAAACGGCAAACCGACCCGATCAATGACCGGCTGACGGAACTGGATGATGTGAATGCCCGCAATGCGCGCGACATCAAGGACGTGGATGCGCGGGCGCAAGCCGGAATCCTGAAGGCGCAGACTCAGGCTGATGCGGCCAACCAGACCGCAAACTCGGCCAACCAGGAGGCGCTGAACGCCAATAACACCGCGCAGCAGGCCTCGGGTCACGTCGACCACGTGAACCAAACAGTCAACGGTCTGGATCAGTACCAGCAGGCTTCGGACATGGAGATCAAGTTCCGCGGCGGAAGCCCGGTGCTCTCCTCCGACGCGAAAGCCCAGTTGGACCAGCTGGCGGCCAATCTGACCGGCCGCCAAGGTTACATCCTGGAGATGGAAGCGCACTCGCCTGCAGCGGGCAGCGCTGGCATACAGAGTTCGCAGCGGCTGGCTGAATCGGTCCAGCGCTACCTTGTGGCAGAACATCAGATTCCCGTCTATCGCATGCATTACGTGGCTCTTGGCAACGCCCAGGTGGCTTCCACCGGCGACCAAACCCAGCAGAAGCCGGCGCGGGTAAGGACGAGCAGCGTGCATGTGATGTTGATGGAAAACAGTTTGGCGGCCCGGGCAGATGCGTCCCCCCAAAGCGCACCTGCTTCTGGTAGCTCTGGGCAGCAGCAGCCGTAAAAGCGGCTTTAGCCCTCCCCCGAGGCTTTTGCTCGAGCGCCAACGGCTACCCGCCGTCCGGCCGCCAATCAAGCTCTCGCAACGCGAGAGAACCAAGGCAACTTGGCCCCCGTTTCGACGGGGGCCGTTTTTTTGGGAAAGACAGGGAGCGAGGGAACAAGGGAGCGAGGGAGCGAGGGAGCTGGGGAGCAAAGTTGAGTCGCAGTTTTTGCGTTTCTCGCTTAAATGGTGTGGCCGGACCGTAAGTCCTATGCAATCAGACTCAATGTTCGTTTCGGGGGTGCGTTGACCCGGCCAAATGTTCGCTCAAACGGTGTCGCTCGCCCCGCAAATGTTCGCTCGTTAGGTTGCGATTTTTCGAGGGGAATACCTTGAAATTGGCCAATCAATTGGTAAGTAAAACCATGAAATTGACCAAATAAGAAGAGCAAAAACCAGAGAATTTCCCATCAAGATGTCAAAAGGGCGTTGGAGGCCAAAAAAGAGGGTGCTTGCGCCGTTTTGCGTCTGGGCAAAGGTTTTCTGGCGGGGATTTTTCAATCCCTGCTTTGTTGTTCGCGGTTGGCAGGGGCCTAGCCCCTGGCCTTCGTTTCAGGGCAACGGTTCAGCCATGCCGGACAGCGGCTGTATTTTGAGAAGCAGAGGACGCGGCGAGACGGCGCTCGCCCAGCGGACGCTCTCGCCGGCTCTGGAGTTATCGTCCAAGCAAAGATCACCACAAAGCCGACTTTGGGTTACTTATCGGATCTCGGTGAGTGCCTTCGCGATCAGGTACCCCCCGAGATCCGCCGATTCAGATTGCCGAGATGCCGCCGTCGATCCACTCCATTCACGTAGTTTGAATCGTCGAACCGCCCTCGTCGACTTTACGAATCGTTTTGGGTATCGGTCTCGACGGGTAAGGGCCTGGGGCTCGCGGGCATCTCGGAGGCCCGCGCCAATGCTTGCGTGTCGATGTACTCCCGGATCTTCGTCAGCTTGCCGTCTCGAACGGTGATGTCGAAGACCCACTCGTCCTTGAACGCCCTATTCGTGGCTTTGATTTTCCCCGTAGCGACGCCGATGACCAGAACCCGGTCTCCCTGCGCCACGAATTCGGGGGGCGCCGGGTATGTCGTTTCCACCTCTTCTGACGCCTTTTGAAGCACGTCGGCTATTCCCGCGTGCCCGCGGTGCGTGCCGGCCAGGGGCCAGTCCTCGCCCGGAACGATCCACTCAATATCTTCGGCAACCAACGCCAGCACACGTTGCTTATCGCCGCTGCCTATTGCTGCAAAAAAATCCTTCACAACCTGGATATTCTTTTCGATGCTCATCTAGATCTCTCCATTTCCCTTACGTCGGATCGTGTAAGTTTCAGCGCGACAGCTCTCACACCACCGCTATTTTTTCGATTTCTCTCACAACTTGATCCGCGCTCTCCGCATTAGACCTGCGCCATGCCTCCATCGACGGCGAGATCCACGCCGGTAATGTAAGAACTTTCATCGGAGGCGAGGAACACGACTGCTGCCGCAATTTCCTCGGGCATGCCTCTGCGACCCATTGGGATCTGCGAGGTGAACTGGGCGACCGCTTGCTCGGCCTGTTCAGCGGTCAAGCCCGTCGTCGTCGCTAAGGCTGGGGTATCGATTGCTCCGGGGCTCACACAATTAACGCGGATCTTGCGGTCTTTCAGCTCCATAGTCCAGCCGCGCGCGAAGTTGCGCACAGCCGCCTTACTCGCGGCGTAGGCGGTAAAGCCTGGCAGCCCCAATACGTTCGAAACCGAAGAGTTCAGGATGATGGAGCCGCCGTCTTTGAAGAGGGGAAGGGCCTTCTGCACTGTAAAGAACAGTCCCTTCACGTTCACGTCGAAGGTCTGGTCAAAATGAGCCTCAGTAGCCGCGGCGAGCGGTGCGACTGTACCTGCGCCCGCGTTCGCAAAGAGTATGTCGATGTGACCATGCTTCTCTTTCACTACGGCATAGAGCCGGTCCAGATCTTCCAAGCGCGACACGTCGCCCACGACCGTCGTAACATTAGTCTTGATGAAGGCTGCGGCCTCTTCCAGCTCCTTCTCTCGTCGGCCAGTGATCACGACGTGCGCACCCTCTTCCACGAAGCGCTTGGCCGTGGCCAAGCCAATCCCGCTGCTTCCGCCTGTGATTACTGCAACTTTTCCTTCCAGCTTTCCCATAGTTACTCCCTTCGGAATGTGTGTGGTATTCAGTACAGTTGAGTGGATTCTTTGGCAGCGGACGAGAACTGCTCGGAGTCCTAATCTTTTGTCTGTTCGATGCACGTAACCGCTTTCGGTCTGCACCGGCTCGAAGCCACAGCCCCGGGAGTGCGTCAGATTTGCGCCAGGCCGCCGTCGACGGCGAGCTCGCTGCCGGTCATGAAGCTGCTGTCGTCCGACGCGAGAAAGGCAGCAGCCGCCCCGATCTCTGCCGGATCGGCCATGCGCTGGAGCGGAGTCATCGAAGCGTAGACCTTCTGCCCCTCTTCGCCCAGGGCTGCCTTCGCAAGTTCGGTCGCTGTCGGCCCGGGCGACAGCACGTTTACCCGGATGCCGGTGCCCTTCAGGTCCTGCGCCCAGGTCCGCGCGAGGTTGCGCACTGCCGCCTTGCTCGCGCTGTAGACGCTCATTGTCGGGGCGCCCGTGGTGCCGGCGCTCGAGCCGGTCAGAATGATCGAACCGCCCTTG
>Ga0224557_1002206_pt1 | contig 17042 bp, 12 predicted proteins | sample 714S31014metaG_FD_180677 | JGI IMG/M metagenome (GOLD analysis project Ga0224557, IMG submission 180677) | Peat soil microbial communities from Stordalen Mire, Sweden - 717 S3 10-14 | ecosystem: Environmental > Terrestrial > Soil > Wetlands > Peat | place: Sweden: Norrbotten County, Stordalen...
GGATTCCGGCGTGCGGCTGCTCACTCCCACGGCCACCATGGCGCAGCACCTGCAAAACCAAGTGGCACGCGAGGGGTTCGTCTTCCGGCCCACACTAATCCAAACGTTGTCGCGCTTCGTGGATGCATTTGCCGCGGACATGCCGCAGGTCTCCGAACCGCTGCACTATCTCATCGTGGAGGAAGCCGCCAGCCGCGTGAACCGCCCGGAGTTTGCGCGCGTGGTCCGGCTGCCTGGATTCTGTGCAGCTCTGGCGCGCACCATGGAAGAGTTTTCGTCGGCCGGGTGCGATGCGGAACGGCTCGCCGGTAGCATGGCGCGCAAAGGCAATTCGGCGCCGCTGGGCGACGCGTTTCTTGAGGTCTATCGCGAGGTGGATCGCGAACTCGATCACCGCGGCCTGGCGACGCGCTCCCAGCGTTTGGCGCACGCCGCCGAACGCATCGCGTGCGAGGGCCTTCCCGCGATCGACACCGTTTGGCTGGATGGATTCTACGCGCTGCCCGATCCGGAGTTGGCCGTCATCGGCGCCATGTGCCGTCATGCGGACGTCACGCTTACGCTGCCCGTCACCGCGATCACCGGACCCACGCGCGAACGGTTGCTCGCGATGGGATTCGTGGAGGAGGCGTGCACCTGGCAGCGGGCGCAACCGCGCACCGAACTTTGCGCCACGCCCTCCATCGAGCGTGAGGCGGACGAAATCGCGCGCCGCATCCTGGAGCAGGCTGCCGCGGGCCGGCCATTCCGCGAGATGGGCGTGATCGTGCGCAGCCCCGAGGTCTATGAGCCGGTCCTGCGCGCGACCCTCGACCGCTTCGGCATTCCAGCGCGGTTCTACTTTGACGCCGATCTGTCGAACCACGCGCTGGCGCGCTACCTCACCGGAATCGTGGATGCGCTGCTCGGAGGATGGGATCATGCGGAAACGCTCGCGGCCATTCGCCTGGCGCCGGGAATCGCGTGCGACGAATTCGATTTCGCGGTGCGCGACAGGATGCCGGACCACGGGTTGGCCGCGCTGCGGGACTTGGCCGCGGGCGCGCAGCCCGAGGTCTTGGGATTGCTTCAATCGTTCGAGAAACTGGAAGCATGGCGGGTGCTTTCCCTTGCCCCGGATGAATGGGCCGTGCGGCTGCAGAGTCTGCGAGAGTTGTTCGCGCCGCGAAATCCGGAACCCGGCAGTCACGAAACCGCGGCGATCGCGCGCGGCCAAGCCGCGGTGCTGGAACTTTTCGATGGCGCCATGAACGAAGCGGCGCAAGCGCTGGGCGGGCGTCCCGTTAAACTGAGCGAATTCTGGCGCGCGGCGAAATCGGTGTTGCGGCTCACGCCGCTGCGCGTCGAAGATGGCCGCCGCAACGTGGTGCACGTGCTCGGCGCGCACGAGGCGCGGCAGTGGCAGTTGCCCGTGGTCTTCGTCTGTGGATTGGTCGAAAAGCAATTTCCGAAATTCCACGCGCAGGATCCATTCTTTCCGGAAGCGGCGCGGGCGCAGTTGAAGCAGGCGGGCATCCGGCTGCGCACGGTGGCTGATTTCGAGGCCGAAGAGCGTTTCCTGTTCGATTGGGCCGTGACGCGCGCCACCGAATCGCTCACGCTGAGCTACCCGCGGTGCGACGCGCGGGGGCAGCAGAATCTGCCATCGCTATACCTCGACGGCTTAGCGGCGGCGCCGAGCGAGTGGAAGCCCGTGGCGCCCCAGCCGCGACGACAAGGCGGGGCAACGCGGCCGCCGGCAGCCATCGCCAGCCCCGATCTTCTGGAGGCCCTGGCGCTGCGCCACCTGTCGTTCCGGCCCACGGCGCTTGAAACGTATTTGCAGTGTGCGTTCCAGTTCTTCGGCAGGGACACACTGCGGCTACGCGCCGCCCCAGTGCGGTCGGAAAAGCGGCTCGACTTCCGGACGCAGGGCACCATCGTGCATGCCGTGCTGGCGAAGCTCCACCCCGATGCGGACCGGTGGGAGCAAACCTTCGACAGCGTCTTCCGCGACATTTGCGAACGGCAGCGAGTGCCCGCGGGCTATCGTACCGAAGCTTGCCGCCAGCGCATGCTCGCCGACCTGCGCGCGTTGGTGGAAGACCCGGCGTGGGCCACAGGGTACGACATCCGTACGGAACAGAAGTTCCGCTACAAGCTGGGCGCGGACGTGGAAATCAGCGGGCGCATCGACCGCATCGACGTTACCCCGAACCATGGCGCTTACGTGATCGATTACAAATACAGCGGCGCGCAGAATACCAAAAGTCTTGGGACCAATGAGAATCTGTTGCAGCCGCAACTCTACATGTTGGCGCTGGAGCGTTTTTTCGAACTGCATCCCGAGGGCATGTCGTATTGGGGCTTCAAAGGCGGCATTCAACGCACGCCATGGGTGCCGTTCGATCCCGCGCAAACTATCGAGACCGCGCTTCGAATCGTGGGTGAGATTCGAGCGGGCCGCGTGGAGCCGCATCCCGCAGATCCGGAAAAATGCCGGCTCTGCGATTATCGCGATGTCTGCCGGTTCGTCATCGCGGCGCGCGCGCTTGCCGAAGGAGCGTCGTCGTGGGATTGACGCCCCGTCAGTTGGAGGCCGTCGCCGTCGAAGAGACACCGCGGGACACCTGCGTGGTGGCTGGGCCGGGATCCGGGAAGACGACGGTTCTGGTCGAGTACTTCAAGCGCCTGGTGGAAAGCGGCGTGGACCCGCTGCGCATTCTGGCCATCACCTTCACCGACAAAGCCGCCAACAACATGCGCGACAGACTGGCGCACGCGTTTCGCGACCGCACAGAGATCCGCGGCAAGTTGGAGCGCGCCTATGTTTCCACGGTGCACGGGTTCTGCGCCCGCCTGCTGAAGGAGAACGCGGTGTTCGCCGGTCTCGATCCCGAGTTCCATGTAATGGACGAGCGCGAATCGGCGCGTGAGCAACGCCGCGCCATCGACGAAACGCTGGACAGTATGTTCGCGGTCGAACCCGATCGCATGCGTGCGCTGATGCGCTCGCTCGCCGCCAACGACGCGGGCGGCGAAGTGCTGGACGCCTATGACGCGATCCGCGCTGCGGGCGTGAAGGTCGGCGATCTGGCCGGTTTCGCCGCGCCGCCAGTGGTGGACATCGCCGCGGCGATCGAGGAAGTGCGAAACCTGCGCCCGCCGGGCTGGAAGTTCGATCAACTGGCTCACCTGCACGAGGCGCAGGATTGGGTGGCGCGCATCGCGGCGGCTTTGCCGAACGGGCCGGAGGCGACATTACGCGCCATGCGTTCGTTCACCTGCGAGCTACGGAAGTTGAAGCGCGGCAACCGCGCGTACGATCTGCTCAAAGAGCTCAAGGACGAATTGCTTCCTCAACTCGAATATGCATTGATCGGCGAGTATTACGCAGCCGAGCGCACCACGATTCTCGAGTTGTTCGCCCGCTTCGACGGCTTGTATCGCGAGCGCAAGCGGCAATTAGGCGCGCTCGATTACGACGACCTGGAGGAAAGCGCCGTGCGGCTGCTGGAGGATCACCCGGATGTCCGGCGCCGCTTGCAAAACCAATTCGACCAGGTGCTGATGGACGAGTTCCAGGATACCAATGGCCAACAGGCCCGGTTGCTGCAGTTGCTGCGGCCGCCGGACCGCTTCTATGCCGTCGGCGACATCAACCAGTCGATCTACGGATTCCGCCACGCAGAACCGCGCGTGTTTCGGGAATATCGCGACGCCGTCGAGCAGGCTGGCAAACGGCTGGTGCAACTGGTCGAGAACTTCCGCAGCCGTCCCGAGATTCTACGCGCAGTCGATGCGGTGTCCGCCGGCGCTGAAGGCATCGAGACGCGGCCTCTGATCGCGGGCCTGCAGTTTGCGGACAAGGCGGAGCCGTCGGTGGAGGTGCTGTCGGCGACTACCCCCGAGTTGGAGGCGCAATGGGTGGCCGCGCGCATTCTGGAGCTAAAACGCGAATTCCGGGACGTCGCCCTCTTGGTGCGCAACTCCGAAGTGCTCCCCGAGTTCACGCGCGCTTTCGACGATTGCGGCATTCCCTATCTGGTCAATCGCGGGAAAGGCTTCTACGAGACGCGCGAAGTGGTGGACCTGATGCACCTTCTTCGCGTAATCGCAAATCCAAGAGATGAGATCGGCAAGGCGGCCGTGCTGCGTTCGCCTTTCGTGGAGGCGTCCGACGAAGTTCTCCTGCGCCTGAAAGGTCTGGGGAATATCGGCAGCGCGCTGGAAGACTTGGCGCCGGAGATGTTAGCGACCTTTGCGCCGGACGACGCAGAGAAGCTCGCCCGCTTTCGCGATCGATTGGGGCGATGGCGCGCGACGCGGGACTACACGGCAATCGACCAATTGCTGCTGCGCGCCATGGACGAGTGCGGCTATGAGTGCCCCGAGGGGCCGCGCGGCGCGGCGAATATCGAAAAGTTCCTGGCGCAGGCGCGGGCCGCCAGTGCGCGGCAAACGCTCGCGGAATTCGTGGAGGAAATCGAGATCCTGCGGGAATCCAAACCGCGCGAGCCCGACGCGCCACCCGAAGATTCGGCCAACGCGGTGAAGATCATGACCGTTCACGCGGCCAAAGGGCTGGAGTTTCCGGTGGTGTTTCTGGCGGCGATGCACAAGGGCATCGACGCCAAGCCCGGGGCGATTTCGTTTTCGCCGCGCATCGGGCTGGGCGCGCGCTGGCATCATCCGCTCTGCCGCCCCGATAAAGACAGTGCCAAAGACGACGCCTTCCAGCACGCCATCCGGCATGAGCTGAAGCAGCGCGAAAAAGAAGAGGGCAACAGGCTGCTGTACGTAGCCATGACCCGAGCCGAAGAGCACCTGGTGCTGTCGTTCTCAACGAATGGAAAGAAGCCGCAGAACTGGGCGGCCATGGTTGCAGAGCGCCTGCCGGTGCGAAGTGTCAACGCGCCGCCGGATCGGCCGACGCCGCGCGAAAGCGATGAAGCGCCCGTCCCGGCGCAGTATCTCCAGCGGCCCGTGCTAACCGACCAGCACGACGCGCAAGCCAACGTCACCTCCATCGCCATGTTCGCCGATTGCCCCCGCCGCTATTACCTGTCGCGCTACCTGGGATTTAGTGGGGCAGGCTCCCAGCCTGCGGCGGCCTCTCAGGCCGCCCGGCCGCCAGCCGACCTGTTCGGTATACAGGTGCATGCTTTGCTTTCAGGCGCGGGTGTAGAATCGCCCGATCCCGAAGCCCCCAAGCTGGCGGATGTGTTTCGCAAAAGCGCGCTAGGCCGCCGCGCCGCCGCGGCCACTATGATCGAGCACGAATTCGATTTCCTGATGGAAATCGAAAACCTGGTGCTGCGCGGCCAGATCGACCTGTGGTTTGAAGACCGCGGCAAAACCGTGCTGGTGGATTACAAAACAGATCGCGTGAGCGCAGCCGAAGCCCAGGCCCGCGCGGAACAATACGCGCTGCAGTTACGCCTGTACGCCCTGGCGCTGGAACGTCTCACCGGCCACGCCCCCGACGAAGCATACGTCTATTTCCTGCGCCCGAACGCCGCCGTGCCAGTGGATCTGCGGCCTTCCCTCTTCGACGCCCCCGAAGCAGCCGTGCGCGAATTCCGCGAAGCGCAGGAGCGTCAGCATTTCCCGCTGCGCGAAGGCGCCCACTGCCGCGCCTGCCCGCATTTCACGCGCCTGTGCCCGGCGCGGCTCACGCCTGACGCTCCCGCCTCTCCCATCCAGGCTTGAACAGCGGCAGGTAGTTCTCCTGTTGATACGGATGCTTCAGAATCTCCTCGATGTTCAGATCGATGCCCAGCCCCGGCCGGTCCGGCACTTCGATGTAGCCATCCACCTGGTGCACGGGATGCGTCACGATCTCCCCCTCCCACGGTTCGTTGAACTCGTCAAACAGTTCATGAATGAAGAAATTGGGAATGGAGGCGTTGAGCTGCACGCACGCCGCCGAACAAACCGGCCCCTGCGCGCTGTGCGGCGCGATGACCCCGAAATGCGCGTCCACCATGTCCGCGATCTTGCGCGCCGCAAACAGCCCGCCCAGGTTCAGCGGCTCCGGCTGCAGGATATTCACGACTTCGTGCTTCAGCAGTTCCGCGAACTGCTGCTTGGTCGAAAGGCTCTCGCCCGTCGCGATGGGCACCGGACTGCGCCGCGCCACTTCCACCATGGCCGGAATGTTGGTGTGCGCTACCGGCTCTTCGAACCATGTGGGCCGGAATTGATGGATGGCTTCGGCGAACTCCACGGCGGTTGCTACGTTGAAGCGGCAGTGCCCTTCGATCAGCAGGTCCACCGGCGGCCCCACGGCATCCCGCACCGCCCGGATGATGTCCAGCGCGAGATCGAAATCGTAGCGCGAAAGGAACCGCCAGCTCGACCCAAACGGATCGAACTTGAGCGCCGTATATCCGCGCGCGGCGACCGCCTTGGCCTTCGCGGCGAAGCTCTCCGGCGTGCGCGGTCCGCGATACCAGCCATTGGCGTACGCGCGCAGCTTTTCGTGGCATTGCCCGCCCCACAAATTGTAGATGGGCTGGTTGCAGGCCTTGCCGATGATGTCCCACAGCGCGATCTCGATGGCCGCCACCGCGCACATGTGGATCTGTGCGCCGTCGGTGTACACATCGCGCACCAGGCGCTGCGAGATGGTCTCCACCTGGAACGGGTCCATCCCGATCGCCAGCGGCTTCAGCTCGTGAATGGCGGTCTCCACGGTCTTGGCGAAAGAGTTCACCGTGCCTTCACCCACGCCGTGGATGCCTTCGTTCGTGGATACCTTGGCAAAGACCCAGTTCTTCCAGGGATTGCCTGCGATGTATGTGTCGATGGCCGTGATTCTCATAGGGTGGCGCTCCTGAATCTTTCTCGATCATATTCCGCGAGAGCATGCTGGCCACGGATTTCGAGCGCGTGGCGCAGCACAGGCTTGTATTCCGTGCGCGGATCGCACAGTTCCTTCCACAGCGAACCGGTCGCCCTGAGCACTCTCATCAGCATCTCCACTCGCTTCGTGCACAGTGCCGGGCGCTGCAAGTCACAAATCCGAATCGTCTCCTTGGCGCGATGTGCGTGCGCTTCGTCGAGTCTGGGATGTGGTTCAAGCTTGCCGGTATCGGGATGTATCCAGAAGTAAGGCTCGGGATCCTCTGCGTCCGGTTTCAAGAGCGCGCCCTTGTGGTCCTGCTCGCCCTTGGCGTTGTTACACAGTCGGCAAGCTGGCAGGAGATTGGTCCACTCGAAGGCCAGGTCGGAATTGACCGTTTTCGCCACGTAATGCTCGATTTCCAAGTAGGTCGTTACTTCCAGAGCGCTCTCGCAGTACACGCACTTCCCGTGAGCCAGTTCGCGTAGCGCCGCCCGCAGAACCTTCTTTGCCTGCGGCGTCGCCCAATCACGCGGGGGGTTGGCGTTGAGAACGGCCTGGAAACGGAGCGTCCACTTCTTGCTGTGTTTGACAAGTTGAGGTGGAGGCGGGAACGTGCGTGGCGCGTGAACCATGCCGTGTCTAAGCCCGTTTCTTCCGTTTGACCTGGTGCGGCTTCGTCTCGGCTGCTGTGAGAGCCCGTAGCACGCTTTCGGGAATAGTCAATGGTGCGGCTACAATTGAACGAAGCTCGTCGCTTCTATCGGCAAGGGTCATCGTCAATTCCTCAAGCCGCGTACTATCCGATGCCGGCAGCGATCCGGCGACGTCTCGCTTCTTCAGGGCGTTCCATTCGTCGAGTTGCTTTTCGGTCAGAATATCGAAGCGGCTGTCCACTTCGAAGATCTCCTTCAGCGTGGTTGTGACGGACTCTCCGATAGGTGAGTCTACCGGCGGCCGGGCGTGGGCGCGCCCGTCTTCCAGTTCGAGGACATGCACGCGGGAGTTCGGACACGAGGAAATCACAAAAGGCGAGTGGGACGTGACGAGAATCTGCACGTCTGGAAGCGCCTCCCGCATGGCGGGCAAGAGCTTACGCTGCCAGAGAGGGTGTAGGTGAGCATCAACTTCATCGAGTAGTACCACACCAGGCCGCTTTCCAGCTAGCCTTGCGTCCCACTGGAAGAGGTCTTGTCTCATCATGAAGTCTGCAATCCAGCCGACGGTACTGCGCACGCCGTCAGGCAACTGGGAGAAATCCAGACTGCGGCCGGAGGCCTTCAGACGTGGCTGTAGGTCAGGTTCGATCTCGACCTCGAACGAAATGCTGCCATCATACAGCAGCCGGAGGGCATTTGCGAACCGGCCCAGGGTACGTGTGTAATGATCCCCCGATTGCCGGCGCTCGTGGGCAATGGCTCGCTTACTGTAAAGGCCCAAGAGCCAGGATTGGACCAACTCATTCTGCACTGTCCCTTCGAACGCAAGCGCGTTCTCGTGAGCCGTGGAAAGCCGTCTTGTGAGATCGACAGTGTCGATGTGACGTAGCGCTCTCGACGGGGAATACGCCGCGATATTGAACACGATGCCAGGATATGCCCTACTTTCTTCCAGCCAGGCAGTCCGAGTGGTCCGCTTTGTGGCGCCTTGCGACGTCTCAACAATCTGGGCTCCGAATCGCTGTGGGTCGAGGCCGGTAGCGGCCCACGCCGACTTTGCCCATTCATGCGCCTCGTCGGCTGCGCCTTTGTAGCACCCGCACACGTACGTAGGCCATCCAGGGGGCTCGATCACCAGCAGGGCGCCTGAGTGTGCGTACCCTGCCGTCATATGTGCCCACTGGTCGTACGGGAATCCTGCCCCCCGGACATCCATCACCCACGCCAACGTTCGCAGCACCGTCGACTTGCCCGATCCATTCACGCCCGCGAAAATGTGGGGGCCCAGGTGAGGGTTGCCCTTGCCGTCCGACAGGTCTACGTCGAGCCGCGCAAACGGCCCAACTCCCTCGGCGATGAGTCGCAGCAAAGGCATGCTTACATCATATATCCCGTGGCGCGCGGCACGCACATCTTCAAGTGCCTCTACGCCCGCCGGAAAGATGGCAACATCAAAACTGAAAATACACGAACGGAATCGAAGCGTCGATGACGCCAAAAACCTCGATGCAGAGGAACATCAAGGCCAGCGCGGAAGCGTACGCCAGCATGGGCGCCTTCATCACCCGCTCGAACCCCTCGAACTTCTCCTCCACCACCGCCAGCACCAGCGCAATCCCGATCAACTCCAGGTGCCAATTCGCGAGCAACAAGTGTCCCCGTCCGGCAAACATCTGCCGCAGAACCTGCAGGCTCTGCGGCAGATCGGCGGCGCGAAAGAAAACCCAGCCGATCATGACCAGGGCGAAAGTGCCGACCGCCTTCAGCGGATAAAGCCAATTCCAATCCTCCCGGATCTGCCGGTTGCCGCGAAAGAAGCGCTCCACCGCGAGCAGCGCGCCGTGGTAGCCTCCCCAGATTACGAAGTTCCAACTCGCGCCGTGCCACAGCCCGCCGAGCAGCATCGTGAGCATCAGATTGCGGTACGTCATCCAGCGTCCGTGCCGATTGCCGCCCAGCGAGATGTACAGATAGTCGCGCAGCCACGTCGATAGCGAGATGTGCCAGCGGCGCCAGAAATCCGTGATGCTCGAAGCCAAATACGGCCGCCGGAAGTTCACGGGGAAGTGGAAGCCCAGCAACTTCGCCATGCCAATGGCCATGTCGGTGTAGCCCGAAAAATCGAAGTAAATCTGCATCCCGAACGCAATCACTCCGCTCCAGGCGGTCAGCCAGCCGGGATTTCCGGACACGTTCTTGAAATAGTCGTTGGCAACTTTGGCGAACTGGTCGGCGAACGCCATCTTCTTGGTGAGGCCCAGCGTCATCAACAGGACGCCGCGCGAAACATCCTCGGCCGTGGGCGGCTGCCAGTGGTAGAAATCGTGGAAGAAATTGCGCGCGCGTACGATCGGCCCCGCCACCAGTTGCGGGAAAAAGCAGATGAACAACGCATAGTCGATGGGATTGCGCACCGCCTGCTGTTCGCCACGATACACATCCACTACGTACGACATGCTTTGAAACGTGTGGAAACTGATGCCCAGCGGCAGCACGATATTCAAAAAGAACGAGTCGGCGGGCTTGTCCAGCACCCAAGCCAGGTTGCCCCCCAGGAAATTGTAGAACTTAAAAAAGCCCAGAAAGCCGAGGTTCGCGCACAGGCTCAGGATCAGGACCATCTTCCTGCGCGGTCCGGGCGGAACCTTCTCCAGCCAGCGGCCCGCCGTGTAATCGATCGCGGTCAAAGTCAGCAGCAGCGGAATGAATTTGTAGTTCCAACTTCCGTAAAAGAAATAACTGGCAACCAGCAGAATATACTTGCGGAGGGCGCGCGGGCTGGCGTAGAACAACGCCAGCACTACGGCGAGGAACAGGAAGAAATGTGCGGTGTTAAACAGCATGTCAAATCACTTCGCGGCCGGCGCATCCGGCGGGCCCAATATGCGGGCAACCTCGTCCGCCACCATCCCCGAGAACCTTTCCACTCCATCCCGGTTCATGTGCAAGGCGTCCTTGAAGAACTCGGGATGCTCCAGGCCATCGAAAAGGTGTTCGTTCGCCAGGATCACATTGGGGCGGGACGCCAATTCCCGGATGGAACTGCTGCGTTTCTTCACCAGGTAGTCCGGGCGTACCAGCGGCCCGCGCGGCAAACGGAAAAAGATGATTTTGGTGCGCGACGTGCGATAGCGGTCGGCGGTGCGCCCCAGCCAGGTGCCAAAGTAATGGGCCAGTCGTCCGGTCTGCGGATAGGTCTCGTGCAGCAGCCAGCCGCGCACCGTGTCCTTCTGCTCATCGGTCATTTCCGGCGGGTACGTCGCTTTGAGGGTGGACCAATCGATCTGAAGTCCCACCATATTGCGGGACGATTCCACATAGTTGTAGGTCCACTCGGGCCAACCTCGGTGGCAAAGTTGAACGTAGGCGATTCGTTTCAGCGGGTGAGCCAGAAATGCCTGGATGTCGCTCTGTAGCGCGATCCCCTTCAACACCGTCCCGCGAAAGGCTTCCCACTGCACGTCGCGGCTGTGAAACGACGACGCGAACTCGATGGCATCGCCCAACCGAAGCCTGGCGACGCAATAATGCAGCGCGCGGATATCGTCATCGGGATGGAACGCCTGATCCTCATCGTCGTAATCGTCGACCCCAAACACAATTGCGCGATAACGGCGCGCCGTGGGATCCAGGTCGCGCAGCAGGTAGTACCAGGTGCGCGGATCGCTGCCGGCCACACCGGCGGTCCGGACGGCATAGCCCGTCTGCCGCGGCCGTTCGTCCACGACCTTTGGCACGTAGCCCATGCGCGAATTGCCCAGCGTCACCACCAGATTGTCGCCCGCTGTTTGCTGCGCCGCCTTCTCCCGCCAAAGGATCAGCTCCAGGAGTCCGGCGGAGGAATCCGGTTCCAGAATCGAGGTGTACAGGCGTGTGCGAAACAGGAGCGCATCCAGGCCCAACAGGAGCAGGAGCGCAACAACCAGTGTGAGGGCGATCCGGCGTCGCTTGCGAACAGGTGTGGTTTCAAGAGGAGGCGAAGGTGCGATTGCCATGCCTTTGCGCATTCTAACATTCGTTCAATTCCGCGCGCGCCGTGGGGCCGGCGTCCACGCCGGGGTGCCCTCTGGGCCGGGTCCTCCAGGACTCGCTCTTCGCATGGCGCACTAGGTATACAGGCGCACCACCCACTCGGCATAGAGCGCCGGCTTGTGGCCACCTTCCACCTCCATCGAGACCGCCCACACCGCCTGATACCCTTCGTCGAACGCCTCGAGCGACTGCAGCGTGAACCGCGGCCGGATGCGCGCCCCCGCCAGCACTGGCGCCGGGAAGCGCACGCGGTTCAGCCCGTAATTGATCCGCATCTTGAAATCGCCGCGGATCTCGAAGCACTCGTACGAGAGGCAACTCAGCAGCGACAGAGTCAGGAACCCGTGCGCGATGGTGCGGCCGAAAGGCGATTCGGTCTTGGCGCGCTCCACGTCCCGGTGGATCCATTGGTGGTCGCCGGTGGCATCGGCGAAGGCGTCGATGCGCGCTTGCTCGACCGGAAACCAATCGCCGACGGCCACTTCCTGCCCAATCAGCGACCGCAATTCTTCGACAGTTTCAATGATCCGCATAGTCTCTACCGAAAGGTGCGAAGCTCCGGTGCGTTCAAATGCGGCACGCCGTTGAAGCTGAACAGCATCAGTTCGTCGTCCCGCAGACGCATGGTGGTGACGGCCGAGTTGCGCATCACGCCGGCCAGCCGCATGATGTGGCCGTCGGATATACCCAGCGCCGCCGCCACCCAAATCGCAATCGGCGTGGCGGATGTAAAGATAGCCACCGCGTCGCCACGCTGGTACGCGGCCAGCGACGCGCGGGCACCCAGCACGCGCTGTCCGAACGCCGCCCACGATTCGGCGCGGCACGGGTAGCGGCCCTCGATCCACGCGCGCATCACCTGCGTATCGCAGCCGGTCCAGACGTGATGGATGGGCGAATGCTCGTCCTCCAGCTTCCGCAACAATTCCTGATAATCCTGTTTGAACTGCGGATCGGCCTCGCTCAGCAGCGGCGCGAATTCGCTGAAGACCGCGTTCAGGTCGAACTCGTTCCATTGCGGCTCCGAGACGATTTCCGGAACCGCGACGCCGGCATCCCGATAAGCGCGCCAGACTTGCTCGGCAGTCTGCCGCTGCCGATTCAGGCATCCGGCAATGAACGCCCTAAACGGGACCTTCTGTGCCGCCAGATGCTGACCCAGCAGGTACGCCTGCCGCCGGCCCAGATCCGACAACGCATCATAATGCCCGCGCGTGCCGGCCTGGCCGTGGCGGATCAGATAGAGGGAGCTCAACCGGTTCTCTCCGCGACCCCGGCCGCAATCTCCACCAGCCCGCGCACGCGCTCGTCGAAGTTGCGAAAGCGCTCATCCCGCGTCTGCCCGCGGTGGTATCGGAAATAGATTTGCTGGAGGACCACGGCGATCTTGAAAATACCGAACACTTCATAATAGCCGAGGCCGGAAACATCCCGCCCGGTGATGCGCGCGTAGCGCTCCACAAGTTGTGCGCGCGTGAACCAGCCGGGCAGCGTGGTGATGGCGCTCAGCGCATCGCGCCGCGCCGGCGGATCTCCCGCCTCCGGCCAGTAGCACATCACGCAGCCCAGATCCACCAGCGGATCGCCGACGGTGGCCATCTCCCAATCCAGCACCGCTTCCACGCGGCCCTGCCCAGAGGGCGCCCAGCTCGCGTCCAGCATTATGTTGTCGAGCTTGTAATCGTTATGCACCAGCGTCGGCGCGGGCGATTCCGGCAGCCGCTCCCGCAGCCAGCGGATGAGCTGATCCATCTGCGGCAGCGTTTCGGTTTGCGCGCGCTCGAAGCGCTCGGCCCAGCCGTTCACCTGCCGTTCCAGGAAGCCGGCCGGCTTGCCCAGCATCACCCGGTTTACGTCTACGGCGTGCAGCGCGGCCAGGCAATCCACGAAGGCTTCGCTCACGCGGCTGCCGAAACCGGGATCGTCCGCGTATTCAGCCGGAACTTCGCGGCGTAGCACCAATCCCCGGCGCCGCTCCATGACGAAGAAGATCGCGCCGATCACCGCCGGGTCTTCGCACAGCAGGAACACGCGCGGCGCCTGCTGAAAGAACGGATGCACCGCGCCCAGCACGCTGAATTCGCGCGCCATGTCGTGAGCCTTGGGAGCCACCGGACCCAGCGGCGGACGGCGCAGCACGTACTCGCGCCCGCCGGCTTCCAGCAGATACGTCAGGTTGGAGTGCCCGCCGGGGAATTGCCGCACCGCCAACCCCTGCTCGACGCCTTCGAGCTTGCCGCGCAGATAGCCGGCCAGCGCCTGTGCGTCGATCTGTTCCCCTTCTCGCACGGGGGCGAAGTCGGACGGCGTCGTCATGCGATAGCCAGCGGGCGGATCGGCGAGCCTGTGCCTCCGCGAATCTTCAGCGGTGTAGCCACGAATAAGAAATTATACCGTCGCTCGGCCGCCAGTTGCTCCAGGTTCAGGCACTCGATAATGTGTATGCCGCTTTCCACCAGCAGATGCACGTGCACCGGCATGTTTGAGTCGGGCACCTTCTCGAAGGCCACGGTATCGGAGCCGGCGGCGAACACACCCCGGCTGCTGAGCCAGCGCGCGCCCGCCGCGCCCGGCCCCGGCCCGTGCACCTGCGCGATGAAGCGCGCGGCATCGTCCCAGAAGCGCGCCCATCCCGTACGCAACAACACTACATCGCCGGGCCGCACTTCCACCCGCGCCGCAGCCGCGGCCGCGTCCAACTGTTCGGGTGTAATTTCGAAATCGGCGGGCAGCGCCTCCGTGCCTGCGTGCCCGGCAATATCCAGCAGGACGCCGCGGCGCAGAATGGGCGCAATGGTGTCGACCGTATACCGCTCCAGCCCGCTCGCGTAGGTTTGCAGCTCCGCCGCCTCTTCTCCGCCGTGCAGCTTACCGCCGCACGAAAAATGGCACAGCGCGTCGATATGCGTGCCCACGTGCCCGCCCAGCGTCAGACCTTCGGAAGCCGAACTCGCGCCATTACGCGCCACATAATCGCCGTGCTTCTTGTTCAACCCGAACAGGAACGGCGGATGATTGGGATGGTGCGGCATCCCCGGGTAATAGGGCTGCGCCAGGTCGTAGATGCGGGCCGATTCGACAGCCGCCAGCAGTTGCTCCATAGGTCTCGAGTCCCGCTCTCGATTCTCCCACAGCGCGATACAATCGGAGCAAGCGCGTGAAAATCACCATTTCCAAGGAAAATTACCTCAAAGCCATCGCGGAAGCCGAATCCGAGGGGGAAACCGTGAAGGCGGCCACGCTCTCGCGCTGGCTGAACGTCACGGCTCCCGCCGTGACCATGGCCATCAAGCGCCTGAAGCGCGATGTGCTGATTCGCGTGGACGACGAGGGCCACATCACCCTGACCCCCGCCGGCCGCGAAATCGCCAATCGCATTCTAAACCGGCACCACCTGATCGAGCGCATGCTCACCGAGATCTTCGGCATGGAGTGGTACAAGGTCCACGACGAGGCCGAGCAGCTCGAACACGCCGTTTCGGGCGACTTCGAACGCAAGCTCGCCGAAAAGCTGGGCGCCGGAGAGTCCTGCCCGCACGGCAACCGCGTGGGCGTCGACACGCCCGCCGACCGGCGCCGCCGCGGCCTGAAGACCCTCGACGAAAGCACGGCCAGCGAGGCCGTGGCCGTCACCAGCGTGTACGAGCGCGACCGCCGGCTGCTGGAATATCTGGAAGGCTTGGGAGTGCGGCCCGGTTCCAGGGTGAGCGTTGAAGCGCGCAACGCCGACGACACGCTGACCCTGCGCGTCGACGGCCAGCGCGTGCAGTTGGGACGCTCGGCCGCGCAGAAGGTTTGGGTCCAGGCGGCGTAGAGGCGCCCCTATTTCAAGGCTTCCAGGGCAGGCTGGATCGCCGAAAGAAGCGTATTCGAGATCGAAGGGAACTGCCGCGCCAGCAGTCCCAAGAAGGGCAGCGCGCCGTAGCGAGCCAGCCTGAGATAGAACGCGGCGCCCAATTCTCCCGGCTTGGTGCCCGCGATCCGGCTGAGAATGGGATCGCGCTCCATCTGCACCATACACCTGCCGAGTGTCACGGTAATGACCGCGAAAAGAACCATGAGGAATGTTCCAATCCAGCGTGGCGACTGAAAACTATGGGAGTTCATCGAGAGCGTCAGGAGGACGAAACCGATGGACGGGATCGGCGAGGTGTGTGATCGCTCGAAGGCCCAGGGGAGAAGCAGCGGCCAGGCGGCGCCCGCCTGCAAACTGGGGAACGTGAGAAGGTTGTCCTACCCAATGCCACTTATTTTTTCCCATGTATGGGAATGCTCCGGGAATCGCGGGGCAGGCTTTCCGCCAGGCTCTCGGCCAAGCACTCAGCCCGCGACGGCCTCGTAGTGAATCTAAGGAGGCCCGTCAAGAGGTGAAGCCGGAGAATTTGAACATCCCACCGATATTCTTGAACTGGAAGCTACTGCACCGATAGAGAGCGCCAGCAGGATTTCGCGGACGTCTCCCGCATCTACCCGCGACAGAACGAAATCCGGGCGCGTCTACCGCGCCGCAACGGGTTTGGCCGAGGACCGGGAGGGCGCCGATACCTCCTGCTCATATCCGGGGATCGACATCTCCCGCAAGAGATTCACAGCGCCGTCCACCTCCGCCATGTTCCACAGCATGTACCGGGCATCCACATGAATCGAGCGCGTGGTCGCCACATTGAAAACGAAATTGGAGGCGACCGACTCATAGGTGCCATCGAACAGAAGCCCGACCAGTTCGCCCTTGGCGTTCAGGGTTGGAGATCCCGAATTGCCACCGGTAGTATCCACAGTGGAAAGGAAGTTGACCGGAACGTCCCCGAGCGAAGCATCCACAAACGGGGACCTCTTGCCCGCATGCAGCGCCTTTATGGCGTCAAGCTGCACTTTCGGAGCGTCGAAATCCCCCTCTCCAGTGTTCTTCTCAAGGATGCCGCGGAGCGTTGTCTGCGGCTTATAATACAAACCGTCCCGCGCGTCTACGCCCTTCACCTGTCCGTAGGTCACCCGCAAGGTGCCGTTGGCGTCCGGAGCCACTAGCCCGCCCGATTTGGCCAGCAGGGCCTCCATATAGCGCGGCATCAGACGCTCCAGCGTTCCTCCGCGAACCTTAGCGGCTTCGCGATTCGCGTCCGCCAGCGGTGCCATGGCCGCGGCAAGCAGCATGAAGGAGTCTTTGGTCGCCAACAGCTCCGTGGTGCTCTTTCCGATCAGGCTCAGGCGGAAATCGCGATCGGCGAGCTTTGTGCCTGCGTACAATCCATCGAGGTAAGCGCCAATGGCCAGGTCGGCATCGGCTTTGGACATGCCCAACCTTAGGCCGGCTGCCTGATCCACCGCCGGGATACGCTGGCCCTCCGGGAGAGCGGCGGCGATGCCCAACGCCCACGTAAGCGTCGCCCGATCGACTTTAGCATCGATCGTTCGCTGGAGACGCTCCTGGCCGTCGCGAATCCTGGGCCAGTCGCGTTCCTGGAATCCCTGATCCCGATCGACGTCAGCCTTGGGGCGCTCCACGGAAAGCCGGTAGAGGCTCTCTG
>Ga0224557_1002207_pt1 | contig 17037 bp, 16 predicted proteins | sample 714S31014metaG_FD_180677 | JGI IMG/M metagenome (GOLD analysis project Ga0224557, IMG submission 180677) | Peat soil microbial communities from Stordalen Mire, Sweden - 717 S3 10-14 | ecosystem: Environmental > Terrestrial > Soil > Wetlands > Peat | place: Sweden: Norrbotten County, Stordalen...
TGGAGCGTGCGCCTCCGCCATAGCTGCCGCCACCGGAGTTGGAGCGTGCGCCCCCGCCGTAGCTGCCGCCACCGGAGTAACTGCGTGCGGCTGGAGCGCTGGAGTAGCCGCGTGCGGCTGGAGCGCCGGAGTAGCCGCGTGCGGCCGGGGCGCCGGAGTAACCGCGTGCAGCTGGAGCGCCGGAGTAGCCGTGTGCTCCGCTGCTATAGGCGGATGCGCCGCGACTGCCAACGGTGCGACCGTTGATGCCAGCGCCGCGATTTGCCGCGCCGTTGCCCATGCCGCCGCGATTGGAGACTCCACCGCGGGAGAAGCTCTGTCCACCGCCGGCACGTCCATTGAAGCCGCCGTATGCCTGGTTATAGGAGTGTCCGTAGTTGCCGCCCATGTTGTTGTAGGCGCGGTTCCCGTAGAAGCGTCCGCCACCCCAGTAGCCGCCATAGAAGCCTCTGCCGAAGTAGCCGAAGCCGTAGTTGATGCCACCATAGAAGCCAATGCCGAGGCCCCAGTAGCCGGGGTTCCACATGTAATCGCCGAATCCGAAGCCCCAGTAGCCCGGGGTCCACAGCGCGTTGACGTAGGGCGGCTCGACCCAGGCACCATCCACCCAGTAGTATCCGCCTGGCCCGTAGGCCCAGTAGCCGGGAGTCCACATGTAGCCATCGCCCGGGGCCTGCGGCTGGTCGTAGTCCGGGATCGCCGGGGGAGCAGCAGGCGCTGTGACAGGCCCCTGCCCCTGTGTAGCCTGGTCAGTTTCCTGTGCATAGGCCGCTACAGTGGTCATCGCAAACACTGCGGCGATCGCCGCCGCCAGTACCGCGCCCTGAAAAACTCGCATGATCTTCATACTGAGCCTTGTCCTGCCCATCCTTCGCTTGCCCGGTCGAGCTTTCAAACGGCGGGTTGCGCGGATTGCAGTGACTTGAGTCCATCCGATCCGCTCCGTCAGCCTGCTCGGAACCGCTCGTCTGAACTCCTATTGAATTAGACACAAGATACGCCATTTGGTTGCGCTCCGCGAACGCGGATTCCGCATGGCAAGAAAGCGCAAGTCTGCCCCGGCTTGGTAGAGTAAAGGAATGAATGACAATGCGGATTTGACGGCCCTGCCTGCCGGGTTCCAGTGGGGAGCGGTGCGCGCGGGAATCAAGGCCAGCGGCAACCTGGACCTGGCAATCGCTGTGGCGCGCGACGCAGGCGGAGCGGTTAGCGCGGCGGTTGGCGCGGCCATGTTCACCACCAACCGCGTGGTTGCTGCCCCGGTGACGGTGGGCCGGCGGCATCTCGCGGCCACCGGCGGTCGCGTCGCGGCGGTGCTGGTCAACTCCGGCAACGCCAACTGCGCCAACGGCGAGCCGGGCATCGAGGGCTGCGTGGCCACCTGCGTGGCCGCTGCGGAGAGCTTCGGGTGCATCTTCGACGAGGTCTTTCCCTCCTCCACCGGAATCATCGGCGTGCCTTTTCCCGCGGAGAAAGTCGTCGCCGCAATGCCCGAGCTGAAGGTCTCGGTGGGCAGCACGGAGCGGCACGCGGAGGCCTTTGTGCGCGCCATGATGACCACCGATACGCGCGTCAAGATGGCCCGCACGGTGGTCCCCGTTGCCGCTCCGCTCGATGCTTCTCAACCGGAGAGCAACACCGCCGAGGTGCGCATCTGGGGCGCGGCCAAGGGCGCGGGAATGATCCATCCGCAACTGAGCGCGCCCGCCGGGCCGCCGCACGCCACCATGCTGGTCTATCTCTTCACCGATGTCGCGGCCTGCGCGGAGCACTTGCAGGCGGCGCTGGCCGCGGCGGTCAAGCCGAGCTTCAACTGCATCTCCATCGACGGCGACACATCGACCAACGACACGGTGCTGCTGCTGGCCAGCGGCGCGAGCGGGTTGCCGCTGCGCGGCGATCTGGTTCCGAAGTTCGACGCGGCCCTGGGCGAGGTCTGCCGCTCGCTTGCCCGCCAGATTGTCGCCGACGGCGAGGGCGTGGGCCACGCCGTCACCCTCGACATTCGCGGCGCGGCGTCTGCGGCGGATGCCAAGCTAGTCGCCAAGGCCATCGCGCACAGCCCACTGTGCAAGACCTCCTGGTCCAGCGCGGACCCCAACTGGGGGCGTCTTCTGGCGGCGGCGGGCTACAGCGGCGCCACATTCGATCCCGCGCGCGCGCGCATCTGGATCGGCGATCAGCCGGTCTTCGAGTACGGAGTGCGCGCGCCGGCCTTCGACGAGGCCGCCGCCCACCAGGCAATGACGCAGCCCGAGTACACCATCACCATCGACCTCGGTGCGGGCAAGGGCGAGTGCCTCTTTCTCACTTGCGACCTCACCGTGGAGTACGTGCGCATCAACGCCGACTACTCAACATAAGTGCGCGGCACGGTGCGCGCGCCCGCGAACAGCAGCGCCGTTGCCGCCAGCATCGACACCAGCGTCAGCCCGAGGCCGGTGCTCAGCGTCGTGCGGTCGCTCACCATTCCGATCAGCCGCGGCGAGGGCGTATCGCCCAGCGCGTGGATCAGAAACAGCTCCACGGCGATGGCCGTAGCGCGAACCGTGGCCGGAACGGCGTTGACAATCGCCGCGTTCAGCGGGCCGGTGGACAAAAAGATTGAAAACATCGCCAGCGCCAGCGCGGGCAGCATCGTGGCGCGCGGGCCGAAGAAGCAGACCACTCCAAACGGCACCGTAATCAGTGCCGACCACGCCGACACCAGGTAGAGCGCGCGGTTGTTTGTGCGCAGCCAGCGTTGCGCCATCCATCCGCCGACGGCTGTGCCGCCCAGTCCCGCGCCCGCCGTAATCCCGCCCAGCGTGAGTCCGACCGTGTCGGGCGAGAAGCCCGCGCGCTGCAGAAAGCTGGGCATCCACGCCGAAATTCCGCCCATCGAAAAGGTGGTCATTGCCATGCCCAGCGTCGCGTAGAGATACGGCGCGTTGCGCGCCAGCGAGATTGCCTGCGCCCTGTGCTGGCGCCCTGATGGCTTCGCGTCCAATGCGCCGCGCGCTGGCTCGCGCAGAAAGATCAGAATCAACACGGCGATCAGGAATCCCGGCACGGCCGAGACGTAGAACGGCATCCGCCAGCCCCAGCGCGCGCCCACCATCTCGGCGATGAGGTAGCCCAGCGCCGCGCCCACCGGAATCGCGGTGTAGAAGATGGTGAGGATGCGGTTGCGGTCCTCTGCCGGATAGAAATCGGCCAGCAGCGCGGGCGCATAGATGCCGAAGCTGGCCTCGCCGATGCCCAGGATGGCGTGGCGCAGCAGCAGCGAATCGAAAGCATGCACCGTGCCGGTCAGCACGTTGACCGCGGAGATCATCAGCGCGCACGCGACGATCAGCGGCTTGCGCGGCAATCGGTCGCCCAGCCATCCGGTCAGCGGCGCGGCCAGCATGTAGGTGACGAAGAACCAAAGGGTGAGCGATCCCAGCGCCGCGTCCGACACGTGGAACTCGTGCTTCACCTGCTCCTGCACGCCGGGCAGGATGTAGCGGTCGATGTAGTTGACGAAGTTCAGCGCGGTCAGCAGGACCAGCGCGGTCGCCGCTCCCGCCACCGAGGGCAGGCGGCGCGCAGTGTGCGTCAGATTGGGCGGCGGCTCTTGCATCTCTGGCGAGAATAGCAGGCGGCAACTCAGCTCGCCGCGCCTACTTCCCCTTCGGCCTCGGGTAGCTCGCTTCCACAACCGTCGAGATGCCCCCACGTGGGCGGAAGTCGCCGGTGACCCTGGCCCAGACCGGGTGACATGCCTTGACCACGTCGTCCAGCACCTGGTTGACGATGTTCTCCTGGAAGATGCCCAGGTTGCGGTAGGTGAAGAGATATTCCTTGAGCGATTTCAACTCCAGGCACAGCTTGCGCGGCATGTAGCGGATGGTGAGGTGGCCGAAGTCGGGCAGTCCGGTCTTGGGGCACACCGATGTGAACTCCGGGTCATCAACCACGATTTCGTAGCCGCGGAACTGGTTGGCCCAGGTGTCGATGGAGGGAAACTTCGCGTCCAGCCCGGCGGCGGCGTGCGTGTCGGTATAGCCTGTCTTCTGCGTACGCATGGGTTCTATTCTAGCCGCGTCAAGAGCGGTTTCACCGCAACTGGTATCGCGCGAGAATTATTAAAGTGGTTTTTCTTGAGGAAAAACCACGCAAACGTTCTTCGCTCCTGTAAAGACCTGCGGTGAAACCGCTCTAGTCGCGGCGGCCCAGGGTTGGGCGATCGTCGGTGGTGGAGGTTCCGCTGGTGGAGTTGGGGTCGTTGTTGGTGCCGCCGGTGCGGCGCAGGGTGGGCCCGTTGCTATTGCCCTTGTCGTTGAGCTTGCGCCGGTTCTCGATTCGCGCCAGGCGCGCCTTGACGTCGTCGAACTCGCTGGTGGTGACCATGTAGTCTGGCCGCGCGGGCAGGATGGTGGCAATCTCCTCCTCGGAGTGGGCGATGCGGTCGGGCGTCTGCGGATGGTCGGCGAAGACCTTGGCCAGCGTTCCCGGCTTGTGCTTCTCCAGCGCGTCCAGCTTCTCGAAGATCTGGATGAAGGCCTGCGGATCGTAGCCCGCCCGGTACATGTACTGCACGCCCAGCCAGTCTGCCTCCGCCTCGTACTCGCGCGAGAACTCCAGCAGGCCCATGGGGATGGCAAGCTGCGAGGCCTCGTAGACACCGTAGCCGGTCCAGCTTCCCTGGGCGAGGATCATGATCGGAATGGAGGCAATCTGGGCGAAGTTCACCTTGGTCTGCCCGCGCGCGGCGTGGTGGGCGCAGACGTGGGCGGTCTCGTGGGCCATGACGCCGGCCAGCTCGGCCTCCTCGTCGGCGGCCATAATGAGGCCGGAGTTGACGTAGAAGAACCCGCCCGGCAGCGCCATGGCGTTGATCTCGTCCGAGTCGATGATCTTGATGGTGAAGGGGACCTTGCAGTCGGAGTTCTTCACAATGTTCTGGCCGACGCGGTTGACGTACTCAACGACCACCGGATCGGTGATGAGGTGGGCGGACTTCTCGATCTCCATGGAGTACTGCTTGCCGGTGCCGATCTCCCAGTTGGTGGAGTACCAGTTGGTGACGCCGCGCGCGCCGATGTTGCGCGTGCCGATGGCGTCTACGTCGTCCTCGCTGCCCTTCTTGATATGCGGGTCGAGGTCCTCGCCGGGCGAGGGAAGAACATCGGTCTTGGCGGTGTCGGCGGTCTTGGCGACCGGCGGCTTGGATGCGGTGTCGGAGGCGGTATCAGGCTTGGCGGCGCCGGTGTCGGTCTTCGCGCTGGTGTCGTTGGGAACACCGAAGGCGGGCCGGTCCGAGCTGTTGGCGGACGGTTGGGTGGGCGTTGTGGGAGTTGCTGGCTGCGGCGCGGGCTGCGCCGTGGCCGGAGCGGTTGCCGCCGGTGCGGTCGTCGTCGAATCCGCAGGGGTGGCCGTCGATGGGGTGGTCGCAGGGGTGGTTGAGGAAGGCGCGGGTTGCTGCGCGTTCGCACTTGCGGCAGAGGCGAGCAGGGCCGCGGCCAGCAGGGTGGCGAGAGCGAAGTGGGTTCCAGGACGCATCATGTTTCTCCGCAGGGGCCGGGCTGCCTGCAAACGGACGCGGCCCCGCACCTTATTAGACGTAGTATGCGCCATTTTGTTGTGCATTGTGAGGGGCTGGCCCTGGATCTTCCAGTGGAAAGGACGAGGAAGGGCAGGGTTGACGTTGTATCTCATTTGAGATACAATCGATTCATGAGTACTCCGCTTACCACGATGATTCACATTCGCATCGATCAGGACTTGAAGACCCTGGCCTCCGACACACTGGACGAGATGGGCCTGAGTCTCTCCGATGCGGTGCGGCTGCTGCTGACGCGCATCGCCGTGGAGAAGGCGCTTCCATTCGACATTCGTGTCCCCAATGCGCAGACCGTTGCAGCGATGCGGGCGGGCGACCGGGGCGAGGTCTCCAGGGCCACGAGCGTGGCTGCGATGATGGCAGAGCTGAATGCGAACGATTGAGTGGACCAGCGCATTCAAACGGGACTACAGGAAAGCTCTCTCCACACCGAGGCATCGCGACCTTGCGCCTTTACTGGAGCAGATCGGGGAGCAGTTGGCAGGCGATATTGCCTTGGCCGGCAAGTATCGCGATCATTTCTTGACGGGGGAATATACCAGGCATCGCGAGTGCCACCTGAAGCCCGATCTGCTGCTGATCTATAAGAAGCCCGATGAAAGCACGCTGCGCTTTGTCCGTCTCGGCTCCCATGCTGAACTCTTCTGACACCGTGGCACGGCGCGGCTGCGCCTCCTACCATGAGCTGCAGGAGGTGCCGTCGGTCGCCGTCACCTGCGCGCCGGAGTGTACGTCGTCGATGCCCCCTTGGGTCTGGTCCACGGTCGAGAGCGTGTCCGACTGCGCGGTGATCCAGGTGTCGGTGCGGCCCGTGATGGGGTCTTTGGGGATGGCCTTCAGGTAGCCCGCCGTCACCAGGTCCTCCAGCGACTGCGGTGCCTTCTGCTTGTCCACCGTGTAGGAGCCGATCGCCGTTCGCATCACCTGCAGGTCTTCGCGCAGCACGGCCTCCTTGGCGGCCTGCACGTTGCGGCTGTAGATGGGGATGGCCATGGTGGCCAGGATGCCGATGATCAACATGACGATCATCAGCTCCATCAGCGTAAAGCCGGAGTCAGGTTCGCGGTTTGCGGTTCGCGGTTTGCGGTTCGAGGTTCTAGGAGAGGCGTCCCCGATGAGAGGCGCAGGGGCCACGGGGCGAGTCGAACGCGAGCGAGTTGGGCGGAGGCTTACCATGTGTTGTACTTTGTCCCGTCCAGCGCGGTGTCGTCGCTCTTGGTGTAGACGTCGAAGACGTTCTGGCTGCCCCAGGAGGTGGAGTCGGCGTCGTCCTGGTTGGAGCGCAGGCCCCATTCGGTGGATTTGGTCATGGGGTCGATTGGGATCTCGCGCAGGAACCGCACCTTCTTCTCCTTGACCTCGACCCCGTCGACCAGGGTCTGCAGGTCGGGCGGATAGCCCATGCTGTCCATCTTGGACTGGATGCCTCCCCGATCGTAGGCGTCCTTGTACTTGTCGATGGCGTCGCGCATCTCCCACAGGTCGCGGCGCAGTTCGCGCTCCCGCTGGCGCTTGACCTGGAAGCGCGCCACCGGCAGCGCGGCGCAGGCCAGAATGCTGAGAATGGTCACGCAGATGATCAGTTCGATAAGCGTGAGGCCGGAATCAGGTTCAAGGTTCGAGGTGCGAGGTTCGAGGGATTGGCCTCGCAACCAGCGCCTTAAACCTGGCACCCCGAACCTAGCACCTCGAACTTTCACCAGGCACCTCACAGCTTGCACCTCGAACCTTGGACCTAGCACCTCACTTCACATGCACCACAGCCTGGGAGCCGACCGCGGGCAGGTTGGCCTGCAGGCTGTTCCTGGCGCCGACCTTGACCAGGGCGATATTGGAGTCGCCCGCCGCGAGCGCCTTGAAGGTAAAGGCGCACACCTGCCCATCTCCGTTGACGCCATTGACGCCGGGCGGGCGCGAGGCGGAGACCGTGACGTGGCCGTTGCCTTCGTCACGGTGGACCAGGGCGACCGGCTGGCCGTCGCCGCCCAGCAGGTTCCCGGTGTCCACGTTCACCAGTTGCAGTATCTTGGGATCGAACTGGATCTCCAGCGGCACGCTGAAGACATCGTGCGCGTTGGAGAGGACCACCGAGGCCTGGAAGGTGCTGCCCACCACCTGTGTGGAGTTGGCTGGAACCATGGTAAGCGTCACCGATGGGACGATGGCGGCGGCGGGGGGCTTCGCTGCCGGCGGATTGCCACCCGCTCCGGGCGGCATGGCCTGCTGCCTCATCTGCTGCACCATGGCGGTTGCCGCGTTGGCGGCTGTGGTATTCGAGGCCGGCGCGGCGCCGGCCTGGCCCGCGCTCTCCGGAAACAGCTCGTCGATCGGCGAGTGCCGCAGTTGGATGTCGGTGCCTGTGCCGGTGTCGATGGAGCGCGTGTTCAGGCGGGTCAGCACCGACTCGCGGACGATGTGCGGGATCAGGATGAAGACCACCTCGTCGTCCTGCACCTCCTTGTTGATGGAGCCGAAGAGGTATTTGATCAGGGGAATCTGCGAGAGCCCTGGCGTTCCGCTGTTGCTGTAGTTGTCCTGCTTGGTCAGGATGCCGGCCAGCAGGCAAGGCTCCCCGTCCTTGAGCTGGATCGTCGACTTGTCCGAGCGCTGCCCGATGATCGGCTCCGTGACCCCCTCGATCGTCACCGACCCGCTCTCCGTCGAGACTTCCACGCTCAGCTTCAGCGATACCTCGCGGTCCAGATGGATGGTCGGCGTCATGTCGATGTTGACGCCCACGTCGATGTAGGTGAACTGGGTCTGCACGCCGATGCCGGCGGTAATTCCGGTGGCCGCGCCCGCCGAGTAGCTGCCCGTGGCCACCGGGATCTTGGAGCCGATCTTCATGGTGGCCGTCTGCCCGTCGGTGGCGCGGATGCTCGGGTTCTGCAGTACCTTGGTGTCGGTGTCGCTGAGCAGGGCGTTCAGCGTGCCGCCGCCGATGGTGACCGCGAAGTTGGTGGCGTTCATGTTGGCCAGGGTGTTCAGGGTGAACGCGGAGTTGCTGGTGGTGCCGGAGGCCGTGCTGGTCGGCGTGTTGTTGGCCTGCGGGCTGATGCCGAACGACTGCGGCAGGCTGATGCCCAGGTTGCGCATCTTGTCGCGGTTCACTTCCAGGATGGCCACGTCCACCACCACCTCGGCCTTGGTGCGGTCCAAGTCGTTGAGCAGCTTCTCCGCAAGCACCAGATGCTCCGGCGGCGCGCGCATGATAACGGCATTCTGCGACTGGACCAGATATATCTTGTCGTCGGCGGGCAGCAGGTTCCGGATGGCGGTCAGGATCTCGTTGGCGTCGCTCTGCTGGCTGGCATTGGTCAGGTAGAAGGTCTGCACCGCCAGATCGTCCAGATCGGTGTGCTTGGCGTGGTTGTTCTGCGCGACGAAGATGGTGTCCGCGGTGATCGCCTTGTAGAAGGTGCCCGAAACCGTGCCCACAATGCGCAGCGCGTCGGAGAGGCCCACGTTGGTCAGGTCCACCGGGATGCGCTTGGAGACGTAGTCGGGATCGAAGATGATGTTGAGCCCGGCCAGCTTGCCGATCGCCTGATAGATGTTCTTGCTGTCCTCCACCATGTGCAGCGTGATCGGGTCGTTGGAGACGGGCTTCAGTTCCAGTGGGGGGGAGATGTCGGAGATCTCGCTCAGGGCGGCGCCGTTCTCGGTGGTTCCTATCGGTGCCGCGGAGGCGCCCGGCGTCTGGTCCTGGCGCTGGGTGATCTGCACCTCCTGCGCCGCCGCCTCGTTGCCGGGATCGATCTGCAATGCGCGCGTGAACTGGTTCAGCGCTCCGGCGATGTCTCCGCTCTGCCGCAGCACGCGGCCGCGGTCCACATGCAGGGCCGCCGCCTGGAAGCGCATGCGTGCCAGCCGCTCCTGATAGCGCATGTCGCCCGGCTTCTTCTGGTGGGCGTGCAGGTAGTCCTCGTAGGCCGCGTCGTAGTCCTGGCGCAGCTCGGCGGTCTGGCCGCGCCGGTTCCAGGTGCCTGCCGTCTGGGCCTGCGCCGATGGGCTGAAGACCACAGCCGCCAGCAGCGCCGCCAACAGGACCGGCAACGCAGCGGCGCATCCGCGATGGAAGCGGAAAGAGAGTTTGGTGAGCAAGTGTAGGTACCCGCGAGTCATGCCGATGCTGTCCGCTTCCTTTGCGCCAAAGTTCTGTGTCGCGCCGAAGTTCTGTCTCCGTTGGATCGCCGCGCTGGATGAGGCACTGTGCCAACTGGAGAGACCGCTCGCCCCCAACCGCACATACGGAAATGCGGCGGGAATTGAGCTGCGCTCTGGGGTGACGGTTGCCAGACGGCCGCACTCCTTGGACTTGTGGAACTCTGGCGAGTATAGCATTCGGATCGCGTTCGGCCTCTTCAAGTTGTGCGCCATATCACCTGTCTTCGGATGGTTGATCCCCGCCCAAAAAAGTGCATTGCGCCTGCGGGGTGGTTGTTAGACGTTGCCAGTGCGCACAAGTGAGTCCGTTTCCATCCGCATGTTAAACTGAGATGTTTCCCCATGCCCCGCTCGCTCTCCAACCCGACCGTCGCCGCGCAGCCCAAACCCGCCGCCAGACCGAAGGACCGCGACCCGGTGGCCTCGGGTGTGCGCGACGCCGCCTATAACCGCTCGGCCGGCTTCCACTACGCGCTCTTCGACCGCTTCGAGGCCGGCGTCGCCCTGCGCGGCACCGAGGTCAAGAGCATCCGCGAGGGCAAGGCCAACCTGAAGGACGCCTACGGCCTGCTCAAGGACGGCGAGTGCTTCCTGCTGAACGCGCACATCGGCCCGTTCTCGCACGGCAACGCCATGAACCACGACTCGCTGCGCACGCGCAAGCTGCTGCTGCACAAGAACGAAGTCCGCAAGCTGGAGGTTGCGACTCGGCAGAAGGGATTCACCCTGATCCCCACGCGGCTCTACTTCCGCCGCGGACGGGTAAAGTGCGAACTGGCCCTGGCCAAGGGCAAGCAGGAGTGGGACAAGCGCGCCACCGAGCGCAAGCGCGAGGCAGACAACGAGGCCAAGGCAGCCATCGCACGCAGCCAGCGCCGCTAGGCTGGTTCGATAGGAGCTAGTGAATCGTGGAAGGCGCCGCGGGCAATGCCGTAGCCAGGGCCGCAGGCGTAGTGCCGGTTGCAGCATCAGGCACGGGCGCGGGTATCGGCGTAGAGACAGGTGCAGACGAAGTGAGAGGCGTTCTGCCGGGGTCGGTGTTTGCCGCCTGCACTGGCACGGGCTTTCCCGGCTCCATCACGTTGTCATTCACATTGAAGACCAGCGCGTTCTTGGGCAGCTCCATCCTGCCCTTGGCCAGATACGCCACCACCAGCCCACCGGTCAACTCCGGGGTCAGAATCGCCATCGGGATCACATACCTCTTTTTCTTCATCAGCGACTCGGCCACGCCCTTGACCGGCTTGCTGCGCTTGATCGTCCCCGGAACCTGGGGAATCATGAACGCGGACATCTCCAGCTCGGGATGCTTCCTGCCGTACTGCACCAGCGAGCGCGCCACCTGTTTCGGCGAGGTCATTCCCAGGTCCGCCACCACGCTGCGATGGATCGCATCGGGCAGATAGATGTTCAGCACCGCGCGCGAAAAATCCGCGCAGTTGTGGAAGAGAATGTTGAAGTGCCCTGTGTTGTTCCGGTCGTTGAACAGCGCGATGAAGCGCTCGTCCTCATCGGTCGTGCTCACCACCTCAAAGCCATGGATGGTGCGGTCGTAGGACTCTCCCACCAACTGCGTCCACTCCCCCTTTGGAGTCTTTCCGTGACTGCCATTCATCGCCAGGTCCAGCAGATGTTTCCTGCGATATGCATCGCGCAGCGCGTTCACCTGGGCCTGGTCCACCGATTGCGGCACCTGGCTCACGTCCTCCACGGCGTAGAGATAGGGAATGAGGGGAATGGCAATCCAGTCCAGTCCGGCGATCTTGTGGTAGCGGCTGATCACCACGCCGGACTCGCCCGGCTGGCACAGGCGCAGCTCGGTCGGCGACGCCGCGCATACGTGGTTCAGATACACCGCCGAGTGGCCGGTCGGGTTCATGGCGCCGAAGTGGCCGTACGGCTCCTCCATCAGCAGCGCCACGGAGGCATGGGCGCAGATGACCTGGATCAGGAACAACAGCAGCAGAACACCTGCCAGCAGCAGCACGCCTGACAGGTGACCCAAGCCCTGGTTCAGCTTGTTCCTTGCCCGTTGACTACTCCAGACCTTGTTCATGCCAATCCCATCCCCAACGCTATTCGGCCCGTTCGATACGCATCGCGATAGACGATCGTTCCGCGGAACAACTCTTCGCTTGCAGCCCTGCTCTCCATTGGATGCAGTTTTTGCCCATCGCGGGTGTTCCCCCAGGGTCTCAATCGGCTGCGAGACCCCGTTTTGCTTAAGGGCACTGCTTCAGCAGTGCCGCAAATGCCGCACTTGTATTGCGGTTTAGCCGCTGAGGTAAGTTTTTCGTCTCCAGCCGCGACTATTTCCGCAGGCCCAACCCCAGTCCCAGATGCAAATCGGAGATCCGCTTATTTTGACTTTGGCTGCTGCTTTTGTTGTTGCAACTGCTGCAACTGCTGGAGGACCTGTTGCGGGGTCAGCACGCCGTTGGGCGACTGCGGGTTGCTGTGGATTGTAGATGGAAACGGTGCGCTGCTGGGAGCGGCACCCGGTCCGGCTGCCGGCACGGACACCGGCCCTCCGCCAAACCCGGAGGCCTGCGGAGCAGACGGCTGCGGCGGCCCCTGACTCTGCTGGCTGGGCGGAGCGACCGCCTGTGCCGGGCTTTCATCAATGGCTGGCGCGTCATCCTCCGGGCTGGAGGCGAACGGGCCGGGTGGCGTCGCCCCTCCCCCGCGCGGGCTCAGCACCAGCTCCACCGGCGTGTGCGCCGCGTTCTCGCGCAACAGCATATTGCTGCCCGTCCCATCCAGCAGGCTGGTCAGAATCCCGTCGGCCGCGCCCGGGCCAATCTTGCCGAAGACACGCTGGTCGGCGACTCCGCCCGTGATCTTCATCCCCGTCTGCCGCGACACGTCGCGCAGGATCTGGTTCAGGCTGGAGTTGTCGGCGGTGATCGTAAGCTGGCCGCCGGAGTAGACAACCTGGGCGCGATGTGCGGCGGGCTGCGCGATCTTGGCCGCCGCCGCCGGAACGCTCGCCGCCGTGGGTGGCGTCGCTGGCAGGGCAGGGGACTGCGCCAGCGCAAGGGCGCCTGCCACTAAGACGCCGCCTCCCGCGAGCATGAGGAGGACGGAGCAACGCATTCGGACGATGCAGTTCATTGTCTTCTAGGGTATAGGACGCAGCCCGTGCGCGAAGGTTTTGTTTGCCTCCGAGTCACTCCCGCGGTTCCTGTTTGAAACTCCCCCCGCACCGCGCTTAGCCAGCGTGCGCGCCTGAGTCACAATTGCTCTGCCGATGCGCGCAAAGGGGTTGGGATGCTATCTTGGGAGTCGTTCAGTGTTCTGTTTGAGCTGGCGGCCAGGTTCCTATCGAAGAAGCGTTCAGTAGCGTCCAGGACTGGAAAGAGCGATGACGGCGAAGACGGCGAAACACGAGAAGACTCTGAGCCAGGCGATCCGCGAGCGGCGCGCAACCCCCAGCTTCGATGGCGCCCCTATCCCAGCCGAGGACCTGCAGCGGATCGTCGAGGCTGGGCTCAGCGCGCCCAGTGGATACAACATGCAGCCCTGGCGCTTCATCGTGGTGCAGAGCGAGGAGCAGAAGAAGCGCCTGCGCGCCGCCTCCTACAACCAGGGCAAGGTCGAGGAGGCATCCGCCGTGATCGTGGCCTGCGGAGACGCCGACGGCTGGCGCAAGGACCTCGATCTGATGCTCTACCAGGGGCTCGAGGGTGGAATGCCCGAGGGCTATGCGGCCCTGGCGCGCAACTCCGTTCCCAACTATCTCTCCCACTTCTCCACCGACGAGATGCATGGCTGGCTCAACAAGGAGGTGATGATCGCCTTCACCCACATGATGCTGATGGCCGAGGTGATGGGATACGACACCGCGCCGATGGAGGGATTCGAGCAGCCGAAGGTCCACGAGGTGCTGCGCCTCCCCATGAGCTACTGGGTGGTCGCGCTGCTGGCTGTCGGACACCTCAATGGCCCGGACAAGTTCGACGGCGGCCGATTCGACATGCGCCACACCGTCTTCGCCGAGGAGTTCGGCAAACCACTGAAGTAAGAGCTAGTGCCGCGTGTGCGCCGCGCCGCGCGCAATCAGCACCGCCGTATACGCCGCGCCGAACCCATTGTCGATGTTCACCACCGTGACGTTGGGGCTGCACGAGTTCAGCATTCCCAGCAGCGCCGTTGCCCCGCCGAACGACGCCCCATAGCCCACCGACGTCGGCACCGCGATCACCGGCACCGCAACCAGCCCGCCCACCACCGAGGGCAGCGCTCCCTCCATCCCCGCGCACACAACAATCGCGTGCGCCGACTTCAGATCGTCGCGCACCGCAAGCAGACGGTGCAATCCCGCGACGCCAACGTCGTACAGCCGCGTCACCTTCGCCCCGAAGGTCTCGGCCGTCACCGCCGCCTCCTCCGCGATTGGCAGGTCGCTGGTGCCCGCGCAGATCACCGCGACGTGTCCCTTCGTCTCACTCGCGCCAGCCTCGCTCGCGCCAGACGATTGCCGCAGCGCCACGGTGCGCGCCACCGCGTTGTGGCTCGCCGCCGGATGCCGCGCCAGGATAACCTGCGCCGTGGCCGGCTCAACGCGCGTGGCCAGCACGTCCACGCCGTCGGCTGCCAGGCTGCTGAAGATCGCCACCGTCTGCTCCGCCGTCTTGCCCGCCGCAAACACCACCTCCGGCAGCCCGATGCGCAGGCTGCGGTGATGGTCCACGCGGGCATGCCCCAGGTCCTCGAACGGCAGCGTCGCCAGGCGCTGGGCCGCGGCCTCCGGCGTCAGCCTGCCGCGTTCCACCTCGGCGAGAAGTTCCAGCAGTGCGGAGCTTGTCATATCGTTTGTGTCCCGCTTTCGTTCGCCGTCTCCGGTCGCAGGTACGCCGCGATGGCCGCCTGCTGCACCTGCTTGATGGCGACTCCATGCTTGGCGGCGGCCGCGCGGCAGTCCTCATACTCCGGCGCGGCGTTCATCGTTTCGCCGCCCAGCGTGCCGACCTTGATGCGAATCTCCCCGTACTCCGTCGCCACGGGAATATGCCTTCGCTCCAGGCACGTCCGCCGCTCCTGCCGAATGCGCACCCCCAGTGTGCTTGTCTCGGTCAGGATCAGCCGCTCCAGCGCCGCGCTCTCCGCCGGATTGCACAGCACCGTCAGCAGCGTTCCCGGACGTCCCTTCTTCATGATTACCGGCGTCAGCATCGCGTCCAGCGCGCCCCGCGCCAACGCCGTCTCCGCCACATACGCCAGCACCTGCGGCGACAGGTCGTCCAGCGCCGTCTCCATCACGGTCACCGTCTCGCCGTCCGCATCGTGCGATTGCCCGGCGATTGCTTCGGGTTCACACCCTTCGCCGACGCTGATCCGCAGCACATTGGGAAAGTCCTTCGAGTTCCGCGTGCCCGCGCCGTAGCCAATCCGCTCCACGCGCATCGCCGGCTGCGGTCCGAAGACGGGGTCGATGGCGCGCAGCAGCGCCGCTCCCGTCGGCGTCACCAACTCCTGCTCCACATGCGCCGAATAGGTGGGCAGCCCGCGCAGCAGATCGGCGGTCGCCGGCGCGGGCACCGGGAAGGTCCCATGCGCGCAGACCACCGTGCCGCCGCCCACGTTGATCGGCGAGCAGTGCCACGCTGCGACGTTCAAGGAATGGATCCCCGCGCTGGCCGCCACAATGTCCACAATCGCGTCCACCGCGCCCACCTCGTGGAAGTGGATCTCCTCCACCGGAACATTGTGGATCTTCGCCTCCGCGTGGCCCAGCAGCTCGAAGGCGCGAATCGCGGTCTGCTTCACCGGCCCGGCCAGCGCCGCCGCTTCGATCAGCCTGCGAATCTCGCTCAGCGATCGCCCGTGCGCGTGCTCGTGCTCGTGCGCGTGTTCGTGCTCATGCGAATGCTCATGTTCGTGCGTATGCGTCAGATCGCCGTGCGTATGCTCGTGCGAATGGCTCTCATGCGCGTGCTCATGAGCCGTCTCCGCATGCGCGTCCGCCAGGTGGTCGCCCTCCAGGACGTGGACCTTGGTGCATGCAATCCCGCTGCGGTCCACCCGCTCGATGCGCAGGCTTGCCCCCAGCCCCAGCGCGGTGGTTGCGTCCACGAGCACCTGCGCCGGAACTCCGGCATCCACCAGCGCCCCCAGCAGCATGTCGCCCGCGATCCCGGCAAAACAGTCAATGTACGCAACGCGCATAAAATCTCTCTCTTGGAACTCTATCGTGTTTGTGTCCGCCGCCCCTACCGCGCCGGCCCAATCGCCGAAACCGGCAGCACCGCGTTCATCGAGCCCGACCGATAGCCCTCGGTGTCCAGCGTAATGTAGACAAATCCCAGCGGCCGCAGCGCCTCCGTGATGCGGTCCAGCATTGGCAGGTTCAACGCGCGCGGCAGGTCCTCACGCGCAATCTCCACCCGCGCCAGCTCGCCGTGGTGGCGCACCCGCACATGCAGAAAGCCCAGCGCGTGCATCGCATCCTCGGCGCGTTCCACCTGGCCCAGGTTCTCCGCCGTCACCCGCCGCCCATACTCGATGCGCGACGACAAACACGCACTGGCCGGCTTATCCGCCACCTTCAGCCCGGCCTCGCGCGCCAGCGTGCGAATCTCCAACTTGCCCAGCTTGGCCTGGGCCAGCGGGGCCAGCGCGTGGTGCATCGCCGCCGCCCTCTGCCCGGGCCGCAGATCGCCGTCGTCGTCCAGGTTCCTGCCGTACGCGATGTGGGTGAACCCCAGCTTCTGCCGCGCCGCCTCCATCTGGGTGAACAGCTCGTCCTTGCAGTGGAAGCAGCGGTCGCTGTCGTTGCGCGCGTAGTTGGGATCGTCCAGCTCGCGCGTCTGCAGGATGTGTAACGGAATCCCATGCTCGGAGGCGAAGTCCAGCGCGGCGGCCAGCTCCCCGCGCGGCAGCGATGGCGAGTCGGCGATCACGGCCAGCATCCGTTGGCCCAGCACGTGGTGCGCGACATAAGCCAGAAAAGCCGAGTCCGTGCCGCCGGAGTACGCCACCATCAGCGAATCCAGCTTGCCCAGCGCCCCGCGCAGTGCATCGAGTTTTTCTCGCAGTTCCATCGCGTCCAATCCAGAATAGCAACTATACCCCACGCGGTGTGTGCCATATGTCACAACGACAGTCTGCCCCATTCATCGCGCCTTTGTTTCTCGCGATGAGTGGGAGCAATAATGTTGATCCGGCTCCATCTTCCCACCCTCTATACTTGAATCCGTGGTTCACTTGCCGACAGCAGCAAAACACAGCTCGATCCGCCTTATCGCGATAGACATGGACGGCACGCTTCTCGGCGACGACGG
>Ga0224557_1002208_pt1 | contig 17029 bp, 19 predicted proteins | sample 714S31014metaG_FD_180677 | JGI IMG/M metagenome (GOLD analysis project Ga0224557, IMG submission 180677) | Peat soil microbial communities from Stordalen Mire, Sweden - 717 S3 10-14 | ecosystem: Environmental > Terrestrial > Soil > Wetlands > Peat | place: Sweden: Norrbotten County, Stordalen...
ACGGGTTGGCCGGGGTGAGTGTCGTTTTTTGAAAAGCATTGCCGAAAACTTCCGTTCCTTGGCATCCCGCCACCGCCATTGTCACGCTCCATTCGTTCTTTGCGTCAAGCCCGACAGGCTGCTAGGGATGCATCAAAGTTTGCTCAAGGGAAAGCGGCGGGTCATTTCACGCAACCGGCGGTTTTCCTCCCGTTTCATTTTGCGCCGGGCACCCGCACTCGAATCATCAAAGCCGACCAGATGCAAAACCCCGTGGACCAGGTAGCGGACGACTTCCGACTGCCAGTTAGTGCTGAATTTGCGCGCCTGTAAAACCGCCTCATCCAGGCAAATATAAATTTCGCCGGAAATGGTAGGGCGCGTCACTCCGTGCGCGCCGTCGGCGGGCAGGGGACTGCCCGCCCTACCTTCAGTGCGGTAATCAAACGCGATGACATCCGTCGAACCCTTGTGTTTGAGGAAGGTTTCATTGAGTCGCGTCATTTCCGGCGCGCCGACGAGGCAGATTCCGATTTCGGCCTTTTTAATTTCCAATTCCGTGAGCAGCGCGTCAGCGATTTTTTTCAGCAGCCGCAGGTTGATTTTTTGCACGCGCTGTCGGTTGGCGATGGTGACGCTCATTTTATCAGAGGGCGAATTTCCACGACGCCCGCTACATTTGGGGACTCGCGGCGTCCGCCTCTCCGGTTTTTTTGCCGCGATGCTCCTCGTAAGCCGAGATGATGCGCTGCACAAGCGGGTGGCGGACGACGTCGCGCTTGCCCAATTCCACAATCGAGATGCCTTCGGTGTTTTTCAGCGCGCGATGCGCCTCGAGCAGTCCCGAATTTTTGTGCGGCGGCAAATCAATCTGCGTCTCATCGCCGGTGATGACGGCCTTCGAGCCGTGTCCGAGACGGGTGAGGAACATCAGCATTTGCTCGGTTGTCGAGTTTTGCGCCTCATCAAGAATGATGAAAGCGTTGTTCAGCGTGCGGCCGCGCATGTAGGCCAGCGGCGCAATTTCAATGGTTCCACGCTCGGTGTGTTTCTGGATTTCCTCGGCGGGCAGCATGTCGTGCAGCGCGTCGTGCAGCGGACGGAGATACGGTGTGATTTTTTCGTAGAGGTCACCGGGTAAAAATCCAAGCGCCTCGCCGGCTTCAACGGCCGGGCGGGTGAGGATGATCCGCGAAACCTTTCCCTCGCGCAACGACGTCAATGCCATGGCCACTGCCAGATACGTTTTGCCCGTGCCCGCCGGTCCGACCCCAAACGTAATGTCGTGCCGGCGGATCGCGTCGAGATATTTTTTCTGGCCGACGGTTTTGGCGGTGACGCCGGGCTTGCGCTCGTGCGTCAACACGCGGTCGCTCACCAGCTCCTTGAGCGTCGAAGCGCCCTCGTGTTTGATGATGTTCAGCGCGTGGGTGAACTCGCGATTGCGCACCGGCGAGCCGCTCTTGAGCATGCTCTCCAGCGACACAAAAAGCTGTTTGGCGCTCTCGACGGCATCGGCGGCGCCTTCGAGTTTGATCCAGCCTTCACGCGCGGTGGCCTTGACGCCGAGCTGTTCTTCAAGCGATTTAAGGTTGCGCGGCTCGTGATTGAAAAGCTGCTGCGCGACGCGCGCGTTTTCAAAATGAAGGGTTTCAGTGGGCATTATAATTTTAACCATTTCCGCAACTGCGCATTCAAAGCCTGGACATCCTTGCCGGCCAGCTGTCCGACCACTTTTACCACCAACTTTTCTTCCACGGTAGCGAGTTGGGCTTTGACGCCGGAAGGTACATTCAATCCTGCTGCGCGCCATTGCTTCAACGGAAAATCCGTGTTCGCCAGCACTGAGGAAATCGGAACCAAGAATAAATCCGCGCCGTTTCCGCCAACCACGATGGCGGGGCGAACTTTGCGGCTGGTCAGGTCCGTGAACGGAATCGGCAGGAGAACGACATCATTTCTTGAGCAGTTCATTGAAGATGTCATCGGCGTCGTTGCCCCAGGTTTTCAACAAGGACGCCTCGGAAAGTTTCAGCCAGTTCTCGCGCTCGGTGTCGTCGGATTCGATGGTGACGCGGACGTGGGATTTTTCGGGCAATGACAACGGCTGCGGCAGCACCAGTTTGCCGTGCTCATAAATCGCATCAACAGTCGTTGTCATGGCAGAAATCTAAACGATGAATCATGGCTTGGCAAAGATGAAAACGGCCACACAAACCTCGCGGCTAGAAATGAAGGGTTTCAGCCGGCATATTCGGAAGCGGAGAATTTCATTTTCCCAGTTCCGCGCGCAATTTGGCGGCGACCTCGTTCAGCGCCGTTGGCAGAACGGTGGTATTGGCCAGCACCGGCATGAAATTCGTGTCGCCGTTCCAGCGCGGCACGACATGGATGTGCAAATGTTCCGCGATGCCCGCACCGGCCACCTTGCCCAGATTGATGCCCACGTTGAAGCCGTCGGGTTTCATCACCTGCGTCAGCGCGTTGATGCAGCGCCGGGTGAGCTTCCACAAATCCGCCAGTTCCTCCTCGGTCAGGCCGTTGAGGTCGGCGACCTGCTTGTAAGGCACGATGAGCAGGTGCCCGCCGTTGTAGGGATAGGTATTGAGCAGGGCGAAGCACGTGCGGTCGCGCACGATGACGCGGTTCGCCTCGTCGTCATTGGACTGCGCGATGCGGGTGAACAGGCTGTTGTCGAGTTGTGGCTTGGGCGCGAGAATGTATTCAATCCGCCACGGTGCGTGCAGCGATTCCATGGATTCAGAGTAGCGATGGAAACATGGAAAGTCAAAATTGTGTAGCAGCCGAGGTAACGAGGCTAAATTCTATGAATTCAGAATCAAGGTGTCAGACCAAAACCAGTTGGAGCCTCCTCACGTCGGCTGCCACGATTTTCAAGCAAACAAACTCAAAATCGCTGTTGCCGCCCGCGTGGTCGCGCCGGGACCGCCTAAGGACGAAACAACTTCCGCCAGCCGCTTTTTGATTTGAATCCGGCGCGGTTCGTTTTGCAAAAGCTCCAGCGCGGCTCCGGCAATAGGGCCCGGCGTGGCGGCACCCTGGACGAATTCGGGATAAATTTCCTCGTCCGCCAGAATATTCGGCATCGTCAGCCATTTCACCTTTACGATGCGTTTGCCGATCTGGTAGGTGCTCCACGACGTTTTGTAGAGCGTCACCGTCGGCACGCCGAAGAACGCGCACTCCATCGTAACTGTGCCGGTTGAGGCGATGGCCACGTCCGCCTGTGCGAGCGCCTGCGGCAGATTGCCGATTTGGATTTCCATATCTGACGGGAGCGCGGTCAGCCTGTCCGCGAGTTGTTTCAAAGCTTCATCCGGCAAAACCATTTTCGCCTTCGCTGACAGCAATTTTTCCCGAATCAGTTTCAACGCACCGAGCATCACCGGCAAATGCCGCCGCAATTCGTCGGCACGGCTGCCGGGCAAAAGCAATATTTCGGAGGGGCGAGTTCCACGAGCCCCCAATATGTCCGTGTCAGGGGCTCGTGGAACTCGCCCCTCCGAAATAAAACGTTCCACCATGGGATGTCCGACGAATTCCACGCGCAATTTCGGCACGCGTTTGGCGTACCAAACCTTTTCAAACGGGAAAATGCTCAAAAGCAGATCGTAATCCGCCGCCAGCAGGTTCGCCCGGCCCGGTCGCGACGCCCAGACCTGCGGCGAAACGAACTGGATGATTTTCGGGTTCCACGGCGTGGACGCTGATTGATTTTTACGGACGTATTGTTTGATGGCGTGGCCGAAGCGGAGGTTGAACCCGCCGTAATCCACGCCGATGATGGCGTCCGGCTGGCGCTTAATCGCCAGCTTCAGCAATTGATGGAACAGCCGCCGGAACTTGAAATAATTCTTCAGCACATCGGAAATGCCGATGACCGAGTGCTGCGTCAGGTCGAGGGCCAGTTCGACTTCCGCCGCCGCCATGCGTGAACCGCCGGCGCCGTAGAAAACCGGCGAGGATGGCGGATCGAGAATGGAAGATTGAGCGTGGAGTGCGGAGACCAATTCCGTTGCGAGCAGATCCCCGCTCGCTTCACCGGCGATGAGCATGAACGATTTTGGGGTCATTTGCTCTGCTGCACCTGCCGCGTGATTTCAAAGGCCAGGTCGAGCGCGCGTTTGGCGGATTCGCCGCTGACCACCGGCGTCTGTTTCTCGCGGACGCAGTTGACGAAACTTTGCAGTTCGAGCTTGAGCGGCTCGTCTTTGGTAATCGGCACCGGCTCGCGCACGATGCGTTTGCCGCCGAATTCGCTGACGATGGCGGAGTCTTTGCCGATGCCGAGCTTGGCGGCCAGCACTTTTTTCAGCAGCGAACTTTCTTCCTCACCGTCTCGGGCGACACGATAGATGAATCCTTCCTGCGCGCGGTAATCGAGCGAGATGTGGCAGGGATTGGTCGGGCCGCTGAAGACGCGGATCTTGCGCATCCACGCCGGGCTGACGCGGCTGGCGGTGAGATTGGCGACGCAGCCGTTGGCGAAACGCAGCCGCGCGTTGGCGATGTCCTCGCTTTTGCTCAACACTGGAAGGCCCACGGCGTCCACGCTGGTGACGGGCGATTTCACAAACGCCAGCACCACGTCCAGATCGTGAATCATCAAATCGAGCACGACGCCGACGTCGGTTGAGCGGGCAGGGTAGGGCGACAGGCGATGGCACTCGATGAAACGCGGCTGGGTGGCGACCGTTTCCAGATATTTGAAAACGGGATTGAACCGCTCGACGTGGCCGACTTGCAGGACGCAATTCTTCTGCTGCGCGATTTGAATCAGTTCGGCGGCCTGCTCAGAGCTGTCGGTCATCGGTTTTTCAACGAGAACGTGTTTGCCCTGTTGCAACAGCACTTTGGCGAGTTCAAAATGCGTGGTGGTGGGCGTTACAATATTCAACGCGTCAGCGGAGGCAGCGGCTTCCGCGACGGAGTTGAAAATGCGCGCATTGTATTTGACGGCGATTTTGCGCGCGGTGTCGGCCTGGGTGTCGAAGATGCCAGCAAGTTCAACCTGGCCGGTTGCGGCCAGTTCCGCATAAATGCGGACGTGGTTCTGTCCGAGTGACCCGGTGCCGAGGACGGCGACTTTGACTTTTGATGCCATGCGGGCAGTGTGCCAGCATCAGCAATTTTCTAAAAGCTGAAACCAACGACGTGTAGGACAGGCGTCGCGCCTGTCTCTGAAATCCATGAAGCCTTTGATTCAGAAACAACGGTCGTTGTCATGCCCTATCACCAATTGACAAGCAAAATCCATGAAGATGGAGACAGGCGCGACGCCCGTCCTACGTGCCTGGTTGCCCGCGCGGCACGGTCTTTGTTTGCTTGGATACGGCAGAAGCTTGAACTCAGCTTCAACTTTGGACTTTGAACTTTGGACTTTGGACTCATAAAGTATCACCGTGCCACTGATAAGTTATGTCGTCGTCGTTGTGATGGCGTATTTGCTGGGTTCAATCCCAACCGGCTATCTGGTTGCCCGCGCCAAGGGGATTGACATCCGCACGGTTGGCAGCGGCAACATCGGCGCGACCAATGCCTTTCGCATGCTCGGCAAACCCGCCGGCATCCTTGTGCTCGTGGTGGACGGACTCAAGGGTTATGCCGCGTGTTCATGGTTGGCGCCTCAAGTATTCAACTGGTTTGCTCCTAATTTTTTTGTCGAGCCAGTTGAACTGGAGATAAGGTTTAATGTGATTGCCGGCATCTGTGCCGTGCTCGGTCACAATTTCACCTGCTGGCTGAAGTTCAAGGGCGGCAAGGGCATCGCCACCAGCGCGGGGGTTTATTTTGCGCTGGCGCCGCTGGCGGCTGGCATCGCGCTGGGTACATGGATTGTCGCGGCGGTTTTAACCCGTTATGTCTCCATTGCGTCCATCGCGGCAGCAGTGGCGTTGCCCACGGGGGTTTGGTTGACGAAGAACAACCTGTTTTTGGGAATCGTCACCACCGCGTTGGGACTGCTCGCCATTTTCAAACATAGAAGCAACATCCAGCGTCTGCTCAATGGCACCGAGCGGCGTGTGGGTCAAAAAACCGCTACACCGGAGGCAACCAAATGAAAATTACCGTGCTCGGCGCGGGCGCGTGGGGAACCGCGCTGGCGAAAGTGCTTAATGAAAACGGCAACGCCGTGACGCTTTGGGACATCGACATGGGGACGCTGGACGAACTCCGCCGCGGGCGCAATGAGCGCTACCTGTCCGGCGTGGCGTTGCCGACCGACTGGAAGGTGGAGGCGGATTTTGCCCGGGCGGTGGCGGGTGCCGAGTGCCTGGCCCTGGCCATCCCGTCGCAGGCCTTCCGTCAGGTCGCCGTCAAATTGAAAGGGCATCCGGCCATTTTGGTGAGCGTGACCAAGGGCATTGAATTTGAGACCGGCGAGACCATGAGCCGGATTCTGCGCGAGCAGGCCCCGGCGAACCGCGTGGCCGCGCTTTCCGGACCGAGTTTTGCCCGCGAAGTGGCGCTGGGCATACCGACCACGGTGGTTTGCGCCTGCGAAAGCGACGGCACGGCGCGAACGGTGCAGGGGCTTTTCCACCGTCCCAAGTTTCGCATTTACCGCAGCACGGACGTGCTGGGCGTGGAATACGGCGGCGCGTTGAAGAACATCATCGCCATCGCCGCCGGCGTGAGCGACGGGCTGGGGTACGGCGACAACACCAAGGCCGGACTGGTCACGCGGGCGTTGTCTGAAATACGCCGGCTGGGGGTGGCGTGCGGCGCGCAGCCGGAAACGTTCGCCGGCTTGAGCGGTTTGGGCGACCTCATGCTGACGTGTTTCTCGAAGCAGAGCCGTAATCGCGACCTCGGCGAGCGCCTCGGCCGCGGCGAGGCAATGACGGCCATCCAGGCGTCGCATCCGAAACTAGCCGAGGGATATCCGACGGCACGGTCCGCCCACCGGCTGGCGCGGGAGAAGAAAGTGCTCACACCGATTATTGACGAGGTTTATGCGCTGCTCTACGAAGGCAAGGAACCCAAACAGGCGGTGCAGGATTTGATTTCCCGCGCCTTCAAGGCGGAAGACTGATTTTTTATATCCTCCTCGTCCTCGTAATCGAAACCGTTTAATCCAAATTCGAGGACGAGAACGAGGACGAGGACGATTGGAGATCGCTACGCCATTGCCTGTTTTATCAGCTTCATCAAATCGGCGTAAGTCTCGACGGCCTCAAACTGCGGGAATTGCTTTTTCACCGCGTCAGGCGCGCGAAAGAGAATTCCCACGTTCGCCTCGACGAGCATGGCGGTGTCGTTGAATGAATCGCCGCCGGAGATGACGTGGTAATTCATTCGTTTGAAGGCGGCCACGGCTTCGCGCTTTTGCTCCCGGATGCGCAACTGGTAATTCACGACGCGATCATTTTCGACGACAAGCCGGTGACACAGGAGCACCGGCCAGCCGAGTTGGCGGAGCAGGGGAGTGGCGAATTGCTCGAACGTGTCGGAAAGAATGACGACCTGCACCAACGACCGGAGTTCATCAAGAAATTCCCTGCCGCCGGACAATGGACGCAATGTGCCAATGACGTTTTGAATGTCGGACAGCTTCAAGCCGTGTTTGTCCAGAATCGCCAGCCGGCCGCGCATAAGCTTGTCATAATCCGGCTCGTCGCGGGTGGTGCGGCGCAATTCCGGAATGCCGGTCTTTTCGGCGACCGCAATCCAGATTTCCGGCGTCAACACGCCTTCCATGTCCAGGGTGACGATTGATTGTTTCATCGGCGGGAGTCTTCCAAAATCAGCCGGCGGTGTCGAGCGCTTCAAGGTTCGGCTTTCAGATTCGGATTAGTGGAAAGGATTTGGTCGAGCGCGGCTTTTGCTTCGGGGAATTCCGGCTTGTGACGCAACGCCTCGCGAAAATGAAAAATGGCTTCTTGTGATTTGTGTTGTTGGGACAAAGCCTGCGCCAGGCGGTAATGCGCCTCCGCAAAGTCCGGCCTTTCGACGAGAGTGGCGGCGAAATGACTCACGGCCTCGGCCGGTTTGTTGTGCAGCAACAAGAACAGGCCAAGGTTGTATTGTACCTCGGAATTGTGAGGGGCCAGCCGCCCGGCGGCGTCAAGATGGGCCAGAGCTTCGTCCAGCTTGTTGTTCTGCAACAAAGCCATGCCGTAATTATATTGTGCCACCGGGCTGTTCGGCGAAATTTTCACCGCTTCGGCGCAAAGTTCCATGGCCTCCTTTTTCAGGCCCAGGTCTCTGAGGGTTTCGCCCAAGCAGGTGTAGGCCACGAAATTATCGGTGGTCACTTCGATGGCATGACTGAAGAGTTTTATGCTGTTCTGCCAGTAACTCAGTTGAATTCGAGTGCTCACCAGACAACCCGCCAGAGCCACGCCCCCGGCCAGCGTCGTAATTCGCCGCCAGTGGGGACGCCAGTTTAAAAAATCGTCCAGGCCCCATACCACCATGATGAACAGACCGATGCTGGGAATATACATGTAACGGTCGGCCATGGATTGCGAACCGACCTGCACCAGGCCGATGGTGGGGACGAGCGTTCCCAAAAACCAGAACCAGCCGACGAGCAAATACGGATTTTGCCGGGCGCGCCAGATGAACAATCCCGACCACAGGGCCAGCAATAATGCCGCGCCAATCACCAAACCGGCCGGCCAATGATACGGATGCGTGTAAAAAATTGAGAGATCCGCCGGCCAAAAGGTTTTGGAGATGTAACGCTCGTAGGCCCACAAAGCGTTTGCCACCCGGGACGAAAAAGACAATCCCGCCGGCGACCAAAGTGCCCGGCCTGAAGTTTGCACAAAATAGGTCACTACGCTGGCCGCCAGTGTGAGGGCGAAGAAGGGCAGTTTTTCGACGATTAAATTGATGAGGGAACGCGCGGAGCATCCAGGCGGAAAACGGTTCAAGGGCCAGAAATCCAGCAGCAGCAAAACGAAAGGCAACGTCACCACCATCGGCTTGGACATCAGCCCGCAGGCAAATGCCAGCAGGCTCAAACCATAAAAGACTTTGGACTTTGGACTCAGGACTCTGGACTCCCGCGCATATCGCGTATACGCAATGAGTGTCAGCATCCAGAAAAAAGTGCTCAACACATCCTTGCGCTCCGATGCCCACGCCACTGATTCGACATGTAATGGATGCCAGGCGAACAAGGCCGCCACAATCGCGCTGCGCCATAAAGTGCCCGTGAGTTGCCTCAACCAAAGGAACAGCAGCAAGGTGTTGACGACGTGGAAAATGAGATTGGTCGAGTGATGGCCGCCGGGATTCAAACCATACAACTGGCAATCCAGCATGTGCGAAATCCACGTCAACGGATGCCAGTTGGCGGCGGCTCCTGTTTGGAAGGCCCAGATCACCCCGGCCCAGGTCAGCCCGGCCTGAACGTGCGAATTGTTGGTGATGTAATCGTCGTCATCGAAGTTGATAAAACCGTAATGAGTAATCGGCCAGTAAAGCGCGGTGGTAACCACGGCCAGTGCCAGGCAGATGAGGGCTGCGATCTGGTTTTTTGTCAGTTTGGCCGTGAACATAACCCGAAAGGTCAGAAATCAAAATTTAACCATTTGACGTTTTCGTTGTGTAAACTGGCAGCTTTCCTGGTAGCCGACAGAGTGTGCGAGCTGGATGGCTTCGGCAAAATTCATTCCCACTTCCTCCGGCGCGTGGGCGTCCGAGCCAAACGTTATCGGCACGCCTTTTTGAAACGCCAGTTCAAGGATTTGGCGGCTGGGGTAAATTTCCCGGCAATCCTTCCGCAAACCGGCGGTGTTGAGTTCGATGGCGCAATGGTTCTTTTTGGCCGCGTTGAGAAATTTCTCGTAGAGCGGTGTGCCGTCGCGATCCGGGCGATGCCCGAACTTTTTCGGCAGGTCCACGTGGCCGATGATTTCAAAGAAGCCGGTTTCAGCCGCCTTGGTCAGCCGCTCGAAGTAAGCCGACCAGACCTCGAAGGCGTCGCGGTTTTTCCATTCGGAAATTTTCTGCGGATTGTCTATGGCCCAGCCGTCGGAGACGTAATGCACTGAACCGATGAGATAATCCCACGGATGCCGCGCGGCGAGTCCGCGAATCCAATCCTCACCTCCGGGCAGATAATCCACCTCCAGCGCGAGGCGGATGGCCAGGTTTGGAAAATCCTTTTGCGCCCGGCGGACTTTGGCGACGTATTCGTCGAGTTGATTGGCGTACATCCGCCAGTTGTCAAAATCGTCGCGCGGCATGGGTGAATGATCGGAGAAGCCAATCTCCGTGAGGCCGATGGCCACGGCGCGCGCGGCGTATTCACCCGGCTCGCCGGTCGCATGCCGGCAAAGCGGCGTGTGCATGTGATAATCAGCAGGCCATTTCATGGCGTTGAGTGTTGAGAGTTGAGCGTTGAGTGTCGAATAAAAAACGGTGCGTTGGAGTCCAGGCTCTTGCCGCGGCGGAGCGTTTTGCGATGCCTGTGTCAGCTTGATTTTCCCCGGGAGCGTCGGTATCCCGCCGGCTCTGAGTGTATAACAAGAGCGGAACTCTCACGAGTTCCGCCCGGCTCCATCTTGGCGAAGGCAAGGCTGGCAAATCACCATCCGCCATCAACAAACCATCTTCCGGTGGGTTTGTCTTTCCTTAAGGCTAAGTTCAACTTTTTGTCATAGCCATTCTTGAGCTTGATTTCGTAAGGCACAAACTGGTCGAGGGAAGCTTGCGAAGTAAAGGCCGTGCCGACTTGGATGATTTCGAGACCACCGAGTTCCTGTTTGAGCAGATGATCCACCGGTGATTCCCGCAAGAACTTCTCCGCCTCGATCCAATTTTCTTGGCTGCAAGCCTCAAAGAATGCACGCGCGATCTGTTCTGCCGTCATGGACGCATACTTGTCATTGTCGGGCAGCTTCTGCATTTCATTTTGCCACCAACTTACATCCGTCGGCAAATCGAGTTTCCACACGCCTGGATCAATCGGTTGGTTGTAGTCAATCTGGTCCAGCCAGAAAATCAACTTCTCGCCCGATGTGGCATGAAGATAAATCTTCACCGATTCCAGCCGTTCGCTCTGATTGTCGAAGACATACACCCGGCGCGTGTCGGCGGTGTTGACGAACGAGTTTTTGATATAATCATTGTCCGGCAAACCGGATTTGGCTTCGATGGTGACGATATCCTTTGCCCGGCCGTCCGCGCCGGTTTCGTTCGTGAGACTCATTTTCCAGCCCCTGGCAATGGCATTGTTGAGTTCATTGGTGATCGTGTTGCTGAGATTGGCGATTTGCTGCAGCCAATCGGTGTCAAACGCGCTGGTCGTGCTTTGGGGAACTTTGCATGCAAGGCCGGAGTTTTTGATGAGCATCACGGCTGACTGGCCGTCCATGACGACAACGCGCTGGGGCTTTTCGACGCGCCATTTCAAGTCCGGATCGAATTGTTTCCAAAACTCAATCGTATTGAACGGACAATCAGCATTGATGTAGCTGAAGTTATCAGCCGGCAGTGTCCGCAACTGGCCGCGCAGGTGAATGGTCGTGAGTTTGGCCACGGCTTGGGCACCTTTGGTCATGACCTCGGCGGCGGTGGCTTGGGCCTTGGGAAAGACCAGAAAGGCAATCAGAATAATGGCAGCCGCACCGGCGGCAGCGCCCAGCCCGAATCCCCAGCGTGTGAATAATTTTGTCATAATCGTATCTCTTTCGCGTTCGGTTTGCATTGCCTGAACCCGCCGCATCACCGGATTGACCAGTGACACTTCGGCGGTCGTTGGACCGCGCGCCGCCAGTTGCCGTTGCAGGCTGCTGATGGCCGCGTGCTCGGCCCGGCAGGCCGCGCAGGTTTCAAGGTGTGCCTGACACTGGAGCGATTCCTCGCGGTCGAGCAATCCTTCCACACAGGCGACCAGATTTTCCCGGCATTCAGCGCAGTTCATGGCAGTTACGTTTGGTTGACGGTTGTTTCCGCGCTTTCACGGGCGACCAGCTCCTGACGGAGCAGGGCGTAAGCGCGCGAAAGCGTTTTGGTGACCGTGCCTAGCGGCAGATCGAGGCGTGTGGCGATCTCCTGACAGGAGTGCCCCTCGTAATACCGCAGCAGTATCACCTGACGATAGGATTCGGGCAGGGCGGCGATGGCTTCTTCCAACGGATAATCTTCCCGGCGGTCGGCGGCGTTGGCCATGATGGATTCCGTCACTTCACAATCCTGCTGGCGATGCTTCAGGGAACGCAGTTGTTCCTTGGCGACCCGTCCGGCGATGCCCAGCAGCCAGGAGTAAAACGACTCCGGCTTCCGCAGCTTCTTCAAGGACAGGAAAGCCCTGACAAACGACTCCTGCGCCGCTTCTTCCACCTGCCTACCGTCTCGAAGCCGTCCCGCCAGGTAGGCGAACAGCGGTTTCTGATAACGATCCACCAGCACGCGGAAATCTTCCTGATGTCCATCGCGGCAACGCTCGACGTATTCTTTGTCGGTCAAGTCCATGCAATGTACTGTCCGGGCAAATTCATATCGTCATTCTATAGTGAAGTCCGGGACGGTTTTGCGACAAAAGAATGGGAATTTCTTCATCGGCAATGTGATGAGGGCTGAGTGTTGAAAGTTGAGTGTTGAGTGTCGAATAAATATCCGTAATCCAATCCTGCAACTTCGCGCACGGACGACAAAGATTTGGACTGCGGTGGCAGCTTGCCGAGGCGAAGCGCAGCGAAGACTGGAGCGTAGCGGCGACACCGCTTTCCGTACGCCGGTTGCATCCAAAAGCGGCGTGGCGCTTCGCTTCCCGCCGCAGTCCAAAATCCGTAGTGGCGGTGCAAGCCGCGTTAGGTTTATCCGTGTTCATCCGTGGTTTCATTGAATAGATACAAGCTAGGGCGGTTCCAACTTTGATGTAGCGCAGACATTCTTGTCTGCGGGTTTGCGGGACATTCTTGTCCCGTGTTTCATCCTCACGAAAGAGGCGACTGGAAAGTCGCCTGAATCCCGCAATGCGGGACTGGAAAGCCTGCGCTACGTAATAACTGGAAATGCTCTAAAGCTTGAATTCCAACGGTCCGGGCAACAAATTGCAGAGCAATGGCAGACGACAGTTCAACGGAGAAACTCCGATTATTCATCGCGATTCCGATTCCGGAGCCGGTCCGGGATGAAATCATCCGTGTCCAGCAGGAATTGCAGCCACTCGTGCCGCCCAACGTGGTCCGCTGGACCAGGCCGGATCAATTTCATCTCACGCTCCGGTTTCTGGGCGATGTTCCGGCGGATGGCGTCGAAGATTTGAAGCAATCGGTCAACGCCGTTTGCCGGATTGTCCGGCCCTTGTCCTTGCGCGCCGAGGGTGTCGGCTTTTTCCCGAATCCCCGTTCGCCCCGGGTCATCTGGGTGGGAATCAACGACCGGGAAGGGCGGCTGGGTGATTTGCAGAAGCAGATTGAAACCGCTGTCGGCCCATTCAGTCCCGAACCGGGCGAAAAGAATTTCACGGGCCATGTCACGCTGGGCCGCCTGAAAAATCCGAGGCCAGCCGGTACCCGGGAGCTGGCCGCCCGGGCGCAGTTGCTCGAAAAACGGCTGTTCGGTGAATGGACGGCGCATGAAATCGAAATAATTCAAAGCGAGTTGTCCCCGGCCGGGGCACGCCATATTTCGCTCGCGGCGTTCCAGTTGGGAACGGGCTGAACTCGGACTTCGGGTTGAATTTCTGCGTTAGCGGAGTGCGGCCGTCCCCGGCCGCAGCATCGTGGGCGGGCGGGTGATTAGAAAATGTTTCGTGGTTTAAATGAAGTCAGTTGCTGCGCCCAGGGACGGGCGCACTCCGGCGGGCCAAAGCCATTTCAACTCGTTTACTTGGGAGCCGTTCGCGGCGGCGCGGTGCTCTTGCGCTCGATGAGTTCGGCGGGCAGGCGTTTCGTTTCAACCCGCTGGCCCTTCAGCAAGTTCATCATCGCTTCCACGGCGGCCATGCCGAGCCGGTACTTTGGCTGGCGGATGGTCGTCAGCGGCACGCGAAAATATTCCGCCGTCAGGATGTTGCCGAAACCCACGAGCGAAATGTCCTCCGGAATCCGCAAACCTTTCGATAACAACGCGTCCGCGCAGCCAATGGCGACGAGGTCGTTGACGGCTTGAATGGCGGTTGCACCACACGATTCATTCAGCATTTGCAGCGCGGCTTTGGTGCCATCTTCAATGGTGTTGCCGGCCTGAAAAACCAGCTTGTCGTCCACGTCCAATCCGGCTTCGCGCAAGGCGCGGCGGTAGCCTTCAAATCGCTCGTGTACCCACGGCGCCGTGGGTGAGCCGGTGAGATAGGCGATGCGTTTGTGGCCGAGCTTCAGCAAATGTTGTGTCGCGGCGAAGCTGGCACCCTGTTCATCAGTTTCCACGCTGACGAACGATTTGCAAAATGGCGCGGGCGGACCGATTAAAACCGTCGGGATTTGGCGGGCCAGCACCTCCTGATAAATTCGCGCCTCGGCCTCAAAGCGATACACCGGCGAAATGAACAGCCCGTCCACTCGCCGCGACAACAGCCGCCGGATGCAAGCCTCCTCGCGGGCCGGCAGGTTGTGCGTATGCGCAAGCAAAACGTCGTAGCCCAGCTCGTGGGCGCGTTCCTCGATGGCGAAAATGACGCGCGCAAAAATCGGATTCGTGCTCGACGGAATGACGAGGCCGAATAATTTGGTCGTCCGGTTGCGCAGCCCTTGTGCGGACGAGTCGGGAACGTAACCCATTTGTTGCGCCAGCGACTTGATGCGTACCTTCGTGGCTGCCGATACATCCGGCTCGTCGCGCAACGCCTTCGAGACCGTCATCACCGAGACGCCCGCATGCCGCGCAATGTCTTTAAGCCGAACCATGGTCAGGTGGCGGGTGGCGGGTGGCGAGTGGCGTGTGACGATAGCAGGGTTGCAGGCGTGATTTTGCGCCCTCGACTCTCGACTTTCGGCTCTCGACTTGTTTTTTTCATTTCACAAATAGGCTCCGCGCCAGTGCAGTTTGCGGCGCAACGCCTCCAAAAACGAACTGTCCGCCAGATGCATCAGCCGCACCGTGCCCCGGCTGCGGCGAATCGTCACCTCGTCGCCGGCGCCAAGCTCGGCGACAAACTGTCCGTCCGCGCTCAAAATCGTTGCCGGTGGCGAACTGATGGCCTTGACGCGAATGGTGGAAGCCAGCGGCAAAATGAGCGGACGATTTGACAGCGTGTGCGGACAAATCGGTGTAAGCGCAAACACTTCGGCGGTGGGCGAAACAATGGGACCGCCCGCTGCCAGCGAATACGCCGTTGAACCCGTGGGCGAACTGATGATCAATCCGTCGCCGTGGTAGCGTGCGACCAGTTCGCCGTCCACGCTGACGTCGAGTTTGATGAGCCGTGAAATCCCACCGCGGCTGACCACAATGTCATTGAGCGCGGTTTCATGAACCCGCCGCCCCTGGCAGCGGCCGCCGACTTCGATCAAAACGCGGGATTCGTATTTGAAGTCACCGCGCCAGACGCGCGCCAGAGCGCGGGGCATTTCGTCCGACGGCACGGCGGTGAGAAAGCCAAGACCGCCGATGTTGACCCCGAGCATCGGCGTGGCCGAGCCGGCGATTTCGCGGGCAACGTGCAACATCGTGCCGTCGCCGCCAAACACCAGCAGCAGGTCCACTTCGCGCGCCAGCGCGGCGGCGTCGCCGCACACGGAACTTTTCAATCCGGCCAGCCGGGCGGTCCCGGCGTCGCACAACACCTTTCTTCCGGCGCGTTGAATGAGCCGCGCGGCTTTGCGAACGCTGTCGGCGCAGGCGGCCTTGTCGGAATTGCCGATCAGCCCGACGCGTTTGATTTTGTCAGCTTGTTTTTTCAATCAGCGCCAAAAATTCCTTGTTGCCCGCCGGTCCGAGCAACGGTGATTCCACCACACCCTGCCAGCGCAACCCGGATTGCGCGCGGACGAATTCCCGCAGTTCATTGAGCACGCGCTCATGCACCGACGGATTGCTGATGACGCCGCGACCCTTGTCGGCTTCGGCCTTGCCGGCTTCAAACTGCGGTTTGATGAGCGCGACAATTCTGCCATCGGGCCGCAATAATGCAATGGCGGCGGGCAAAATATTTCGCAAGGAAATAAACGAGCAGTCAATCACGGCCAGATCGGCCGGGGAAAAGGGCTGGGGGAATTGCGCCGCGGTCAGATGGCGCGCGTTGGTCTTTTCCATGACGACGACGCGAGGGTCGTGCCGGAGTTTCCAGGCGAATTGTCCCCGGCCAACGTCCACGGCAAAAACCTTCGCCGCGCCGTGTTGCAACAAACAATCGGTGAACCCGCCGGTGGACGCGCCCAGGTCGAGCGCCGTCAGTCCGGCGACATCCAGTTGAAAATGGCGCAGGGCGTGTTCCAGTTTGTGGCCGCCGCGGCTGACGTATTTCTCGTCCACGTCCAGGGTGAGCCGGTCATCGGGTTTGACGGAGTCGCTGGGTTTGTGGGCGGACTGGGCGTTGACACGGACCTGGCCGGCGAGAATAACGCGTTTGGCGCGTTCGCGGCTTTCGCAAAGGCCGCGTTCAACCAGTGCCTGGTCGAGGCGAGTCATGTCGAAATAAATTAGTCTTTTTCCTGCCTCATGCGCAACATTTCAACCTTCTTCGCCAAACCAAGGCAGGGCCAGTCCGCCGTCAAACTCAAAATGTCATTTTTTGGGTACACGCACTTTTTACTGAAAGGTCTGGCGAAAGTGCGGACGGAATGGAGTCTGACGACGCTGGCCTACAACCTCAAATGGGCCTTCGCCTCGCCGTAGCGGGCTTCGTCCACACGAAGGCGAGTGTTGAACCTGGTGAGCTTCGAGAAATTGATGCAAGCGGTGGGGGTAAAAGTCCCGCAAAGAGCCTGAACCGGGGCGGCGGGCCCTTTTTTCCGTTTGTTGGCGAGGTAATCGTTCCGGGCGGCTATCCGTACGAACCGAATCTCTGGAAAACAAAAACCGGCGATCCGAACTTTCGGACCGCCGGTCAAACTTTTTCTCCGCCCATCACTCGCCCTTCGCTGGAGTTTTCACACAGCCTCGCGCGAGGCTGTGTGAAAACTCG
>Ga0224557_1002209_pt1 | contig 17018 bp, 13 predicted proteins | sample 714S31014metaG_FD_180677 | JGI IMG/M metagenome (GOLD analysis project Ga0224557, IMG submission 180677) | Peat soil microbial communities from Stordalen Mire, Sweden - 717 S3 10-14 | ecosystem: Environmental > Terrestrial > Soil > Wetlands > Peat | place: Sweden: Norrbotten County, Stordalen...
GGTCCCGTATCCCGCGCCATTGCTCGCGCTCCCATCGACGACGAACCAGTCACGGCGGAAGAGGAGAAAGCGCTCGCGGAAGCGCGCGAATGGTCGAAGCGTAACAAGAGCATTCCCCACGAGCAGGTGCTGGCTGAACTCGGGATCAACGAGGAAGAAATTGAACTTCAGCGCATGAGTTTTCAACCATGAACATTAATCTGAATCCCGAACAGGAACGGATCGTCAACGACGAGTTGAAGTCGGGTCACTTTCGATCTGCGGAGGAGGTAATTGCCAAGGCCCTCGTGGCTCTTCGGGACAAGGAACGCTCGTCAGTTGCCGCCGACAGCAACGGTCGCCACGATGACGCCGTGCGAGAAATGCTCAACTTTGTCGAGGCAAACCGCACTCCCCTGAAGGGCATCTCGGTTAAGCAACTGATCCACGACCCGAAGCCCCCTGGTCACCCGCCTATGACCCAGCGTAGTTGGGGGAGCCGAATCGACCTCGATCCAGTCGCTCCTTGAGGCGAATAGCGGGAACGAAGTCGGGGTCCCTCTCCAGCGCGGAGAAAACGTCGTCGTAGGCCATCTTCACCTCACCCAACAGAGCCGCCGATTCTGCGCGATGGTAGTAAACGCGTGGGTTGTTGTCGTTGAGCTCCAATGCCTGGCTGAAGTCTTCGATGGCCTCAGCGTACCTTTTCAAATTTGATCGCGCAAATCCCCTTGTATCGTATAGGCGGTGCAAAATATTGGCATCTTTTGTGACCTTCATTCCAGCGGTCAGGACACGTATCGTCTCTTCATACTGTCCGAGTCGGTTCAAGGCAAAGCCCAAATTGGAAAACGCTCGACCGTAGCTGCCGTCCGCCTCGATGGCGGCACGGTAGAGGCGAATTGCCCCCTCCCAATCCCCGGCCTTTGTTAACTCAAACCCCTCGTCGGTCAATGAAACGGGCGATTGGCCGACAGCGGCTGAACTCTGAGATGATCGAGCCGTTTGTTCGGTTTGAGGTTTTGGCCGCAGTGAGCTGCCGCACTGGCCGCAGAAGTTGAAACCGACTGGGTTTTGTGTTGCGCACTCTGGACATACTTGTGAACTGCCTCTCGTGAGTTCAGCCAGTGGGTCATACACGGAGTGGTACCGTGCAGTTCGATCCTTCGTCAGCATTTTCATCACTGCCTTGCGGACGCTCTCGGGCAAATCAGAGCGGGGCGCCACCTGCGGGCAGGTGTAACTTGACTCACGAATCAGATCAAAGATTGAAAACGCCCCTGATGAATGATTGAAAGGGTGTCGTCCGGTAAGAAGCAGGTAACCCACTATGCCGGCGGAGAAAATGTCCGTTCTTTGGTCGAGTTGTTCGCCACGTGACTGTTCAAAGGACATGAATGACTGTGAACCGGTGGCAGCGAAGCCAGGTTCTGCTACGCCGGCGGTGTCAGGTTTTGAGAAAGGCATTGGCTTTGCGATCCCGAAGTCGGCGATCTTCACCACGCCAAGCTTTGAAATAAGGATATTAGAAGGTTTTATGTCTCGGTGAATCAGCCCGCTCGAATGTGCGAACACAAGACCTTCCAGAATCTGTCGCAGGTAGTCGAGAGCTTCGTCGCTGGCGATCCATGTCCCTTTCAGGGCGTGTTCCTTGAAAACTTTGTCGAGACTCGGCCCGTCGACGTATTCCATTACCAAGAAAGCCTCGCTCGCCTCTTCAAAGACGTCGTACACCTCCACAATATTCTTGTGGCCCTTCAGACGCGCCGCGTTCCGGCCCTCCTGAAGAACTGCCTCTATCTGGTCCGGTGAAGCGGTACGCCAGTTGTCGCGCAGTAGACGCTTGATCGCTACGTCGCGATTAAGTTCCTTGTCAGTAGCTCTCCATACGGTCGCGTAGCCGCCCGTGCCGATGAGTTCGGAAACAACATAGCGCCCCTGCAGTTCGGTTCCCTTTTTCATCTCGATCGGCGATGCGACGGCTTGTATCATTGAAACGGTAGTTGGGGATGACGAGGTCATTTCTTACTCCTTACAATAGGCGGGCGCTACGCGAGCTACCTAGATATCCAAATTCTTCACATCCAGCGCATTATCCTCGATAAATTTTCTTCGCGCTTCCACGTCCTCGCCCATCAGCGTAGTGAAGATAGTCTCGCACTCGGCGATGTCTTCAAGCCGCACCTGCAGCAGCGTCCGGCGCTCGGGGTCCATGGTGGTTTCCCAGAGCTGCTCGGCGGTCATCTCTCCCAGGCCTTTGTAGCGCTGGACGGTGTACTCCTTGCGGCCTTCGTTCAATACATAATCAAAAAGGTCGCGGGCGGTGTGCTTCTCGACGATCTCGGGAGCTTTGGAACTCGCTCGTCCTTTGGGCGCGGGTGTGCCGGATTTCTTCTGGGCCTTCTCGGCTTCTTCGCTCTCAGCGGCGCTCAGATTTTCTTCTTCGCCTTCGTTTTCTTCTTCACTCTTTTCTCCAGCCTTTGCCGCCGCCTTTGCCGGTCGCACGATGCTCTCGACCACGAAGGGCGGCTCCAGATATTGCTCGATCTGCTTGAACTTGGCGATGAGCTGGCGGCACTCGGGAGACGCGGCCAGTTCCCAGTTGATGAGGTGCTCGGCCCCCTGCGCGTTGACGAAGACCACGGCCCACAGATTGTGCTCCTCGTCGAAGCGGGTTTCGACACTCTTGAGCTTCAGGTCTTTTTGCAGCTTCTTCAGCTCTTTCTCCAGCTTCTCGATTTTCTTCGGCGGAGTATTCTTGTCGCCTTCAAAATCGACACGCTTGGCCAGGTCGAGCTTCGGCAGCAGGGCTGCGATCTGTTCTTCGCGGATGCGCTTATTTAACTTGCCGAGGAATTCGAGATATTCGTTCAGCACGGTGATGAACTTGGTCAGGGCCGGGCCCTCAATTTTGGCGGCGCCCTCTCCGTAGCGAACGGTGAGGCCTTCGGAGGCGCGCTTCACCATGACTTTTACGAAGTCGTGTTCGTTCTTGATGTACTGGTGCGATTTGCCCTTCTTGATGCCGAACAGCGGCGGCTGCGCGATGTAGATGTTGCTGCGCTTGATCAGCTCCTGCATGTGGCGAAAGAAGAACGTGAGCAATAACGTGCGGATGTGCGAGCCGTCCACGTCGGCGTCGGTCATCAGAATGATCTTGCCGTAACGAACTTTCGTCGGATCGAAATCTTCCTTCGAGATGCCGGTGCCGAGCGCGGTGATCAGGCAGCGAATTTCTTCGTGCGCCAGCATCTTGTCGTAGCGCGCTTTTTCCACGTTGAGAATTTTTCCCTTGAGCGGCAGGATGGCCTGGAAGCGGCGGTCGCGGCCTTGTTTGGCGGTGCCGCCTGCGGATTCTCCTTCGACCAGGAAAAGTTCGCAGCGGTTGGGATCGCGCTCGGAGCAGTCGGCGAGTTTGCCGGGGAGTCCTCCGCCATCGAGCGCGCCTTTGCGGCGAGTGAGGTCGCGGGCTTTGCGGGCGGCTTCGCGGGCGCGGGCAGCGTCGATGGCTTTGTTGATGATCTTTTTCGCGACGGCGGTGTTTTGCTCGAAGAACCCTCCGAGCCGCTCGTTGACCACGGCCTGCACAATGCCAGCGATATCGGAATTTAATTTGCCCTTGGTCTGGCCTTCGAACTGAGGCTGCGGCAACTTGACGCTGATCACCGCCACAAGGCCTTCGCGGACGTCGTCTCCAGTGAGATTTTCTTTTACGTCTTTGAACAAGCCCATCTGCTGCCCGGCCGAATTGATGGTGCGGGTCAGCGAGGTGCGGAAGCCGGAGAGATGCGTGCCTCCGTCGACGGTGTTGATGTTGTTGGCGAAACTGAAAACCGATTCCGAGTAAGCGTCGTTATATTGCAGGCCGATTTCGATGTGCACGTTATCTTTGTCGGCTTCCATGTAGATGGGCTTGTCGTGCAGAACGGACTTGCCGCGATTGAGGTGCTTGATGAATTCGACGATGCCGCCGGTGTACTTGAACTCGGCCCGCTTGGCTTCGCCGGTCTTGGAGTCGGTCTGGCGCTCGTCGGTGAGCGTGATGACCAGGCCTTTATTTAGAAATGCCAGTTCGCGCAGGCGCTGCGAAAGCGTATCGAAGTTGTATTCGGTGGCGGTGAAAATCGTCTTGTCGGGAATGAAGTGGACGCGGGTGCCGCGCTTCTTGCTGGCTCCCGCTTTCTTGAGTTTACTGGTGGGCTCGCCCTTGGAGTAAGTCTGCTCCCAGGTGAAACCGTCGCGCCAGATTTCCAGATCGAGTTCTTCACTGAGCGCGTTCACGCAGCTCACGCCGACGCCGTGCAGGCCTCCCGAAACTTTGTAGGAGTTGCTGTCGAACTTGCCGCCGGCGTGCAGCGTGGTCATGACGACTTGCGCGGCGGGAATTTTTTCGCCGTCGATATCCATGTTGTCGACCGGAATGCCGCGTCCGTTGTCGATCACGGTGATGGAATTGTCAAGGTGAATGGTGACTTCGATCTTGTCGGCGTGTCCGGCGAGCGCTTCGTCAACGGAGTTGTCAACGACTTCGTAAACGAGGTGATGCAGACCCATTTCTCCGGTCGAGCCGATGTACATGGCGGGACGTTTGCGGACGGCTTCCATGCCGCCGAGGACCTTGATGGAGTCGGCGGTGTAGTCGCCGTTGGCGGGTTTGCCGTTCTTCTTAGGATCGGTGTTCTTCGCGTCGTTCTTAGCGTCCATGAGTTCGGGGTGCAATTCTTTTGTGGCCATTCTGCTCCGTGGAGAAAGCCGGATCATGCGCCTGGCTGGTGGGGGCGATTCCGGAGTTAGTTGGGTGACCTCAACTTATTGAATTTTCTGCTATTTAGGTGTCACCAAAGCTGTCGTTATTTTAACACAAAGCGCGGCCATTCTGAGGCCGGAACCGAGACCGTAAACGGAGTTTTTTGTTGTGGTTAGGGAGGGTGCTTTTCGAGTGGCGCGAGTCCGAAGTGGCTGGGGCGAAGTCTAGTGAGCGGATGCTTTCGCAGCGACGAAATGGAGACCGTCCATGAGATCGTCAAGTTCCTCATCGCTGCCCGCGATGAAGGTGAAAGAGACGATCTGACCCTTCGCCAGCAGTACGAGCGTGCACTGGCGCATGGCGAGTTTGTCGCTTCGCACTTTGACGAAATCGGCGCGCAGCAGTTGCCGCGATTCCACCTCCAGTGAGTACGGTTCACCAACGGCCTTGAAGCCTTTTGCGGTTGCAAGCTCCGTGAGCGGGCCCAGGTAGTCCTCGGCTGTCTTGAGGCCGGGATAGGACGCTGCGCTTTCGGAGGCGATCACAACCGCGGAATTGATGGTGTCTCCGGTGGCATCGGGAGGGCGCTCGAAGACCGCGAGCAGCAGGTCTCCTTTTTTGGCGTCGTTGCCCTCCAGCATTTCCTTGGTGCGATCCACCCAGCCGTAGGGGATGGGATAGCGGAATCCGAAAGTCGTGTTGCGGTAGAGTTGCGCATCTTCGCTGGGAGCGGCCGGCTTGGCCGGTGGCGCAGATTTGGTTTGCGCCTGCGCTGCGAACGTTAGAGTCATGAACGTTAGAGTCATGAAAGTTAGAGTCATGAAAGCTAGAGCCATGGAAATGGCGGCAATCGTGGCGAATCGGCAATGCATGCGGAGAGAGATCAACCTGAAACAAGTTTACCGCTACTCCACGAACATGCAATCGCCATAGGAATAGAAGCGGTATCCGGCCTCGACCGCGTGCCGGTAGGCGTCCATCACGAGATCTTTCCCGCCGAGGGCGCACACCAACATCAGCAGCGTCGATTGCGGCAGATGAAAATTTGTCAGCAGCGCGTCCACGATGCGAAAGCGATGGCCAGGATAGAGAAAGACGTCGGCATCGCCTCGACCGGCTTCGATCGGGACTCCTCTGGTTCGCTCCTCGGATAGCTTGCCTGCGAGCTTGGTTGCAAATTCTGCGGCGTGCTCCAGCGTGCGGACTGTGGTGGTTCCCACGGCCACCACCCGCCGCCCCTCGATTTTCGCCCGATTGATCGCCTGTGCCGCTTCCGCTGAAATTTCGTAGCGCTCACGATGCAGCTTGTGGTCCTCCACTCTTTCCACTCGTACCGGCTGAAAAGTTCCGAGCCCGACATGCAACGCGATCTCCGCAATTTCAATGCCCCGTTCACGAATCTCCGCCAGAATCTCCGGGGTGAAGTGCAACCCGGCCGTGGGAGCCGCCACCGACCCTGCCTTCGACCCCGGCGCCTGGGCGTATACGGTCTGGTAGCGCTCCTTATCCATATCCCTGTCCGCTGCCCGGCCGTCGCGATCATGCTCCCTATGAATATAGGGCGGAAGCGGCACGTGACCGATGCGATCGAGGCATGCCATGAAATCGTCGACCGGAGCGAAGCGGATGCGCCGCTCTCCGAAACTGCCGCGCTCGATGACCTCGGCTTCCAACGCTGGCGGATCGCCAAAGTAGAGCTTTTCCCCGATACCAATCTTCCGCCCGGGCCGCACCAGGCACCCCCAGTCATTCTGGTCGTTTGAGTTCGGATCGTCCGTCACCCGGCGGGTCAACAGAACTTCAACCTGCCCCCGCAGGTACTCCCGCGCCGCCGGATTGTGCTGGCCCACGGCCTGGGCTCGCTCGCCGCTGCGGTGGCCAAAAAGCCGGGCCGGGAACACCCGTGTATTGTTCACCACCAGCAGGTCATCCGGCCGCAACAGTGCGGGGAATTCGCGAAAACTTCGATCCTGCCAGCGCCCGAGTTGCCGGGTCACATGCAGCAGGCGCGACCCGGCGCGATCCGGCAGCGGCTCCTGCGCAATGCGTTCCGGCGGCAGATCGTAGTGAAACTCGGAGACGAGCATCGATGAGATTATAGAGTTCGAGGAGCACACGGCCACAAGTCGGTCCACAAGTCGTTGACAAGGCTGCCGGCGCTGGGCTATCCTAAACCTCTTTGGAAGTCCTGCGGCTGCCCGCCGGGAACACCTAGCGCGCGTTCTGCGTGGATGTCGATGTAGATCAGGGCACTCAGCGGTCTTCGTGGTTATAGCGTTCTTTTATTTTCTGGGAGAGTTCCAATGTCAACCTATTTCCCGAAAGAGGGAGATATTGCGCGTAAGTGGTTTGTGGTGGATGCGTCCGGCCTTCCGCTCGGCCGTCTCGCCTCGCGCGTGGCCCGCATTTTGATGGGCAAAGAGAGCCCCAAGTACACGCCGTTTATCGATACCGGCGACCACGTGGTGATCGTCAACGCCGAAAAGATCAAGGTCACCGGCATGAAAGCGGATCAGAAGATGTACCACCACTACACCGGCTATCCGGGCGGCATTCGCGCCGAAGAAATGAAGAAGCGCCTGGTGCGTAAGCCGGAGCTGATCATCGAAGACGCGGTGTCGCGCATGCTTCCCAAGAACAAACTGGGCAAGCAGATGTTCACCAAGCTGAAGGTGTACCGCGGCGACAAGCATCCCCACGAAGCGCAAAAGCCGGAAGTGAAGGTGTTTGCCGTGGGACAAGGTTTCAAGGCTTAGGCCTCAGGAATACGGGCAAGCAAAACTTCGAAAGGTAACAGGCACCTGGGTTAGCGGAAAGCTAAAGACAGAGTGCTGAGGGCTGAAATGGCAGAGCTAGTGCAATATTACGGAACCGGACGCCGCAAGACGGCGATCGCGCGTGTGTTTCTTCGTCCTGGCAGCGGCGAGTTCAAGGTCAACGGCAAGGCGTTCGACGAGTACTTTGTGACGCCCTCGCAGCGCATCGCCGCGAAGCGGGCGCTGGTCTCGACCGATACGGGCGCTACTTTTAACGTGCTGGCCAATGTCTGCGGCGGCGGAGTCGCGGGACAAGCCGATGCCGTGCGCCTGGGAATCACACGAGCCCTCATGCTGTTCAACGCCGAACTGCGCAAGCAACTCAAGGCCGAGGGCATGGTGACCCGCGACCCGCGCGCCAAAGAGCGCAAGAAGTACGGACAGAAGGGCGCACGCAAGCGCTTCCAGTTCAGCAAGCGGTAAGGTTTGGAATTGGTTGTCAGGGGTCTACTGACAGCTGAGAACTGACAGCTGAGAGCTGTTTTTTGTGTTCAATTCATCCCCCCACCTCCCGAGGCGGGGTGGACGGGAATGGCAATCCGGAAAATGCAGTTGCCGGTTGCCAGCAGCCAGTTTCTGTTGGATCTCACTGGCAACTGGTTACTGGTTACTGGCAACTGATACACCCCGGATGCAGACCAACCGAGGAGGTTGATTGGCGAATATCACGATGAAGGAGTTGCTCGAAGCAGGCGTTCACTTCGGGCATCAGACGAAGCGCTGGAACCCAAGGATGAAGGAGTACATCTTTGGCGAGCGCAATGGCATTTACATCATCGATCTGCAGAAGACGCTGAAGATGTTCAAGGAAGCGTCGAAATTTGTGCAGGATCTGGCCGCCGAGGGGCGAATCATCCTCTTCGTGGGCACCAAGCGCCAGGCGCAGGACGCGATCGCCGAAGAGGCGCAGCGCTGCGGCATGTTCTACGTCAACCAGCGTTGGCTGGGCGGCTTGCTCACCAACTGGATCACCGTTCAAAAATCCGTAAAGCGCCTCAAGGAGCTCGACGAAATGGCCACCGACGGCCGTTACGATCTGCTTCCCAAGAAAGAAGTCATCAAGCTTGAGCGCGAGCGCAAGCACTTGCAGGCCAACCTCGCCGGCATCAAGAACATGACGCGCCTGCCGGATGCGATCTTCGTGATCGATTCCAATAAAGAGCAGATTGCAGTGCGCGAATCGCGCAAACTGGGCATTCCGGTCGTTGCCGTGGTCGACACCAATTGCGATCCGAGCGAAGTGGATTACGTGATTCCGGGCAACGACGACGCGTTGCGGGCGATCCGCCTGTTTACCTCGAAGATTTCGGAGTCGATCGCCGAAGGCGTGCACTCCCGGGACGACAAGAACGCGGCGGACATTCAGGCCGTGGCAGAGGCCGCTCCGGCGGTGGAAGCTCCGGCTGCGGAGGAACTGGTCGCCGAACCCGCTGTCGTCGATGGCGCACCCGCCGCTCCGGCCGCGGGTCCGGAAGGCGCCAGCCCCGAAGGGGAAGAGATCCGCATGGAAGATGTGCTGGGCAAGGGAACGCGTAAGCGTCCTTCCCCCGCCACCGAAGACGTCGACGAACTACAGGCTGAAACGCGCCGGTTCTAGCAAAACGCAGGTTTCAAGGTTTCAGGGTTGCAAAGTTTCAAGGTTGCAACCTTGATTAGTCCTCAGTGTGGCCCTCCGACTGACCCTCCTTGAAACTCTGAAACCTTGAAACTTTGAAACCTGGACTCTGAGGTTCTATGAGCACTGCTATGGCAAACATTTCCGCTGCACAAGTGAAAGAGCTCCGCGAAAAAACCGGAGCGCCGATGATGGATTGCAAGCACGCCCTGACCGAAGCCAAAGGCGACATGGAACAGGCCGTCGTCGTGCTGCGCAAGAAGGGCGTTTCGGTCGCCGCCAAGAAAGCGGCGCGCGTCGCCAGCGAAGGCTCGGTGGCCCACTACATTCACGCCGGCGGCAAGATCGGCGTGCTGGTCGAGGTCAACTGCGAGAGCGACTTCGTCGCCCGAACCGAGGACTTCAAAGAACTGGTCCACGACATTGCCATGCACATTGCGGCCAGCGATCCGAAATTCGTCCGGAAGGAAGACGTCACCCCGGAAGACTACGCCCGCGAGAAGGACATCTATCTCGCCAAGGCCATCGCCAGCGGCAAGCCTGCTAACATCGCGGAAAAGATGGTCGCAGGCATGATGGAAAAATTCTACGAAGAGGTCTGCCTGCTCGAGCAGCCCTTCATTAAAGACCAGACCACCAGCATCTCGCAGTTGATCGCCGCCAAGGTGGGCAAGCTGGGCGAGAACATCGTAGTGCGGCGATTTGCCCGGTTCAAGGTCGGCGACGCGACCGCGACCGTTGCTTTCGTCAGCGCCAAGCCGGACGACGGCGGCGAAGCTCCGCCTGCCAAGTAGCAACCGAATATTTCAGGGGCGCTGCGGCGCCCCTTTTGATTTATGCTTCCCTGGTAGTGGATTGTCATCCTGAGCGAAGCGAAGGACCTGCTCTTTCCATGCCGACTCCCATCTTCAAGCGCATTCTTCTAAAAATCTCCGGCGAGGCCCTCGCCGCCGATCAAGGCTTCGGCATCGACACCAAACGCATTCATGAAGTCGCGGCCGAACTTGCCGACGTTCACCAGTTGGGCATCCAGCTTGCAATCGTCGTCGGTGGAGGCAATTTTTTTCGCGGCGTCGCCGACCAGGCTAAGGACATGGACCGCGTCTCCGCCGATCACATGGGCATGCTCGCCACCGTCATCAATTCGCTCGCCTTACAGGACGCCCTCGAAAAGCAGAACGTCTTTACCCGCGTGCAGACCGCGATTGAGATGCACCAGATTGCCGAGCCCTTCATCCGCCGCCGCGCCATGCGGCACCTCGAAAAAGGACGCGTCGTCATCTTCGCCGGCGGCACCGGCAATCCATATTTCTCGACCGATACGGCGGCCTCGCTCCGCGCCATGGAAATCAAAGCCGATGCCATCCTCAAAGCCACCAAGGTGGACGGCATCTACGACGCCGACCCCATGAAGGTGAAGGACGCCAAGAAGTTTGCCCAGCTCACCTACATGGACGTATTGCGGCAAGGCCTTAAGGTGATGGATTCGACCGCGATTTCGTTGTGCAAAGACAACAACCTGCCCATCATCGTTTTCAACCTGAACCACCACGGCAATATTCGCCGCGTAGTCCTCGGCGAAAAAATCGGCTCGCTGGTCAGCGCGTAGAGCAAGGTCAGAGGTGAGAGGTCAGATTGCAGAGGTAAAACCCCAGGGTCCTAACCTCTGCAATCTGACCTCTCACCTCTGACCTCGGATATAATCTACGGTTTCGATTCCAAATGCATACTTAGGAGCCTCCAAGCTATGCCTCATCCCGCCCTGAAAGAAGTCTACGCAACACTCAAGACGCGCATGGATAAAGCGGTGGAAGACTTCCGCCGCGAAATGGCGGCCACTCGCACCGGGCGCGCCAACGTCCACATGCTCGACACCGTTTCCGTCGACTACTACGGGTCGCAGATGCCGATCAACCAGGTCGCGCAGATTCACGCTCCCGAGCCGCAGATGATCACCGTGCAGCCCTTCGACACGTCGCAGCTTGGAGCGATCGAAAAGGCCATCCGCAGCGCCGACCTTGGCCTAAATCCAATGAACGACGGCAAACTGGTCCGAGTGCCCGTGCCTGCGCTCACCGAAGAGCGCCGCAAAGACATGGTCAAGCACCTGCACCGGATTCTCGAAGAGCACCGCACCGCGATCCGCAATGTCCGCCGCGACGGCAATGACGCCATCAAGAAGGCGATGAAAGACAAGAAAATTTCCGAGGACGATGAAAAGCGGGCTATGGACGAAATCCAGAAGCTCACCGACGACGAAATCAAAAAGATGGAAGAAATGAGCAAGGGCAAAGAAAAAGAAGTGCTGGAATTCAAGTAGAATCGGTACCCAGTACCCGATTGCCAGTACCCAGATTCCGGTTTTCTGGGTACTGAGTACTGGCAACTGGGTACTGACTTTATGAAGCGCGTCGTCCACGCCGCCTGCCCGCACGACTGTCCCGACGCTTGCGGCGTCCTCATCACCATCGAAGACGGCCGCGCCACCCGCATTCAGGGCGATCCCGACCACCCCGTCACCCGCGGATTCCTCTGCGCCAAAGTCGCCAAGTATCTCGACCGCGTGTACTCCCCAGATCGCGTGCTCTATCCCATGCGGCGGGTAACGCCGAAGGGACCGGTGACGCACCCGGCGGTCGCGGGCGACGGCGCCCGCGCCACACAAGCCTTCCAGCGCATCACCTGGGACGAAGCCCTCGACGAAATCAAACAAAAATTCGAAAGCATCATCGCCCAACACGGCCCCGAAGCCATCCTGCCCTATTCCTACGGAGGCACCCTCGGCGCGCTCAACGGCGCTTCCATGGACCGCCGTTTCTTCCACCGTCTGGGCGCTTCGCAACTGGAGCGCACCATCTGCTCCGACGCCGGCGAACTCGGTCTGCAATCCGTCATCGGCATCAAAATGGGCACCGAGCCGGAACAGTTCGTGCATTCGCGCTACATCATCGCCTGGGCCTCGAATATCCATGGCAACAACGTTCACCTCTGGCCCTTCATCGAAGAAGCTCGCCGCAAAGGCGCGAAGTTGGTCGTCATCGACCCGTACCGCACGCGCACCGCGAAGTTGGCCGACTGGTACCTGCCCATCAATCCTGGCACCGATGCCGCGCTGGCTCTGGGCATGATGCACGTCATCATCAGCGAAAATCTGTTCGACGCCGACTACGTCTCTCGTTACACAGTTGGCTTCGAAGACCTGAAGGCTCGCGCCCAGCAGTATCCGCCCGAGAAAGTCGCCCACTGGACCGGCATTTCCGCCGCCGACATCCGCCAACTCGCCCGCGAGTATGCCACCGTGCGGCCGTCCGTAATCCGCGTCAACTACGGCATTCAGCGCTCCGACGGAGGCGGTATGGCGATGCGCGCCGTCACCATGCTGCCCTGTCTCATCGGATCGTGGAAGGACCTTGGCGGTGGCCTCCAGCTCTCGACCAGCGGTGCTTTCGGCCTGAACACCGAAGCGCTCAAGATGCCCGAGCTGATGCAGAAATCCCTGGGACGTCCCGCCCGCGTCGTCAACATGGTGCAACTGGGCCGCGCACTCAACACTCTGACCGCGCCGCCGATCCAGGCGCTGTTCGTATACAGTTCGAATCCGGCAGCGGTCTGCCCCAACCACAATGAAGTCGTCCGCGGACTCAAGCGGCCCGACCTTTTCACCGTGGTCCACGAGCAGTTTTTCACCGACACCACCGACTACGCCGACATCGTGCTCCCCGCCACAACCTTTTTCGAACACAAAGACCTACAGACCGCCTACGGCCACTACTACCTCCAAATTTCGAACCAGGCGATGGATCCCCTCGGCGAATGCCGCTCCAACGTCGACCTGTTCCGCGCGCTCGCCGGGCGCATGGGCTTCGACGACGAATGCTTCCGCGAAACCGTGGATTCCATGATCGACCGCGCCCTGGATTCCCCCAACCCGCTGCTGCAAGGCATTACGCGTGAGAGGTTGGAAAAAGAGCCTTTCATTCGCTTGAGTTTCGGCCCCGCCGAGCGCAGTTCGCCTGGAGCAGAAAATTTCGCACCCTTTCTCCCTTTCGCCCAGGGCAACTTCCCCACTCCCAGCGGCAAGGCCGAGTTTTACAGCGAGGCTTTAAGGCAGCAAGGCCTCGACCCCGTGGTCGCCTTCGCTCCGCCCGAGGAATCGCGGCATGGATCGAGCTCGAAAGCCTCCGGGTTCCCGCTCGAACTGCTCGCACGCAAACCGGACAACCATCTCAATTCGTCATTCGCCAACATTCCCTCCGTCCGCCAAATGGAGCCTTGGATGGGCGATCTCGAGATGCACCACAGCGACGCCCAGGCGCGGGGAGTGCGCGATGGCGACCGCATTCGCGCCTTCAACGCGCGCGGCGAGATCGTCCTCCGTGCGCGAGTCGATGGCGCGGTCCCTCCCGGCGTGGTCGCCGCCCGGCTCGATTGGGCGCGATTCAGCCCCGGCGGCGGCAATATTAACGTGCTCACCTCAGAAAAACTTACCGACCTGGGCAACGCGGCGACGTTCTATTCCGTCTGTGTTGAAGTAGAAGTTTTTCGGGCGTGACTTTTCGACAAGAATTCAAGGAGGAAACCGCTTTTGGCTCGCGGTCTTTGGCTCTTAGCTGAAAGCCAGAAGCTAAAAGCCAGGAGCGATCTCCTCCGCCTTGGACGGTTCTCGCTCTCTACCGTATAATTACCGTTTTCCTGACTCTAGTTTTTCGAGGTAGTAGCGATTCATCGTCGTCATCATGCTATTCCTGCGCGCGCGCCGCGTCTCGGCCGTGACCTGGCACCCCGGGGGGACCAATCGGAAGACCTCACTTGGTCTCCAACTTCTTCCGCCACAGGTGTTTGGAAGCGCCCTTCCGTCTGGAATTGTCTCCTCGTCTTATTGGCGCTAGCGTTCCTGGTTGCCCCGCTGGCAGCCCAGCAAGACCTCATCGTCGGCATCATGATCCATGGCAACCGCCGTATCCCCGCCGATACGGTCAAGGCTCGCATCTTCTCCAAAGTCGGCGACGTCTATGACAATGCGGCCATCGAACGCGACTTCAACGCACTCTGGAACACCGGCTATTTTGAAGACATCCGCTTTGAGCGCGAACAGAGCGCCAAGGGCTGGATCATTCACATCTACCTCAAAGAGCGCCCCACCATCCGCGAGATCAACTACACCGGCCTGAACGCCGTCACCACCAGCGACGTGCTCGACCGCTTCAAAGAACGCAAGGTCGGACTTTCCGTCGAGAGCCAGTACGATCCCACGAAGATCAAGAAGGCCGAAGTCGCCCTGAAAGAGCTGCTCTCCGAGCACGGCCGTCAGTTCGCCACCATTCGGACCGAAATCCGTCCCATCCCGCCCGCCGCCGTCGCCGTCACCTTTGTGATCAAAGAGGGGCCCAAGGTTAAGGTCGGGCGCATCCGCTTCCGCGGCAACAAGCATATCAACGACCGCACCCTGCGCGCGGCCATGAAGAACCTGAAGCCCATCGGCATCCCGCACTCCATCTTCCTCGAAAATCTGTTCGACAAGACCTACGACGCCACCAAACTTGAAGAAGATACCGAACGGGTCCGCGCCGAATACCAGAATCGCGGCTACTTCAAGGTCCTGGTCGACGACCCCAAAACCGAGATTCACGACACCGGACACGAGGGCGTCCACATTCCCTGGCTCCAGCCCAGCCAGGGCAAATCCGTCGATATCACCATGCCCATCGAAGAGGGCGATCGCTACCGCTTGGGTACGATCACCTTCAAGAACAATAAAGCCATCTCGAACGTCGCCGCGTTGCGCAACCTTTTCCCCATGAAAGACGGCGACATCTTCAGCCGCGAAAAAGTCGCCAAGGGTCTGGAGAATCTGCGCAAAGCCTACGGCGAAGCCGGCTATATCAACTTTACTTCCGTCCCCGACACCAAGTTTGACGACGAAAAGAAGACCGTCGATCTCACCATCGACGTGGACGAAGGCAAACAGTTCTACGTGCGCCGCATCGAGTTCCAGGGCAACACCACTACGCGCGACAAGGTCATCCGCCGCGAAGTCGCTCTCGAGGAAGGCCAGATCTACAACTCGCGTTTCTGGGAGCTCAGCCTGCTGCGCCTGAACCAGCTCGGCTATTTCGACCAGCTCAAGCCCGACGACCCCAACACCACCGAACGCCACCTCGACGAAAAGAACGGCACCGTCGATCTCACCCTGAAAGTCCATGAAAAAGGCAAGAACAGCATCGGACTGCAAGGCGGCGTGAGCGGTCTGGCCGGTGCCTTTGTCGGCCTCAACTACGCCACCAACAATTTTCTAGGATTGGGCGAGACGCTCTCGGTCAACGCCAGTCTCGGCGCCCGCCAGCGCGACCTCGTATTTGGATTCACCGAGCCCTACCTGTTCGACCGCCCGATCCAGGCTGGCTTTAACGTCTACGCCCGCAAGACCAGCTATGACCAGGCCCGGCAGTATGCCATCCAGACCGGGCAGAACCTGAATTTGCCGTCGGTCTATGCCCAGAACCTCCAGAACTACTCGCAATCCAGCCAGGGAGCGACCATGAGCGTGAGCTATCCGCTCCATCATTCTTTCAAGCGCCTGGGGATCGCCTACTCGTTCGACCGCTCGTCTCTCATCGCCGTCAGCAACGCTTCCAAGCTGCTGTTCGAGAATCTCAACTTCCGCGGCATTACCGGACCGAACGCCCTCAACGGCATCATCACCAGCAAGATCACTCCCAGTTTCAGCATCAACACTCTCGATTCCTACTACGCGCCCCACAAAGGCAAGAGCTTCTTTGTCGGCGGCGAGTTCGCCGGCATCGGAGGCACGGTCCACGTCATCCGCCCCATCGTCCAATACAAGCAGTTTTTCCCCATGCAACACCGCCGCAACGCGCTCGGTTACAACGTGCAGGGTTCGTTTATCTCGGGTTACGGCGGAATCGTTGCGCCGCCCTTTGAACGATCTTACCTGGGCGGCGAAAACGATCTGCGCGGCTTCGACATCCGCACCGTCTCTCCCATCGCCTACCTGCCCAGCGCCCAGAGTGTGCCCCTCAGGAACCCGGATGGTTCCTTGGTCCCCGCCAATCCCCATTTTCCCGTGTTCACCGGCGCCAACGGATCCTGCGCCAGCAACTGCTGGAATATCCCCGTTCCCTACAATCAGCTGGTGACTCCCGGCGGCGATCTCAGTCTGCACGGCAACTTGGAATATCGCATCACTATCGCCGGCCCAGTCGCCATTGCGCCCTTTGTCGATATGGGCACTGATCCGATTCTGCGGACTTCACAGTTGCAGACCAACCCGGTCCAGTACTCGAACCTGGTCAACACTTTGTTCGGCTGTCCCATCCTGAATGCGGCGACGGGCTATGCGTGTCAGGGCGGGCAAACCATCACGGGAATTCCGCAGGACCTCAAGCCGGTCTCTGGAACGAACTGGGTGGTGCGCATGTCTACGGGAATCGAATTGCAGACGATGCTTCCGGTGGTCAACGCTCCGTTCCGCATTTACTACGCCTACAACGCCCTGCGCCTGAACACCACCGCCAATCCGCCCATCGCGATCACCCGCGGCATGTTCCCTTGTCCGGTGGCCGTCGTGGGCACGCAACCCTGCGAAGACTACGGCGCTGGCAACTACACCTATGATCTGACGCGCTCAACCCTCGGCTCCAACTACACGCTGAGGGAACCGCGAAAGACCTTCCGCTTCTCCGTAGCCACAACCTTCTAGCAGGCTGCGGAAAAACTCCGATTTCACGCCAGTTTTGGGAAGGGCACGAGTTCCACTCGTGCCGTAACTGCCGCGAAATCAACCGCGGCTTCCAGCCGCTGGGGGAATGCTGCACTGGGAAAACACTTTTTCCGCAGCCTG
>Ga0224557_1002214_pt1 | contig 16995 bp, 10 predicted proteins | sample 714S31014metaG_FD_180677 | JGI IMG/M metagenome (GOLD analysis project Ga0224557, IMG submission 180677) | Peat soil microbial communities from Stordalen Mire, Sweden - 717 S3 10-14 | ecosystem: Environmental > Terrestrial > Soil > Wetlands > Peat | place: Sweden: Norrbotten County, Stordalen...
CGAATGGCCGTCTCGAAGGCTTTGCCGGCACTGACGAGATCCGCGCCAGTCTGGTAGGCGGTTTCGAGGCGCTCCCATGCTTCGCGCGGGAACTTGGAGTCGATGGGAAGCAGTGCTTCGCCGTTGGGCGTAGGGAGCTTGACGACGAACTCGACCACCTCGTTGGAGCCGGCCTTGGGTTTGGCGTTCTTCTCGAACTGGCTGGCCGCGAGCATCTGCTTGAGCAGCGTCTCGAGCATGACTTCGCCGATGGTGCCGCGGGATTTGACGTTGGTGAAGATGCGCGAGAGGTCGTCGACGCCGGCGGAGAGCTTGGTCATTTCGCCCAGCCCGGCATGGACCTTGGTGAGCTGGTCGGTGACCTGGCCGAAGCTTTCGGTGAGCCGGGTCTGGAGTGTGGCGTGGAGTTTCTCGTCGACCGTGACGCGCATATCCTCGAGCTTGGCGGCGTTGGTGACGTTGAGCTTGTCGAGCCGGTCCTCGACGGTCTTGCGCAGGGTTTCGAGGTGCTCGCTCTGGCCGGTGCGGAGTTCGCTGAGTCGGCTGTGGAGAGCCTCACGGCTTTCGCTAGCCTGATTCGCGGCGGCGGTGCGGGAGACTTCGAGGGTGGAGCTAAGGGTGTTGCCGAGGGTGCCGATGTTGGTGAGCACTTCGGTGCGGAGTGACGCGCTGGCGCCGGCGGTGTCGTTGCGCAGCTGAGAAATCTCGGCGCGAAGGTGCTGGTCGAGGCCCTGGGAGCGGGCGTCCAGGCGCGTGAACTGGCCGGGGAGATCGGCGGCGAGCAGCTGGGCGAGGCGAGGGTCTTCCGCCGGAGGCGCGGCACTGTTGCGGCGGACTACCAGCACAATCAGGGCCGCGAGCGTGAGGAGTTGGAGGACGATGAGAGCTGGTATCATTTCGACTTTCCTTCGCTTGGAGGATAGCATTCCCCGGTGGCTGAAGGGGTCTGTGTGGATGTGCGTAACGTGGATGTTTTCGGTCGTTTGGCGATTTGAGCGACAGGTGATTCAATAGCTCTGGAGCACACTTGCTCGCAAAGGTCAGCCACTTGCGTCTATCTGCTATGTCCAGAGTTCTTGTTTTGACCGCCCTCGCTTTCTCGCTTACCGCAGTTTCGGCGAAGGCGCAGGTCGCGCTTCCGTCCAGCCAGCAGCCCGATCACTTCCGGGACACCTCGATGCTGGTGCCCCCGCCAGGCGCGAAGGTTGCGATTGTCGAGTGGGAGGACCTGGAATGCCCCGCCTGCGCGCACGCCTTTCCCTTCGTGCATATGGCAGTGGATCATTACAAGATTCCGTATGTGCGTTATGACTTCCTGATCCCGGGCCACATTTGGAGCCGCGAGGGAGCCATCTATGCGCGGTATCTGCAGGACAAGGTCTCGCCCGAACTGGCCACGCAGTATCGCCGCGAGGTCTTCGCAGCGCAGTTCAAGTTTGCAAGCAAAGACGACCTCAACCGCTTCACGCAGGAGTTTTTCACCAGGAACGGCAAGCAGCTTCCGTTCGTCATCGATCCCACGGGCCAACTGGCGCGTGAGGTGGAGAAGGATGTCGCGCTGGGCAACAAGCTTGGCCTCACGGAAACCCCAACCCTGGTGGTGGTCACGCCCAAGGGATGGATCCAGGTGAAGGATGTGTCCGATCTGTATCAGGCGATTGACCAGGCAGAGGCGTCGGTAGGAGGCACCCCGGCGGCGGAGCATCATAGGACGACGAAATAGAGGATTTTGATGGTGGAAGAGCCGTCCGCTCGCGCGGGCGGCTTTTCTCATGCGATGGGTAGGTTCGAAGGCTGTGCAGCTTCGGCAACGGGCCAGACGCTGAGGGCCAGGTCGACAGCGCGATTGAGGGCGTCGCGACTGTGGCCGCTGCTGGCTTGAACGGCGAGTCCGTTCATCATGCTGACAACGAACAGAGTGAGTGCCGGGACGTCGGTGGAGGCGGGAAGGTCGCCTTCGCGACGGGCGCGCTCGAAACGGTCGCGCATCTGGGCGATGCCACGCTCGCGGACTGCTGTCATCTCCTGGCGGATGGACTCGCCTTCGCTGCTGGCGACGAGGGCGCCTTGGACCCAGAGGCAGCCGCCGGGATTGGCGGAATCGGTGGCCATGGCGACGGTGCCGCGCAGCAGCATCTCCGCGACCTGGCGTGCCCGAGGCTGGCCAAGGGCGCGGCGGACGTAGCGGCCGGGGCCGGCACCATAGCGTGCGACCGCCTCGCGAAAGAGACCGGCTTTGTCGCCAAACGCTGCGTAAAGGCTGGGGCGGTTGATCCCCATCGCGGCGGTGAGCGCGGTCAGCGAAGCGCCTTCGTAACCCTGTTTCCAGAACACACGCATGGCGGCGTCGAGGGCCTGCTCGCGATCAAAAGAACGCGGGCGACCGGCCTGGGGCTTACCGGCGAGGGCTGGTACAGGAATGTTTGGCGTGGGCGGTGCCGAAAGACTCATACGCAACGATGGTAGCCCGCGAGGGCTTCTTTGGCAGCAGAATTCTGTTCGGCAAGCAGCTAAAGAGGAACTGGCGACTATCCATGAAGCGGATATCCCAGCGATGAAGTGGATCTCCCGCCTATCGAACACTACGACGTAGAGAGTTGGAAGGCCGTGGAAGTTGGTGAAGCTAGGCGTCTTTAGCGTCTTCGTACTCTTCGTGCCAGGCGGTCTGGATGGCCTCGAGGATGCCTTCGTTGGATTTGGTCGGGTCGCCTTTGAAGCCGGGAAGTTGGGTGACCCACTTGTGGAGGTCGGTGAAGCGGACCGAGTAAGGATCGGTGTCGGGAAACATCTCCTGCAGTTGAATACCAATCTCCAGGGTGTCGGACCAGTCGAGTTCGTGTGGCATGGGGTGTCGCCTCCGAGGCTAGTTTACTGCGAGGTGAGCGGAGCGCGGAGGCACGCAGCGGGGCTGGCACGATAGAATAACCAAGCCGCATGACAACGACTACAACAGCTCCGAAAACAGCACCCTCAAAGGCTCAGGGAACGCGCCGCATGACTACACGCCGGCGGTTGATCGCCGCAACCCGTAAGCTCCGCGAGTTGGGGTCGATTGCCTCTGCCGTTGCCGGGACCTCGCACCCGTATATGGCGCACATTGTGCCGATGCGGCGATGCAACCTCGCCTGCACGTACTGCAATGAGTTCGACGACGTGTCGGATCCGGTGGATATCGAGGAGATGAAGCGGAGGATCGACCACCTGGGACGGCTGGGGACTTCGGTGATTACCATCTCCGGCGGCGAACCGCTGCTGCATCCGCAGCTGGAGGACGTGATCCGGCAGATTCGGAAGACGGGCGCGATTGCCGGGATGATCACCAACGGGTACCTGCTAATGCCGGAGCGGATTGAGCGGCTGAACGAGGCCGGCCTCGATCACATGCAAATCTCCATCGATAACGTGATGCCGGATGAGGTTTCGAAGAAGTCGCTGAAGGTGCTGGACGCGAAGCTGGCGATGCTGGCCGAGTATGCCGACTTTCATGTGAACATCAATTCTGTCGTGGGCGGCGGGATAGCAAATCCTGAGGACGCGCTGGCGATCTCAAAGCGAGCGCTCGCTTTGGGTTTCAGCTCGACGATCGGGATTATTCATGACGGCAGTGGGCAGCTGAAGCCGCTGGGGGATCGCGAGCGCAAGGTGTGGGACGAGGTGCGGCGACTGACGCGGCGCAGCTACTCCCGCTTCAACGGATTTCAGGAGGCGATCGCGAATGGATTGCCGAATGACTGGCGCTGCCGCGCAGGGTCGCGTTATCTGTACGTGGATGAGAATGGGATCGTGTCGTATTGCTCACAACAGCGTGGGTACCCAGGCATCCCCGTGGCCGAGTATACGACGGAGATTGTGAAACGTGAGTTCCTGACGGAGAAGTCGTGCGCACCGAACTGCACGATCAGCTGCGTACACCAGGTTAGCTATATCGACCACTGGCGCGCTCCACAGAAGACGACCATTACGCCGGGCGGTGCGGGGCGCGGCGCCGAGGCCGGGCTCGTGCAAATTCAATAATCCTTCCACACGCTCCTGGCCAACATTTTTTTTGTGGAGCGCAAGCGATGCATGCTGCTGATCAGCCCGGCTCGATGTCTCGATCTGCCCAAATTGGCTGATGGATCTTCGTGCTGCTCGCTTGTGCGCAGTTCACGATTCGCAATGTCTGGCGCAATGCACCGTCTCTCGATTTGCCGGCCTATGCCAATGGAACAGCAATGATGCCCTTCCAGGGCCGCGCTCGCGTCTTGGAGGAGTAAGACCTCGGGATGACAAGTCTTTGCAAGGAGTCCGACGGTCGGTAGCGGATCTCGCGGATTTCTGCGGCAAGTGTCTTGTAAACTCGTTTTAGTGCGCCTTTCGCTCCCAACGCGAATCCCCTTGTCGAAGGCATTTGTCTTTGCCTCCGTCTTTTTCTGCGTTCAGCAGATTCAGCACACCGGCCTGTTATTTAGTGTGCTGTATTTCGCCTTCGTGATTCTGAGCGTAATTGCCTTCAACTTTGCGGAAGGGTTCAGCAGGATCACCGGTGCGTATGTCTTCTGGTACTCCACGCTCATTGTGATCGTCGGCGTAACTTGGAAGGCCGTGGTGGGCGAACCGGCGGACTCCAACCTTTTCGATCCGTTACTCGACATGGGTCTCTATGCCACCAGCATGGTGATGTTGCTGCTGGTCACTCTGCTTAATCGAAAGATGGACTTCCGGGCGATTGGAATTGGAGGCGGTTTCAGCAAGGCTGAACTCAACTACACGGCTGCCGGTCTGGGTTGCATCATTGTGTGGCTCGGCATTATTTTTGCCGTGCCGATCTTCGGGACCGCGCCTGGAAGCCTCGTGAGCGCGCTCAACCAGGTGAATGTCTTCGGTTCCCTCGGCATCATTCTGTTAACCATCGGTGCGATCAAGGACAGCGGGGGGCGGCGTTCTGTCAACATGATCAGTATCGCCGTGTTCACGTACTTTGAATATCTGGGTTTGCTCTCGTATTCCAAGGAGGCCATGCTCACGCCGATGGTTTGCTGGGCGGTCGGCATCTTTTACGCCCGACTGAGGGTGCGCTTTGTTCATGTGGTGGCGATTGTCCTTATGGGAGTCGCAAGCTTTGGTTTCATCTCGCCGCTTTCCGCGTCGCGCGATCTGGCTGAAGGAATGGATGATGGCCAGCATGTAATGCTCGCCTGGTACCTCCTTACGCATCCGGCGTACTTGAACGCGCACCTCAAGCAAATTCAGGTGACCCGGGACACGGGCGTAGCGGAATATTACGACCAGCCTCAGGGATCCTTGGTTGAACGCCTGTCGATGATCCCTCCAGATGATGAACTCTTCACGTATTCAGCAAAGGGTCATTACGAAGGGATGGCGCCCATTTATCAATATTTCAGTAACCTTTTGCCCCACTTCCTCAATCCAGACAAGCAGGTAACTTTTAACGGCAACTTATATGCGCACGAGATGGGTATGGGCCTTGCAGAGGATGATTACTCGACCGGAATATCGTTCAGTCCCGTAGCGGAGGCATTTCACTGCGTAGGATGGGGTGGCGTCTTGTGGTTGCTTCCGCTGATCTGGATCCTGATGTTCAGTACCGTTGACTTCGTTGTCGGCGACATGACGAAATATCCCTGGGGGCTGATGGTCGTCGTGTGGCTTGCGCATGCAGCCCCGGAACAGCTTGTTGGTGGCATGATCTACTTCATGGGTTACGGAAACTTTGGGATGATGCTGGCGATCATCGTGGTCACACGCATTGCGCCGATTCTGGGAACTCTCTTCCTGGGTAGGGCGCCTACACCTGCAGGCCGCAGGCTGGCTGGCGTGCGCCCCATCGTTGCCCAGACGCAGGGGTGAAGTGGTTGCTTTTGCTGTGGGCGTGCGCTGGGCGCAATCGACTGCCGGTGCGCTACTATGAAAGCTGCTGCCATCACCATGAGCACGTTCAGCATCATCCATGAATAAACTGATCTTCGGCAATCTCATTCATCGTCCCCTGCGCTCCGTCATCAGCGCATTCGCCGTCGCCATCGAGGTCATCATGATTCTCTCGGTGGTGGCCATCTTTTACGGCATTTTGAACGGCAGCCGCCAGCAGCAGACTGGGATCGGCATGGATATGGTCGTGCATCCCGGAGCGGCGACGGCCCTGATGATGACCAGTTCCGCGTCCGCAGATGTTCGCATTGCCAAGGTACTCGGCGGGCTGCCTCATGTGCAGGTGGTTGCGCCGGTCAATATCAAATTCACAGCAGGCAGCTCCGTAGAAAATATTTACGGGATTGATTTTCAGAGTTACAACGCCCTGCGCCCTTTCGTGTTTCTCAGCGGCGGCCCATTCAGGAACGACTTTGACCTGATCATCGACGATCTGCAGGCGAAGTCCGGCAAGGGGACAAAGGTAGGCGACCCGGTGAAGGTGCTCAACCATACCTTCACGGTCTGCGGGATCGTCGAGCACGGCAAAGGTGCGCGCAAGTACATCCCTCTGACGACGATGGATGCGCTGGATAACAATCCCGGCAAGGCGTCCGCGTTCTATCTCAGGACGCAGGATGCGCCGAAGTATCAAGAGGATGTTCGCAAAGAGATTCTCGCTACTGATGGTCTGCAGGACTGGACGGTGCAAACGAGCCAGGAACTGCTCTCGATGCTTACGCCGGAACATCTCCCGGGATTCAACATTGCGCTGAACGTGGTGATCAGTATTGCGACGATCATTGGCTTCCTGGTGATCTTTCAGTCGATGTACACGGCTGTTCTTGAGCGCACGCGAGAGATTGGAATATTGAAGTCGATGGGTGCGGGACGGCTGGTGATTGTGTCGGTAGTGCTGCGTGAGACGATGCTGCTGGCGATTGTGGGAACGACGCTTGGCGTGATTGCGACGTATGTCCTAAAGGATGTTCTACGGGTACGGTTTCCGACGCTGAGTTTTCAAGTCACGGGCAGGTGGGTCGCCATTGCAGTCGCCATTGCACTCGGCGGCGCGCTCCTGGGAGCACTGTATCCCGCATTGAAAGCTGCGCGGAAAGATCCAATTGATGCGTTGTCGTATGAATAGGGAATCGTACGTTGTGTTCACTCGCCAACGCTGATCATTCCTGCGCTAATTGATCTGTGGAGTAGGTAAGACAAGAAAGAGTGGAATGCCGAAGCTCTATCGAAGCCTGACAATCCTTCTTGCCGTATGGCTCCTGGTGTGGCTGAGATTATCCTGGCCAGCCGTACAGGATGATGCATTCATTCACCTTCGGTACGCGGTAAATCTGCTGCGCGATCACATCATCTCCTACGACGGAGTTCATCCGGATTATGGAACATCCAGCTTGCTGTATGTATGGCTGCTTGCGGGGTTGCGCGAGTTCTTTCAGTCGCCGGTGTTGCCGCACGCAGTCTCCTCGATCTTTCACGTCGCACTGTTCGCGGGGTTGGCCTGGGCACTTCCGCAGGCGCTCCGTTCGGCCCCCAAGCTTGCATGGACATTTGCTTTGCTGTTGTTGGCCATCCTGGTCATGCCGATGGCGGTTCGCTGGCTGGATGACGGAATGGAAACCTCGCTCACGCTTTGCCTTGTCTCCCTGCTCGTCTTCTCTGTCTCGCGTCTTGGGCACAGCCAAAACATTTCGAAGCGATCGTTTGCGTGGCTGTTTACTCTCGGACTGGTAGCCACGCTTGCGCGAGTTGAGTTTTTGCTTCTGATGACACTAGCGAGCGTCACGTTGTTCTTTGCGCGGTATGAGTCAGCACCGCCGGATGGTCTGCGGGCGCGCCTTCGTCTGTTGGCATCCTGCGCTGCACCGTTGTTTGGAAGCGTCGTAGCGGCCGGCTTGATCTATCTGAGCATGCACGCCCTAGTCCCAGACACGGCCATCGCCAAGGCGGACACTCAGGCTCCATGGATGGCGACTCTGCACGCAACGATCTCCGTCTTTGTAAGCGCCATGTCGATGGGCGTGACCCTACTGTTGTTCTGGCTACTGACTGCAGCTGCAGTGGTCGTGTACAAGCGAGGCCTCTCCTTGTCGATGCTGGCAGCGAACAGCCCGTTCCCGATTGTGCTGGCGCTTGCGGTGATTCGTGGACAAGAGGTGCAGGGTGTTCGGTACTTCGTGTGGACGCTGATGTTTCCAATTCTCTGGAACATCCTGGAGCTGCGTTGGAGTAAACGGGAGCCACGCCGGTTGGTCGCGAACATGTTAAAGTTCGCGGTCTGTGGCGTAGTGTGCCTGCTGCTGATCGCCGCGCCGATCGAGTCCATCTTGCTCCACCGGGAGTTTCACGCGCGCGAGCACAGCCTCGCGGAGTTTCGTATGCAGCATCTCGAGCGCTTGAGTTCCCTGAAACTAGTCGCCTTCGATGTGGGCTATATCGGGTACTTTACGCAATCGTCCCTGTGCGATATGGCGGGCCTGGTCAATGGTCGAGCGAGCGCTCGGCTTCCGTTTGAAGATCGAGTGAAGGCATGCGCCGCCGAGCATCCACAATATGCGTTCGTGAGCGGCTTTAGTCTCTGGGAACTAAGCAATGACCTCGATCTCAAGGGCTGGTCCATCTGTTCAGAATATGATCTGGCCAACCTGCGAGCCCCTGACCTGCACTATCTGATTGCATCGACTGAGGCAACTGCCGAGGTTTGCCAAGCAGCGGGAGGAAGGCCGCGCCCACTGGAAACGCTGCTGCATCCGGCGTCTCCTTAGCCTTTCCGTCGCTGCGCGGTGCGATGTCGTGAAGCTGCTGCGCGACTTGATTTGATCGTCCTACCAGGTTCTGGCGGCGCGGTATTTCTATATTTTGGATTCCTATCGTACAGTTCATGAAGGAATCCGAGCCCGTTGCATCCATGCCCACTCTTGAGTGCCACGGACCCTTTGTATATCGTTTGATTCGCTGCAACCGCTGGACTACATCTCCCTGGAATGTATGATGCCTCCAATTCGTCAGCTGCTGCGGTGATCACGCCCAAACAGGCGGACGCAGCGGCGTCGGTGCATCGGCAGATGACGACGATCACGGTGTCACGGCTGTTCAGTCTGCTACTGCTCGGGGCTTCGGCCGTATTCTTCGCACTGCACTTCGTGCACTTGACTGCGGATTTCCCGAATCACTCGCCGTGGATGGATTGGTCGAAGTATACGGACGAAGGCTGGTATGGCGACGCCGCGATTCGTCACTACGTGAGCGGTCACTGGTATTGGAAGGGTGACTTCAATCCTGCCGTTGCGCTGCCGGTATGGCCTGCGATCGAGCTGCTGGTCTTCAAGTTCACGGGAGTTTCCGTCACAGCCGCGCGCGCTCTCACCCTGTGTGTCTTCGGCTTCACGCTGGTCACGCTTCACCTGCTGATCCAGCGTCATACGCGTCCTCGCAGCAGCGAGTCCGGGCAGTCACTGGCCGCGCCGATCGCCGTTTTCTTTTTGTGTACAAGCCCGTTTCTCTTCGTCTTCATGCGAATGGCAATTCTCGAGCCATTGTTGGTTGCGCTGACCGCGCTGGGATTGCTGATTGCCTCGCAGATGCATCCGATTCACCTGCAGGGACGACGTCTTCGCGGCCTCGGGTCGGCGGTTCTGCTGGCGTTTCTACTGCCTGGACTGGTTCTCACCAAGACGACGGGCATCTGTCTATTTCCGGCAATCTTCTACATGATGTGGGCGCGCGCGGGATATCGGCTGCGACCGGTGCTGCGGCTCGCCCTGCCGCCAGCGATCGGAGGCGCCGCTCTTTGGTGCGGGTATTACGTCTTCTTCGTTCGGCCGCGTTATCTTGAGGATTATCAATACCTCTTCTCCGCGAATGCCTATACGGGAATCAATCTTGAGCCGGTAGCGAAGGTCATTCTCAATACCATTACCGACGGTGCGTGGATGGGAAGGCTGATCTATGTGACCTTCTTCGTCGTCATGGCGCTTGCGCTTTTTTGGCGTCCGCGCATTCTGACGAACCCGCTCTTTCCCTCGCTGCTGCTTTGGATTGGCGGGTACTTTGCGTTCCTTGCGTATCACAACAACCTGCAGCCACGGTATTACCTGGTGGTCGCGGTGCCGATCACGGTGGCTGTGGCGATGGGCATCGACAGCTTCCGTCAGGCGCAGAACCGCGCGGGTCGCTTGGCCGCTTCGATCGCCTGCGCGGCCTTGGTTCTGGCGATTGCGGTTCCGGATGCAATGCAGCAGATTGGATACCTGCGTCACCCCACCTATGAATTCGAGGCGGCTGCCCAGGGGATCAAGAGGATTGTGCTTGCGGATAAAACGCACTCGCACCTGATCCTATCCATCTCGGGCTCAGACCTGACGCTGATGACCGGGCTGCCCTCGATCGATGATGACTTCGGCACCTACGATATGGATGTGCGCGTGAAGCAATACCAGCCAGGATGGTACGCGGCCTGGAACCATGTGGAGGACGACAAGGCCGACGCGATTACGCCGATGTACCAGATGAAACGGGTCGCCGCCTTCCCCGCCTACGACGATCCTGATCGCAACCTTCTGATTCTCTATCGACTGGATCCGGGAACCGAGACACAGCCGCCCCCACGACACCGGGCACGGCGCCACATCCCGAAGCCGCTGGTGACGAAGATGGGGCAGCAGCCCAGCGACAACCAGTTGCAACACTGACGGATGTTGCTCATCGGCAACACGCACCGGGTTTCTCCGCGGGACCACCGGAAGACCTATCCCATGGCAGATGGAGAGGCGGAAAACAAGATGGTTAGCTCCGCGCACACGAGCGAATTCCCATGCGGACCTGTGAGATTAATGGGATAAGATCACGGGAGCTTATCCCCACATGAGTATCGTAGGGAACTTTGTTCGTCTTGTTGGACTCCCAGGTCAAACTTTCTAGCGGGTATTTGTTTAAGTGATTGGTTGCGGGTGGTCCCGGACACTGAGCTCCTGGTCGGCTGGCTGCGCTCTGGCAATCTGCTGGGTCGCGGGGCCGCGGAGCTGTTTCGCGACGACATCAGCTAGTCGCGCGACCGTTGCGACGCTGCAACCCGCTGATCATGAGGGGCCACCGGAACTGGGCATCCTGAGCGGTACGGTCGCGGATCCGTCAGGCGCCAGGATCAATCAGGCTGCCGTACACATGGAGAGCAGCAGCCTGCACCGCGACACGATGACGGATACGACGGGCAGCTTCAACATGCCGCTTCCGCCTGGATCCTACGCGGTCACGGTCACGGCCAGCGGTTTCAGGACCTACACCACCAACATCACGCTGACGGAACGGGCTCCCCGAGCAAGTCTCAATATCAGGCTGCAGATAGCGGCGGCGCCGGAGGAGATCACCGTCCCATCGCAGGATACCGGCAGCACCGCGGCGGCGGAGAACAAGAGTGCCCTGGTGTTGAACGCCGACCAACTCAAAGAATTCTCTGACGACGACAGCATGTTCCAGCAGGAGATCCTGGCGATGGCTGGCGGCGAAGGCTCCAAGCCGCCGGAGATCCTGATCAACGGTTTCTCCAATGGACACTTTCCACCGAAGAACACGATCAGTCAGATTCGGATCAATCAAAACCCGTACTCGGCCCAGTATGACAGGCTGGGCTTTGGCCGCGTGGAGATCTCCACGAAGCCGGGAACAAGCCAGATGCATGGCGAGTTCGACAGCTCGGGCACAGACAATGTCTTCAATGCACGGAACCCGTACGCGACGGTCGAACCGCCCTACTACACGCTCAACCTCAACGGAAATATAAGCGGGTCGTTCAACCCGAAGACGTCTTTCTTCGTGAGCGGGCTACTCAACGATTTGCAGAACAACGCGATTGTGGTTGCGATTGATCCAACGCTGTTGACGCCGCTGAATGTAGCGGTGCCGGCACCGCAGGTTACGCAAAACTACAGTGGTCGACTGGATCGCCAGATCACGCCGGCCAATACGTTTATGGGAAGGTATGAGTACAACCAAGTTACGTTCGACAACAGCGGTGTCGGTCTGCTGGTGCTGCCAAGCGAAGGCCTGAATACCACGACCACCACCAACACCCTGCAGTTGTCGGATACGCAGGTAATCGGCGCGAAGATTATCTCGGACACACACTTCCAATACATCCGTACGCGGCTGGGGCAGAGTGCGGTGAGTACTGCGGCGACGATCGTGGTGCAGGGCGCCTTCAATGGAGGCGGAAGTCCTGCTCAGTCGCAGAGTGACCATCAGGACGACTACGAGCTACAGGAGCTTCTGACGGTTGAGCGTGGGCCGCATTTTGTGCGCATCGGCGGTCGCTACCGTGGTTTGCGCGATGCGAATGAGACCCTTTCGGGCTACAACGGGCAGTTCACCTTTCCTGACCTCGCGACCTATCAGTTGGCCATGCAGGGAGAAACGCCGGCGCAGATCTTCGCCAGCACCGGCCAGACGACGCAATACAGCCTCACGGCGGGGCAGCCCAACGCGGTGGTCTTCACCAGCGATGTTGGCGTGTTTGCCGAGGACGAGTGGAAGGTAACCAGCAACTTTACGCTTGATTATGGATTTCGCTACGAGAGCCAGTCCGGAATCCCGGATCATGTAAACCCTGCGCCACGCGTGGGGTTTGCCTGGGCGGTGGGGAAGACTCCCAAGCGCAGGGCATACTTCGTTTTGCGTGGCGGCGGGGGCATCTTCTATGACCGCTTTGCATCCTCCAACATTCTCACCGCCGTCCACCGGCAGAGCGGCACCGAGCAGGCAGCCTACTTCGTCACCAATCCTGACTTCTATCAGAAGTACCTCAACGCGCCGCCACCCGTGTCGGTGCTGGGCCCCGTTCCGCCCACGCTCTATAACATCGACCCCAACCTGCGGACCCAGTACGACATCATCGGCGGCGTCACGGTCGAGCGCCGCATCGGCAAAATGGGTACCGCGAGTGTGAACTACATCTTCTGGCGCACGAACCATCAATATCTGTCCCGCAACATCAATGCGCCGCTGCCAGGCACGTATGACCCTGCCGATCCGAGCAGCGGTGTGCGTCCCCTAGGTGGAACTCAAAATATTTACCAGTTCAGCTCCGGCGGCATGGCCCTGGACAACTTCATCAATGCCAGCACCAACCTGCAGGTGAGCAAACGTGTGTCGTTGTTTGCGACGGGGTACTTCGCGTTGACGCAAAAGAATGACGCTCCCTGCGATACCTGTTTCCCGAGCAATCAGTATGATCCGCACGTTGACTACGCGCGCGAGTCAAGTCCCCGCGTCCAGATCTTTGCCGGAACCACGCTGAAGCTGCCCTATGGTTTTACCGGCAGCCTGTGGGCATCCATACAGACGGGCGCGCCCTTCAACATCACCACGGGTACGGATTTGAACGGCGATACCATCTATAACGATCGTCCAGCGTTTGCTACGAACCCAACCCCGAACTCGCAGATTTACAAGACGCGCTTCGGAACCTTCGATGCCAACCCGCAGCCGGGAGAGCCGATCATTCCCTTCAACTACGGCGACTCGCCCAACTTTTATTTTCTGCTCGTGCATCTCGAGCGAGGCTTTCAGATCGGTCCACGCCCAGTGCCTCCCTCGCCGACACCGGGTGTTCCGGCAGCCAAAGGTCCTGTTCCCAGGGCGGATCGCCCGTACACTCTCACGCTTGGAGTGGAGGCAAACAACGTCCTCAACCACGTGAATCCTGGCCAGCCCGTCGGCGTGCTCACCTCACCCTTATTCGGCCAGTCGATCTCGCTCAACTCTCCCTTTTCGCTGGGAGGCCTCAGCACGTCGTCTAATCGCACGGTGACGCTGCACTGCAGCTTCAGCTTCTAGCGCGGCGGAGCATCTCCGTTGTTCAAAAATATTTGTCGATCCGCGATGACATTTTCATTGCCCGCATAGTCCTATCTCGAACACGTACTCGTTAGCGTGATTTCTCCCTGGGTGGTCCCTGCATGTTGAGCATCAGACGGGCCAGTTGTGCCTTTGCGCTGTGCTGTGTCGAGGCGCTGTCGCTTTGCCAACCTGTTGCGGCGATCGTCCGCGCGCCAAGTCAGGCCGCTCAGAAAACCCAGGCAGCGTCGCCGCATGCGGTACTCTCTCAACCTCTCACCGATGCCCAGCCCGGGGCGAATAATAATGTTCTGAGCGGTACAGTAGTTGACCCATCCGGCGCGAGCGTGACGCATGCCCAGGTGCATGCTGAAAGTGCAACGCTTCGGCGCGATACCGTCACCGACGACGATGGCCGATTCAGCCTTCCGCTGCCGGCCGGCGTCTACAACCTGCTGATTGTTGCGGAGGGATTTGAGCCCTACACGACAACCGTGAAACTCACCGGGGACGGAGCGGGGGCCAGCATCCATGCCAGGCTCGTGATTGCCACGCAGGCTGAAGAGCTTACCGTGGGTGGAGGCGGCGCCAGCACCGCAGCAGCCGATAACAAGAGCGCTTTGATCCTGAAAGGCGATGACCTCAAAACGCTTTCCGACGACGACGACACCTTCCAGAAGCAGATCCAGGCACTTGCCGGCAGCGGCGACGGCCAAAATGGACCGACGCTGTATGTCGATGGCTTCAGCGGAGGCAAGTTCCCCCCCAAGAACACGATTCGCGAGATTCGGATCAACCAGAATCCCTACTCAGCGGAATATTCGGAGCTGGGATACGGACGTATCGAGATCTTCACCAAACCAGGCACTGACAAATTTCACGGCCAGCTCTTCGCTTCCGGCAACGACAGCTCCTTCAACACCTCGAATCCCTACGTCGGCGTGCAGCCGCCGTATCACTCCTTCTTTGTCTTCGGCGATTTGAGCGGTCCGATCAATAAGAAGACCTCCATCTTCCTCAACATCGATTACAACAATCAGCAGACCAACGCGATCGTCGTCGCCACCACGCTTGACGCAAACCTTCAGCCCGCCGCATTCACGCAGGCCATCGCGAATCCCACAGTGACGGCCGAATATTCCGGCCGCATCGACCGCCAGGTCACGCCCAACAACACGCTCGTCACGAAGTATGACTACAACAACGTGCAGGTAAGCAACGGCGGCGTAGGGCTTTTGGTGCTGCCGTCGCAAGGATTCAACAGCACCACCACTACGCAGACCTTGCAGATCCAAGACACGCAGGTCATTGGCGCGATGATGGTATCGGACGCGCACTTCCAGTACCTGGGCACACGCCTCACGCAGACTCCGGTGAGTGAAGCTCCGGCACTCAATGTTCAGGGTGCCTTCAACGGCGGTGGCAGCCCCAGCCAGATTACGAGTGATCACCAGGACCGCTACGAGTTCCAGGAGATCTTCACCCGTCAACAGGGCACCAAGCACTTCCTGCGTTTCGGCGGGCGCTATCGTCTGCTGAGAGATGCGAACCTGGCAACAGCGAATTACAACGGCCAGTACACCTTCCCCTCGATCACGGCGTACCAGATCACGGAGCAGGGGCTCGCCAACAACGAGACCGGCGCCGAGATTCGCGCCACCTGCGTGACCACGCCCCAGGGCCAGGTCTGCGGTGGGCCGACGCAGTTCAACATTACCGCCGGAGATCCCAGCGCCGTGGTGCTGACCGGCGATCTCGGCGTCTTCGCCGAGGACGAGTGGAAGATCTCCAACAACTTCACGCTCGACCTGGGACTTCGCATCGAGTCGCAGACCGGAATTCCGGATCACTTCGATCCAGCACCGCGCGCCGGCTTCGCCTGGGCGATTGGACAGAAAGACAAGAAGCCGCCGCTCTTCACGCTGCGTGGTGGTGGCGGCATCTTCTATGACCGTTTTGTGTCGACCAACATCCTCACCTCCATTCGCCAGAACGGCGTTACGCAGGTGTCGTATTACGTCAGCAACCCTGACTTTTACCCGACCATTCCATCCACCGAGAGTCTGACCGCCCAGCCGCCGACGACCTATCAGATCAGCCCGCACCTTCGCTCCGAGTATGAGATCGACGAGGGCGTTTCGTTGGAACGGAACCTATGGAACAAGGGGAGCATCAGCTTCAACTTCCTCCTTGGCCAGGGCGAGCATCAGTGGGCCTCGATCAATACGAATGCGCCTCTGCCCGGGACCTACAACCCCGGCAATGCCACCACGCCGCCCTCCGGCACCTACCCCCTGGGCACCACGCAGGCGGTGTACCAATTCCAATCTGGCGGCACGATGCGGCGGGAGCGCTTCTTCGTGCGCCTCAACGCGAACCCCACGAAGAAGCTGTTTCTCTTTGCGTTTTATACCGTGCGCAAGGCGTATGTAGACTCCGGCGGTGCTACCAGCTTCCCGTCCAACAGCTACAACATTCGCGACGATTACGGCACCGCTCCCTATCCCAATCAGCGGCTCTATCTGGGCACCTCCTACGAACTCCCGTTTGGTCTGAGCGTCAATGCGTTTCTCTCTGCCACCGCGAAGACGCCATTCAACATCACGACGGGAACAGACCTCAACGGCGATACGATTTACAACGACCGGCCGGCGTTTGCGACCAACCCGACCAGCGAGTCGATTTTGTACAACACGAAGTATGGGAACTTCGACGCCAACCCGCAGCCGGGTGAGAAGACGATTCCATTCGACTACGCCAAAGGGCCCGCATTTTTCGAGCTTGATCTTGGGTTAGGCAGGACCTTCAAGTTTGGCCCGCGGGATCCAGTGCCGCCACCTCCGCCCGGTGCTCCAGTGCCTAAAGGTCCGGCACCGAAGCCGGATCCGCGCTATAGCCTGAGCTTTGGGCTGGACGCGCAGAACGTCTTCAATGACGTCAATGCCGGACCGCCAGTAGGAGTTCTCTCGTCGCCACAGTTCGGCCAATCGATTTCGCTGAACAATCCCTACGGTGGGTCCAGCAACGCTAACCGCGTCATCCAGATGCGGACGTTCTTCAACTTCTAGCGCCCGTCCAGAATCTGAAAGTTTACATTGACGTAGAGGTCGACCGTTATCGGCTTGCCGTCCTTGGTTGCTGGCTTGAACTTATATTTCGAGACGGCGTACAGCGCCTGTTCATCCAGTCCTAGACCGGCCGGTTTGACGATGCTCAGTTGAGATGGAGTGCCATCTG
>Ga0224557_1002215_pt1 | contig 16989 bp, 10 predicted proteins | sample 714S31014metaG_FD_180677 | JGI IMG/M metagenome (GOLD analysis project Ga0224557, IMG submission 180677) | Peat soil microbial communities from Stordalen Mire, Sweden - 717 S3 10-14 | ecosystem: Environmental > Terrestrial > Soil > Wetlands > Peat | place: Sweden: Norrbotten County, Stordalen...
CCTGGACAGATCGCCAGAAATTTCCCTGGCGATCTGTCCAGGCGGAAGAAGCATATCGCCCTCCCGGCCCCGCTGCCGTGCTTGGCAGGACGCAAATTCTCTCTCCTGTATATCCCCACAATCTGCAGCCATTTCCGTTCGAACTGGCTCCGCCCATCCATGCCCACTCGTTCAAAGAGGGATCAAACTTCCAAAGGTCATTGAGCCAACTGTAATTTCCGGACGAGTCATAGCCTTCTCCTCCGAACAGCCAAAAATTACCGCCGCTATCGGTCCAACTCACGGCGCTGTCGCGGCCTCCCGGTATGTTGCCAGCCGCGAAGACAGCTTGCGTTCCATAGACGCCGGAATTGCCACAGAAAAATCCGATGGTATTCAGCGGGCAAGGTGTTGGCACCGTGCTCGGACCCCCCATCCAAACCCATTCGCGACTGGATGGGTTGAATTCCCAAAGGTCACTCAGCTCGCCAACGGTTCCGGCCGAATCGGTGCCAAATCCGCCGAAGAGCCAGAGATTGCCATTGCTATCCGTCCACACGGCGCTGTCGGTCCGCCCGCCCGGAACGTTCGTCAAGGCAGGCTTATCCTCCGTTCCATAGATTCCGGGATTTCCGCACAGGTACTGCTCGGCCTGCGCAGAGCAACTCGCCGGTAACGTGTTGCTGCCGGCCATCCAAGTCCACTCGTTCGTCTGCGCATGTGCGGGGGAAGACGCCTTGCCCGCCGCGAACGCCACAAGAATCATCGCTACGATGCGAAAAGCTCTAAGCGGCCTGTGCTCAGACCTCGCTGTTGCTTCCAAATTGAATAGGAGAGAGTAAGAAGAGGCCAAAGAAGCATGCATAGATATCCTCGCGGACACAGACAGTTCCGACCCAATGCCGATTCGCGGCCCCCACCACTCGACTTCGCCCGCTAAGCACCGCATATCGGCCAGGAATTCAATGAACCCGAAAACAGTGAACGGAATGTTACGACACATCATAAACGCCGAAGGCACTTCGCAAGGCTGAAAGTTGAGACAGCTTTTCGCGACCTTGCCTGGCACAAACTTTGGCGTGAACTCCGTCTGGCGGACGGCCCACCCTTCCGAAGCCTCACGCGGAAGGGTGAGGAAGAACCGACTCTACCACGAGCCTTTTCGGCGCCTTGCTCCCTGGGTCTGAACTACCGCCCCGAGCCCGCGCGCCGTTCAGCCTCCATCAGGTTAGTCAGGATATCGTTGATCCGCGTCAGGTGGCCTTCGCCTTTGGCGCGCAGCCAAACGAGCACCCGCGGATCGAGCCGAAAGCTCACCAGCACCTTCCAGGTCCCTGACCACTGATCACTGACCCCTGACCACCGCCCACTGGCCGCTGACCACCGACCACTGCACTTATGCACCAATCTCGGTGCAAAACAGCCGCCAAAAGCGCGCAAAAACTCGTTAAAAACCGTCTTTTGCGACCATTTGCTGCCATTTGCTCCCACCGCAGTCGTGCGGGTCCTGGACGATTGGCTCAAAACCGTCTTGGTGGTCCTGGCCACTTCACGACCCCTCACTTGCTCCTGCCAAATCGTCTCGCCGCACGCGACGATTTGTTCAAAATCGTTGCCCTGGATGTAGTCTGAAAACGAAATGCGCGCAAAAAAAGCGTCTTCTCTCACGAAGCGATTTGAATGACCAGCGGAACATCGGGGCTAGCGGGAAATAAGGGAACCGACCCCCAATTGAAGTACACCGCAGAAATACACGATGTCATTTTCGCCAAAAATCACCGCCTCAAACCGGTGTTTCCGTTCTCCGTTCTCTGTTCTCTGTTCCCTATTCCCTGCCCTTCTGACCACTGACCACTGATCACTGACCACTGGCTTCTCAATACTTCCAGCTCATATCCGCCCCAACCGGCGCGGTCTTGGCGATGCGGTCCATGATCTGCGGAAGGTACATCGTGTTGTAGTGCAGCCGCGAGTAAGCGTTGGGCAGCGACGGGTCGCCATTCCAGCAGTGCTCGGCGCGCGGTCCGTACTTCACTTCCCCTTCATAGGGAACGCCGTGACCCGGCGTGCCCGTGGTCTTCAAGAAGTCTTCCATCAGGTACACGGCGTCGTTAAGGAAATAGGTATCGTCAGAACCGACGTAGAGGTGGAGCTTGCCCTGCAGTTTGGGTCCGAGCGTGTCCCAGTCGCGTTGGAGGATGGCGTTGAGGTCGTAGTGATCGTGCCAGTAGGCTGCCGTTTTGTGGTCGATGACGCCGGTCTCCTTGTCGAAGATGGGCTGCGGATAGCCGTCGTCGCCTAGGGGACCGAAAACAGCTTGCCAGATGTCAAATTGTTCGCCGGAGCGGCCGTGGTCGCCGAGAGCAGCCTCATAGGCCACGTTGTCGCGAACGCTGATCAGCGTGTGGCCCAGGTAGTCGCGCATCGCGGGTTGCTCAATCTGCTTTACTGCGCCCTGAATGTAAAACATGTTGGGATCCTTGTAGAGATCCGTCGTCATGTAGGCGTGGAAGTCGACCGGGTCGGGGCAAGCCACAAACGCGCCGTTGTAACGGTCGGGGTAAAACATCTGCACGGCAAGCGACTCCCATCCACCCGTAGAGCCCCCGTAAAGAAACCGCGCCCATCCCTGCCCGATGCCGCGAAACTGTTTTTCGACGGCGGGCATGAGCTCGGTCTCGATGGCGTCGCCATAAGGGCCGACGTTGGCGGAGTTAACCGCATAAGAATCGTCATAGAAAGGGTTGGCATGCTGAATCTGAATGACGAGCACGCGCGGAAAGCCGGGGCTGATCCACTTCTTGTATTCCTCGTATGCCTCCTGCTGCTGGATGCGGTTGTAGCCGGCCAGATGGAAGCGGTCCGAGTAGTCGGGCTTGAGATCGGGATCGGGCGGCGTGGTGCGGAAGTCGGGAACATCGTCGGGATAGTGGCCCTCGAAGACCATCTCGGGATAGTGGGCGTTGGGGTGCTCGTCAAAGCCCTCGGGCAGCAGGACGATCGCCGAGAGATACATGGGACGTCCCCAGAATTTTGTCAGCAGCGCACTCTGGATGCGGACATGGCGAACGTACTTGGTATCGGGCTGGGGCGCGATAGGACCGATAACCTGGTCGAGGGTGAGGTCGATGGGCGGCGCGCCGGGGCCGATGTGCATTTTGCGGGGCGTGCTGTAGAGGTTGCCGGGGGCGAGGTTCCAGTGCTGGCCTTCGCCACGATCGGGAGCGAGCTTGACGGTTTTGCCGTCGCCGCGATGGAAAGTCTCGTAAATGTTGAGGACAGCCTGCACAGTGTAGTCGCCGGCAGGAACGTTCTGGAGAGACCGGACGGGATAACCGGCAGCGGAGTTCCCGATGGCGACAGTCTGACCAGGCTTCAGCCCGTCCACAGTAACGCCAAAGACCATCTGCGTCCCCCCCGTATCGTCAATCTGCATGCGCGGCTCGGCGCTGGGATCGTTGGAGAGCAGGAAAAGAACGCGGCCATCAAGCGGACTCAAGGACCGCGAGGCGGGAAAGCTGACGGTAATGGTCTGGGCGCTCACGACGGGCGCGATGGCGGCAAAGAGCAATGCACAGAGTCGAATGGAAGGGCGCATAGGAAGAGTATAGGGCGACCAGAATGGTGTGATCACGGTCACGATCGAAACTTCGTGTTTCGACTTAAATTATGTCTCGTCGAGAGAAACGCCATGGTTGAGAAACTGGGCGGCCTCAAGAGACAGTTTCGCACCGGCAGATATAAGAACTGATGAGACTCTACGGAGTGTCTCGCAACCGGTGCGGAGGCTAACGAGCCGGCCTTCGCGTCAGCAAATCCTTTTTCCCCCATCCAAAAACAAATTGAAAGCAGATACCAGAGGCGCCCGCTTGCGTGTTTGACACGATGGCGAGTTTTGTTGGTCAACTGCCGTTGGGCCTGACGTGCGCAAGCGCGCGGGAGTGCCCTGCGCAGCTAGCTTGTGGTGCTTTATGCGGGGGAACGAGGAATGACGGAATGGCGGAACCCAAAACTTTCCGGGAGGGTGGTTGAGCTTGACGGAATCCGAGGGCTCGCGATCCTGTTGGTGGTGATATGGCACCTCTTCGGGAACGGCCAGATTGATGGACTGAGGCCGGGCTCCTGGCAGGCGCATTTATTTCTATCGCTCGGCTTTACCTGGAGTGGCGTCGACTTGTTCTTTGTGTTGTCGGGGTTCCTGATCGGAGGAATTCTTTACGACGCCCGGAACTCCGAGAACTATTTCAAGACTTTCTATTGCCGGCGCGTGGCCCGAATCTTTCCGGTTTATTTTGTCTGGTTCACGCTGTTCATGATCGGCGTTTATTTTGCGGGATCGACGAGCTCTGCTCCCTTACGGGTCATTTTCAATGACGATATTCCGGTCTGGACCTATCCGCTGTTTCTGCAGAATATTGCGATAACGCTGCATCGAAACTGGGGGGGGATGTGGATCGCGGGTACCTGGTCGCTGGCTGTAGAAGAACAGTTTTACCTCTTGCTTCCGATGCTGGTGCGCAGATCGAGCAAGCGCGTGGTCACGTTGATTGCGGTGGGTTCGATCGTAGGAGCCCCGCTGTTCCGGCTCACGCATGGATCGGCGGCGGCCAGTTTAGGGCCCTATACTCTGCTTCCGTCGAGAGCCGATGCGCTGGGCTTTGGCGTTCTTGTGGCCATGGCCTGCCGCAACGAAAAAGTCTGGGCATGGCTTAACGCGCACAGCCGCTGGCTTTTGGCGGCGATGCTCCTGATCGGATGTCGTCTGGCATTGATGCTCGGGCATCGAGTTTACGTCTACGGCACCGGACTGAGCTGGCTTGATGCGTTTTATGGATTGCTTCTCCTGCTCACACTGATCCATGCGGGAACGATTCAAACGGCCTTCTTCAGGAGCCGCGTACTGGTGAAGCTGGGAGCGTTGTCGTACACGGTCTACCTGCTCCACAACGGCATCAACATGCTGTTGCACTTTGCAATCTTCGGAGCCGGACCGGCTGTCCACGATTGGACGTCGTTGGTGGTTACCTTGCTTTCGCTGGCGATTGTAATCCCTGTGGCGGCTTTATCGTGGCGCTATTTCGAGAAGCCCTTCATTCGCTGGGCGCATATTTCGTTCGGTTACGAGCAAGTTGCGGAGACAAGGAGACCTTCTTCAATCAGCGTGGGAGTCGCAACTCCTGTGACCGAGAGCTGAAGCCAGCCGCGGACGCCTAGCGGCCTGGCGCGCGGGACGCAGTCTATTTTCAACGGAAAATCTGCGGAGAATTCAGGGAGCACACATGCGGCCGAGTGGTTTTCGGTTGGGCATTCGGCCCCGCGCGGCGTAATTTGGAAAGAACGCTGGAGGAGTGGCGGCGGAAACGATGAGCATGATCAGAGATCTGTTGGCGGATATCGCGTTGCCGAAGATGGTGAAGGTTGGGCAGAGATTTCCGACGCCCGAGGTGAAGGACGTGGCTGCGGCGCTGCGCGAAGAGATTCGGCGTACGGAGATTGCGGGACGCGTGAAGCCGGGGATGCACGTCGCCGTTGGGGTGGGCAGCCGCGGCATCGGAGAGATTGCCCTGATTGTGCGCATAACGATTGAGGAGTTGAAGCGGCTGGGTGCGGAGCCGTTTATTGTTCCGGCGATGGGAAGCCACGGAGGCGCGACTGCCGATGGACAGGTGCAGGTGCTGGCGCGGCTGGGCGTGACCGAAGAGAGCGCGGGGTGCAAGATTCATTCGTCGATGGACGTGGTGCAGCTGGGCGCGCTCGACAATGGGCTTCCGGTGCTGGTGGACAAGAACGCGTATGAGGCCGACGGGATTGTGGTGATCAATCGCGTGAAGGCGCATGACGGATTCAGCGGGCCGCATGAGAGCGGGCTGGTGAAGATGATCACGATTGGCCTGGGCAAGCAGAAGGGCGCGGACTCAGCGCATGTGCCCGGGTTCGGGTTCATGGGCGAGCTGAGCCTGAAGATGGCCGAGATCAAGCTGGCCAAGCTGCCGTTTCTGTTTGGCGTGGCGTCGGTAGAGAACGCGAATCATAAAGTGGCGCACATCCGGGCGTTTCCTGCGGACAAGATCATCGAAGGGGACCGGGAGTTGCTGGTCGAGGCCAAGAGCATCATGCCGAAACTGCTGCTGGCGCCGTTCGATGTTCTGGTTGTGGATCAGTTGGGCAAGGAGTTTTCAGGCGGAGGCATGGATCCGCACACGACGGGACGCACTGTGACGCCATTCGTTCAAGCGGGACCGCCGCCGACACGGTTGGTGGTGCTGGATGTGACCGAGCGCAGCCACGGGAATTGCTGCGGCGTGGGCAATGCCGACATCACGACGCGGCGGCTGTTCAACAAGATGGACCAGGAATACACGTATACGAACGTGTTGACGTCGACGGTGACCAACTCAGGCCGCGTGGGGCTGATCATGGATTCAGACAAGCTTGCGATTCAAGCGGCGCTGAAGACGTGCAACGTGATCGACCAGAGCAAGGTGCGCATGGCGCGGATTGCCAACACGCTGCACATTACCGAGATGTTTGTTTCGGAATCCATGCTGGATGAAGCGCGCAAGCACGAGAACATTGAGATTTTGAACGATGCTGAGCCCTGGGTGTTTGATGAGAACGGCGATCTGACCGACATTGGCGTTTGGCACCAGCGGGATTGATCGCGGCGTCGGTGGACGGGACGGCTGGGCCTGTTGACTTGAGTTCGACGCCCATTCATCGCGATAAAACTGCGATGAATGGAGCACAATATTCCAAAATGGCCTACGATCGAAGGCGTCCGATCTCGGCGGGGCGGCCCGAGGCAATCTCGCGGCGCCTGCTACCCTGAGTCCATCCCATGAGCTTGTTCTCTCGCAACTCGTCGTTCTCTCGCGTGACGGCGCTTGCGGCGCAGAGGCCGGTGCACGCGGCGTTTGCGTGGCTGCATGGAAATCCCAAGAAAATCATGGACTGGCAGATGAGGCTGGTTGTGATTCCGGCTCCGCCCTTTGGCGAGCAAGCGCGTGGGGAGTGGATGGCAGAGCGCTTTGGCGAGGCCGGACTCAAGAGCATAGAAATTGACGCCGTGGGGAATGTTTTTGGCTGGCTTCCGGCCGCCAGGTTGCCGCCGGAGAGCACGGGGCCGGTGGTTTTGCTTTCTGCGCACCTGGACACGGTGTTTCCTGCGGAGACGCCGCTGCATCCGACAGTGGATGGGGAGCGGCTTGTGGCGCCGGGAGCGTGCGACAACGGGGCGGGGGTGGTTGGCATGCTGGCCATCGCTCATGCGCTGGTTGAGGCCAAGGTTGAGTTGGCTGCGCCGCTGATTTTTCTGGGCAACGTGGGCGAGGAAGGCGAAGGCGATCTGCGAGGCGTGCGGCATTTGTACAACGGCGGCGCGCTTGCCGGGCGCATTGCGGCACACATCGTGCTGGATGGAGCGGGCGCGGACAGCGCGGTGACGCAGGCGCTGGGCAGCACGCGCTTCCTGGTGACAATCACTGGTCCGGGCGGACACAGCTTTACGGATGCGGGCACCGCCAATCCGATTGCGGCACTGGCGATGGCACTGACGACGCTCGATGAGATTGAACTGCCCGAGGAGCCACGTACCACGCTGAACGTGGGCACGATTCGCGGGGGAACCAGCGTGAATTCGATTCCGGAAAGTGCGCAGGCAGCAATCGATTTGCGGTCTACCGACGCGGGACAACTGGTACGGATGGAAGTGGCGTTGCACAGAGCCGTGGAAGACGCGGTAACGCACTGGAATGCGAAGACGAGAAACGGAGCGAAGGCGGGTGGACACGCCGAGACGCCGCTGAGCTTTACGATTTTGAAGATTGGAGACCGGCCGGCGGCCCATTTGCCCAACGACTCGCCGCTGCTGGAAACGCTGCGCGCTGTTGACCGGCATCTGCGCTTGCGGACGGATCTGCGGCTGGGATCGACGGACGCGAACATTCCTCTTTCGCTGGGGGTTCCGGCGCTCTCAATGGGAGCGGGCGGCGAGGGCGGCGGGGCACACACCCAGGCCGAGTGGTATTCGGCGAAGGATCGTGAGACGGGACTGCGACGGGTGCTTCTGCTGACGCTGGCGATGGTGGAGTGGGCGGCGGAACAGTAATGATCTGTTACACTCCGCGCATGCGAGCGTGGTTGAGTGTGCTGAGCGTGTTGATTGCGGCATTGCTGTTATGCGAGGCGGCGACGGCGCAGAATTCAGCAAAGGGCGGCGCGACGGCGGTCGGCACACCCGAAATCATTTTCTACAACGGGACAATTTATACAGGCGAGGGCTTCGCGCAGGACAAGCCTCGTGTTGTGGAGGCGATGGCGGTGGGCGGCGGCAAGGTGCTGGCCTCGGGCAGCAATGCCGAGGTGAAGCGCCTTGCCGGGCCGGGGACGCGCATGGTGGATTTGAAGGCCCGCGGATCGAGCGAGTTTGTGTTTCCGGGGTTCAACGATGCGCATACGCATCTGGGCATGGCTGCGCGTACCAAGTTGAATGTCGATCTGACAGGTGCGGTATCGCTGGCAGAGATGCTTTCGCGGATCGCTGCTTTTGCCGCGGGCGAGCCGGCCGGGCACTGGCTGACGGGGGGCGGATGGGATCACACCCTGTGGGCAGACAAGAGACTTCCGACACGGCAGGACCTGAACAAAGTAACAGCCGGGCATCCGGCGTTTCTTGTCCGCATCGACGGACACATTGCGGTTGCGAACTCCGCTGCGCTGGCCGCGGCTGGCATTACGGGAAAGACCGTTGCGCCGGAGGGCGGGGCAATCGACAAGGATGCGCGGGGCGAGCCGACCGGGATTGTGCGCGAAGGGGCGCAGCAGCTGGTAGAGAAGGTGATTCCCTCCCCCAGCCACGACGAGCGCCTGCGCGGCGACAAACTGGCGATGGCCGACGCCGTGATGCATGGCGTGACGAGCGTGCAGGACTTCAGCGACTGGGAGGATTTTCTGGTCTTCGAGGAACTGGAGAAAGAGGGCCGCCTCAGTCTGCGCATCTCGGAGTGGCTGCCATTCAAGGCTCCGTTGCCTGAGCTGATAAGAATGCGCAATCGCCACGACCTCAATGATCCTTTGCTGCACACGGGAATGTTGAAGGGGTTTATGGATGGGTCACTGGGCTCGCGGACTGCAGCGATGAAAGCCCCCTACTCGGACGATCCGGCCAATCTTGGACTACCGCAGTACACGCAGAAAGAACTGAACGAAATGGCAGTTGAGCGCGCGAAGGCAGACTTCCAGTTGGGGTTTCACGCGATTGGCGACAAGGCCGTCGCCATGGCTTTGGAGGCGCTGACTGAGGCGAACACTGCAAGTCGGAGCCCATCTTTTTGCCGCCCCCCGGGTCAGACGCCTCGACCGATGGACGAAAAGATGAACTGTCCATGGCTGCGCTACCGCGGCCGTGATCGGATCGAGCACGCACAGGTGATGGATCCGGCGGACATTGCGCGCTTCAACGAGCAGGGCGTGATTGCTTCAATGCAACCGAGCCACTTGCTGACGGACATGAACTGGGCGGAGGCGCGGCTGGGAGAAAGACGCGCGGCTTATTCATATGCGTGGAAGGCGTTTCTTGATGCAGGCGTTCCGCTGGCGTTTGGAACCGATTACCCGGTTGAGCCGATTACGCCGATGCGGGGGCTGTATGCGGCGGTGACGCGGATGAACGAAGCAGGAACGAAGAGCTACTTCCCTGAGAACAAAATCTCGCGCGGCGAAGCCATCTTCGCCTATACGCAGGGCTCGGCTTATGCAGAGTTTGCCGAGAAACGGAAAGGCAAGCTGGAGCCGGGATTCGATGCAGACTTTGTTGTTGTGGACCGCGATCTTTACACCATAAGCGCGCCGGAGCTACTCAAGGCCAACGTAATGGAAACCTATGTCGGCGGGCGGCAGGTGTTTTCGGCCGGTATGACGACGAAGTAGATCAGGATACTGGCTGATCGTCCAATGCCGCAATCTTTCCGAGCTGTGCTGCCTCGCCCGCGAGAGAACGCATTTCAACGCGCAGAGTCGGCAGCGCGCTGGGATAGTTCGCCTGCAGATACTCAACCATCTTTTCCCTCACCAGGCAGCGCAGGTCAAAGTTCTCAGCCGAGCCGCGGGAACTGACCAGGCAGCGCAACTCCATCGATCTCTCGGTGAGGTTGGTAACCTGCAGCCCGCAGACCCGGCCGTCCCAGAGAGGCGACTGGCTAACGACATTCCTTAGCACCGCGCGCAACGGCTCAACGGGGACTGAATAATCTACGTAAAGGAAGGCTGTGCCCATGATGTCGCCGGTGGTGCGCGTCCAATTCTGAAAAGGTTGTTCAATGAAGTAGGAAAGAGGCACCACGAGGCGTCGCAGGTCCCATATCTTTACGACGACATAGGTGGTGGTGATCTCCTCAATGCGTCCCCATTCGCCCTGAATGACAACGACATCGTCGATGCGGATGGGCTCACTTAAAGCGATTTGCAAGCCGGCAAGCAGGTTGGAGGCGGTGGATTTGGCAGCCACGGCCAGCACCAGGGATGCGAGGCCGGCAGAGGCAAGTAAACCGGTTCCGTATTTCCACAGGACCTCGTTGTGCAGGCTCCAGAGCAACGCCCCGCCATCAAGCAGGAGGACGATGAAGATGAGGATGCGGCGGATGAATTGCATCTGGGTATGCACGCGCCGGGCACGCAGGTTGTCAGGGACCGAAGTATCGAAATTTCCGAGAGTAAAGGCCTGGAAGACGTAGACGGCGCCGACGGCGAGCCAGCCCAACAGCAGGACAAGCAGGGATTCCATCACCTGCTGGATTTCAGCGCGAATCTCTTGAGGAATCTTTGGAATTGCGGGGAGGATGATAAGAAGGCCGATGGCAAGAAAGACTGCGCGCGCTGGCAGGGCGATATATCGCCTGAGGCCCAGATTACGTCTTTTGGCGGCTGCCTGTTCCTTGCGAAGCAACCGGAAGACCAGGAAGTGGACACCGTTGCCGAGAACCACCACAGCGGTAACCAGAAAGATGGCGTAAAGCCAGTCATTGCCGGATAGAGCGTAGATGAATTCAGCCGTGCCGTTCGGGTGCATTTCTGGTTAGATGCAGGAACCGGCGGTGGAAGGGCTGGAAAATGGCTGCGGGCCGTAACGGGGCGGGTTCGGCCAGCGAGGGCTGAGACGGCGCCCGAATGTCAGGACCGCAACTGTTTTGCGCGCAAGGGCGTCTAAACCGAAGGTGCTGTCTGCCGGATCTCCGTTGAATGATTGGATTCTGCGGGGTAGGTTTGGTCCTGACGGGTATGCCAGCGACTAGCTATACTAGGAGTTGGTGCAATGAACACTCCAGCCGCAAGGTTGGTCACCTTACGAGGTCAATGAAACGCATGAAATCGCTCTTTGAACGGCTGTTTGCCCGCCGTCTTGCTTCGACGTTCGTCCTGCTCGCCACTCTGACCGCGGCTGTTGTGGGCGGATCTTTTCTGGCTCACGGAGTGCGAGGACAGGAGCAGCGGAACGACAGCGCAGACGCTACTCCGCTTAAGGTGGTAAGTTCCCCGGTTCCCCCGAATGATTTTGTGAGGATTGCACGGCAGGTTGGTCCTGCGGTGGTAAACATCAATACCGAGACGCTGCCGAAGCAGACCGCGGACAAGGGACCGCGCCGGTTTCATATGCAGCGCCAGCCGAACCAGCCGGCGCCCGGCGATAACGGCGGCGATGACGAGGATCAGCCCGGGCAAGGCCAGGGGCAGGGACAAGGGCAGGGTTCTGACAATTTCCAGGACTTCTTCAACCGCTTTTTTGGCGGGCAGGCTCCTGGAGCACCAGATGGCGGCGACCAGGGCGGCGGCGTTCAGGAATCGCTGGGATCGGGTTTCATTGTGGACGCGAAGGGCTACATCATTACGAACTTTCACGTGGTGGAGAAGGCCGACAAGATCTACGTGAAGCTGTCGACGGATCCTGACACTCAAGACCTGGGACGGCCGGCGCGCGTGATTGGAACAGACAAGGCAACGGACCTGGCAGTCATCAAGATTGATACCAGCACGCCGCTGCCGACGGTGAAACTGGGCAACTCCGATATCGCCGCGGTTGGGGACTGGGTTGAGGCGATTGGCAGCCCATTTGCACTATCGCAGACGGTGACGGCGGGCATTATCTCGGCCAAGAACCGGACCATTGACCCCGGCGCCAGCGGCCAGTTCCAGCACTTTATCCAGACGGATGCAGCCATCAATCCGGGCAACTCGGGCGGACCGCTGCTGAACATGAACGGCGAAGTGATCGGCGTGAATACGGCGATCTTTACGCAGTCGGCAGGCTACCAGGGCATTGGGTTTGCGATGCCATCGAACACGGTGGTCCAGGTATACAACGATCTGATCAGCCCGAGCCACAAGGTGACGCGCGGCTCCATCGGGATCCAGTTCCGGGAAGGGCTCTCGGGCGCGGTGAATCGCGTTTACGGGTTCAAGAACGGCGTGCTGGTGCAGGAAGTGACACCGGGCGGGCCGGCGGACAAGGCGGGCCTGAAGGCCGGCGACATTATCGTCACGATCGACGGCCGGAACATCAAGGACGGCAACGACCTGGTGGACGAGATTGCCAGCCGCAGACCGGGAAGCACGGTGCGGATCGGCTATATGCGTGACGGCAAGCAGGCCGACACGACGGTGACGATCGGGGACCGCGACAAGGTATTTGCGGAACTGGGCAACGTTCAGCCCGAGGCAAATCCCGACAGCCAGAGTGATGCGGGCGAAGCCAAACTGGGCGTAGTAGTTCGCGAGGTATCTCCGGCAACAGCCGCCAAACTGCATGCCGGCGGCGTGCTGATTGAGTCAGTTCGCACGGGCTCGTTTGCTGACTTGCAGGGCCTGGAGCCAGGCTTGGTGATTACCAGGGTCAACAAGCAGGCGACGGCGACCAAGGACCAATTCGACGCCGTGGTGAAGAAACTGAAGGATGGCGACGACGTGGTGTTCGAGATTATGGACCCGCGGCATCCTGACCAGGGAATCAACTACGTGGGCGGGACACTACAGTAATCGAGAAATTGCGCCGGTTGCTGACCCCAGTAACCGGCGCAACCCTTACTAAAAGGTGTAGAATCTATATACAAGATCGCTTTTTTATGTTGCCGCAATGTGGTACTTTCCGCTAGACTGCACGCACTAGCCTTGGTTAACGCTGTGTTTCAACGAGGTACCTTCGCCTTGTCAGACTTTCGAACCAGTTTTGCACTCATCCTAACAGCGGCATTGATAGCTCCGTCCGCATTCGCATCGCGGGTACACCGCGCTCCCACCAGCGGACAGACGCACAGCACCAGCCACAAGCTAAGCCACAAGAGCCACAAGGCGCGCGGCCAGCAGGCTATTGAGCCGGAGCGGGCAACGCAGATCCAACAGGCATTGATCCGCGAACACTATTTGACCGGAGAGGCTACGGGCAAATGGGACGCAGCCACCATAGGGGCGATGCAGAAGTTTCAAGCAGACCAGGGTTGGCAGACAAAGCTGACGCCGGATTCACGGGCGCTGGTGAAACTTGGACTTGGTCCGGATTACTCGAGCGCCATCAACGCGAAGGATTCCTCGTTTGCGGCGCCACCGTCGGCAAGCACCATTCCCCAGGAACAGGCGTCGGGTTTTGCGACAGCTGCCGGCGTGAATCAGTAGACTTTCTTCCGGAATAAGTTTTAAAGAAAGAGGCCGCTGCCAAAGCAGCGGCCTTTTTGCGTCTGGCGGGTTGTGAGCCAGTGGCGGGTCAAATCAGCGCGCGAGTGGCGGCATCCCCTTCATCAGGAACTCATAGCGCTGCTCCACTGTGGATGGACCCGAAGTGATGGGGTTGTCCAGGTGGATGATCTCGTTGTCCGCGCCGAATTTCGGCCAAACGGGAAGGCCGGGGCCATTGGGATCGCCGGTTCTGGCGAAGTTTGTCCAGTAGTCCATCATCTGCTCGCTGAGCTTGCGGTCTTCCGGCCGCCATTCAGCGCCGGGGCGCGTGTCGAGGGCGCCGAAGACGTACTCGATGTCGTCTGAGTGGAAGGCGAATTCGCCCTGATGGAATTTGCTGGGAGGGGCGGCAAGCTCGAAGTGGTATCGATAGACGGGCGAGTCGCCTGTTTTTCTGTGCGCTTCAATCCACTGCCATGTGCCGAAGGCGATGAACTGGTCGCTGCCGAAGTCAATGGCTGATCGGACCGCTTGCTCGTCGGTTGCGCCCGGATAGAGAGAAAGGAATTCTTCAGCACGGTCGCCGAATTTCTCGGTCGCGAACGCCTTCCACTTTTCAACGGTCATATCGTTGGCCAAGAAGGGGTTTTCGTCGCGATTCCAACCGGCTAGCAACGGGATGTGAGCCTGCTTTCCGGCGGCGTATGTGGCTGCGACCTGCTCGGCAAGAAACTGGCCGTCAATAACTGGGGCAAAGTGCACAGCGCCTTTCTGCCTTCCTGCCTCAATGATTTTTTCAGCGGGCATGGCGCGCAAGTCGGCGAGAGTGGAAGCGCCGATGGACGCGGCCCAATCCTGGTCGCGTTGTTCAGCGCGCTCAAGGGTCGCAATGGGTAACGTGGATGAGAAAGCACCGCCGCTCTCTCCAATCCCTTTGTGGAACAGGCCTTGTGCCGGGGCCGCGGCCATGAGCGTGCTGACGGCGAAAGAACCGGCGCTCTCGCCGAAGATGGTGACGTTGCCGGGGTCGCCACCAAACTTCTTGATGTTGGCTTTGACCCATTGGAGCGCGGCCACCATGTCGAGCATGCCGTAGTTCCCTGCAGAGCCGTTGGCTTCTTTGGCGAGATCGGCGGAAGCGAAGAAGCCGAGAACGCCGAGGCGATAGTTGATGGTGACGAGTACAACGCCCTTGGTGGGCAAAGCATCGCCATTGTGGCGCGGCTCAGAGGCCGAGCCACCAGAATAGCCGCCGCCATGAATCCAGAATATGACGGGAAGCTTGCTGTTGGCCTTTGCGCCGGCGGGAGCGAAGACGTTGAGGAAGAGGCAGTCCTCGCTGGGGCCGTTGTCCTGGAAGACCATATCGCTGTAGACGGTGGCCTGGAAGCATCGCGCGCCGTAGTGGGTCGCGTCGCGCAAGCCCTTCCAGGGGGCGGCCGGCACAGGCGCCTTCCAGCGCATGTCACCTACGGGCGGAGCGGCAAAGGGCAGACCGAGAAAGGCTTTGACCTTGCCTTCGTTGATCGTCTTGCCTTGAACTTTGCCCTGCGCGGTTTTTACCGTGAGTGAATCGGCATGGACAGAAGAGGTCAGAGCCGAAAAAAGGCCTACGAAAATCAGCGCGAAAATGACTTGCACACGAAATTGCATGAAGATTTCCCCCGCGCAACACGATAGCAGGGTAGGGTCTGGTGTGCACGCCAAAGTCGCGTTCGAAGCCGACTAGTTTGCATCCAGGTCGAGTTCCGGAGCGAGTAGGTCGGCGATGGTTTCGCGGCGGCGGATGAGGCGCGCCTTCGATCCTTCGACGAGCACTTCGGCGGGGCGCAGACGGGTGTTGTAGTTGGAGCTTTGCGCCAGGCCGTAGGCGCCTGCGTCGAGCAGTGCGACGAGATCGCCGGGTTTAATGGGTGCGAGTTTGCGATCGCGGGCAAAGAAGTCGCCGGATTCGCAGACAGGACCTACCACGTCGACGGCGTGGGCGCTGCCCGCACGAGGGCTGACAGGAACAATGTCGTGGTGCGCCTGGTAGAGCGCGGGACGGATGAGATCGTTCATGGCCGCGTCGGTAATGACGAAGGTCTTGTTGCCGTTGCGCTTGACGACGAGCACACGGGCAACGAGGGCACCGGCCTGGGCAACGAGGAATCGGCCGGGCTCGATGAGCAGTTGGCCTTCAAAGCCGGCAAGGCCATCCTCGACGGCCGCAGCGTATTCAGCCACTTTGGCTGCCGCGTCGAAGGGACCGCCGTGATAATCGATGCCGAGCCCTCCGCCAGCGTCGACGGCTTTGAGGACAATGCCTTCGCGGCGGAGCTGGCCGACCAGTTTGGCGACGCGTTCAATCGCCTGGCCGAAGGGCTGGGCTGAGCGGATCTGCGAGCCAATGTGGACGCTGACGCCATGAGCCTCAAGCCACCTGTTGCGGGCGACGCTCTTGTAAAGAGCGCGGGCGCGGCGGATGTCGATGCCGAACTTGTGCTCGCGGAGGCCGGTGGAGATGTAGGGGTGGGTATCGGCAAAGACGTCGGGGTTGACGCGGAGAGCAAAGCGCGCCGGGAGCTGGAGCTTGCGGGCACGGGCAGCCAGAAGTGCAAGTTCTGCTTCGCTTTCGACGTTGAACTGAAGGATGCCGGCGTTCAGCGCGAAGTCAATCTCCGGTGCCGTTTTGCCAACTCCGGAGAAGACGACGCGGCCCGCCGCATCCGGTGCGGCCGTGAGGACGCGCTGCAATTCGCCGCCGGAGACGATGTCGAATCCTGCGCCACGGCCAGCCAGAAGCTTTAGAATGGCGAGCGCCGAGTTGGCTTTGACGGCGTAGCAGACGAGGTGATCGCGGGATGCGAGCGCGTGCTGGAAGAGCGCGAGACGTTCGGCAATCTGGTCGGCGGAGTAAACGTAAAGCGGGGTCTGATAGCGGCGGGCCAACGTAGCCAGCGAGACTTTTCCGCAATGCAGAGGGCTGCCGGGAGCGGGATAGTGGAATGGGCGCGGCGATGGGGCGGGGGGCTTGGTCACGATCGATTTCCGGGAAATGAAGATGCTGTCTTGAGGTTACAGCATGGAATGGGTGGGGTTGGCGTAACGGAAATGTTCTAATCGGCGCTGGTGGACGGACTGGCGAACAGCGTCAGGGGTATTTCGGTAAACCGGAATGCTCCGTTTGTGCAAACATAGCGTCTACGCTGGTCTACGGTTAAAGGTACTCACTGATTCTCAGTGGGGTTCTGGGGAAAGAATGACTGACGAACTGGTACTGGTAACAGGCGGGTCGGGGTTTATTGGCGCACATTGCATTCTGCGCCTGCTTGCGGCGGGCTATCGCGTGCGCACGACGGTGCGCGACCT
>Ga0224557_1002216_pt1 | contig 16986 bp, 18 predicted proteins | sample 714S31014metaG_FD_180677 | JGI IMG/M metagenome (GOLD analysis project Ga0224557, IMG submission 180677) | Peat soil microbial communities from Stordalen Mire, Sweden - 717 S3 10-14 | ecosystem: Environmental > Terrestrial > Soil > Wetlands > Peat | place: Sweden: Norrbotten County, Stordalen...
TCGGCGACTTCACGCGCATCGCTGCGGACTACGGCATCGCCGGCGGGCACCACAACGGGGTGCTCATCGCCCTGTCAAGTCGCTTCTCTAGGCGCCCAGCCGGCCTACAGCCGCTGATCGCAGCCATCAAAGCCGTCGCCGACGGCAGGTCGTGACCCGGCCGGCAACATTCTCGGTATCTACCAGCAACCCGGCCTGGCTGACACCGAGGGATAGTGGTCAGCGCCAGGCTTCGGGCGGGAGCTCGAGATAGCTCGCCTGGCCATGACCGAACGACCAATCCTCGCGTGCGTTCTCGACGAACGCCGCCTCCATCACCACCGGCCCCGACTCGCTGAGCTTCTGGCAGAGTGCGATGATCTCTCCAGCACGCCGCGAAAGATGATTACTCTGCCTCGCGCCGTGGTGGTTGCGCTGCTGATCCGTGCCGCCCTCGCGGCGCCCGCAGGCGCCGCGACCACGACCACCACCACGATCTCACCCAGCGCCTCGCGGTTCTACATCACCGGCGCCGGGTACGGTCATGGCGTCGGCATGAGTCAGTACGGCGCCGCCGGCTTCGCGCTGCACGGTTACACGTATGGGCAGATCCTCTCCCACTACTACTCGGGAACCACGCTCGGGACGCTCGAGCCGGGCCGCACGTTAACCGTGCTGCTGAACGAAAACGCCGCCACATTCCACGGGGCCTCCGCGATCGTTGGATTTCCCAAGAAGCTGATCCCCAATTTCAGCTACCGGGTCATCCCCCACGGCTCGAAACTGCGGATCATCAGGGGCGCCCACGTCGTCGGCACCTTTGCTCCGCCCGTCACCGTGCGCGGCATGGCCAGCGCTCCGCTGACGCTCGTCGGCCAGGGAACTTACGACGGTACTTTTGTCTTCCGCCCCAACGGCAAGGGCGGCGTGATGACCGTCAACTCGGTGTCTCTGGGCGCCTACGTGCGCGGAGTGGTGCCATCGGAGATGCCGTCGAGCTGGCCCGCACAAGCACTCGAGGCGCAGGCGGTGGCGGCACGTACATATGCGATTACGGCGCCCGCTGCCAACGCTGACTTCGACCTCTATGACGACACGCGCTCTCAGGTGTACGGTGGTGTCGGCGCGGAAAAAGCCACCGCCAACGCCGCTGTAGCTGCCACCTCGGAAAAGGTCGTTGAGTACGACGGCCACCCGGTGACCACCTACTTCTTCGCGAGTTCGGGCGGCCACACCGAGAGCATTCAGAACGTCTGGTACAACTTCGCGCCCGAGCCCTGGCTGCGCGGCGTGCCGGACCCCTACGACGACTCCTACAGCAACCCGTATTACCACTGGACCGACTCCTACACCCTGGTGGCGGCAGCGCAGAAGGTCCGCGACCTCTACAAGGGGGCGCTTGAGGGCATCAAGATCACAGAGACGGGCGCTTCCCCTCGGGTGGTCCGCGCCGTAGTGGCTGGCACGGACGGCTCGAGCACGGTAACCGGGACGCAGCTCCAGCGCCTGTTCGGGACGCGCAGCACCTATGTGTCGTTCACGACCCTGGCTGAGAAGGGCGAACGCACCAGGACCGCCAGCCCCCCAGAATCACGCGCGGCCACGAAGCCGGCCAGCAAGGCCGCCAAGAAGGTAACGATTCACCTCTCGGTGCAGGGCACGGTCTATCCCGCCACGCGGGGCCTAACCGTCACGGCGCAGCGCTGGGCTGGTGGGGGCTGGCGGTCAGTCGCCAGAGCGCGCCTAACCACCACAGGCACCTACACCATCCTCGTGAAGACCCCCGGCACCTACCGCGTCGGTTATGAGGGGCTGGACGGGCCGAACGTCAAGGTCCCGTACTAGAGCCTGTCTCAGGTGAGTCGTCGTCGGGGGAGTCGCATCCGGGCGCTCGCAGCCGCTCATCCGCGACCGTCATCGGCCGCCCGGTGGAGGCCCTGGCTGTTCTCAACACCGAGCTGGACAGCCGGGGCGGAACCCGTGAGCTACCGCCCCGGCTTGAGCGTGGTGGTGCGAACCTGCGTGAACGGCGCATGGTTGGGAGCTGTGAGTGACAGCGTCACCGACAGCTTCAGCCGCTCGTGAGCCTTGGCGGCCGCCCGCAGCAGCTTGCGCCCCGCAGCGGTCAGGGTGATTTTGACCTTGTAGACGCCGGTCTTGGCAAAGTAGTGGCGGTAGCGGAACACGACCACAGACTTAGTCTTGGACTTGGCCCTGCTCGTCTGCACCACAGCCAGGGGTCCGGCCTTGTACCGCCTCGAATCGGCCCGTGCGAGCTGATCCGATTCGGCTCCCGAAGCGCCGGAAGTGCCGGTCGCGCTGAACGTGCCCGCGTACGCCGGATAGGTCAGCGGGATCTGAATTGAGAAGCCTCCGTTGGCAAGCAGCTTTGCGATGTCGGTGGCGGTCAGTCCGCCAAGCAGATGGTCGATGAGCGGCGCGTAGCCGGCAGGCAGGCTCGGCAGCGGAGTACTCGCGCCCGAGACGGTTCCGGAGGAACCCGTCCCTGATGCGCCGCTGCTGCTGCTTGACCCGGAACCGCTGCTGCCCGAGTCGGAGCTTCCGCCCGAGCCAGAGCTGCTGATGCAGTCGCCGCCTGAGGTGTAATCCGAGTCCAGGAACGATGTGGCGCTGCCTGCCTGGGTATCGGTGGTCGAGTTGTGTGGGTCGGTGTACGACGCGCCCGGGTCACCGGCTATGGCGATGCCATCGGATGCGGCGACATTGCCGCCGGTTGAGGCCAGCAGCGTGCCGGTCAGGGTGCCCGCCCAGCCACCTGCCGGGCGCGGAGCCGACTGATTCGGCCGGCGAAAAGGGTCGGTTCGCCCTCTGTGTTCGCGAGTCGGTGTGAGACGTGAAGAAATCGGGGCGCCCGGATTCGAACCGGGGACCTCACCGACCCGAACGGTGCGCGCTACCAGGCTGCGCCACGCCCCGAGTGAGATCCATTGTGGCACGGGTCGGCGATTCAGCGCGGTCCCGGGGGTAGGTCAACCGCTGCTGACGGACCAGGGAAGCGTCAGCCACGCGTTCAAAGAGGGTCAGGAAACCGGTGATTCGCAAGTAGGCGGATGTTCGTTGCGAGCGTCGGCGGGGAGCGCAATACTGTTGAGCATGTAGTACTCGTCACAAGGAGGTAGGGACCGATGGCCATTCACCTGACGCCCACGGAGCTCGCGCATGAGGCGGGTCTGGATCGCAGGGATGTGATCGCCAAATGTGTCGAATGGGGCGTCCCGATCTTCAACGGGAAGATCGACAAGACCCTTTTCCTCTCCTCTCTCCATGAGTTCATGGAGCCAACCGCAGGACGGGTCGTGGCCGCGTAGTACGGCGTCGCAGTAGAGCCACAGCTACGTCTGGGCGCCCGGACCGATCTGGGAATGGGCGCCCAGTGGGCCACTTTGTGCGCACCTTTCGGGGTGTCACTGGTTTCATACGGGGCGTGAGCGCCAGTCTGTTCAAGACCCGAGCGGTTTCCGCTGTACTCGTCTGCCTTGTCGGTGCCGGCGCCGGGTTCGGGACCGCAGCTGCAATCGCCACGCCGTCGACGCTCACAAGCGGCACGGTCGGCGCTAAGACGGTGAAGGGCGGTCCGGTCACAGTGCCGACATGCGTGACCACCACGACCACCGGCGTGACAACCGGTACGACCACCACTAAGACCGGCACGACCACCACCGGTTCGTGCACGACGACGTCCACGACCACCACTCCCACCAAGACGATCCCGACGCCCGCCACAACGGTTTCCAGCTCGGACGTGCCGCCGCCCGACGCGCCGGCATCCATGGCACTCACCGCGCTCCAGAAAGCGTTGAGCAGCGACATCAACGGCCAGGGCGGCAAGAACAGCGCGCTGGTCGTCGACGAGACCACCGACCAGACTCTCTGGGCTTACGACGGCTCGGTCGGGCGGCTACCCGCGTCGGTGGAGAAGCTCTACACGACAAGTAGTGCGCTGCTCGACTTCGGCCCGGACGCGACCTTCCAGACCCGTGTGTTGGGAACCGGAAAGCTGCTCGCCGATGGCGCCTGGGATGGCACGCTGTACCTGCGCGGAGGCGGCGACCCGACTTTCGGCAGCATGACCTTCGACAAGGCCACCATGTACGGAACAGGAGCGACCGTGCAGGCGCTCGCCGCCAACCTCAGAGAGGCCGGGATCAAACAGGTGAAGGGCAGGATCGTCGGCGACGAGTCGTACTTCGACTCGCGGCGCGGCGGTCCCGACACCCACTACCGAGCAAACCTCGAGACCGAGGGCTCGCTCAGCGGACTGGCTTACGACGAGGGCTTCACCAACCAGCTTGAGGAGCGGCTCCAGCAGAACCCACCACTGGTCGCCGCACAGGCCCTCGCGACGGCACTCGGGGCAGCCCACGTGAAGGTCGACAAGGGCACACAGATCACCACCGGGATCACGCCGAGCGACGCGCAGCTACTGGCCGGCGTCAACTCACCGCCGCTCTCGACGCTGCTCGCCCTGACCAACGCGCCGTCCAACAACTTCGTTGCTGAAACCCTGCTCAAGGATCTCGGGGCGCGGTACGGCGGCGGCGGCACGACCCCGGCCGGCGCTGCCGCGGTTCGCAGCGTGATAGCCGAGAAGTTCCATCTGCACCCACGGCTCAACGACGGTTCGGGACTTTCGCGCTACGACCTGACCAACCCCGAGCAGATCGTTTACCTGCTGCGCCAGATGCAGTCCAACCCCTCGTTCTGGACCTCGCTGGCGGTCGCCGGTGAGAGCGGCACGATGCAGGACGAGATGCGGCGTACGCGAGCCGTGCGCAACTGTCGCGGCAAGACCGGGACGCTGCACGACGTGGCCAACCTGGTCGGGTATTGCAAGGCGGCGAACGGCGATCAGCTGGTGTTCGCGTTCATGATGAACGGCCTGGCCGACTCCGACGCTGGTCACACGCTCGAGGACCTCGCCGGCGAGGCGTTGGCGAACTACAAGGGCTGATCGGTGAGTTGGGGCCGCTTCGAGGGGCCAAATACAGGTGGTACCTGTATTTGGCCCCTCGAAGTGAGGTCGCTCAGGCGTCGGGCAGCAGCTCGAGCAGCCCGGCCTCGTCCAAGACCGGCACGCCCAGCGTCTGCGCCTTCACCAGCTTCGAGCCGGCGCTCTCGCCGGCAACGACGTAGTTGGTGTTCTTGGACACCGAGCCGGTGACCTTGCCACCGGCCGCCATGATCAGCGCCGACGCCTGCTCGCGGCTGAGGTCGGGCAGCGTGCCGGTCAGCACGAAGGTCTGACCGGCGAGCGGGCCCTCACCGGGCGGCGGCCCGGCCTCTTCGAACGTCAGCCCCAGCGAGACCAGGTCATCGATCAGGGCGCGCATGGCTGGATCGGAGAGCTGGTCGAAGATCCGCGTGGCCATCTTAGGCCCCACTCCCGGGGTTTCCTGAAGCGCTTCCACGTCAGCATCAAGCAGCGCCGACACGGAGCGGAACTGCTGCGCCAGGGCGCGGCCGGTGACGTCACCGACCTCCTCGATCCCGATCGCGAACAGCACCCGACCGAACGGCTGCGCCTTCGACGCTTCAATTGCGTCGAACAGCTTGCCCGCCGAGGTCTCACCGAAGCCGTCGAGAGCGATCAGCTCCGGGGCGCGGTCACGCAGACGGTAGAAGTCCCCCACCTCCACCACCCAGCCGAGCTCCATGAAGACGCTGACCTGCCGCTCACCGAGGCCGTCGATATCCATCGCCGCGACGAAGTGCGTGAGCAGCTGCCAGCGCCTACCCGGGCAGCGCCGGTTCGGGCACAACGTGAAGACCGAATCCTGCGGCTTCAACGTCGGCGTGTCGCAGACCGGACAGCGCTCCGGCGGCCGCGGCTTCGCCGGGCGGTCGCCACGCTCGGCGACGTGCGGCGCCGGAGCCACAACCTGCGGGATCACGTCACCGGCGCGCAACACGATCACCTGCTCACCGATCCGCAGGTCCTTGCGGTCCAGATCCTCCTCGTTGTGCAGAGTCGCCTGCTTGACGGTGACACCACCCACGTGAACCGGCTCGAGCATCGCGTAGGGGTGCAGGTCACCGAACTTGCCGGGGTTCCAGCCGATGTCGAGCAGGGTGGTCACGGCGGTGGTCGGCGGGAACTTCCAGGCGATCGCCCAACGCGGCTCGCGTCCGACCACACCGAGACGGTGCTGCAGAGCAAGATCGTTGACCTTGACCACCACCCCGTCGATCTCAAACTCCAGCGAGCCGCGGCGCTCGTGCCAGGACTCGCACTGGGAGATGACCGCGTCCTGCGAATTCAAGATGCGGATGTCCGGGTTGACCGGGAAACCGAGCGCACGCAGCCACTCGAGTCCCTCGTAATGGGTCTTGAACGAGACGCCCTCGGAGGCGACCCCGACCTGATACGCCCAGAACGACAGCGGCCGTCCCGCCGCCAGGCGCGGGTCGAGTTGGCGCACCGTGCCCGCCGCCGAGTTGCGCGGGTTCATGAACGTCGACTCGCCGGCGGCGGCACGACGCTCGTTCAGCGCTTGGAAGTCCGGCAGCGACATGTAGACCTCACCGCGGACCTCGAGCAGCGGCGGCGGCGAGTCAACCGTCAGGCGCTGCGGGATCGAGCCGATCGTGCGCAGGTTGTGGGTCACGTCCTCACCGATCTCACCGTTGCCGCGTGTCACTCCGCGGACCAGAACCCCGTCCTCGTAGATCAGTGACATCGCCAGGCCGTCGATCTTGGGCTCGGCGATGAACTCGAAGCAGACCTGCTCGATGCCCTCACGCGCGAGGTGGTTGCGCATCCGCTGCACCCAGGCACGCAACTCCTCCCCGGAGCGAGCGTTGGCGAGCGAGAGCATGCGCTGCAGGTGCGCGACCTTGACCAGATCCGAGACCGGCTCACCGCCGACCCGCTGCGTCGGCGAGTCGGGCGTGACCAGCGCGGGGTCGGCTGCCTCCAGACGATGGAGCTCCTCGTACAACGCGTCGTAGGCGTCGTCACCGATCTCCGGGTCATCGAGCTCGTGGTACCGGCGCGAGTGATAGTCGAGCAGCCGGCGCAGTTCAGCCGCCCGCTCGGCGCTGGTGGTCTGTCCCCCGGAGCTCATTCCCTCAGAAGGCGCTCGAGGTCGTGAGCGGCCAGTGCGGCCACGCCGTCATGGTGGGTGAGGTCGAAATGCAACGGGGTGATCGCCACACGACGGGAAATTATCGCGGTGATGTCGGTGTCCATCTCATCGGGCGCACTCTCCGCCGCCTCACCGTAGACCCGGTATCGCCGGCGGTGCGAGCCGGCCTCCTCAACCACCTGGAGCTCATCGTGGTAGAAGCGCTTGCCCAGGCGGGCCACGCTCACGCCCTCCGGCTCGCAGCCGGGGAAGTTGACGTTCAAAAGCGTCCCGGGTGGCAGCGGCAGGCTCTCCAAATCCCCGACCAGGCGAGCTGTGAATGACGCGGCGGCGGTGAAGTCGAAGGTGTTGGGCCTGCGGAAATCGAGCTCGAGTCCGCTCGATTGCTGTGAAACCGCGATCCCGGGCATGCCCAGCACGATGCCCTCGAGCGCCGCCGCGACGGTACCTGAGTAGGTGATGTCGTCGCCGATATTGGAGCCGTGGTTGATGCCGGCCACGACCAACTCGGGTGCCCAGTCGTCGATCAGGCCAAGGCTGGCGAGGCGGACGCAGTCGACCGGCGTGCCATCCGTCGCGTAGCCGACTGTGCCATCGCCGAAGTCGATCTCCTCAACCCAGAGCGGGCGACGGGTCGTGATCGAACGGGCCATCGCCGAGCGGTTGCCGTCGGGAGCGATGACGCCCAGCGAGATCTCAGAAACCTCAAGCAGGGCGCGGCGCAGCGCCTGCAGGCCCTGCGCCGAGATTCCGTCGTCATTGGTGAGCAGTACGCGCATCTTGAGGTCTAGGCTAGCCGCGGTTCCGGCGCGGGCAGCAGCCGCTCACCACCGTAACCGGCTGCCACCAGGTAGAGCCCGCAGGCGGCCGCGGTCACACCGGCCTCGGCGCGCGGGCGCCCCTCTAGCAGCCGCGCGAACTCATCGACAGAGAACCGGCCACGCGCCACGTCGAGCATCGTTCCCACCAGCGTCCGGTTCATGTGACGCATGAACGCATCGGCCTCGATCCAGAACTCCAGCAAGCCGTGGTCACGGAAGCGCCAATAGGCCGTTTGGACGTCCCGGTCAAAACGCACGTGGTAGGTGTCGGTCGGCGTGAACGCCGTGAAGTCGTGATTGCCGGGCAGCATTGCGGCGCACTCACGCAAGAGCTCAAAGTCGATTCGATAGTTCCAATGCAGGGCGCGTGAGCGCGTGATCGCGGGCCGGGCCTGCCGCGCCAGCACCCGGTAGCAGTAGGCCCGCGAAGTGCAGTCGTGCCGCGCGTCAAAGCCGTCGGCGGCGGCCAACGACCGGGTCACGGTCACGTCGGACGGGAGCAGCGCATTGAGGCTGCCCAGCGGGGCAGCCTCGCCTTCGTAACTCGCTACCTGACCCCAGGCGTGAACACCGGCGTCGGTGCGCCCGGCGACCGTGAGCGGCACCGACTCGCGGCGCAGCACGACGCAGAGCACGCGTTCGAGCTCGCTCTGGACGGTCCGTTGCTCCGGCTGGGTTGCCCAGCCGGAGAACGCAGAACCGTCGTACTCGATGTCCAGACGCACCGTCACAGGACGGCGATGCGACTAAACCAGCTCGAGCAGAACCATCTCGGTCGAGTCGGAGCGACGCGGACCGAGCTTCATGATGCGGGTGTAGCCACCCGGGCGCTCGCTGTAGCGAGGGGCAACCTCGGCAAACAGCTTGTGCACGGCGAACTTGTCCTGGCCGAGGGCCGCGAGGGCCTGACGGCGGGCATGGAGGTCGCCACGCTTAGCGAGGGTGATGAGCTTCTCCAGCTCAGGCTTGACTGCCTTGGCCTTGGCCTCGGTCGTCTGGATCCGCTCGTGCTCGATGACCTCTTTGGAGAGGTTCATCAGCAGCGACTTGCGGTGCGCTGAGCTGCGGGAGAGCTGGTAGCGGTTACGTTTATGACGCATTGTCTTAGTGTCCTAGGCGAAAGGGGCGGGTGGCCCGGAGAAGAGGTTACCCCTCGCGCAGCGCAAGGCCACGCGTGTGCAACGTTTCGATCACTTCGTCGATCGACTTCTTGCCGAAGTTCGGGATTGCATTGAGCTCATTCTCGCTCTTGGCGACCAGATCACCAACGGTCTGGATGCCGGCGCGCTTCAGGCAGTTGTACGAGCGGACGCCGAGCTCGAGCTCCTCGATCAGGATGTCATCCATCGCGTTCGGGGTGCGGGCGGAGCCGCTACCGGTACCTGGCCCACCCACCCCACCGACCAGGCCCGGATCAAGGATGCCGTTGGAGCCGGTGTCGCGAAGCTCGATGACGCGGTCGGCGTCGGTGAAGATCGCCAGCTGCGAGATCAGGATCTCGGCAGCTTCACGCAGCGCGGCGTGCGGATCGATCGACCCGTCGGTCTCGATGTCGAGCGTGAGCTTGTCGTAGTCGGTTTTCTGACCGACGCGGGCCTGCTCAACGTTGTAAGCGACACGGCGAACCGGGGAGAAGATCGAGTCGATCGGGATCACGCCGATCGGCTGGTCCGAGGACTTGTTCTCCTCGGCGGGGCGGTAACCGCGGCCCCGGCCGATGGTCAGGTAGACCTCGAGCTTCGTGCCCTTCTCGAGGGTCGCAATGTGAGAGTCGGGGTTCAGGATCTCAACGCCGGAAGGCAGGTCGATGTCCTTGGCCGTGATCTCGCCGGGGCCGGTGACGACGAGCGGCGCCTCAACCTCGCTCGCGTCGGAGTGCATGCGGCAGACGATGCCCTTCAGGTTGAGGACAATGTCGGTCACGTCCTCCTTGACGCCCTTGATCGTCGAGAACTCATGCGCGACGCCCTCGATCCGCACGCTGGTGACGGCGGCGCCGGCCAGTGAGGAGAGCAGCACACGGCGCAGAGAGTTGCCGAACGTGTAGCCGAAACCGCGATCGAGGGGTTCGATCGTGAACGAACCGCGGTTCTCTTCTACGGATTCGCTGGAGATCCGGGGGACTTGAAAATCAAGCATCGCACGTTCCTAACATCGTGGGGTCGGGCGCCGCCTGGGAGGGGCGGCGATTCAAAGGCCGCGCGGGCGGGGCTGGCACCCACCCCGCGCGACGTAATAGGTCGTCTACTTCGAGTAAAGCTCGACGATTAGCTGCTCCTGCACCGGGGCGGCGATCTCACGCCGCTCGGGCTTACGGAGCACCTTCGCCGTGAGCGCTTCGTGATCTGCCTGCAGCCAGGCGGGAACCTGGCCGGTCAGCTCGGTTGCGTCACGGATCACCTGAGTGGCCGTGGAGCGCGGGCTGATGGCAATCACGTCGCTGTCCCGCATCTGATAGCTGGGGATGTTCACGCGGCGACCGTTCACGGTCCAGTGACCGTGAAGGATCAGCTGACGGGCCTGACGGCGCGAAGCGGCAAAGCCGAGGCGCACCAGCACGTTGTCGAAACGGCACTCAAGCGTGCGCAGCAGGTTCTCACCGGTGATTCCGGGCTGACGGGAAGCCTTCTCGTAATAGATACGAAACTGCTTCTCGAGCACGCCGTAATAACGCTTGGCCTTCTGCTTCTCGCGCAGCTGAACGCGGTACTCGCTCTGCTTCTGACGGCCACGGCCGTGCTCTCCAGGCGGGTAGCCACGGCGCTCGACGCCGCACTTGTCGGTAAGGCAACGCTCACCCTTGAGGAACAGCTTCTGACCCTCGCGGCGGCACTGCTTGCACTGGGGTCCGGTGTCACGAGCCATGGTTAGACCCTCCTGCGCTTACGCGGACGGCAGCCGTTGTGCGCCTGCGGAGTGACGTCCTTGACGTTCGTGACCTCAAGGCCGGCGGCCTGAAGTGAACGAATCGCGGTCTCACGTCCCGAGCCGGGGCCCTTGACGAACACTTCCACCTTCTGAAGGCCGTGCTCGATGCCCTTGCGTGCGGCTGCATCGGCCGTCACCTGCGCGGCGAACGGAGTCGACTTGCGTGAGCCCTTGAAACCGGCTCCGCCGGCGGACTCCCAAGCGATTACGTTGCCCTCGCGGTCGGTGAGCGACACGATTGTGTTGTTGAAAGAAGTCTTGATATGCGCCTGACCGATCGGAATGTTCTTGCGAACACGACGACGACCACGCTGCGGTCTGCGGGGAGCGGGGCTCACTTCTTACCTGCCTTCTTCTTCCCGGCCACCTGCATGCGCTTCGGGCCCTTGCGCGTACGCGCATTGTTCTTGGTGTTTTGGCCGCGAACAGGTAGGCCGCGCCGATGGCGCAGACCGCGGTAACAACCGATCTCCTGCAGACGTTTGATGTTCTGGGAGCGCTCGCGGCGCAGGTCACCCTCGACGGTTACATCGTTGTCGATCAGGTCACGCAGCTTGACAACTTCGTCTTCGGTGAGATCGCGAACCTTGCGGTCCTGCTCAATCCCGAGCTCTGCGAGCAGCTTGTTGGACGTAGGGCGTCCAATCCCGTAGATGTAAGTCAGCCCGATTTCAACGCGCTTATTGAGGGGGATGTTGACCCCGGAAATACGCGCCATTTAGCCCTGCCGCTGTTTGTGTCGCGGGTTCGAGCAAATGACCAGCACACGACCGTGCCGGCGGATAATCTTGCATTTTTCGCACATCGGCTTGACCGACGGTCGTACTTTCACGTCGCTTCACTCTCGTCGTGAGTGTTTATTCCTTTAGGTCCTCGCCCACGGCTCTGGCGACCGCTAGGTCGCCGCTACCGCGGCGTGGTCGCGCGCAGCGTAAACACACGCTGACAGCGCAAACGCGGATAGTAGCACCAACGCTCAGATTCTTGCGTTCTGGCGTCTCAGCGGGCTACTACGCCCGGCGCATATTAGCTTGCTAAGCGGCGGCGCGGCCGCCGGACGCCTCGTGCCACGGCGTCAGCACGCGCGGCCCTTCGGCGGTGATGGCGATCGTGAACTCGAAGTGCGCCGAGAGCGAGCCGTCGGAGGAGTAGATCGACCAGCCATCGTCGTCCATGCGGACCTTGTGCTTGCCGACGTTGACCATCGGCTCGACGGCAAGCACCATGCCGGCCTCGAGCAGAATCCCGGAACCGGCCTTACCGAAGTTCGCAACCTGTGGGTCCTCGTGCATGTCGCGGCCGACGCCGTGCCCGACGAGTGTGCGGATGATCGAGAAGCCGTTCTCCTCGACGTACTCCTGAATCGCGTGCGAGATGTCCCCGAGATGGTTACCGGGGACGCACTGCGGCACGGCCCGGAACAGCGACTCCTCGGTCACCGACAGCAGCTTCTGCGCGATCGGGCTGATCGGTCCGACCGCAAATGTCCGTGCGGCGTCCGCGACCCAGCCGTCCTTCACGATGCCGATGTCAACGGAGAGGATGTCCCCCCGCTCAAGCTTGTACTTACCAGGGATGCCGTGGACGACCATCGAGTTGGGAGACGCGCAGATCGAGCCCGGAAAGCCTCGGTAACCCTTGAACGCCGGCTCGCAGCCCTGCGAGCGGATGAAGCGCTCGGCCGCCTCGTCGAGCTCGAGCGTGGTCACGCCTGGCCGGATCTTGGCCTGAATCAGCGACATGGTCTTGACCAGCACGTCACCGGCCGCCGCCATCTCATCGATCTGCTCAGGAGTCTTCTTGATAATCGCCATGGGTGGCGCCCTCCTAAACGTCGTCTTCGAGCCGCAGCGTTGCGATCACCGCCCGGATGTGATCGTGAACCTCGGTGGGCGTGCGCGTACCGTCGACCCGGCGCAGCAACCCCCGCTGGTCGTAGAAGTCTACGAGCGGGCTGGTGAGCTCGTGGTAGACGTTCAGCCGGTTCTCAACCACCTCGGGCTTGTCGTCGTCGCGCTGAATAAGTCGCGAGCCGTCCTGATCACACACGCCGGGCGTCTTGGGCGGGTCGTAATCAACGTGATAGTTGTGGCCGCCCTTGACGCACACGCGCCGGCCGGCGATCCGCTTGACGATCTCCTCGTCGGGCACCTCCAGCAGCAGCGCGGCTGTGATGCGCCGGCTCTCGCGCGCCATCTGCTCGTCGAGCGCCTCGGCCTGCGCGATCGTGCGAGGAAAGCCGTCGAGGATGAAGCCGTCGCGGGCGTCGTCCTGCTCAAGCCGCTCAGCCGCCATCGCCACGATCAGCTCGTCGGGGACCAGATCGCCCGCGTCCATGTGGGCCTTCGCGGCCTTGCCGAGCTCGCTCTCCCGGCTCACGTTGGTCCGCAACATGTCACCTGTGGAGATGAACGGCATATGGAAGTCATCGCGCAGCCGGTCGGCCTGCGTGCCCTTCCCGGCGCCAGGTGGCCCGATCAAGATCAGGTTAAGCTCATACGGCATGGACGGGTGATCTTATCGGGCTACCCCAGACGCGGGCGCCCGGACCGGTGCACTAGCCAACAAGCTCGCGCGCCGGCCCGGGGGAGCGACCGCCCGCGACCGCATGCGTCAAGGGCAAACGTACGCCCGCGCGCCGCTGCTGCGCGGGCTGACTGGTGAGCACCCGCGACTCGATCAGCCGCCAGGAGAGCGTCGCCACCAGCACCCCAAGGCCGAAGGTCGCGACTGCGATCTGGTCGGTCGAGGCATCCGGATACCAGTGCCGGAGCATGTCGTAGATCGGCAGGTGCAGCAGGTAGAGCGCGTAGCTGATCCGTCCAAGCTGCCGCAGCGGCCGGCAGCCGATGATCCTGGCGAGCAGACTCGTGGGCAGCGCCATCAGGTTGACGATCAGCAGCACGCCGATCACACACGCGTTGAGGTAGGCGGTCCGTGTCGGCAGGTTGACGTCGACCAGCACCCGGTAGAAGAGGTAGACGAGTACCCAGCAGAACAGCAGCCGCGCGGGGCGCGCGCAGCGGTTCGCTGCGCGCGCCCCGCGCCCGCTGAACCGCGACATTAGGACGGCAGGGCTCGGAAGCAGCCGGCTACGCCACACGACCGCCGCAAGGCAGCCCAGCAGCAACTCAGCGGCCCGGTCAACCGGCGAGTAGTAGGTCGAGTAGCCCTTGACCGACGCGGCCACGTGCGGGGAGGCCCAGAACAGCGCGGCGATCGTGACCATCAGGATCGCCGCGACCGCACGTGGACCGAGACGCGTGCGCAGCATGCACGCGAGCAGCAACGGCCACACCAGGTAGAACTGCTCCTCCTGCGCCAGTGACCATGTCGGGTTGAGACCACCGAGTACCTTGCTGTGGCCGAGCGCCGCGACCCAGTTGTTGGCGAACAGGAAGGTGGTGAGCGCCTTCTCCGGCAGCGGCCAGCCCGTGAGCGGATAGATCAGGGCGTCGGTCACGAGCACCACCAGGACCACCAGCACCAGCGCCGGCAGCAGCCGGCGTGCGCGGCGCTCATAGAAGCGCCGGAAACTGATCGTCCCGGAGCGCTCCCACTCATCGTAGAGCAGGGCGGTGATCAGGAACCCCGAGAGCGCGAAGAAGAGATCGACGCCGACGAAGCCGCCCGGGAGGATCCGCGTGTGCATCAGAATCACGAGCGTGACAGCGATCCCACGTAGGCCGTCCAACAGCGGCCTGCGACCCAACCGCCGGGCTTTGAGGTCGCCCGTGGGTGTGGCTTCCATCCGGGCCAGGGTAGCGGTACCTAAAGGCTCGCCGGGTAAGAGGTTTAATCGCGCCTTATGTCAGCGTTATCTCGGACGGGTGGTCGGGAGGCTGTGTAGCGAGAAGCCAAGGTGAGAACTTGCTACCCAACGCGAGGCATGCTGGCCGCGACGGCCGCGACGGCCGCGACGGCCGCGACGGCAGCTACTTCAGGAAGCCCTCGTAGTTACGCATCTTGAGCTGGGCCTCGAGTTGTCGCATCGTGTCCAAGGCGACGCCGATGACGATCAGGATCGAGGTGCCGCCGAAGGCGAAGCTCGCGCCTGTGCGGGCGATCAGGATCGTCGGCAGGGCGGCGATGGAGGCCAGGAACAGAGCTCCCGGGAAGGTCAGGCGCGCGAGGATGCGATCCAGGAACTCAGCCGTTGGACGTCCGGGACGGACGCCGGGTATGAAACCACCGCTCTTGCGCAAGTTGTCCGCATAGTCGACGGGGTTGAAGGTGACGGCGGTGTAGAAGTAGGTGAAGACGACAATCAGGATGCACTCGCCCACGACGTAGTGCCAGCCACCGGGAGACAGGAAGGTCGATAAGTTGGTCGCGAAGCCCTTCTTGTTCTGGCCGATCAGCTGCCCTACGGTCGGCGGGATCGCCATCATCGACGCGGCGAAGATCACCGGGATCACGCCGGCCATGTTGACCTTGAGCGGCAGGAAGGTCTGACCACCCTGCGTCATACGCTGGCCTATCACGCGCTTGGCGTACTGGATAGGGATGCGACGCTCGCCGGTCTGCACGAACACGACCGCGGCGACGACGCCGAAGGCGATGAACGGCATCATCACCTTGAAGACCTGGCTCGGGTTGTCCCACCAGGACTGAAGGCCGCCGGGGATCCGCGACACGATCGACGCGAAGATCATCAGTGAGATGCCGTTACCGATGCCGCGCTGGGTGATGAGCTCACCCATCCACATCAGCAGCACGGTGCCGGACGTCAGGGTGATCGCGATCAGGAAGACCTTGCCGATGTTGAAGTTGTCGATCAGCGTTACGCCGGCCGAGTTCTCAAGGCTCTTGAAGAGGAAGACGTAGCCGATCGACTGGGCGAACGCCAGTCCGACCGTGAGATAGCGCGTGTACTGGGTGATGCGCTGCTGACCGACCTCGCCCTCCTTGGAGAGCTTCTCCAGCGACGGGACCACGACCTGCAGCAGCTGCAGGATGATCGAGGCGGTGATGTAGGGCATGATGCCCAGCGCGAACAGGGCGATGCGCCCGAGGCCACCGCCTGAGAAGGTGTTGAGCAGTCCCAGCACGCCGCTGCCAGAAGTGGTCTTCTGGATCTCCTGCAGCGCGTTGACGTTGATCCCAGGCGCCGGGATGTACGAGCCGAGCCGGTACAGCGCCAGCATCGCGAACGTGAACAGGACCTTATTGCGAATTTCCTTGACTCGGAAAGCTCCGAAGATCGTGGAGATCATCGCTTGACAGTGTCCTGTGCTGGAAAAGCGTCCGCGGCCGACAGCCTCACGACTTGGAAGTCGTAGTGCTGTCGATCAGCTGAACTGAGCCACCGGCCTTGACGATCGCTTCCTGGGCGCTGGCGCTGACCTGGTGCACATGAACCGTCAGTGCTTTGGTGAGCTCGCCCTTGGCGAGAATCTTGACCGGAATGTCCTTGCGCGTGGCCAGGCCCTTCTCCTTCATCGCCTCAACGGTGACGATGGCCCCCGCGTCAAAGCGAGCCTCCAGGTCCTGGAGGTTGACGGGCTGGGTGTGCGTACGGAACGGCTCGAACGGCATGGACTTCTTCATGTGCGGGCCGCGCAGCTTGCGCATCCGCATGTGAATCGGCATCTGGCCGCCCTCGAAGCGAGCGCGGTCCTTGGACCCCGTGCGCGAGCCGTAGCCCTTCTGACCACGGCCCGAAGTCTTGCCGGTACCCGAACCCTCGCCACGGCCGACGCGCTTGCGCTTCTTGCGTGAACCGGGGGCCGGCTTCAAGTTGTGCAGGCCGATGGGCTCCTTGCCCTCGGTCTCTTCAATCTTCTTGCTCATGCCTTTTCAACCTCGACCAAGTGTCGGACCTTGTGCAGCATGCCCTGCATCTGGGGCGTGTCTTTGACCTCGACCGAGTGGCCGATGCGACGCAGGCCGATGGAGCGCAGCGTATCCAGCTGGCTCTTGTCGGACCCGACCTTGGACTTGAACTGCGTGACTTTGAGTGCGTCGCTCATGCCGTTCCCTCCGCGGCATCAGCGGCGTCCGGCTCAGCTGCGCTTGGCTCAGCGGCGCTTGGCTCAGCGGCGCTTGGCTCAGCGGCGCTTGGCTCAGCTGCGCTTGGCTCAGCGGCGCTTGGCTCAGCGGCGCTTGGCTCAGCTGCGGCGTCGACCGTACCGTTGGCCGTCTCCTTTGGC
>Ga0224557_1002220_pt1 | contig 16966 bp, 16 predicted proteins | sample 714S31014metaG_FD_180677 | JGI IMG/M metagenome (GOLD analysis project Ga0224557, IMG submission 180677) | Peat soil microbial communities from Stordalen Mire, Sweden - 717 S3 10-14 | ecosystem: Environmental > Terrestrial > Soil > Wetlands > Peat | place: Sweden: Norrbotten County, Stordalen...
CGACGATGATGACTTCAAGCGTGCGGGGCCCGTGCACGCCTTCGACGCGTTCGAACTCGATGTCGACGGTCGCGGACGGTCCGCTGATCCAGGTCTGCGGCCGATCGGGGCGCAACCGCGTGATCGCTTCCGGCAGGAGGGCGACGACCTGGCTCGCGCGCACGATGCACAGGAGGTAGTCGGGGACGAGCGAGATGGCCCGCCTGCCCTGATCGGGCGAGCCGTCGAGGACGATGGTCCCGGTTTCCGCGATGGCCACCGCGGCCGCGGTGATAGTACCGTCGAAGGTATCCAGTTCGGCTGGGGTGAACTGGGCGTCGGCGACGGCCTCGACCCCGGCGGGCAGCGCGGGCAGGTCGAGGCCAGGCGGCACCACCACCCGCCGCGCCCCCCGCTGCGTCAGGGCCTCGCCGATCGCGGCGGCGAGCTGGCTGGGTGCGGTGCGCCGCACGGTCGCCTTGTAGTCGGTTAGCCGGCCCGCGAGCAGGTCGAGTAGCTCACCCGGGTCGGCGTCGCGCCAGAGCCTGTAGTCACGAGGCACCGCGCCAGCCGGGGCGGACGCGCCTTCCTGACCGCCTTCCCCTGGTGCGTTGCCGATCGCGGTGCGGATCCGCGACAGCACCTCGTCGCGCGCGCTCACCCGCGCGCTCCGTCCTGGCCGCGGTGCTCGCGCCGCCACCACTCACGGAACGTCATGGCCGCGGGCACCGGCATGTCACGTGCCTCGGTCCAGCCGGCGAACGGCGGCGGCAGCCTGCGGATCTGGCCGCGGCGGCCCACCGCGCGGCCGAGCTTTGCTGCGCGCTGCGCCGCCGTGAAGCGTCCGCGGCTGGCCATCACCCACGACGCCGCGGCCATGGTGACCGCCTCACCGCGGGGCAGCCGACGGCCCTCTCGCGCCGCCTCCACGTGACGGGCGCGCAGATGGACCAGCACCGACGGGATGTCGATCTTGACCGGGCACACGTCGTAGCAGGCGCCGCACAACGACGACGCGTACGGCAGCGAAGCGTTGTCCTCGACGCCGGTCAGCTGCGGCGACAAGATGGCGCCGATCGGGCCGGGGTAAACCGAACCGTAGGCATGACCGCCGGCCCGCTCGTAGACCGGGCACACATTCAGGCATGCCGAGCAGCGGATGCAATGCAGAGCCTGCCGGCCGGTCTCGTCGGCCAGGACGGCGGTCCTCCCGTTGTCGAGCAGCACCAGGTGGAACTGCTGCGGGCCGTCCCCGGGTGTCACCCCGGTCCAGATCGAGGTGTAGGGGTTCATCCGCTCGCCGGTGGACGAACGCGGCAGCAGTTGCATGAACACCCCCAGGTCCTGCCAGGACGGCACCACCTTCTCGATCCCCATCACGGTGATCAGCGTTTCCGGCAGCGTCAGGCACATCCGGCCGTTGCCCTCGGATTCCACCACGCCCAGCCCGCCGGTATCGGCGACGGCGAAGTTGGCGCCGCTGATCCCGACCCGGGCGGACAGGAACAGCCGCCGCAGATGGGCGCGGGAGGCCTCGGCGAGCGCGGCAGGATCATCGCTGAGACCAGGGTCGGCGTCGCCCATCTCCCTGAGGAAGATCTCGCGGATCTCCGCGCGGTTGCGGTGGATCGCCGGCACCAGGATGTGGGAGGGCCGGTCATGGCCGAGTTGCACGATGAGCTCGGCGAGGTCGGTCTCATACGCGTGGACCCCCGCCTGCGCCAGCGCCTCGTTCAACCCGATCTCGTCGGTGACCATGGACTTGACCTTGACGACCTCGGCGGCGCCCGTGCCGCGGACCAGGTCCACGATGATGCGATTGGCCTCGTTGGCATCCCGGGCCCAGTGCACCACGCCGCCGTGCGCCGTGACATTGGTCTCCAGCTGCTCCAGGTAGCGGTCCAAGTGCGCCATGGTTTCGGCTTTGATCGCCCGCCCCGCCTCGCGCAGTTCCTCCCAGTCCGGGACTTCACCGACGATCGCCGCCCGCTTGGCGCGGATTATTCCGGTCGCCTTGGTCATGTTGCGCCGCATCTGGGTGTTGGCGAGCCCGCGACGCGCCGCCACCGGGAACGGCTCGGCTTGGCGGAGATGCCCCACGCCGCGCGGGGCCGTCGGCATGCCGAGGAACGTTGTCATCCGGCCTCCCTGGTCGACGCGAGTATCTCCGCCAAGTGGACCGTCTTGACCCCCGCGCGCAGCCTGGAGAGCCCGCCGCCGATATGCATCAGGCAGGAGCTGTCACCAGCCGTGCACACCTGCGCCCGGGTACCCACCACGTTACGCATCTTGTCGGCCAGCATCGCCGTCGACACGTCCGCGTTCTTCAGCGCGAACGTGCCACCGAAACCGCAGCAGACCTCCGCGTCAGGCAGCTCCACCAGGTCGATGCCCGCTACGTTCCGCAGCAGCCGCAACGGGCGCTCCCCCACCCGCAGCAGTCGCAGGGAGTGACAAGTCGGGTGGTAGGTGACCCGGTGCGGGTAGTAGGCGCCGACATCCTCCACCCCGAGCACGTCGACAAGCAGCTGCGATAGCTCATATGTCCGGGCCGCCACGCGCTCAGCTCGCTGGGCGAGCAGCTCATCTCCGCATCGGCGGGCCACCATCGCGTACTGGTGCCGGACCGAGCCGACGCAGGAGCCGGACGGAGCGACGATCACTTCATGGGGCTCGAACACCTCGACATAATGGCGGACAAGCGGAAGCGCGTCGCGAACGTAGCCCGTGTTGATGTGCATCTGGCCGCAGCAGGTCTGCGCCTGCGGGAACTCGACGCGATGGCCGAGCCGCTCGAGCAACCGCACGGTGGACACCCCGACGCCCGGGAACAGCGTGTCGGCCAGGCAGGTCACGAACAAGGCGATGCGCACTATGTCACCTCGCGGCTTTCGGAGGCGGCGGCCGCTGCGCCCGGCGGGTCCGCTCCTCCGAAACCGCCGGGGCGAGCACCCCGCCACCGGGACCCCGCATGAAGAAAATCCGAAGGGCTGAAAGCAGTCTCAAGTTCAAAGGACAGACCTGTCAAGAAGCCGCCGGCCCCGGCGGCGAATCGTTACAGACATATTTCAGCCTCTGTGCGGGACGGATGGGCGGCCGCCCCGGACGGGCAAACTGGCCGCCGAACTAGCCGACGTCCTGGAAGTACTCAAGGCCCTCGCCGCAGCCCACCACATGAGCTGGGACGACATCGTGTCCGAGGCGGGCCGCAAGCGCGCCGAGCGCGGCGGCTTCGACCACCGGATCTTCCTCGAATACGTCGACCAAGCCGAGTAACATCACGGTCCGCACCATCTCGAGCGGGCGCAACCTACGGGGAATCACCCAAAGCGGCGCTGATGACCGATTACCTGAAGCAAGCGCCACGGCTCGTTCGGAAAATGATAGTCAGATAGCCGTATGAGACGCGGACATCTGGCCGCCTACCTTGTGGGCATCTGGCCGCAAGGTTCATGGTCACCTGGCCGCCCGATGCCGAGAGCAGGCCGCTACGGGCCTACCGGCGACGGTAGGCGGACGAGCGGTGCTGGATGTCCTGAACGATGACCGCATGCTTTGATTCGCCGATCCGGTACAGCACGCGCCACTGAGTACCGAGCCAGGCGCTGCGGAAGCCGGACAGGGTGTCCCGGAGCGGTTTACCAACCCGGTAAGGCGCCTCCAGGAGCGGTCCGGTGATGAATTCAACCGCCGCGGCGGCTACGTCCTCCGCGAGCAACTCCGAGATCGCGCGCCGGGCCGGGCCGGTCATGCCAAGCTCGTAAGGCCCGGAGCTCACCGCTTGCGCTCAGCCAGCAGCGCCCGCGCCGCTTCGGCGCCGTAGACCACGTCGCCGGACTGCTCAGACTCCCTCGCTTCGGCCAGGCCTCGCAGCGCTGATGGATCGGCAAGGATCTCGGCGGTCTCCCGCATCGACAGGTACTCTTCGATCGCGACCAGGACCGTCTGCTGCACGCTGCGGTGCTCAACCTCGGCGACCTGCTTGAGCTGGTCTTCGATCTCGGGCGGCAAGCGAAGTGTCATAGCCATACCATTATGGTATCACAACGGTGCAGAGCTAGGAGCGGCATCGGTCACCGCAGCGCTCGATAGCCGCTAACTTTAGCTCGCGGCGTGAATGGTCGCGGGCGCCAAACTACAGGACCGGAGCAGGCTCATTCCCGCAGCGTTGAGGACGCCAAGGGCGGCACTGGTATTCAGGCCAGCTCCGCCCTGGACGCTCAGCTGCAGTACGTATCTGTCGAATCGAATCGAGAACGTGAAGAAACGCTCCGTCGGACCGACATGCTGGATCAAGTACTGCGGCGTTTCGTATGCGACACTTTCATCGCCACCTGCGACGTGCAATGGGATAGCGCGTGGCAGAGCAGTGCCTTTTTCTGCGACCTGAGTGGTCTCTGCTAGCGAGGCGGCTGACCCGAGGTCCTTCATATAGTCGCTTGCTCCGGAGACCGAGTGATATTCAGTGTTGGTCTGATACACCTCGAGGATCCCAGGGTTGTGCTGCACGACTGGCCCTACCAGGGGCACAAGCGGAAAGCGCCCAACCTTGTACCGTAGCGACTCTGCGTACTGATTCTCGCTTACGCGATCCGGTCCGGTTACCGCAATGCGGGCGATCCAGCCAAGAAGTCGCGCGGCTTGCCAGTCCGAAATGGCCAGTCCCGGTGACCCCGCACCACCGATATGGTGGCCTTCGAGAGGCGGAAACGTAAAGCGCTGATCGGCAAAGGAATCGAAAGAACCGGATAGTGGCGGGTGAGCTGCATCAACGTATGCACTGTTCGCGGTAGCGCAGGAAGCGGCGGGCGTGACCGCTGACGACCTCGGCGACGAACTCGGTGAAGATCCCGCGCAGGCGGCTACAGCCAGCGCAATAATTGCTGTAGCCGCGTACCAGAGCCTCGCAACTTTGAGCCTGGATCCACCACGCAAAAACCGGCCAGGACGCCGCGAGCGGGAGCCGGACGGGGCGGACGTGCAGGACGGGGCGGGTATGCAGCAGGCGGCGGCCGGACCGTCAGGCGGCCCGCGGGAGAACCGAAGCCGAGTCGCTGCGGCAGAGCTGGGCGAACGCGGACAGGATCGTCAGCCCCACCGGGAGGACATCACCGGGCGGCACGGCCCCGGCGGTGGCGAGGGTCTCAAGCGCGTCGCCGCTGTAGCTCTTGATGCGCCCGAGCACGTCGTCATCGCCGGGCAGCTCGCAGCGGTACTCCGTGGAAAAAGCGCCGATGAGCGCGTCGGCGACGACCTGGCTGTCCAGGCCAGGGACGGCGGCGTCCAGCACGGGCAGCAGCACGCCGAGGACGTCGGCGAGCGGGTCCTCCCCCACCGCCGCCCAGACCGCGTCCACTAGCATGCACGTGCCGAGCAGGAACACCGGGCCGTCTTGTTCGGGGAAATCCGGCTCGTCTTCATCCCGGCCCGTCGCGATCGCGGCATCGGCGGCCTTCCGGTACGCCAGCTCGGCCTCGGCGATGGGAGCGAGCACCTCGAGCAGCTTGCGCACCGCCGGGTGATCTAGTTCGAGCCCGTCCAAGACGACCGCGCGGACTAGGGCTTCGGTCGCGACCTGCCAGTGCGCGGGATCGGCGGTGATCACCGCGGCGTCCGGGATCTCCGCGGCCGCCAGGCTCGGCGCGTTCTGCGTCTTTTCCAGGTAGGTGCCGCCGAAGGACCGGTCGCCGAGCGAGTCCTCGGGCCATCGCGGTGCCTCGGCCGGGACAGGTTCGGTGCCCCCGGACCAGGTCCGGCGGGCAGCGGCTTCGCGCTCGTTGCGCCCGTTCGTCTCCTGGACCAGCGCCTGCAGGCCAGCCACCAGCTGGTGCATCGCCTGCTGCTTCTTGGGATCAGCCAGGAAGCTCTGGCTGGCCTGGCGGGAGCCGGGCCCAGCCTGGCGCTGTGCCTTCTTGCGGTTGCTGGCGCGCCCCACGACACCTCCCACAGATGGTTGCCACCGACACATTACTGGCGATCGCGGGCAGATGTTGGCATGAGCTGCTCAGCTGAGCAAGCACCACGGCCCGTTCGGGTAAAAGATTTCAATTACCCCGAACGGGCCGGTGGCCGGTCTAGCTCGATACCGGCACCCGGGCCACGGGGCGTGCTGGCCGCGGTGGTAGAGGCGCCGGAGGCTAGCCGTGTACGCGGCGGGTGCGTCCGGCCCACTCGGGTTCGCGGAGCACGAACTTCTGGATCTTTCCCGTTGATGTCTTGGGCAGCCCGGCCACGATGGTGACCTCGCGAGGGGCCTTGTAGCGGGCGATCTTGGTGCGGACGTACGCGATCAGCTCGTCCGGGGTTGCGCTCTGGCCGTCCCGGAGCACGACGAACGCCTTCGGGCGTTCGCCCCACTTGTCGTCGGGTATGCCGATGACAGCGACGTCGATGACGGCTGGGTGGCTCATCAGCGCCTGCTCCACCTCGATAGTGGAGATGTTCTCTCCACCAGAGATGACAATGTCCTTGGAGCGGTCCCGCAGCTCGATGTACCCGTCAGGATGCATGACGCCGAGATCGCCGCTGTGGAACCAGCCGCCACGGAACGCATGGGCGGTGGCCTCCGAGTCGAGGTAGTAGCAGGCCATGACGTTGTTGCCGCGCATGACGATCTCGCCCATCGTGCTGCCGTCGGCCGGGACGTCGGCCATCGTAGCGTCCACCACCCGCAGGCCCTCGGCCTGGATCATGCTGACGCCCTGGCGAGCCTGCAGGACGGAGCGCTCGTCGGATGACAGCGCGGCCCACTGCGGCTGGGATTGGCAGTAGGAGATCGGGCCATAGGTCTCGGTCAGCCCGTAGACGTGCACGACCTTGAAGCCCATCCGTTCCATGTGCGCGATGGTCGTGGGGCTGGGCGGTGCCCCGGCCGTGGTGATCAGGACCGGCTGGGTCAGCGGGCCGGCCTCGGCCGCGTTCAGGATGCTGCTCACCACGGTCGGCGCCGCGTTGAGGTGGGTGACGTGGTGCTCGCGCAGCTGCTGCCAGATCGCGTCACCGCGGACCTCGCGCAGGCACACGTGCGTGCCTCCGATGGCCGTCAACGACCACGGAGTACACCAGCCGTTGCAATGGAACATCGGCAGCGTCCACAGATAGACGCTGTTCTCGTCGTGCCGGGAGTGGATGATCTCGCCGAAACAGTTCAGGTACGCACCGCGGTGGGTGTAGACGGCGCCTTTCGGGAGCCCTGTGGTGCCGGACGTGTAGTTGATCGCGATCGGGGCAAGCTCGTCCGGAATCGACCAGGACAGCGGTTCCCCCGCGCCACGGGCCAGGAACTCGGAGTAGCTCACCAGCCGCGGCTCGTCGCACAGATCCGGATTCACCGGTCCAAGCTCGGTGTCCTCGGCGACCACCAGTTCGGTCACTGCGTCGGTGTCCTTCACGGCAGCCACTGCCGTCGAAAGGAGCGCGGCGTCGACAACCAAGGTTTTCGCGCCAGAATGACCGAGGATGTACGCCACCTCCTCGGCCGTGAGCCGGGTGTTGACGGCGACAAGCACCGCGCCGGCCAGCGGGACCGCGTAATGGGCGATGAGCATCTCGGGCAGGTTTGGCATCAGGTAGGCGACCCGGTCACCCGGCGCGACACCGCTCGCCTGCAGCGCTCGTGCCACCCGCTGCGCCTCGGCCGCCAACTCGGAGTAGGTGAGCCGCCGCGCGCCGTAGATCACGGCGGTCTTGCCGGGCCACACCCGAGCCGACCGCTCAAGGAACGACAGCGGCGACAATGCCGTGTACGAAACCGAATCCATACCAACCTCCACGAGCAGCATATGCTTTACGTACTTTTTACATTCGCGGCTTTTCGCTGGCTAGTGGCTTTAGTCCCAACGGCGTAGCTCACCCCGTACAGTGAGCAGTCATGACCGGGGACCAGTCGCGGCTGCGGGGCAAGGCGCTTGCTGACAAGGTAATGCCGGCTGAAGACGCGGCCACGTTCATCGCGCCGGGCGATAACGTCGGGATGAGCGGATTCACCGGTTCCGGCCATCCGAAGGCGGTGCCGGCCGCGCTGGTCGTCCGGATCACCGAGGCGGCCGAGCGCGGTGACCGTTTTACGGTCGGCGTCTGGACCGGCTCGTCTACCGCGCCGCAGCTGGACGGCGCGCTGGCGGCGGCCGGCGGAATCGATCTGCGGATGCCCTACCAGTCCGACCCGGTGACCCGCGCCAAGATTAACGCGGGGCTGCTGGACTACGTGGACGTGCACCTGTCGCACGTCGCGCAGATGGTCGCCGAAGGCGTCTTCGGTCACCTCGACGTCGCGCTCATCGAGGTGGCCGGCATCACCGCCGACGGGGCGCTGATCCCGTCCTCCTCGGTGGGTAGCAACAACACCTGGATCGACCTGGCCGACCGGGTGATCCTCGAGGTGAACTCCTGGCAGCCCGCCGAGCTGGAGGGGATGCACGACGTTTACTACGGCTCCGCGCTGCCCCCGCACCGCACGCCGATCCGGATCCTCACGCCGTCCGACCGGATCGGCGGACCCTACCTGCACTGCCCGCCGGAGAAAATCATCGCCGTCGTCCCGACCCACGAACCGGATTACAGCGCCCCGTCCAGACCGGCTGACGAGGACTCACGGCTGATCGCCGGCCACGTCCTGGACTTCCTGACCCACGAAGTACGGCGCGGGCGGCTGCCCGCCACGCTGCTGCCGCTGCAGTCCGGCGTCGGCAACATCACCAACGCCGTGCTCGGCGGGCTGGCCGACGGGGCGTTCCCGCCGCTCACGGCCTACACCGAGGTAGTCCAAGACGGCATGCTGCAGCTGCTGCGCTCGGGTGCGATGACCGTCGCCTCAGCGACAGGCTTCTCCCTCAGCCAGGACGGCCTCGCTGACCTGCACGCCGGTATCGCGGACTACCGCCACCAGATCATCCTTCGCCCGCAGGAGATCAGCAACCACCCGGAGGTTATACGCCGGCTCGGCTGCCTGGCGATGAACGGCATGATCGAGGCCGACATCTACGGCAACGTGAACTCCACCCACATCATGGGCTCGAGCATGCAGAACGGCATCGGCGGTTCCGGCGATTTCACTCGCAACGCCTACCTGGCGATGTTCCTGTCCCCCTCGACCGTCAAGGACGCGTCGATCTCGTGCATCGTGCCGATGGCCAGCCACGTCGACCACACCGAGCACGACGTGCATGTCATCATCACCGAGCAGGGCGTCGCCGACCTGCGCGGCTTGCCGCCGCGGCGCCGGGCCCAGCAGATCATCGACCACTGCGCGCACCCCGGCTACCGGCCGGCCCTGCAGGACTACCTCGACCGGGCGACTGCCACCGGACCTGGCAAGCACACCCCGCACCTGCTCGACGAGGCATTGTCGTGGCACGTAAGGTACCTGCGCGACGGCAGCATGCGGCCGCGCTGAAGCACGACCGTGAGCGGTCGCTCGCCCGCAAGCCCGGCTCAGCAGCCTCGGTGCTGCTGCTATGTCGTTTCGTTCGGTTTTGTGGTTGAGTCGAGGCAAAACCGTGGGTTCGAGCGGGATTGAGAGGATGTCTGATATGACGGGGCATCGGCGGACGATCATCGTCGTGGCGTGCGCGGGGCTGGCCCTGCCGTGGCTCGGGCTGGCCCCCTCGGCCGGCGCCGCTGCGGCGGGCAACCTGGGCTGCTCGGCCGGCGCCCACGCAGTGCCTGACCAGCTTCAGCCTCGACTTCGAGCGGAAGTCCGCCAACACAAGCGCGGGCCCGGACATGACGGTAGGCGCGGTCACCGTGAACGGGCAGCCTGCGCGGTTCAGCTTCGTTCAGCCGACCTACCCAGGCGATCCGAACGGGCAGAACGATCCGAGCCCGGCCGCCCACGAGGCGTCGCAGACCAACCCGGTCGGCGGCCCGGCCAGCAACCCGCTGCCGCCTGCCTGCTCCCCCGAGCTGCCGGACACCAATACCCCAGCTGACGCGCTTGACGGCACGCAGTGCCCGGCCAACAAGCTCGTGATCACGCCCTCGGCGCCGATCAAGGACGGCGCGGTATTCACCGTCGCGGTCCGTTACACCGGCAGGCCCGGCGTGCACAACGACGGGGACGGCACCACGGAGGGCTGGTTCCGCGCCCCCGACGGCGGCTTCGTGACCACCGAGCCGGTCGCCTCGGAGGACTGGATGCCGCTCAACGACTACCCGGCGGCCAAGCCCGCCTACGACTTCTCGGACACGGTCACCGCGGGCCGGACCGTGGTCGCCAACGGCGTGCTGGTCTCGGTGCAGCGCCATGCGGCCAGCCAGGAATTCCCTGGCGGTTCGGTACATGCAGCCGGACATCACGGCGTTCGAGAGCCAGTTCAACGGGTCCTTCCCGTTCGCTTCCGACGGGATCATCATCGGCACCCCGGACGCCAGCTTCGACGAGGAGATGGAGGGCATGATCGCCTTCTCCGGCGGGGTGATCGACACCGACACCCTCTACCACGAGAACATGCACCAGTGGTGGGGGGACAACGTCAGCGAGGGCGGCTACCGCATGACCTTCTACAAGGAAGGCCTGGCCACCCTGGCCGAGTTCTTCTACCACGCGCGGCTGGCCGAGAACGCCGCCGGAGGCCCGTCCACGGCCAAGGGCCGGGCCGCCTTCCAGGCCAGCCTGGTGAAGCAGTTCGGCCAGATCTACGGCAGCGGCCAGGATTTCTGGACGACCGCGCCCTCCAACCCGATCCCGTACAGCCTGTTCGACACGTCAAACACCTACGACCGGCCCGGCGCCGCCTACATCGCGCTGCGCCAGATCCTCGGCCCGGCCCGGTTCGACGCGGCGCTGCGGCAGCTCCAGCACACCTACGGCGGGGCCAGCATCAGCGAGGCGCAGCTCGAAGCCGTCTTCGGCCAGTGGCTGCCGGTGCGCAGCCCCGCCTGCCAGCAGCGGCCGGGGCTGGGCCTAACCGGCCGCCGCGAAGATTACCTAAGGAATTCCGGCATAGGATTCGCCGGGATAACTATTTGCTGGGATGCCGCACGGTGCATGTGATATTCGGATCCACGCCCGCGTAGTTGAGGGGACCGGCGATGATCGTCACCGCGACCGTACTTGCCCTGCTACAGCCGATAGGGCCTTTGTAATCGCCGCGCTGCCCGGCGGCGATACCACCGATGACCAGCCAGATGACAAGAAGTACCGATCCGATGCGCATCTGGACCTCCGTAGTGTCTTTTGCCTAAAATACGGTGAGACAGAAATCGCGATGGCCGGCCTTTACCCCGGTATCTCAGCGGAAGCATACCCGCGAGCGGCGATACCGGGTCCGGTGCGTGCGAATTCAATAACTTTTCCAGAAATCTGGAAGTTGGCCGTGATTCGTTGACTAACCGGCGCGCGGCACGCATCCTCGGTAACGGGACTGGCGGATCAGCACGGATGGGGCACTCGGCCGCGTGACGGACGAGTCAAGGACAGATCGAGGACGGTACCCGATGCCTGAAGGCAGGGAAGCGGCGCGCCGGCCGGCGCGCACTCCGCTGCGGCAGCGAAGCCGGCGGCGCTGGGCGGTCGTCGGCGGCGTCGCGGCCAGCTGGGTGGTTCTGGAGGTAGTGACGGGTTCCGCCGTCTCCGCCACCGTCATGCTTGTGGTCCTCGCGGGGCTCGGCGCCGCGGCCGTGGGCGGCCTGCGGGCCTCGGGCATCACCAGGGATCATCCGTGGATACGGCGGCTGGCCTCCCGGCCGTGGCGCGACGGGCAGGACGTGCTGAATGTCGCCATGCGGCACCTGTCCGACGTGTTCGTGGTCACGCCCAGCGGGTTGCTGCTCGCGCCGAACATTGTCCAACTGCAGCTGAACCCCGGTGACTTTAGCTCGCTGTGCGAGCGGATGGAACTCGGCGTGATCAGCGCCGGCGTGACGGAAGTCTACGAAGATCAGGTAGCCGCGCATGAGGCCCGCTTCGCCGGGCCGGGGCGGGCCGAGGTGCACGTCATCGCGGCCGGGTCCGTCCCGCCGGGCCGCTACCGGCTGCGGCAGGGGGACCTGGCGAGCGTCGATGCCCAGCCTGACATGCCTGACCCCTGGTACGCGGGCATGGCGCCAGAGTTCGCGTATGCCACCCCGCAGCATGGCTACGCCAGCGCGGGCAGCCGCGTTTGGCCAGGACCTGACTCGGGCCTGACGGTCGCCCACGGCATGGCCACAGCGATGGAAGAAAGCCTCGCCTATGTCCCCGTGCTGCGGCTGGTCACGGGCTCCTCGGTAGCGGAGACCGTGATCTCCGGCGCCCGTGCCGGGCGCGGGCCGGTTGAGCTGGTGCTCCCCGACGTGCCCACGGTGTCCAGGGAGCATGCGCGATTCACCTTCTCTGACCGTCGCTGGTGGATCACCAACCAGGGCAGGAACGGGCTCACCCTCAACGGCGCCCCGGTGGCGGGTGAACAGCCGCTCGGCGACGGCGATACGATCCGCTGGGGGACCAGACAGGACGCGCTGCTGTCCCGCGTTGAGATCAGCTGAGGCCGGGAAGTGCAACAATGTCACCCAGACATGGCGAGACTGGATGGCCGCGCCGGTGGCGCGGCGTCGTTCGGAGTGGCGACTGAGTGGCGACGGGTCGGCTTTTCCTGTGGTCAGAAGATCTTGGTGAGTGGGTGAGCTGTCCGCCCGATGAGATCACCTGGCTGGACCGGCGCATGCTCAGCGGCGATGAGGACCTCACGCTGCACCGCGCCCCGCGCTGCGCGGGTCTTCGTTACGTGCACCACCGCTGGGAGCTGTTTAGCCGTGATACGACCTACCGGGTTTATCTAGCGCCGGAAGCAGCCGGGACCCCGCTCAGCGCGCAGGCCGTGCAGCGGACGGCGTGCCAGGTCCTGCCCGTCGCGCCGGCCCGCTACGAGGCACTGCCGGTGGTCCTCGCAGCCGGCTCGTGGCTGGTCAGCGTGGGTACCTGGGTGCTGCGGCTGCGGCTAGACGGGCCGGCCCGCGCGCACCCGAGCCCCGCCCCTGACGATGCCAGGCAACTGACGACCCGGGCCGGGACAATCACCCGGCGGGGCAGCGTGCCCTCCGAAGACGCGGTGGCTCGCGTACGCGGCTACTTCGTGCGCAACGCCACGGCGCGGCTGACGATGGCCTACTACTACCAGGAGTTCATCGGTGGCCTGGCCGCCCCGCAGGCGGCGCCGATGACGGATGTGGTCATCGCCCTGAACCTCAGCGGAGTCGGTGCGGTGTCCGACTACAAGAAGCTGCTTCAGGGCTTCATCTGGTCCGAACGCGGCCACGCGCGTGATCTCGCCGACTTCCTGCTCGCCAACGGCCTGCTGACCCCGGCCGATCTTGACGAGGCACGGCAGGCCGCGGCGGACAACGAACGCAGTGGGGTATGCGAGCTGGCGCGGCAGCGGCTTCAGTATCGCCCGAGAGGCAACTGACCGGAACGACCTGGGCCTGCCGCACGGCAGGAATCGGCATGTACGCCCGATGACGGGTTTACTTCACAAAAATGCTTGATGTGACGGACTCGCTGCTGTTTGAATGAGCTGCTCTAATCAAGTGCGATAAGGCCGAGACCGGCTACCGCGACATTGAATCAATAGCCGGCTGGCGGAAGCGCGTGTCAAGCTGGCGAGGCGATAGGCCCACTCGCCTTCACCGGTAGTACGGGGAGGAGTCTCATGGAGCGTAGGCGTGGATTGACCGTTGCTATGGGTGCGGCGCTGCTCGGGGCGGCGCTGACGGCGTTCCCGGCCTGGCCGGCCGGCGCAGCGGCCGGCCAGGCCGGGGCATCGTCAGCCCGCTGCAGTTCCTCCTCCCATCCGGCCCTGGCGGCCAGGATCGGCCGTGATATCCAGGCGGCGCGGCGCGGCCCCGTCTCCACCGTCGCGGTAGCCGTCGATGACCCGGGCCTGGGGCTGGAGTGCTGGCTGAACAGGTTCTCGGGTTTCGACTCCGCCAGCGTGATCAAGGTGACCATCCTGGCTGCGCTCCTGCGCAAGGCGGAAGACCAGCACAGGGATCTGACCGCAACCGAGGCCGGCCGGGCCAGGTCGATGATCACCAGGTCCGACAACGATGCCACGTCTGCCCTGTGGGCCGAGCTCGGGCGAAGGTATCTTCAGCATTTCCTCGACGTGGCCGAGATGCGGCACACCTGGCTGGGCCCGGGCGGCTACTGGGGCCTGACCCAGATCACCGCCAATGACCAGGTCGTACTCCTGCGGCTGCTGCTGAACGGCAACGCGGTTCTGGACCCCGCCTCCCGCAGCTATGCCCTGAGGCTGATGGCCGAGGTTATCCCGTCCCAGCGCTGGGGTGTCCCGGTCGGCGCCCCGGCCAGCCTCACCGTGCACGTCAAGAACGGCTGGCTGCCCCGGGCCACGCACGGCTGGCGCATCCACAGCATCGGCTGCTTCACCGGCCACGGCGGCAGTTACAGCATCATCGTGCTGACCCAGGACAACCCGACCATGGCCTACGGGATCGCCACCATCGAGGCGATTGCACGGGCGATCAACCATGACCTCCATCCCGCCGCGGCATCGGTCGTCCGGCCCTCTCAGCCACTCCCGTCGTGGCAAACTCCAGACGAGCACATCCCCGCATCCTGATGGTGTCGCGGGCGCGGCGCGCTTCGGCGCTGGCCGCGCCACGGAGGCAGGCCCCGGAGGCCCAGGCGATATAACCTATAAAATCGGTAGGTTTATTTGACTTTACGGTCGATCCGATGCCACTCTTAGCGACATGATGGGCGGCGCCCGGCAGAGCGCCATATGCCGAGCCGTCAGTTGTGCTGAAGTCAGCAACGTGCGGCGCTGTTGTGAAATGCCCCGGACCTGGGCCTGAGGCGTCGGCGTGGCCCACGCTCGTTCGCCTCGAGGAGAAGTCGCTGATGACAGCACAGCCGACGAACACGCCTGCCGACGACGCACCCTATTGGGACGCGGCGCTCGAAACCCAGACCCGTGCGGGCTGGGACGCCTTGAAACTGGAGCTGCTGAAGGCGCATCTGCAGCACGCTTACAACGGCTCGCCTTATTACCGGGCCTCATTCGATACCGCCGGAGTGCATCCCGGCCAAGTCAGCAGCCTCGATGACCTGCGGCGGTTTCCGTTCATCGATAAGCACGCGCTACGCGACCGGCAGATCGCCGTCCCGCCGCTCGGCGACCTGGTTGCCGTCCCAGAGCGCGACGTTGTCTATCTGTCGGCATCGAGCGGATCGACCGGGGTCCCGACGGCCTCCCCTTTCACGGCCGGCGATTTCGATGGCTGGATCGATTACGAGGCACGCCAGTTCTGGTCATCGGGCTTGCGGCCGGCGGACCGCTACTGCCACTGCCTGAATTTCTCGCTGTTCATTGGCGGTCCGTGCGTACTGGGCGCGCAGAAGCTCGGCGCGCTGGGCATCCACGCCGGCACCCTGCCGTCCGAGCGCCTGCTGCTTATCCTCCGGCAGTTCCAGGCGACAGCGATGTGGACGACGCCGTCCTATGCCTGGGCCCTCGGCGAGACCGCAGTCGCGGAAGGCATCGATCCGCGGCGAGATCTCGCGGTCCGGCGCATCTTCGTGGCCGGCGAGCCGGGAGGCTCGATCCCCGAGACGCGGGCCAGGATCGAGGACCTGTGGGGCGCATCAGTCTATGACTACTACGGGCTGTCGGATATCTTCGGCTCCTGCGCCGGCATGTGCGAGGAGAAGGACGGCCTGCACTGGGCGGAGGACCACATCCTGGTAGAGGTCCTCGACCCCGCCACGCTCGTCCCGGTCGCCGAAGGCGAGCGCGGGGAGCTGGTGCTGACCACCCTGCGCAAGGCGGCGCGGCCAATGATCCGGTTCCGCACCGGCGACATCGTCTCGTTCACTTCGGCGCCGTGCCGCTGCGGGCGGACGTCGATCCGCATGCACGGCGTCCACGGGCGCCTCGACGACATGCTCATCATCAAGGGGGTCAACATCTTCCCGAGCGACGTCGAAGCGCTGGTGCGCGGCGATGACCGCCACACGGGAGAGTATCGCCTGGTGGTAGACCGGTTCGAGCACCTTGACCGGCTGACCGTGGAACTTGAGCGCACGCACTCCAGCGAGCCAGACGGCGACCTCGCCGAACGATTCGCCCGGCGGCTGAAGGCACTGACCGGGGTGAGCGCCAGCGTCGCCGTCTTGGCGCCGGGCAGCCTGCCGCGGGCAACGCACAAGGCCAAGCGCGTAGAGGATAGGCGCACCGACCTCTGGACGTGAGCCCGACCCTCACCGGCCAGCGTGAAACGGCACGCGCGAAACGCTCCCTCGCCGCCGGCTTCGCCGATTGCCATGGGTACGAGCTCGCGGGTTAAGGCTGAGCTGTCGGTGACCGGAGCCGACCGAGGACTTGGCGGAGCAGGGCCAGGGCGTGGTACGCGATGATCACGGCGATGATGAGCGCCACCGCGGGGTCGAGCCAGTACCAGCCTCCGGTGGCCAGGATGATCCCGCCCGCGGCGGCAACGCCCGCCGCCGCCGCGGCATCGGCGATGGTATCGAGCAGGACCGCGGCGACGGACAGGTCGCGCCCATCAGAATCATCGTCGTCTGCGTCAGCATGGAGCACGAGGGCGCCGGCGGTCATGACCAGCGCGGCCACGCCGCTCACGATGAGCACGGGCAGGCCGTGTACCTGCGGAGTGCGGGTGAGGAGTCGCTCAGCCGCGGCGCCGGCGACGAGAACCTCCAGGACCAGGAGCCATCCGCAGTTGATGAGCGCGGCCACGTCCGCCGGGGATGGACGGCCGGGCGGCCGGCCCCGGCTGGCCTGGCGCGCTGACAAGCGGATGGCCAGCAACGCCACGGCGACCCCGGCTGCGTCCAGGAGGTAGTCGCTGCCTTCGGCAAGCACCGCGAGCGAATGCGCCGTTATGCCCACGGTCACCAAGGCGGCGACGAGACCAACGTTGAGCACGAGCACGACTATCAAGCGCTGCGTACGAGACACCTGGGAGGTTCCTCTGATTCGAAATGTCCGGAGAGTTGCTGCTCAGCGGAACCAGAGCGGTTAAC
>Ga0224557_1002225_pt1 | contig 16938 bp, 12 predicted proteins | sample 714S31014metaG_FD_180677 | JGI IMG/M metagenome (GOLD analysis project Ga0224557, IMG submission 180677) | Peat soil microbial communities from Stordalen Mire, Sweden - 717 S3 10-14 | ecosystem: Environmental > Terrestrial > Soil > Wetlands > Peat | place: Sweden: Norrbotten County, Stordalen...
GGTCACCTCGAGGTCCTCGGCGCGGAGCCTCCGGGCCAGCTCCTCGGCGACGACCACCGAGCGGTGCCGTCCGCCGGTGCACCCGACCGCGACGGCGAGGTGCCGGCGGCCCTTGGCCGCGTAGTGGGTCGACGCCCAGGAGAGCAGCTCGCTCAGGCGATCGCAGAGCTCGTCGGTATGCGGATCGGCGAGCACGTAATCACGGACCCCGGCATCCAGCCCGGTCCGGGGCCGGAGCTCGGGATCCCAGAAGGGGTTGCGGAGAAGGCGGACGTCGACGACCCAGTCGGCCTCCACCTGGGGACCGAACTTGTACCCGAAGGAGGAGACCGCGACCCGGAGCGGAGCCTCACCGCCCCGCGGGGCCACCAGCTCGACGACGCGCTTGCCCAGCTCCTCGGGGCTCAGCTCGCCGCTGTCGATGACGGTGTCAGCCGCGGCGCGGAGGCCGGTGAGCAGCTCGTGTTCGTGCCGCACCGCCGCCGCCGGGCCACCGGCCGCGTGGCACGGATGGGGGCGGGTGCTCTCGGCGAGGCGCCTGAGGAGCACCGGGTCGGGGGCGGTGAGGTATACGACCCGCACCCCGGCCGGGGGGATCAGGCCGGCGACGGCCTCGCCCTGGCGCGCGTCGACCACCGCTGCTGCGCGACGCCCTCCGGTCGCGGCGGCCCAACCGGGAAGGAGGTCGAGGCCGAGGTTGTCGACGACGTCCACGCCGGCGGCCTCCAGGGCACGGGCCGCGGTGGCCTTCCCGGCCCCGCTCATGCCGGTCAGGATCCAGGCCTCGGGCGTCCCCACCTCAGCAGTCATCTCGCCGCGATTGTAGGGGGGGACAGGCGGGCGCGCCCCCTCCTCGCCGGTGCCGAAACCGCCATGCCGGCGCGGACGTCCCGCTCAGACCAGCTCCTTGATGCGCTGGGCGACGACCTCGGGCACCACCTCGGAGAGCTCCTCGACGCTCGCCAGGCCGATGGCCTCGACGGTGCCGAAGCGGCGGAGCAGGGCGCGCTTGCGCACCGGTCCGAGGCCGGGGACGACGTCCAGCCGGGAGCGGAGCGCCGACCTGGCCCGCCGGGCGCGGTGCTGGGTGATGGCGAAGCGGTGGGCCTCGTCGCGGACCCGCTGGACCAGGAAGAGGGTCGGCGACTCCCGGGGCAGCACGATCGGCTCAGGGTCGTCGGGGCGGAAGAGCTCCTCGTTGCGCTTGGCCAGGCCGAAGACGGGCACGTCGCCCAGCCCCAGCTCGAGGAGGACGCCCCGGGCCGCACCGAGCTGACCCTTGCCGCCGTCGATGAGGAGGAGATCGGGGAGCGCGGCAAAGCTCTCCTCGGGCCGAACCCTGCCCCGCCGGGCCCCGCCGGCCCCGGCGCCATTCCCGTCGCCGGCATCCGGATCGAGGCGGGCCGCCGCGCCGTTGCTGCCGTCGGGATCGGCGACCGGGATGTCGCCGTCCGCCTCCTCCTGGACGGCGCGGAGATGGCGGGCGAATCGGCGCCGGAGCGTCTCCGCCATGGAGGCGAAGTCGTCGGCGCCCTCCACCGTCTTTATCCCGAAGTGCCGGTAGTGGCCGGGACGGGGCCGGCCGTCCTCGAAGACGACCATCGAGCCCACCGAGTTGGTGCCCATGGTGTTGCTGATGTCGTAGCACTCGATCCGGCGCGGCGGGCTCTCCAGGTCGAGCCGAGCGGCGAGGTCGGCGAGCAGCGCCTCGGTCCGCTCGGCATCGAAGTCCTCGACGACGCGCCGCTGGCGCAGGGTGGCGAGCGCCGTCTCCCGCGCGCGCTCCACCAGCCGGCGCAGCTCGCCCCGCTGCGGGACCCGGACGTCGACCGGGCCGCCGCGCTCGCCGGAGAGGAAATCGGCGATCTCTTCCAGGTCCTCCGCCGGGTCCGAGGCCAGGATGGTCCGGGGGAGCTGGGGTGACCCGCCGTAGAACTGGGGGAGGAAGGCGCTCAGGCACTCGGCGGGTGAGCGGTCGGCGACGCCCTCGACCTCGTGGGTCTCCGACCCGATCACCCGGCCGCCGCGGACGGTGAGCACCGCCGCCATCCCCCGCCCCGCCTCGACCACGATGGCGACGGCGTCGTGGTCGCCGCGGCGCCCGCTCAGGACGTCCTGCCGCTCGCTGATCCGGTCGATGGCCCGGAGACGATCGCGGAAGCGGGCCGCCAGCTCGTAGTCGAGGGACGCCGCCGCCTCCTCCATCTGCCCGCGCAGCTCGTCGGCGAGCACCGGGCTCCGACCCTCCATGAAGGTCTCGACCTGCTCCAGGAGATGAGCGTAGCCGGCCTCGTCGATCCGCCCCTCGCAGGGCCCGCTGCAGCGCCGGATGTGGTAGTCGAGGCAGACCCGGCCCCTCCGGAAGATCTCGTCACTGCAGGTGCGGAAGGGGAACATGGTGCGCAGCGAGCGGACCGTGGTGCGGAGTGATTGGGCGCTCGTGTACGGACCGAAGTAGCGCGCCCCGTCGCGCTGCACCCGCCGCGTGTAGTACGGCCGGGGAAAGAGCGTCGCACGCTGACCCGCCTCGCCCCGGGGCGCCCGCAGCTTCTCCCTGGCCGTGCCCGGGGCGTGCGCGTCCGGCGCACCCGGCGCGGGGATCTTCAGGTACAGATAGTTCTTGTCATCCTTGAGTCGAACATTGAAACGCGGGCGGTGGCGCTTGATCAGCGTGTTCTCGAGGATCAGCGCCTCGCGGGGGCTGGCGCAGGCGATCACCTCGAAGTCGAAGACACCCTCGACCAGCCGCCGGGTCCGATCGGGCAGGCTCGGCATCCCCGTGAAATACGAGCGCAGCCGGTTCTGCAGCACCGCCGCCTTGCCCACGTAGGCAACCCGGCCGGCCAGGTCGCGCATGACATACACCCCGGGGCCCTGCGGGGCGGCCCGGAGACGCTCGCGCAGAAGATCGGCGTTGTCGATCAGCCGAGCCGGGCGCTCCGTGGTGGCCACCGCGTCACTGTATCCCGGGAGCGAGCACGGGCAGGGCGCCCCGGATGTCGAGATGGGGACGTGCCGGGAGGATCGGGCACCCGGTACAGTCGGCGACCATGCAGGGAGGCAGCCTCATCCGGAGGGCAGCACGGGGGGTCGGGGGTCACCACCGGACGGCGATGGCCGCCGTCGGGATGGGAATCGTCCTGGTGATGAGCGCCTGCGGTGCCGCGGGGGCATCCCTGAAGAGCGGCACCGCGGCCCCCTCTGCCCCGCCCGGGACGTCCGCGGACCCCTCGGGAGCCGCCTCGGCGGCGCCCGCATCCCCGACCCCCGCTCCGACGCCCACCCCACCCGCCACCGACCTCATGGCATACGCCGCCACCATGGACGGCAACGCCGTCCCCGTCGACGTGACCGCGGACAGGGCGGAGGCGCCGATCCCGGCCGACCTCCATCCCGGGGCGATCGCGATCGCCCCCGACGGGCGCACCGCCTACGTGGCCGACGTCTTCGCCGCGACAGTCACGCCCATCGACCTCGTCACCGGCGTCGTCGGGGCGACGATCTCGATCTCGTCGACGCCCAACAGCGGGATCTCGGCGATCGCCATCAACCCGAGCGGCACCACCGCCTATGTGAGCGTGGTCGTCGCCGCCCAAGCCACCGGCGTGGTCGTGCCGATCGATCTCGCCAGGGGCACTCCGGAAGCCGGGATCCCGGTGGGCTCCGACCCCGTCCACATCGCCATCACCCCCGACGGCTCCACGGCCTACGTGGTCGACTACGGCGACGGCACGATCACGCCGATCGCGCTCCCGAGCGGCACCGTCCTGCCGGAGCTCCTCGTCGGCGGCAGCCCCGTCGACATGGCGATCACCCCAGACGGGCACGCCGCCTACGTCATGGACGGCCTGAACGCCAACGCCGTCACCCCGATCGCATTGTCGGCCAACCCCGCCCACGACGTGGTCGGCAGCGCGATCTCGGCGGTGAGCGGCGAGGCGCAGGCGATCGCGATCACCCCCGACGGCGGCCGCGCCGTCCTGGTGGGCGGGACCGGGGCCAGCCTGGTCTCGCTCCCGAGCGGGGCCCAGCTCGGGACGACGATCTCCGGGAGCTTCACCTGCGTCGCCATCAGCCCCGACGGCACCACCGCGCTGCTCGGCTTCTTCGACGGGACGGGGGGCACGAAGGGGGTGCTCCCGGTCAAGCTGAGCGGGGGCGCGTCCGGTGCCCCGATAATCCTCGCCGGTGAGCCGGCGGCGATCGCCATCCGTCCGTAGGCGGGGAGGCGCCGGCCGCGCGCGGAGAGGGGTAACCGCCCACTCTCCCAACCCGTTGGAGCAGCAATGGCAGAGGTCACCGATACCCTCGCGCACGGAACCGCCCGGGGTCGACGCGATCGCCGGCACCTGACCGCCGCCCTCGCCGTCACTGGGGCGCTGCTGCTCGGCGCCTGCGGCGGTGCCGGGGCCACCCCGTCGCCCAGCCCGGCCCACTCCCCGCGGACGACGCCGACCGCCACGATCAGCACGGCGGCGACGCCGACCCCCATGCCGGGATCACCCACCCCCGCACCGGCCCCCACGCCCACCCCGCCGGCGTCCGACCTGATGGCGTACGTGGCGGTGAGCGACGGCGAGCTCGTCCCCCTCGACGTGACCACCAGCACGGCGGAGGCGCCGATCCGGATCGACCCGGACCCGGCCTCCGTCGTCGTCAGCGCCGACGGGCACTACGCCTACGTGGCCGATGGGGAAACGGCCACGGTGACGGTGGTCAACCTGGAGACGGGCACGATCGGGACGCCCAACCAGGTGGCGAGTGATGCCACCCTCACCGCACTCGCGCTCACCCCGGATGGGGCCACCCTGCTCGCGGTCGCCAATCCCACCGGCTACGACACCGGCTCGGTGATCCCGATCACCCTCGCCAGCGGCGCCGTGGGGTCATCCATCCCAGTGGGAGCAGACCCGGTCGCCATCGCCGTCGCGCCGACCGGCGGCACCGCCTACGTCGTCAACGCCGGCGACAGCACGCTGACGCCCATCTCGCTCCCGAGCGACACCGCGGGAGCCCCGCTCTCGGTGGGGGTGAACCCGATCGCCATCGCCATCACTCCGAGCGGCGACACCGCCTACGTTCTCGGGGGCAGTGGTGCCGGCACCCTCACGCCGATCACCCTCGCCGCGAATCCCGCCCAGGACGTGGTCGGCTCCGCGATCTCCGTTCCCGGGGGCGCACCCGCGGCGCTCGCCATCGCTCCGGGCGGCGGCAGCGCCTGCGTGCTCGGGGCAACCGGGGTGGGCCGGATCTCACTGCCGGCGGGCACGGCCCTCTGGACGACGTTCAACGCGAGCTACACCGCCGCCGCGTTCAGCCCGGACGGGACCAGAGCCCTGCTCGGCTACACCTCCGGCACCTCTTCGCGCCAGGGAGTGGTGGTCCTGAGCGTCGGCACCGATCAGACCGGCACTCCGGTGTCGCTGAGCGGCAAGCCGAGCTCGATCGCCTTCCGCCCGTAGTCAGACGCCCCTAATCCTTGCCCGCCGCTCTGTCCACAGCCTTGTCGACCACGTCCTTGACCTGACCCTTTGCCCGGTCGATCCTGCCTTCCTGCCTGAGCTTGTCGTCGTCGGTGAGGTCGCCCAGAGCCTCCTTGACCCTGCCCTTTGCTTCGTCAGCACTGCCCATGATCTCTCCTCAACTGGTTGCGCACGGGGTTTGCACCGTCCACGTCACTCAGTACCAGTACTTGCGGCCTCCGACCGGGCGTCCCGAGCTGCCCAGGACTGAGAGGACGGCGCCGATGATGAGCAGGATCAGACCGATGGTCCACAGCGGCGCAATGCCCGCGACGAATCCGATGATCATCAGGATGATTCCGAGGACGATCATGCCAAGTTCTCCAGATCAGCCATGTGAGGCCTCCTTCACTCTGCTCGCGGCCCTCCAAACCGGTGGCGCCGGGCGTCCCACACTCTCGGCGGGGTGCCGCAACAAGCGCAGCAAGAAGGCACCCGACCACCCGGATCGGAGGGAGCAGGGGCGGTCAACGTTTGATGCTTGAACCAAGGGGGTGTCAACCATCTCGACTTGACCGACCAGTGACTCGGTCAACCTATAAGACTTGACTTGGCCGTTATCAAGGTGTTAGCCTTGACCGATGGCAGCAGCGATCCTGCTCGATCAGCGACAGAGCCGGGGCGGCCGCGACCTGGTCGAGCCATGGCTCGTCGACATGGGAGACCCAGCCCTCGCCTTCCTTCTCCGCTTCGAGCGCACCGCGGGCGACGAGATGGAGGCCCTGATCGGCGATCCCGCCACCCTGACCGAGGTGGCGCTCCGCGCGCTCAGGACCTCGGCCTGGTGGATCGGTGTCGGGATCGGATCCGTCGACGCACCGCTCCCCGCGAGCGTCCGCCAGAGCCAGGGTCCCGCCTTCGTCCTGGCGCGTCAGGCCATCCAGGAGGCGAAGGCCCGGCGGGAACGTGTCCGGGTTCTCGCCGATGACCGCGATGCCGGGGACCTGGAGGCGGCCCTCCTGCTGATGGCCGTGCTCTTCTCCCGGCGCCACCGCCCCGAGAGCCCCGTCAACGGGCTGCGCAAGTCGGGTCTCACCATCGTCCAGATCGCCGGCCAGCTCGGGATCACCAAGCAGGCCGTCTCCCAGCAATTGCTGGTCACGCGGACCGAGGAGCAGGCGGGGCGGCGGCTGGTCGAGCACCTCGCGGAGGCGCTGCTCCGATGAGCATCTTCGAGGGGCTGGTCTTCCTGCTCTCGCTGGCCACCCTGCCGGTCCTGTTCGAGGTCTCCGGCTGGCTGGCCGCGGCATGGTACCGGCGTGCCCCGGCCGCGGTCGCGCTGGCGGGTCTCGGTCTGAACGTCCAGCTCACCGCCCACCCCTGGCAGGCGTGGCTGCTCCTCGCCCTGGCCGCGGCAGCCTCGACCGTCACCGTTCGGGGGTGGCGGTGGCTTCTCCTGGTGGCGATCGCCTTCGGCGGCCCCTTCCTCCTCGACCCGGGCATCGCCGCAACCGCCGGCCACCAGTTCTTCGATCCCCAGCGGATTCAGGTCCTCCTGGTGGTGAGCGGCTTCGCCTTCGCGGTCCTCGCCGGCTCGGTCCTGGTGGAGCAGGTCCTGCAGCGGATCAAGGGCCTGCCCGGATCGCCAGACGAGCTCGAGTCCCTGGAGCGGGAGGACGGAGCCGCCGACGGCGACGCGACCGGCGCGCCCGCCGGCGGCAAGGTCATCGGCATGCTCGAGCGCGCCTTTGCCTACGCCGGAGTGCTGGTCGGCCACCCGGAGACGGCGGCCCTTGTGGTCGCGGTCAAGTCGGTGGCCCGGTACCCCGAGTTCAAGGGCAGGAACGGCCGCAGGTTCGCCGAGTACTTCCTGATCGGGACCCTGCTCAGCCTGCTCGTCGCCCTGGCCATCGCCTACCTCATCCGGGCCGCGCTCTCCGACCTGCCCCGCACCTGAGCGAGATTCCCAGGCGCGTTACCGGCGGTTGGTCAGCGGCAAGCCGGCCTCCAGGTGGGCCAGAGCCGCATCGATCCTCGCTGGGAAGTCGTGAACCCTACCTCCGGCGTCAAGCCAGGCGAGGAGCCCGACCCCGATGACGGCCGCCACCACGTTGCGCACGTCGAAATCGTCCGGCGAGCGCCCCACCCGCTCGCCCAGCACCTGGGCGAGGGGCTCCACCGACGCGAGCATGGCGTCGAGCATCCCTCTCCGGAGCTCGGGCACGGCGAGCATGAGATCGGAGCGCTCCTGCATCTGGGTCGCCATCGCGCCGGACGAGGAGCCGAGCACCGACGTCATGGCCGCTCGGACGGCGCCGATCAGGTTGAGCTCGGAGGGCTGGGCACGCAGCGCCTCGATGAGGATGGGGTCGAAGGCGTCATAGAGGACCACGTCCTCCTTGGTCGGGAAGTAACGGTAGAAGGTGCTGGGCGACACCTCTACCGCCTCCGCGATCTCGTTCACGGAAGTCTCCGCGTAACCCTGCTCGCGAAAGAGGCGCAGGGCCTCCGCCTGGAGCAGGCCACGGGTCTTGACCTGCTTGCGCTCCCGCAGGCCTAACCGCGATGGACTGTCATCTCGCTTCGTGTCCACGCTTCACCTCTCCGGACCGATCATGGGCCAGCAAGTGTGCCGCTCTCCACTGGATCGGCGTCGTCCGCAGTCACGGTCGCCCGCGGTCCTGGCCCCGCTCACCGCTCACTCCCGCCCGTGGCCACCCGGGTCGCGACCGGTGCGGCCGCGTCCGTCACTCCGACCCGTCTGTGGCTCGGGAGGAAGAGGAGGGCGAGCACGACGGCCGCCACGGCGACTCCCGCGGTGAACCGCACCGCATCGTCGACGCCGGCGACGAAGGACGTCCGCACTGAGGCGAGGAGCGCCGGCGACCCGAGCTTCTGCGCCACCGCGATCCCGCTGAAGACGCTCGCCTTCACCGCCGCAGCCGAGGTGGGCGACAAGCTCGCCACCCGCACCCCGGCCTGATATGTGGAGTTGAGGAGGCTGCCCAGGATCGAGGCGCCGAACGCGGGACCCAGCTTGATGACCGCCTGGAGGAGCGCGGAGGCGACCCCGCTGCGGTCAGCGGAAACCTCGACGAGCGCGGCCGAGGCCGCTGTTGCGAAGCCCAGGCCGGCTCCGGCGCCGACCACGACCGTCCAGGCGGACATGAACCCATCGCCGCTGGTCGCGGTCATGCCCGTGCCGACGAAGCAGCCCGCGGCGGCCACCGCGAAGCCGATCGCCACGGTCAGCTTGGTGCCGAGCCGCCCCGCCACCCGGTCCGCCGACACCGTACCGACGATCAGGCCGGCCACCAGCGGCAGCAGACGGAAGCCGGAGCCCTGCGGGTTGACGCGGAGGATTGCCTGAAAGTATTGGGGTAGCGCGAACATCACACCGAAGAGTGCGAAGACGCCGAAAGCGGTGCAGATTGTGCCCCAGGTGAAGCTGCGTGATCGGAAGAGCCGCAGATCCACCAGGGGCTGCAGTCCCGGCCGGGTGGAGAGCCAGCGCTCCCAGAACACGAAGCCGGCGAGGACCGCCAGGCCGACCAGGGCGGGCACGATGGCACTTGGGCTGCCCCACCCGCCACTGCCGGCCTGGACCACGCCGTACATGAGAGCCACCAAGCCGGCACTCGAGAACAGCACCCCGAGGAGGTCGATACCGGGTCGTTCAGCAGATCGGGAGTCGGGCACGAGGATCAGGACCGCGACCAGGGCCAGGAGCGCCACCGGCACGTTCATCAGGAAGATCCAGCCCCACCAGAAGTTGGTCAGAAGCCACCCGCCGACGATCGGTCCGAGGGGCAGGCCCACGAAGTTGGCGGCGCCCCAGATGCCGATGGCTCGCGGCCGCTCCGCCTCGCTGAAGAGCACCGTGAGAAGCGAGAGCACGGTGACGATGAGCGCCGCTCCGGCCAGCCCCAGCACCACGCGAGCGGCGATGAACACGTCGGGCGAGGGGGCGTACGCGCAGCCCAGCGAACCGGCGGCGAAGAGAACCAGGGCGCCGACCAGCAGTCCCTTGCGTCCGTATCGGTCACCGATCAGCCCGGCGGGCAGCATGCCTGCCACCAGCGCCAGGGTGTAGGAGGTGACGAACCATTGCAGCTGCGATTCCGAAGCCTTGAGGGCGCCGGACAGCGTCGGCAGGGCGACCGTCAGCACGGTGACGTCAAGGGTCACCGTGAGCACGGCGAGGGCCATGGCGCCGAGCGCCCACCAACGCCGCGTCACTGCTCCGGTCATGGCGGTCCTCCGTTTGAGAGTCGGACCGATCCAACCCATCTATCTATCTAACTCTGTCTATCATACGGATGATACTATCATTATCTTGATTATGTCAATAGAAACTTTCTATCGATGGGCACGCGACGACCCCCCTCGCCATCCCAGGTCCGGCCCGATGCCCCCCCTGCACGACGACGTCGACCGCCTTCCGCCCGCCGTCAGACGCCCCCTGAGGCCGCCCCCTCCGCGGCCGCCAGCTCCTCCAGGAACGCCGCCTCGTCGATCACCCTGACCCCGAGCCGCTGCGCCTTCTCCAGCTTGGAGCCGGCGCCGGGCCCGGCAACCACGGTGTGGGTCTTGCGGCTGACGCTCGAGGCGGGGTTGCCGCCCAGCCGGCGGATGCGCTCCTCGGCGTCGGGGCGGGACATCGCCTCCAGAGACCCGGTGAGCACCCAGCTCTGGCCGGTCCACGGCCCCTCCCCCACCACCGGCGCGGTCTCCGCCTCGACCCCGACCTCGGCGAGCTTGGCCAGCAACCTCCGACCGTCCTCGCCGTGGAACCAGCGGGCGACCGCGGCGGCCATGGTGGGTCCGACGCCCTCCACTGCCAGCAGGTCCTCCTCGGTCGCGGCCGCGAGCCGCTCCAGCGAGCGGAAGTGGTTGGCCAGGACGAGGGCCGTGTGCTCCCCGACATGGGGCACACCGAGGGCGTTGAGCAGCCGGTGCAGCGGCACCCGCCGTCGGGCGGCGATGCTCGCGATCAGGTTGTCGGCGGAGCGGTCGGCGAAGCGGTCCAGCTGCAGCACCTGCTCCCGCGTCAGCTGGAAGAAGTCCGCGGCGTCCTCCACGTAGCCGGCCTCGATCAGGGCGGCGATGACCATCGGGCCCATCCCCTCGATGTCCAGGGACGAGCGGCCGGCGAAATGGATGAGCCGCTCCCAGCGCTGCGCGGGACAGAGTGGATTGACACAGCGGCGGGCCACCTCCCCCTCCTCGCGGACGAGCTCGGAGCTGCACACCGGGCAGGTGGTCGGCGGCACCCAGGGCACGGCGTCCGCGGGACGCTTCTCCGGCACCACCCGGACGATCTCGGGGATGACGTCGCCGGCCTTGTGGACGACCACGGTGTCGCCGGCGCGGACGTCCTTGCGCGCCACCTCGTCCTCGTTGTGGAGGGTGCAGCGCTGCACCGTCGAGCCGGCGATCAGCACCGGCTCGAGGAAGGCGACCGGCGTGCAGGTCCCGGTGCGTCCGACGTTGACCAGGATGTCCTGCACCCGGGTCTCCCGCTCCTCGGGCGGGAACTTGTACGCGATGGCCCAGCGGGGTGAGCGCGACACCGCCCCCAGCTCAACCTGGATCTCTCGCTGGTCGACCTTGATGACGACACCGTCGGTCCCGTAGTCGAGGTCGTGGCGAGCGTCCTGCCAGTGCCCCAGGTAGGCGGCGATGCCGTCGCCGTCCACCTCCCGGCATTGGGGGTTGACGCGGAATCCCATCTCCCCGAGCAGGGCCAGGACCTCGGTCTGGGAGCGGGCAGGACCGGGCGGGTCCAATTGATACATGAAGGTCTGCAGACCCCGGCTCGCGGTCACCGTGGGGTTCAGCTGGCGCACCGCCCCCGCCGCGGCGTTGCGCGGGTTCGCATAGTTCTGCTTGCCGTCCTCCTCCAGCTGCTGGTTGAGAGCCGCGAAGCTGGGCTTGGGCATGTACACCTCGCCGCGCACCTCGAACTCGCGGGGCAGCCCCTCGGGAATGCTGCGGAGACGGACCGGGATGGAGCGGATGGTGCGCACGTTGGCGGTGACGTCCTCGCCCTCGACCCCGTCGCCCCGCGTCGCCCCGGTCACCAGCTCGCCGTCGCGGTAGGTGAGCGACATGGCCAGCCCGTCGATCTTCAGCTCGCAGACGAAGCGGTCGGCACCGGGCACGATCCGCTGAATGCGCCGCCGGAAGGCGTCGACCTCCTCCAGGGAGAAGGCGTTGCCGAGGGAGAGCATGGGGGTGCGGTGCCGGTACTTGGAGAAGGCCTCCGCGGGAGCCCCGCCCACCCGCTGGGTGGGCGAATCCGCTGTCTGCAGCTCCGGGTACCGCTCCTCCAGGTCGACGAGCTCGCGGAAGAGGCGGTCGTACTCGGCGTCGGTGATCTCGGGACGGTCGGCGACGTAGTAGAGGTGGGCGTGGTGCTCCAGTTCCCTGCTCAGCTCGCCAGCGCGGCGTCGGGCATCCTCGGGGGGGGGGCCGGGCGGGGTCTCGGTCATGGGTCCACCGATTGTCCGGTGTCGCGGCTCCGGGCTGCTAGCTTTGTCGCGAGATGGCCCGCGCCTCCGCCTTCCTCGACCCGCGCCTCAGCGAGTACCTGGTCACCCACGCCCAACCCGCGGACCCGCTGCTGGCGGAGCTCACCGCGGAGACCGAGCGGTCGTGGGCCGACCTGGACATGCAGATCAGCCCCGACGAGGGCGCGCTCCTCCGGATGCTGGTCCGGCTCTGCGGGGCGGGACGGGCGATCGAGGTGGGGACGTTCACCGGCTATTCCTCCCTCTGCATCGCCCAGGGGCTGCCGCCCGGGGGACGGCTGCTCTGCTGCGACGTGAGCGAGGAGTGGACCTCGGTGGCGCGCCGCTACTGGGAGCGCGCGGGGCTCACGGACCGCATCGAGCTGCGCCTGGGCCCGGCGCTGGAGACGCTGGCCCGGCTCCCCAGCGGCCCGCTCTTCGACTTCGCCTTCATCGACGCCGAGAAGAGCGAGTACATCGCCTACTACGAGGCCCTGGTGCCGCGGATGGCGGCGGGCGGTCTGATCGCCGTCGACAACGTGCTCCGGCACGGGACGGTGCTCGGGCTGGGAGAGCCGGACCGGCGCACCGCCCTGGCCCGCGAGTTCAACGACCACGTGCTCGCCGATCCTCGGACCGAGTCGGTGATCGTGCCCATCGCGGATGGACTGACCCTGATCACGACGGCCTCACCGGGGTGGCGGACGCCCAGCTGATCCGGGGCTCCGGGTCGACGCCGGCCGGCGGTCGGCCACCCGCCCTCGCGCGGGGCCCTGTGGACAGAGGCGATGGACCACCCGCCCTCTCACTGGGCCTTGTGGACAGAAGTGTCCTTAACCGGTGAGATGGTGAGGGGGACGACGGCGTTTGGTGCCCGACGCGCTTGGGACTTTCGTTGCTGGAACGGGATGGGTCAGCCGCCGGCCACCTCAGCCGGGTGGCCCATCGCCTCCGCCACGGAGGCCCGCACCGCCACCACGCCTGCCTGCGAGTACTCGGCCACGCCGCCCGCCAGCTCGACGACGCACCGCTGGCGGAGGTCGCCCGCCGAGGCCCCGACCGAGAAACGGAACTGGCCTGGTTCGACGACGAAGCGCATGGCCTCGTCGTAGAAAGCCAGACGGCTGGGGTGGACGTCGAAGCGGACCCGGCGGCGCTGCCCCGCGCCCAGGGCGACCCGGACGAATCCGATGAGAGACAGCTCCGGGCGCGCCACCGACGCGACCAGGTCCGACACGTAGAGCTGCACCACCTCCTCGCCGGCTCGGGCGCCGGTGTTGGTCACGGTCAGCTGGACGGACATGGGTGAGAGCGTGTCGGTGGCGGTGACGGTGAGCTCCGACTGATCGAACGTGGTGTATCCCAGCCCGTGGCCAAAGCAGAAGAGGGGCGTGTGGGAGCAGTCGGTGTAGTCGTCGTAGAACATGGAGCGGGCGCCGCCAGAACGCTGGCTGTGGTAGATGGGGATCTGGCCCGGGGCCCGGGGAAGGCTGAGGGGCAGCCTCCCGCCCGGCTCGACTCTCCCGGTCAGGACATCGGCCAGAGCGTTGCCTCCCTGCTCCCCGAGGGGCCAGGCGGCGACGAGCGCGGAGGCGGCGTCCACCACCCCCGTCAGCACGTGCGCCCGGCCGCTCATCACGACCACGACGGTGGGCGTGCCGGTGGCGGCCACGGCCACGGCCAGCTCCTCCTGCAGGCCGGTGAGGCGGAGGTCGGTGGCGTCGCGGGCCTCGCCGACGGTGGACTCCCGGTCGAGTCCGGACCGACCGCCCAGAACGACGACGGCGACATCGGCGGCGGCCGCCGCCACCACCGCGGCAGCAAAGCCGCTGCGGTCGGCGCCAGTCAGGTCGCACCCCCTCTCATGCACGATCGCGCTCGTCGGGCCGAGGACGTCGCGGAGCCCCCGCAGCGGCGTGACGTGGTCGGTGTAGTAGGGGCCGGGCTGGAAGGCGCCGTTCCCGCTGGGAAGCTGCATGAGACCGGAGAACCCGACGGTCGGCTCCGGTTCGCCTGCCACGGTGCTCGCGGGGTCGAGGAGCACGTCCTGATGGGCTGGGTAGTGGTAGTCGCCCTGGAGCAGCCGGCGGTCGTCGGCGGCCGGCCCGATCACCGCCAGCTTGCGGATCGACCCGGAGAGGGGGAGGACGCCGTCGTTGGTCAGCAGGACGATGGCCTTGGTGGCGGCGGCCCGGGCCAGCGACACGTTGGCTGGATCCTCGAACACCGCCCTGACGCCGCGGGGGTCGACACACGGCGACTCGAACAGCCCCAGGCGCAGCTTGCTGATGAGCACCCGGCGGACGGCGGCATCCACCGCGGACGCGGGCACCCGCCCGGCGGCAAGCGCCGCCTTCAGCGGCTCGCCGAAGCAGTCGAGGGCGGGCAGCTCCAGGTCCAGCCCGGCGGTGATCGCCCTGATCGCGGCCTCGGCCCGATCGGCGGCGACCCGGTGGTAGCCGGCGAGCAGCGCCACGGCGAAGTAGTCGGCCACCACCATCCCGTCGAAGCCCAGCTCCCCGCGCAGAAGATCGGTGAGCAGCTCCGCGGACCCACTGCCGGGCAGTCCGTCGACGCAGCTGTACGAGCTCATGACGGTGGCCAGGCCGGCCTCCCGGATGGCCGCTGCGAACGGCTCCGCGTACACCTCGCGCAGCTCCCGCTGCCCGACCTGCACCGGGCCATGGTTGCGCCCCCCCTCCGATAGCCCGTGGGCAAGGAAGTGCTTGCCCGTGGCCAGGACCCCGCCGGACAGGTCGCCGGTCTGCAGGCCCCGCACGTAGGCGGCTCCCAGGGTGCCCACCAGGACGGGGTCCTCCCCGTAGGTCTCCTCCAACCGTCCCCAGCGCGGGTCTCGGGCAATGTCGAGCACGGGGGCCAGGCTGTGGCGCGCCCCGACGGCGAGCAGCTGGCGACGCACGGCCCCCGCGACCTCTTCGATCAGGGCTGGGTCCCAACTGCAGGCCAGGCCGAGAGCCTGGGGAAAGACGGTCGCCCCCCGGGCGCAGTAGCCGGCCAGGGACTCCTCATGGACGACCACCGGGATGCCCAGGCGGGTGCCTTCCACGACCGCCCGCTGGATCTCGTTGACCAGCTCCGCGCTCTGCTCCGGCTCAAGGCCGGTCGTGGCGCCGATGCGCGTCACCTGGCCGATCCCGTGGGGGATGACGCGGAGGGCGATCTCCCTGTCGAAGTGGCCGTCCTGGATCAGGTCGGGAAAGCGCACGGCGCCCAGCTGAGCCAGCTTCTCGTCGATGCTCATGCGCTCGAGCAGGTCGTCGGCACGGTCGTCCACGGGTCTCGACGGGTCGGAGTACGCAGGAATGGTCACTGGCGGGCGTTACCCCCAATCAGCCGCCAGCCGGGAAGAGCTTGGCGTCGGCGACCGCGAAGATCTTCATCCCGGCATCGTCGAAGCGGATCACCACCTCCTCGCCGGCGCGGGTCATGGTGCTCTTGAGGATGGTGCCGGCCCCGTACTTGGGGTGCTCGACGCGCATCCCCGCCGAGTAGCGCTGGGGCGCGATCTCGACCGGATTGGCCCGCACCGCCTGGGCGTGGACGGCCTCGCGGACCGCTCCCGGCCGGCGGGGCGCGGTCACCGGCGGCCCTCCCGGCCGGCGCACCACGGTGAGCATCTCGGGCGGGATGTCGGCCAGGAAGCGGGATGCCTGGGCGGTCTGGGCGCTCCCGTAGAGGTGGCGGCGGAAGGCGTGGAGGAGGTAGAGGCGCTGCTGGGCCCGGGTCACCCCGACATAGGTGAGGCGGCGCTCCTCGGCGATCCCCTCGTCGCCCTCCTCCAGCGCCCGGATGTGAGGCAGCAGCCCCTCCTCCATTCCCGCCAGGAAGACGACCGGGAACTCCAGGCCCTTGACCTGGTGGAGGGTGATCAGGGTGACACCGCTCTTGGTGTCGTCCAGGCTGTCCACGTCGGAGACCAGCGCGACGTTCTCCAGGAACTGGTGGAGGCCGTCGGGGGGCGGCACGTCCTCGTACTCCTCCGAGTAGCCGACCAGCTCGGTCACGTTGGCCCAGCGCTCCTCCCCCTCGGGGGTGCCGTCCCGGAGCATCGACTGGTAGCCGGTCTCCTCGACGATCCGCTCCAGGAGACGGGGCACGGGGAGGCGGAGGCTCTGCTCACCCAGGCCGGCAATGAGCTTGCCGAAGCCGGAGAGCGCCTGGAGCGCGGCCGGCCCCAGCTCGGCCTCCTCCCCCACGTGCTCCACGGCCTCGAAGGGCGAGATCCTGCGCTTGCGCGCGATCCGCTCCAGCTCGGCCACGCTGCGATCCCCGATCTTGCGCCGGGGGACGTTGACGATCCGGCCGAAGGCCACAGGGTCGCGGGGGTTGGCGACCAGGCGGAGGTAGGCGAGGACGTCCTTCACCTCCTTGCGCTCGTAGAAGCGGAGACCGCCCACCAGGCGGTAGGGGATGCCGCGGCGGAGGAGGACGTCCTCGAAGGCGCGCGACTGCGCATTGGTCCGGTAGAGGACGGCGAAATCGGAGAGCGAATACGACTCATTGCCGATCAGCCTCTCGATCTCGCCGCAGACCGTGAGCGCCTCCTCCTGCTCGTCGTAGACGGGGATCAGCCGGACCGGCTCGCCGCCGCCGCGCTCGGTCCAGAGCCGCTTGGCGGCACGATCCTGATTGACCCGGATCACGGCGTGGGCGGTGTCGAGGATGGGCTGGCTGGAGCGATAGTTCTGCTCCAGGGTCACGACGTGCGCGTCGGGGAAGTCCTTCTGGAACTCCAGGATGTTGCGGATGTCGGCGCCTCGGAAGCGGTAGACGGAGTTGTGGGTGATGAGGCCGTTGGCGATGAAGTTGTGCGTGTGCTCGACGTCGAGGTCGAACACGCGCGCGCGCCCCGTGATGCGCTCCACGTCAACGACGATGTCGTATCCGCAGCTCTCGTCGAAAACCATCATCCCGGGGAGCACAGAGTCGGCACGGGTGGCGGG
>Ga0224557_1002232_pt1 | contig 16925 bp, 12 predicted proteins | sample 714S31014metaG_FD_180677 | JGI IMG/M metagenome (GOLD analysis project Ga0224557, IMG submission 180677) | Peat soil microbial communities from Stordalen Mire, Sweden - 717 S3 10-14 | ecosystem: Environmental > Terrestrial > Soil > Wetlands > Peat | place: Sweden: Norrbotten County, Stordalen...
CCCCCGCTTTTGGAATCAGGGCAAAGCAAAACCTGCTCACGCCAAGCCGCCAAGGCGCCAAAATGGGAGAGGGATAGCTCTTTCTCCGCGGCTTCGCGGCTTTGCGCGAGCAAATCCTTCGGGAGATAGGTATTTTGAATCTTTGTCGGGCCGGAGCCGTGCCAGGGGGGACATGCCCATCCTTGTCGCGCCGTGGCGCATGCCGCGAAGGCGGACGTGGTTAAAAAATTACGGTAAATTACGGTAAATTACGCCAAATTACGGTAGTTTTGTTGCGGCGCCAGCGAGTTTGAGAGCGCGGAACCGCCCCGGGCGGAGGACACAATTCAGCGGGGATCGCCCTCATCCTAACCTTCTCCCCCGGGGAGAAGGGACAGATGTCGGACGGTTCTGGTGTTGCGAGGGAGCGTCCGGCAAATCCAGTCGCGTGCTTTTCCGGCCTGCGGCGCGGGGATTTTGGGCGGTTTATGCAGGCTTATGCACCCTTGTGCACCCAAAAAAAGGCGGGGGCTGGAGTTCTTCCGCGGGCCAGGGGAGCTTGAGATCATTGATAATCAAGGACATGCAACCCGGCGCTTGGAAGTCTGCGCTAGAAAAGCTTATGTATGCCCCTTCGCGCCGTTCGGCGGAAAATCGCGCTGGAATTGGGCGGTGTTCGGTATATCTTGGAACGGATTCATTTGCCACAATGAACGTGCCTCCTCACATTCCAGCTTTGCGCGGCGGGCGGGCTTACGAAAGCCTTGAAAAGGCCGGCGTCGTCGATTGCCGCGATGGCCGGGTGATCGCGACGGTCAGCCAGGTCAACGCGGGCATCGTGCGCAAAGACTTGGCGCGCATCGGCGAATCGCGCGCCGCCTTGAAGAAATTCACAGTCGCGCAGTTGCTGGAAATCTGCGCCCGCGCCGGGGCCGAGTTTCTCAACGGCTCCCTGCCTCTTGGCGACGGGCGGCAGTCGCCGCGGGACTACATCGAAGCCCTTTCGGCCACCAGCGGCCTGCCGCATGTCATGGTCCGCCGGAACATGGCCAAGATTCACCAGGCTCTCACCCAGATGGGGGCCATTCTGAAGGGCCTCACGCGCGGGCTGGACCTGGCCGTGCTGGACGCCGGAGCGGCCGGGCGGTTGAGTTTTTATCCCGCGACGACCGCCCTGGGTCTGGTGATGCCGAGCAATTCCCCAGCCGTCAATTCGCTTTGGCTGCCGGCCATCCCGCTGAAGATCCCCGTCATCATCAAACCCGGCCGCGACGAGCCGTGGACGCCCTATCGGCTCATCCAGGCGTTCATCGCCGCGGGATGCCCGGCGGAAGCCTTTGGGTTTTATCCCACCGGCCACGAGGGCGCGGCCGAAATCCTGCGCGGCTGCGGACGGGCGCTGATATTTGGCGACCAGACCACGACCGCCGCTTATGCGAACAATCCCGCCATTCAGATTCATGGTCCGGGTTACAGCAAAATCCTCGTTGGCGACGACCAGATTGAGCGTTGGCCGGAGTTCATCGACCTGATGGCGTCGGCGGTATGCGACAACGGCGGACGCAGTTGCATCAACGCCTCGGCGATTGTCGTGCCCAAATACGCCGCCGAAATCGCAGACGCCCTGTCGCGCAAACTAGGCCCGGTCGTTCCCCTGCCCGCCACGGATGAAAACGCCAGGCTGGCGGCTTTCGCCAACCCGAAGATGGCGGAGTTCATCGACGGGGCCATCGAGGAAGGTCTGAAGATTCCCGGGGCGATCGACGTCACGGCGCGGTTCAGGAACGGCCCGCGCAAGGCGCTGCTGGGCGGCGCCACTTATCTGCGGCCCAGCATCATCCTGTGCGATTCCTTCGCGCAGCCGCTGGCCAACCGCGAGTTCCTCTGTCCCTACGCCAGCGTCGTCACCGCGCCGCAATCGGCCATGCTGGAACTGATCGGCCCCTCGCTGGCGGTGACGGCCATCACGCGCGATCCCGGCTTCATCGGGGCGTTGCTGGAATCGCCGCGGATCGAGCGATTGAATATCGGCCCCCTCTCCACCATGACCGTTTCCTGGGACCAGCCGCACGAGGGAAACATGTTCGAGTTCCTTTACAAACGGCGCGCGGTGGAATTTGCCCAATGAACATGCCGCCGCCCAACCGCGTCTGAACTTGTGATGCAACGAATGTCAGGCGCCCCGCCAATCCCATTTGACTATCAGTCCCGCACCCGCATTGTTTTCGGAATCAAGGCCGTCGAACGCGCTGGAGAGCTGGCGCGCGAAACCGGCATCAAGAACGCCCTGGTTGTGACCGACCCCGGCATCGTCGCCGCCGGCCACCTCGACGGCCTCCGGCGGGCGCTGGGCCGGGCGAAGGTCAAGATCGTGTTGTTTGACAAAGTGCGCGAGAATCCGACGACGGAGGACGTGGACGAGTGTTTGCGCGCGGCCCGCGGCGCGAAGATCGACGGGATTATCGGCCTGGGGGGCGGTTCGAGCATGGACACCGCCAAGGGGTGCAATTTTCTCCTGACCAACGGCGGGATCATGCGGGATTACTGGGGAGTCGGCCGCGCCACCCGGCCCATGCTGCCGCTCATCGCCATCCCGACAACCGCCGGCACGGGAAGCGAATGTCAATCCTTTGCCCTTATCGCGGACGTGAAGACGCGCCAAAAAATGGCCTGTGGCGACCCCAAAGCGGCGCCGCGCATTGCCATCCTGGACCCGTTGCTGACCCTTTCCCAGCCGCCGCGCGTGGCGGCGTGCAGCGGCATCGACGCGCTGGCGCACGCCTTGGAGACCGCTGTCAGCAAGAAACGCAACGGGATTTCGCTCGCATTTTCACATGAGTCATGGCGCCTTTGCGAAACCTCCCTCCCGCGCCTGCTGAAAAAGGGCGCGGACCTGGAAGCCCGGTCCGGCATGTTGCTGGGAGCGGCCCTGGCAGGTCTGGCCATCGAAAACAGCATGTTGGGGGCGGCTCATGCCGCGGCCAACCCTCTGACCGCTCACTACCACATCGTCCACGGAGAGGCTGTCGGCATGATGCTGCCGTCGGTCATGCGCTTCAACGCCGCCAACGCGGCGGCGACGGCGCTCTATGCTGAACTGGAGCCGGGCCGCGCGGCGGGTCTGGAGGCGAAATTGGATGGACTGCTCAATCTTGCAGGGCTGCCCCGCTCTCTGGCTGATTGCGGGGTGCCGCCCTCGGCGATTCCCAGGCTGGCGGCCGAAGCCGCCAAACAATGGACCGCCCGCTTCAATCCCCGGACCGTCACGGAGGACGACTTCACGCGGTTGTACGAGGCCGCATTCGCCCCGCGCAGAGCGATCCAGCCCTGAAGGCGCGCGGCGCCCAGCCTCACTTGGCGTCGGTAATCTTCAACGAGTAGTCCGAAGACATCAGGCTGTCGGCGCGCGGCTGGGAAATGGCGTTGATCAAGAAATCAAACTTATAGTGGTAATGGACCACGTCCTGGCCGGCCGGGACGGGTATATAGGCCTCCCAGCGGTCCTGGACAAGCGCCACGGGCCGCATCGGGATGGTGTCGTTATTGATCACCACCAGCGGTTTGAACGATTCCGGCCGGATGGCTTGGCGGTTGCTCCGCCACTGGGCCTCGACCCGGTAAAAGCCCGACGGATCGCGCGAGGAGCGCGACGGGGTTAGATTGGTGATTGAACTGCATCCGGCCAGAAGGACCGGAAGCAGAAGCAGCGCAAAAAACTTTTTCATCTTGGATGTTTCCCGGGGCGGACGCATCGCGCGACCCGCCTCGCGCCCGGATGCTGGCTGGTTCCGGCGCGGAATTCAAGTCATTTTCCCAAAGTCATTTCCTTTCTTGCGCATCGCCATATCTTCCGTAAGATCGCCCCATGCGCCTGATCCCCTGGCCAAGACGGCCGGGACGTGGGCGCTGGATTATCTTGGAATACTTGTATGATTGGCACAATCCGCCGGCACACTCAATGGCTCTGGATGGTTATTATAGCGGCCATGAGCATCTCACTGGTCACCTATTTCAACCCCAGCAGCCGCAATCGCCTCGGCAGCGGCGGCGGCGGCGGCTCGGGCGATTACTCCGCCGACTTTGGCTCAATCAACGGCGTCGCGGTCACCCGCGATCAATTCTTCGCCGCCGAACGGGAAGGCCGCCTCTTCTTCTTCCTCCGCTCCGGCCAATGGCCCGACAGCGAAGACCAGAAAAAGCAGGTGGAAGGCTACGCGGAGCAGTGTCTCCTGCTGGACGCGGAAATGAAGGAATTCAAGATCAATGTCACCCTCGACGCCGCCGCCCGGTTCACCAAGGAGATCATGGGCGTTCCCCAGGATCAGGCGATGCCGCAGGATAAATTGAATGAGTTTGTCATCAATCAACTCGGGAAAAGGGGAGGCCTCACCTTCGATGATTTCTACCGGTTTATCCGCCACCAATGCGGCCAGGAATACCTCTCAGCCATCGTCGGCATGTCGGGCAAACTGATCACCTCCAAGGAAGCCGAATTCTTCTACCGCCGCGAAAACGAGCCAATGGTTGCCCAGTGGGTCAACTTCCCCGCCACCAACTACTACGCCCAAACCGCGCCCACGGACGCCGAATTGAGCGATTACTTCACCAAACACCAGGCCGATTACCGCCTGCCCGACCGCATCCAGGTCAACTACATCCAGTTTGAAGGCTCCAATTATTTCGCGCAGGCGGACAAAGTCCTGGGCACCAACCTGGAGGACCGCGCCGACCAGTACTATCACCAGCAGGGCGCGGAGGCGTTCCATGACGCGGACGGGAAGACTCTGGCCGCCGATGAGGCCATGGCCCGCATCAAGAATCAAATGCGGATGGGCCAGGCCCTCATCGAAGCCAAGAAAGAGGCCAACTCCGTCCTGGCCGATTTGCTGGAAGGTCACGATGACGAGCACCCCTACTCGGCGGGAGACCTCGCCGCGGTCGCCAAAACCAGGAACCTCACCGTCAAGACCACCGCTCCCTTTGATGAGAAGACCGGATCAAAGGAGCTGGAAGTCCCTGCCAACTTGCGAAGGAGCCTTTTCGCAATGCGCGAGGATGATCCCGACGACAAATCAAGATCGATGCTTTACGCCTCCACTGCGTTCGTGGGCGAGAGTTCCGTCTATGTTGTAGGCTTGCAAAAAAGGATGCCGAGTCAACTCCAGGCGCTTTCGGTCATTTACGACAAGGTCGTCGCCGATTACCGCCGGGACAAGGCCGTGGAACTGGCCCACGCCGCCGGGGACAAGTTCGCCTCGGCTGTCCAGGCCGGCATGGCGCAACCGCAAGACAAGACCTTTGAGGCCGTTTGCAGCGCGGAGAATGTCAAATCCGTTGAACTTCCCCCCTTCGCTCTGACCTCAACCAATCCGCCCCCGCAAATTCCCGACAGGAGCCGTTTCGAGCAATTGCAGGAAGTCGCCTTCCGCCTGCCCGCCGACGAAGCGTCGCCATTTGTCCCGACGGCCGAAGGGGGGTTTGTCGTGTATGTGAGGGAGCGGCTGCCTGTGGACAGCGCCAAGATGCAGCGGGAGATGCCCGATTTCCTGGCGCGGATGCGGGAGCAGCGGCAGATCGCCGCGTTCCAACAATGGCTGGAGCGCGAACTCCAGTTGCGACTGGTCCCGGCGGCCAGCCTGCGCTCCAACCCCGTCGGCTAAGGCGTGTCCCAGACCGTCAAACTCTCCTCGCCCGCCACATCCGAATTCTGGGAAATTCCCGTCCTCTATGAGGACGCCCATCTCCTGGCGCTTGACAAGCCGGCGGGCCTGCCCGTCTCACCGGACCGCTCCGACCCGGCCCGGCCCAGCTTGATGACGTTGCTGCACCAGGGCATTGAGCGCCAGGCGCCATGGGCCAGGGAGCGGTCCCTGGCTTACCTGATGAACGCGCACCGCCTCGATCCCGCCGCCAGCGGCGTCCTGCTTCTGGCCAGGGACAAGCCCACCCTCATCGCCCTGGCCGCCCTCTTCGGGACCGAATCCCCCTCCCAAGTCTATGTGGCGTTGGTCCGCGGTTCTGTCAATCAAAGCACTTTCGCCTGCGACGCCAAACTGGCCCCCCACCCGCTGCGCCCAGGACACCTCCGCGTCGATCCCCAAAACGGCAAGCGTTCCCGCACCGAATTTGCCGTTCGTGAAACCTTCTCATCGGGCTGCCTGCTGCTGGAATGCCGGCCGATGACCGCGCGCCCCCATCAAATCCGCGCCCATCTCAAGCACCTGCGCCTGCCCGTTGTCGGCGACGATCAATACGGGGGCGCGCCCCTCTGGCTGTCCACCCTCAAACCCGCCTATCATCTCAAGCCCGGCCGCGCCGAACGCCCCCTGATCTCGCGCCCCGCGCTGCACGCCGAACAACTCCTGTTCCAGCGCCCCGGCGCCGGCGACACGGTGAAAATCCAGGCGCCCTGGCCCAAGGACCTGACAGTATCAGTCAAATATCTGCGCCGCTGGTCCCCGGCCGGTTGACACGGAGCAGGCATTGAGCAACAGTTGTTTTATGCAGGTGATATTGAGCAAGGAGCTCGAAGCTTCCATAGCCGAAAAGGTTCAGAATGGCGGCTACGCCAACGCTGACGAAGTGGTGCGGGAAGCCTTGCGTGATTTGAAGGCCAAGGATGATCCGCCGAAGTTGACAGTCAAGAATTGGCGGAATTGCTGCTGGCCGCCGTGCGTGGACCGCCTCGGCCCCTCACCGCGGAACATTTTGAGCAACTTCGCTCCCGTGCCCGAGGGCAGGCGAACGCATGATCCGGACGGATTGGCCGGGCGGATGTTTTTTGGGACGACTTGCTAAAACAAGTTGACTGGTATCGGCAAAAGGCCGGTCCGGAAGTGGCGGAAGGAGACGTCAACACCGTTGAAGCCACGCTGCAAACACTGGCAGACAACCCCGGACTCGGACGTCCCCGCTTCCCACGCTGGCGGGAATTGGCAGGCATCGGTGATTTCTAGTGCTTTAATGACCCTGTTCGTCGGCAGGGGATGAACGGGGTGTTGCCCGCGGAACACGCAGAATGACGCAGATTTTAACCACGGCTCCGGGCCATTGAACCCGCACCGCTTCGGACGTCAATTCAGATATTTTGCGGCGAAAACCGCGCCTGCTGCCCCCGGCGCGCCCAAGCGTTTTACGTGGTTCCGAGGACTCGCAGCCTTTCGTGTTTGCTCTTGCTCGGTCGAGATGGTTGCTGCTGGCGCGACGGACAGAGAACAATGACGGAAAGAGGCGCAAAACGCGCTTTACGAGGGCCGGTCGACTTGATATTCTCCGACCATGAAGATTCTCGACTCAAAAACCTGTTTGCGGAATCGCAACCAACCGTTGGAGGAATAATGGAAACCTATACCCTTGTCGTTTTGGTCGCACTGTTCGTTGGAGTCACGGGCATCATTGCTGTGCTGGAACGATGGCGGAGAACTGAATTGACGCGGTTCGAGCAGCTTCAAAAAACGCTCGCCGCAATACATTCCAGCAACGAAATGCAATTTGTCGGATTAACGGAAGCGGTTTCGCAGCTTCGGGCTGCGGTTGATAAAGTTTGATTGCAGGGATCGGAATGCCCGGCGTTGCTAATACTTTCGCGCCGAAGCGTGGCGCAGGCGGGCGTGATTCCTTTCAGCCGCCCTTTCAGGGCTTGGGGAAACGGCGCCGGCCAACCCAGGGCGTCGCTCGCCGACTCGCTTTTGCCCTGGGCTATTTTCTTTCGCCCCGCCGGGGCTGCCGAGAGGATGGCGTCACGGCTTCGCGCACGAGTCCAATTAACCAGCCCGCGCGCCAGCGTCTTCCCAGTGGTTTGTTGCTCTGCGGCTCCGCGGCTTACGCACTTTGCGTTATTCTTGCCGCGCTGGGTATTTCCGTTAAATCCGCTTCGTAACTGTTTGATATTCAACCCTTTCAGGGTTGTGGAACTTAAACGCAGCCACCCAGGGTAGGCCCTCTAGGAATCGGGCCAACCGCTGGGCTGAACGATGCAATCCCTTTGGGATCGAAAAGCAGGCAAAACAAGACCTGCTCACGCCAAGCGGAGTGAACAAATTATTGGCTGCCGGCTTCGCGGGCTGCCAAGGCCAAAATGAGAGGCGAGAATCTGGCTCACCCTCATCCCCCGTCGCCTGGCTATGGAGGGCAGGTCCGCCGTCCTGGTTATGGCGGGGCAAGCCTTAACCCGCATATTTCGCGCTGCGAAATATGCGGGTGAATCCTCTCCCCCAGCCGGAACGATTCGTTTGATATTGGGAGCGCGACCAGCCCGCACTCCCCAAACCAACTGAATCGTTCCGGCCTGGGAGAGGAAATGTTCCTCTCCGCGCCAGGAGTTGCGTTGCGTTTTTCTTCGCTCTTCTGCGTAATCTGCGCAATCTGCGGGCAAAAAAACCTTGCCATCCCTCCCTGGTGTGTTACATTACGCACGCAGGCTTGTTCTTTGAAAGGCTGTTGGCGCGGCCCGTTCCTGCACCGGGCGGCGTGCGTGGCGTGAACCGTCACGCCCGCTTTGCGCCGCAAGCCATTTTTTCCCGCCTGGCGGGCGGCGGGCGTTTCGAATCCGTGTCCATCCGTGGTTAAAAAATTACGGTAAATTACGGTAAATTACGGTAGTTTTGTTGCGGCGCAAGCGGGCTTGCGGGCGCGGTCGCCATATTCGCAAATTTCATTTCCAACGAATACGACGATTTAAAACGTCCAATCCTTTGGGCAAATGAATGATTCTATGGGAGCTGCAATTCCCGGTGATGTTCGTTTTTCATTGCTCTAACGAGCGCCGCCTGCGAAACCCGCATCGGGCCGGTCGCCAGAGTCGGCATCGTGTAGGTCAGGAGTTGGGAGTCGTAGTAGGTTGGATCGCGCTGAGGCAGAACAAAAGGCTTGCCGCATCGCCCATCAGCGCCGACATAGGCCAGGTGAGGACGACTGAACAACGGACTCATGCGTTTGGTGCTGAACACGACCCAGCGGCTGTTCGAAGACCAACTCAGCCAGGATTCGCATTCGGGCGAGCTGATTTCAACCTTGCGCCAGGCAAATTCGGCGCCATTTCCTCCTCTATGGAGGTCAATTTCATACAAGTCGCTGTCCGGATCGTACGTCGGCCAGCAACCATAAGCGGTTCCACAGAAGAAAAGCCACCGGCCATCCGGGCTCAAGCGTGGCAGGGCAATACTCAGCCCCAAAGTGTGCGCGGATAGCACCAATTCCGGCGTGCCCCAGCGGTCTTTGGCAACATCGTACGCGATGCGCATCAAGTCGTACTTGATTTGAGGGTAGGCGTCTTCGATTGTGTTGGTCGCCACAGCCAGCGGGCTGGGCGCGCAACAGTAATAGAGGTATGTGCCATCGGCCGACCATGCCGGGGACCCCGCCAATTTGCTGTTGTCCGCCGCCGGGATTCTCTTGACCGCGCCAGAATCCAGATGGAAATAGCCGAGCCAGCTTTCACTTTCGATAATGTCGCGCATGTCATTTAACCTGGCCGTGTGCAGCAGCAGATGCGGCTTGCTGAACTCGGAGGCCACAATCGGCGCCTTGGGATGCCAGGCCGGGAAACTCACCGTGCCTAGGATGGTTTCGACAGTGCCGTTGTTGATCACCAACAACTGATTGCTGAAAATGAGGCTGCGAATGGCAATGGTGGCCGTGTTGGGGTCATTGTTGCGCAACGTATGGCAATGGCAGCACCCGCCGTTGAATCGCTGATTGTCGAGAATCGAAGTCTCTTCGAAGGTCTGCAACTGGCGCTGATAGAGTCCCATCGTGGACCATGTGCTGTGGGCTGGGTGGATCTTCCGGTAGATGAGAACGGGATCGATGGTTTCGGCGGCAATCCGGTTGGTGATGGTTTGGAATCGTTTCCAGCGCGCGTCGGCTCCCTTGATCCAGATATCCAGCCGCAGGGAGTGACCTGCGTTGCTGGCGAGCAATTGACTCCACGCCTTGCCCGGGAACTGGATGATTGGAGTGCTTGAGGTTACCTCCACGGGCCGTCCAGCGTCGGCTTCCAGGCGGACGCGATAGGCTGAGCCTGGTTCCCGGATCTGAAAGTTGAGGGGGGCAATGTTGGGCGGGATGATTAAGTCGCTATAATCGGGTTGAATCCGGGGCGCAGGCGCATCGAGTGGCGCCTCATCGGCGCCGGAAACAACGGAAGCTGTCGTCGCTGCCGCCGCGGCAATCAGAAGGGCAAGCCGGGCGATTCGCCAGAGGGTGATATTTCGGCGGCTTGATCGAGCAAGCTTAGGGATGGCACAGATAATATAGGAAATAACTATTGGCATATTTCGACCTTAATTGGTTCCAAGTGGCTTTTGCATCGTGTCCGTTGGCCTCATAGGCTTGTAAGATTTGATCCAGGCGCTGAACCAAATCGGGATTGAACCTGGCCTTGATTTCGAGTGCAGGTACTCGCTGCTCACGGCTGAAGACAAGGAGCGCTTCCTCCCACAGCGGAGAAACCTCGTATCCAGGGAAGTCCTGGACCCTTTTCAGGGTTTGAGCAAAGGCGGGCAGGTTCTTCGACAGAAGGCGATGCGTCATGCGGTATTCGAAAGCCATGCGGTTTTGCGGGCAGGCGTTCAAGAGCAGTCCTAATAGATCATCCGTGGGAAAGGGCGGCCCCACCACATCGCGCTTGACCATAATATTTCTCAGACGCGTTATTTCCTTGTCGGTGCGCAGCGAAGGATCGGCTTCGAGGCGACGCAGGTAATCCCGCGCCCATTGTGCGTGGAACGGAACCTTCGTCAACGCGTTGAGGTAGATCCGGGCGGTGGGAAGGTTGCCGACTGCCAGGTTGGCTGTAACCAACTGGCGCAACAGCAAGGGTCTTTCGCCCGAGAGTTCGACATTATCCGCCAGACTGTGCAAGGCCATGTTCACAAGACCCAAATCCAGGCAGAGTCCGCTCATATTGACGCACAACAAGTCGTCAGGGCTGTCCATCTCGGGCAACTGACGCGTGAGGCGGCCCAGATGAAACGCCGCCTGGGCGGCGGCGCAAGCGGCAAAAGGGTCATGCACCGGATGCCGGGCAGTCTCTTCGAGCACTTTCGACCACATTTCATGACAGGCGTAATAGTCCACCGCCAGGAGCGTCTTGAAATGCTGATCATGGGCGGCGAAGTAAACACCGACGGTAATCGCGCCGGCCAACACCGTTTTCGCGATCCAGCCCCCGCGCCATGCCCAATCGAAACAACCCACGTCCTCGGATTGTGTCTTGCCTGCTTCTCTCGATTCCCGGCGGAGCTTTTTGCTTTCCGCCGGCTTGATTTCGGGCCGCAATACTGATTCCGCCTCTGTGTCAGCACCAGCCTTCCGCGCCCTCCATTTCCGCCAAGCGTCTCTTGCCAATGCTCCCAGCCCGAGCGTCGGCAGCAGGCAATACAGCGCGCCAAATGGAACCAATCCGCGCGGTTGCTTCATCAAGTGGACTTGTGCCACGGGCCACAGGGTGGCAAGAACTTCCTCCGGTGCGAGACCGAAGATCAACCAACCTTCCACCAGCGGAAGGGTCACACCTAATGCCAAAGCGCCAACGCTCATCCGCCATCCCCCGCTCCGTCGCCATTCAAAAAGGGCTGCCGTAAGGGTAAAAACTGCTTCAGCACCGGCCGCAACCGGGTAGAGCAAGGCCAAGCCCAAAACCAAACCTGCCCAGCGAAGCCCCGGCCGGTCCGCTGGGAGCAACGTGAACAAGCCGAGCGCCGCCAGCGCCAGTGTCAAGTCCATGACTCCTTGAGCCTCGCAGCCATAGCGAACGTAAATTCCAAAGAACAGCAACGGCGCGGTAAACCCCAACACGTCGGGGGCGGGCAGGTCCAGCGCCTTGACGCATCTCCGTGCAGACACATAAATGATCCCGCTTTGCAGGGTCAGCAACAATGCGCCAAACCACGGAAGGAACAGCGATTGCATGAGGAGTGAAGACACGTAATAGGCCGCCCCGCCTGGCCGAGCCAGGGACTCCCGGGCAAAGTCCAAACCCCAATAGAACGCCGGGAAATCCGGAATCACACCTCCGCCGTGATAAATCAAACCGACATCCACACCCTGCCATAGAACGACGAAGATCGCTGCCAATCCGACCGCGCTTGGGAAGATGCCTCTCCAGTGCGCATGGGCGTGTGCATTGCGGTCGCATCTAAACATTCGACATTTTGGTTTCTTTTCGACAGCACTGGAGCGCCGCGAATTGCGCCGGTATCTTAACGGCACGCCCATCCGAACTCCGGACTGCCGCGCTCACGATCATGCAGTCCATTCCCCCGGCCGCCCCAAACGCACGGTTCTGTCCATGCAAGGGATTTTAGCTCTCCTGCCCCTCCCCAGTCAACGCCCAATGTCGAGCGTTCTAATGATCTGAAAACTTTGGCCTTTGATCGGCCTGGGCGGCCCGGTAGGCTATCGCTTGCGGGAACCATAAGATCGCGGACTTGCCGCGGGCAACCTATGAAACTGATAAAAGTCGGCGCCGGAGTGTTGAACCAGACCCCGTTGGATTGGGAGGGGAATCGAAGGCGGATTCTGACCGCCATCGCGCAGGCACGGCAGGAAGGGGTGAGCCTGCTTTGCCTGCCGGAACTGTGTTTGACTGGCTACGGGTGCGAAGACGCCTTCCATAGCGCCAACACGGCGCGGATGGCGTGGCTGGCCCTGCAAGAGGTGTTGCCGGCCACCCGCGGGATGGTCGTCTCCTTTGGATTGCCGGTGCTGCATCAAAACGGCCTCTTCAACTGCGCCTGCCTGGCGGCCGACGGGGTCATCGCGGGATTTGTGGCCAAGCGGTTTCTGGCGGGAGACGGCATCCATTATGAACCGCGCTGGTTCAAGCCGTGGCCGGCCGGAGCGCGGAGCGAGGCGCTGATCGACGGTCGAAGTTATCCCATTGGCGACCTGTCGTTCCGTTGCGGGGACGTGCGGATAGGGTTTGAGATATGCGAGGACGCGTGGGTGGCCAACCGGCCTGGAGCGGCGCTGGCGCTCAAAGGGGTGGACTTCATCCTCAATCCCAGCGCGAGCCATTTCGCGTTTGGGAAGGTGGAAGTGCGCAAGCGCTTCGCGCTGGAGGGATCGCGGGCTTTTGGGGCCATTTACGTGTACGCCAACCTGCTGGGCAACGAGGCCGGCCGGGCGATTTACGACGGCGGAGCGCTCGTCGCGGCGGGGGGCAAGCTGGTGGCGGCCGGGCCGCGCTTCAGCTTCCAAGAGACGCAGGTGACGACGGCGGTGGTGGATGTCGAGGCCATTCGGATGAGCCAGGCGCGGACGGCCAGTTTCCAACCGCAAATCACCGGAGTGGACGGCAGCCGGGTCCAGGTGCCGTTTGTTTTTCCGCAGGCGCGCCTGGAAGCGCCCAAGATCGCGGCGCCGGCATGGGAAAGCGGTCCTTGCGTCAAAGAAGAGGAATTCGCCCGGGCGGAAGCGCTGGGTCTGTTTGATTACCTGAGAAAATCGCGGTCGAACGGCTTTGTCGTTTCCCTCAGCGGCGGGGCCGATTCGGCGTCGATCTCGTGTCTGGCGCATCTGATGGTGGCGCTGGGAGTGCAAGAACTGGGCGCGGAGCAATTCACCGGCCAGCTGGCGTACGTGCCGGGGTTGGGACACGAAGCGGACGTGAAGGCGTTGACGGGCAAGCTGCTGACAACGGCGTATCAAAGCGCGGACAACAGCGGGACAGTCACGCGAGCGGCGGCGCGGGCGGTGGCGGAGGCGCTTGGGTCCACTCATTACGAATGGACGATCGGGACGGTGGTGCGGGAGTACGTGGAAATCGTGGAGAAAGCCATGGGCATCCGGATCAATTGGCAGGAACACGACGTGCCGTTGCAAAACATCCAGGCGCGCGCCCGCTCGCCTGGCATCTGGCTGGTGGCCAATTTGAAAAACGCGTTGCTGCTGGCGACCAGCAACCGCTCGGAGGCGGCCGTGGGCTACGCGACGATGGATGGCGACACCAGCGGCGGACTCAGCCCGCTGGCCGGGATCAACAAAGCCTGGTTGCGCCAGTGGCTGCGATGGTTGGAAACCAAGGGGTTGGAGGGCCTCTATCCGATTCCCGCGCTGGCCGCCGTCAATGAGCAGGCGCCGACGGCCGAGCTGCGTCCCGCCACATGCAAGCAGACTGACGAAGAGGACTTGATGCCTTACGAGGTGCTCGATGCGATAGAGCGGGCGGCGATACGGGACCGCCTTTCGCCGGTGGAGGTGTTCGAGGTGCTCACGCTGGAGTATCCGCGGGAAACGCCCAAGCAACTGGCCTTTTGGATCAACCGGTTCTTCAAGCTGTGGAGCCGCAACCAGTGGAAGCGCGAACGTTACGCCCCCTCCTTCCATTTGGATGATGAGAACCTGGACCCCAAGACTTGGTGCCGCTTCCCGATTTTATCCGGCGGTTTTGAGGCCGAATTGAGCGAACTGAATAAACGGGCCGGCGCGGCCAAGGCGCAAGCGGACGCTCAATGAGCGATGGGAGCAAATCAGCTTTTGTAGCGCAGACTTCCAAGTCCGCTGTGCCGCCGATTTCCAAATCGGTCCGCCGCGCAAAGTCATTGCCGGAGCAGGCTTGGAAGCCCGCGGCACAGCAGACTTGGAAGTCTGCGCTACGGCTAAAGGCCGCGACAAAAGCTGATTTGCGCCCATGAGCGATGTTCCCGTCACCCCACCCGGCGCGTTCGGGCCAGCCTTGACGGACCCGATACCCCTGTGCGTCGATTTGGACGGCACGGTGGTCAATACGGATTGTTCCTGGAGAAGCGCGGCGCAACTGCTGTCGCGCGATTTCTTAACGTTCGTCAGGCTGGCGGCCGGAGGGTGGAGGGGGCGCGCGTGGCTCAAGAGGGAAATAGGCCGGCGAGTCCGCCTCCCCGTCGAACTGCTGCCGTACAACAGCGAAGTCATTTCGCTGATCAACCGGGAGAGAGCCGCCGGGCGCAAAGTCCTCCTTGTGACGGCTTCGGACCAGTCGGTGGCGGACGCCGTGGGGGCGCATTTGAATTTATTTGACGAGTTGATCGGCAGCGACGGGACGACCCATCTCAAGGGGAAGGCCAAAGCGGCATTGCTGGAGAAAAAGTTCGGGAGCGGCCGGTTCGATTACGTTGGGGATTCCCGCGCGGATGTGCCGGTATGGGAAGCGGCCCGGCACGCTTACCTGGTGCGGCCGTCAGCGGCGGTGCGGGCGCGGATGGCGGGGCGGGCGTCCACGACAACCGTTGTCAGGGCCGAGGCCGATGCTGTCAACGTTCTGGGAGTGGCCGTCAGCCCGATTAACATGGGAATCGCGCTGGAACGGATCACGGGGGCGTTGGCGAGAAAGGAGAAGGGTTATATTTGCGTGACAGGGGTGCATGGGGTGTCCGAAGCGCAGTCGGACCCCGGGTTCCGAGCCATCCTCAACGGGGCGTTTCTTTGCACGCCCGACGGCATGCCGCTGGTCTGGGTGGGGCGTTGGCAGGGGCAGAGGCAGATGGCCCGGGTGTATGGGCCGGACTTGATGCTGGCCACGATGAAGGCCTCCGAACAGAAGGGTTGGCGGCATTTCTTTTACGGGGGAGCCAACGGAACGGCGGAGGCGTTGAGGCGGAGGCTGCTGGAGCGGCATCCAAAGTTGGAGATCGTGGGAACGCATGAGCCGCCATTCCGCCCGTTGACCGCGCCGGAAGAGGAGCGGCTCAAAGAGGAGATTGGGCTGGCCCGGCCGGACGTGATGTGGATTGGGTTGAGCACACCCAAACAAGAGCGGTTCATGGCCGCGCATCTGGAGAAGTTGGAAGTGACGCTTATGATCGGAGTGGGCGCGGCGTTCGATATACACGCGGGCAAGGCGCGGCAGGCGCCGGCATGGATGCGCCGCTCCGGGCTGGAATGGCTGTTCCGGCTGGTCTCGGAGCCGCGCCGTCTTTGGAAGCGTTATTTGAAGAACAACCCGTTGTTCGTCTGGCGCATATTCTGTCAATTCACGGGGCTGAGAAAATACCCATTCCCGGATAAAAGAAATCCCATCCGTGCCATCCGTGAAATCCTTGGTTAACTCCGTTTTTACTGTCCATCCCCCCGGCAGGCCGGAAGCGGGGCCAGCGCTCCGCGCAAAGCGGACCTGTCCTCCGTAGCGCTCCGTGCGAAGGAGGATAAACAGCCGCGACAACCGGGGCATGGCGTGGTTCAAACGGGTTCGCCAGCCAAACGCCCCGATCCGCGGCGTTTCAAAGAACAAACCGCCCTCAGCCGCTGCCCGCAACAATACCACATAACTTACATTGTGCAACATAAATCTTCCATTTGGGATGCGGTCCAGCCCGGCTTCGATGCGAAATGTCATAATTCTCGAACTGACCCCAGGCCCTTGCTTAAAATTAAAAAACATTTGGATTAAAGTTTTTCCGGCTCCGAGCCTTGGCGGTTCTTCTTGATTGCAGTCACTATATCGTCCACGTACGCGCTCTTTTTTGACAGTGTTTTTAATGGGACGACGGAGTTTTCGGACGGCCGTGGGGGGGCATCCCGCATAATCACATATCTCATTGACAGAACGCCAATTTTCGGCCAAGTATCTTGTGGCGAAAGGAATGAGGCGTCGCGGGTGAACGTTTGCCGATCTGGCCGGACGCCGCAAAGGCGATGGGCAAAAGATCGAGACGGCCCGTTGTCTCCGCAAGCAAACAATCATGACCTTGCGCTGGATTGTCCAGCACTTGAACAGGGATGCGGCCGGTTCCCTGGCAAACCTGCGGCGACGGGACAAGCGACACGGGAACGCGCAGGGCTGCTCTAAGGTTACTGTAAGTTGTTGATAGACAAGCAATTGCTTGCCAATGAAAATTGGCGCATCGCAAAAGTTTTGGAAAAAGTTGACGGACCTTGGCTAACGTCCTCTCGTTGTGTGTTTTCCAACTTCCGCCGGGCAGTTTTGCTTGTTGCTAAACAGCATTTTACAGATAAACAAACAGCGT
>Ga0224557_1002234_pt1 | contig 16915 bp, 16 predicted proteins | sample 714S31014metaG_FD_180677 | JGI IMG/M metagenome (GOLD analysis project Ga0224557, IMG submission 180677) | Peat soil microbial communities from Stordalen Mire, Sweden - 717 S3 10-14 | ecosystem: Environmental > Terrestrial > Soil > Wetlands > Peat | place: Sweden: Norrbotten County, Stordalen...
CAGGGTCAGGAAGGAGTGCGCCAGCATCACCAAGGTCACGTGATGGTGCCAGCCGTTCCAACTCCTTCCTTCGTAATGATCCAGGCCAAGCCCTTCCTTCAACTGGTGGTAGTCTTGTTCGATCTTCCACCTGCACTTGGTGATGCGCACCAGGCGGCGCAGTGTGTAGTTCGCCGGCAGATCGCAGAGGAAATACTTGATCGGTTCCTTCTCCGCTTACGGGCTCCAGATGAACGTGGCCACCGATCCTGCCGGTAGGGTGGTGGCCACAGTTTTTCCGTGGAAGCCTATGCGCAGGTCCTGGCTGGCGGTTCCGGCATTCAAGGTGTAGAGCACGACCGTACCGTTGGGGTTGCGGAAGGCTACGTCTTTCAGTTTCGTTCCGGCAGGTTCATCCGAGGCGATGCGAAACGCGCCGGGCAGCAGGAACTTGCTGGCCTGGCCAAGCACGTAATAGTCGGGTTCGGGCTTCACGGTCGCCTTTTCGGGGTTGGAGAGGTCGATGGTGACCAGACCTCGGCACGTTTCGCAACCGCCCACAAAGGGGCCGTGGTTCTGGTCGGTGGCCAGCGCCCACAGCACGTAACTTTTTGCCCAGTTGCGGGTGACGGCGATCAATTCCGCTGCCTCGGCGGCAAGGACATTGTCCTTTTGCCAGGCCCCACCGCTCGATTCGGTCACCCACTGGTCCTTTTGGGGAAACTCCTCGTGATTTTTGGTCATGACGGAGGGATCACCCCCGTAGTGGTGCCAGGCGGTTCCGGCGGCTAGTGGACCGGCCTTGGGGTCCTTCAGCACAGTTTCCGGGTAGTCGGGGCGGTCCCAGTTGTGGTCGTAAACCATGACCTTGGTGTTGAGATGCGCCGCGACAAGGGTCGGCCCCAACGCGTTGCCCAGGAAGGCCGCCTGCTCGGTGGCCAGCATCCGCATCCCGCTGTAGGTGGGTGGGGCGTAGAGCGGTTCGTTCTGCACGCTCAGGGCGTACACCGGCACGCCGGCTGCCTGATAACCCTGAATCGTCTTCACAAGGTAATTGGCGAGCGGCTGATAGGCTTCGGGGCGTAGGGACGAGGGCTGCTTGGTGTCGGGATTGGAGCCGAGCATCGATCCGGAGGTCTTCATCCAGCCGGGCGCGCTCCAGGGGGTGAGCATGATGTGGAGCGACGGATTGAGGGCGACGGCCTTCTTGAGCAGCGGCAGGATGTATTCCTGGTCGTGCTGAAGGGAGTAGTGGTCGAGATTGGGATCGCTTACGCCGGCGGGGGTGGTGCAGGCCTTGTCTGTCTGCTGGCAGAGGTCGTCGTAGGAGTAGAAGGTGACAGCCAGGTCTGAAGACCCGATGGGCTGGCGCAGGAAACTGAGCGCAATGCCGTCCCGTCGGCTAAAGAGCATCTTGAAGGCGGCGTCGGTCTGCGCCGGAGTGAGCTTCTTGGCGAAGAGCCAGGCTGCCGCGTCAGTCAGCGAGGCGCCGAAACCGTCGATCTCCTGGAATCGCTGCGCGTCGTCCACGGTGATGAGCGGGGATTGCGCGCCCGGAGCGGCTTTGGTGGAGAAATGCAGTGTAGCGCGCTGCGAGAGAGTCTCAAGCAGATCAGGCGTGGACTGATAAACAGAGATGGACTGGGCGGTCGCCCAGCCTGGGACGAGGGTAGCCAAGGCAAGGCAGGTAGCAAAAATCGGGGAGCGCGGCATGAAGCCTCCTTCACACGGAAGGAGAATCGTAGTGCATTTTGGGGGTTGGGGAAGGACATTTGGCGAGATCATGCGCTACCCCCGGCCCTCAGGAAATCTCCGCTCTTGCCGCCGGACTTTTCTTCGAGCTGAATATTTCGGATGACGATTGCCTTGTCGAGAGCTTTGGTCATGTCGTAGACGGTGAGGGCGGCTACGGCAGCGGCGGTGAGCGCTTCCATCTCAACGCCGGTGGGGCCCGTGGTGGCCGCCGTCGCAGTAATGCGGACGCCGCCGGGAACGATCTCCGCCTGGACGTCTACGTGACTAAGCTGCAGTGGGTGGCACATGGGAATCAGATCGGCGGTGCGCTTGGCAGCCTGGATGCCTGCGAATCGAGCTACCTCAAGGGGATTGCCTTTGGGATTGGCGGGCAAGGCGGCGAGGACTGCCGCGGAGAGCTCGACAAATGCCGAGGCGGTGGCAGTTCGCCGGGAGGGCTGCTTGGCGCTCACATCGACCATGCTGGCCTTTCCGGAGGAGTCAAAATGCGAGAGCTGCGGTTTCGAGGGTTTGGGCATGGGATCCTCTGGGGCTCTGTTATTGTTCCGGGAATGCGTGGCCTCCCACCCATTCCGCCAACCACCCCACAGACAAAGACCCGTCTGTGGGGACCCGGTCACGCGGAATGGATGGGGCACCTATTCGTCCTTACACTACCACCGGACATGCTCAGGAGAGCAGAATGCGGACAATTGCGCCGGCTTCAAGGCTGGAAGTCTCTTCGGGTACGACCAGGAAGCAGTTGCAGCGAGCCAGTGCGGCTAAGTCGCCCGAACCCTGCGAGGGAACGAGCGCAACCTCTGGAAGCTGGCCGACAGCCCCGCTGAAGGTGCAGGACGCGGGGAGAAAGCGGGTGAGTCCAGGCTTGCCGTGCTTGTCGGAATCTTTTGAGAGCCGCGCCAGGGCAAAGCGTGGGCCAGATTCAAGACTGCCTGCAAGCGCCGCCAGCATGGGCGCCGCAAAGAGCAGAAAGGTGACGGCGGAAGAGACTGGATTGCCGGGAAGCCCAAAGAACGGCAAAGTGCGCTCCTCGCCACGCGATTGAGAAGACGCGTGACGCCCGCTTGGCAGCTCCCCATAAACCAGGGGCTTGCCGGGCTGGATGCGAACGCCGGTAAATTGGAAGCGAGCGCCAGCACGGGCCAGGGCGGGCTCGACAAGATCGAATTTTCCCGCCGAGACGCCGCCGGAGAGAAGCAGAAGGTCAGCCTCCGCGGCCTGGGCAAGCGCGTGGTCGAGAGCTTCAGCCTTGTCCTCGGCGCTGGGCAAGACCCAGGGCTCACCACCCGCGGCGGCCACCATCGCGGCTAGCATGGGGGCGTTCGAATTGCGGATCTGACCGGGAGCGGGCTCGGACTCGACAGGCACGAGTTCATCGCCGGTAGTGAGGATGGCCACACGGGGCCGGACGAAGACCTCAAGTGCAGAGTAGCCGCAGGCTGCGGCGAGTGCAATCTGCGAGGACTGGATTGCGGTCCCAGTGGCAAGCAGTTCGTCTCCCTGGCGAGCCTGGGCGCCCTGGGCCACGATGTTCTCACCCTGTTTCAGCTTGCGAGGCGAAAGCAGGCGGACCTGTTCCCCGCCGGCTTTGACGTGTTCGATCCTGACGTGTTCGATCATCATCACGGCGTCGGCGCCCGCTGGAACCGGAGCACCGGTCATAATCTCCCAGGCAGCGGCCGGCGGCAGCGGTCCGGACGGAGCCTCGCCTGCACGGGTGGCGCCGACCAGGGTAAGCGCTCCATGTGCGGAGGCTTCCGCGGCACGGCAGGCAAAGCCGTCACGGGTGGAGCGGGCAAACGGCGGCTGATCGCGATCGGCATAGAGGGGCTGGGCCAGCACCCGGCCTGCCGCCAGACCAAGCCTCACGCTCTGGGCCGAGGGCCGCAACCCGGCGAGACGGGCGGCGTAATGGGCAACCAGTGCCGCGGCTTCCTCGTAGCTGGGGAGAGCGGGGCTCATGGATTGGATTGTAGAGGGTGGCGAGGACTGTGGCACAGAAGGGATTCAAGGGCCCCAAAAAACCAAGGGCGTCCGCCGCGGCAGACGCCCTTGGGAAAACAAGCTGAGAGCTTACCTCTTCTTGGTGGGAGCCTTGTAGTTGTTGTCGACCTTCTGCGCGGACTGAGCCAGAATGCCCTTTGCTTCAGCGGCATAGGGGCCAGTGGGCGCCAGATCAAGATACTTCTGGTAAGCCTCGGCGCAACCTGGAGGCAGAACGTACTTGCCCGCGGGGTCGACGGTAGCGTTCACGATTAGCCCCGCGCCCTTGAGATAGTAGGGGATTGGCTGGGTGGGATCGGCCGCAATGGCCTCGTTCGCAGCGGCCACCTGCGCAGTTGAATTGTTCATCTGGAAGAAGATCACGGCTTCGTTCTTCAGGTAGAGACCCGCCCCGGTTGGATTGACTTTGGCGGCTGCGTCATAGGCCGCATTGGCCTCGGGAATCTTGCCGGTGCGCGCGTAGATCTCGCCCAAACCAGCGTCGGCCGAGCCCGAAACGGCGATATTCGGCTTCTTGGAAGCGGCCTCCACTTCGAGGGTCTTCTTATAGGTCACTTCCCCTTCGTCGTACTTTTTGAGTCCAACCTGCGCCTGGCCCAGATCGACCCACAAGACAGAAGCGTCCGGCTTGGCCGCTGTGTCCTTGAGCATAAGGGTTTCAACCTCGGTGTACTTCGCGGCCTTGATCTCCGCTTCCTTGGCATCGAGATCGGTCTTGGAGGCCGTCGCGCCCAGAGCTTGAACTGCCGCGGCACGGGCGGCGTCAGCGTCTTTGAAATCCTGCGAGGCGACCCTGATGTCGGCGTTGAGGTTCTTGATGATCTCGTTGGCCTTCATGGCTTCGGAGTTATGCTTCTTGAGTTCGTCCAGAGTTTTTTTCTGTTCCGGGCTGAGCTTGTCAATGAATTCCTTGCGGGACATGTCCACATCCGCCATGACATCCTGATCGGCCAGGACTTTGACGCCGCTGATGGAATCGACCATCTGGTCGGCTGGTGTTTCCGGCGCCCGGTAGACCACGGTGTAGTTGCCTGGAGCCGCCTCGCCGGCATAATCGCCGGTTGCGGAGACCGGGAAGCTGTACTTTGGGGTTCTGCCGCCGTCGGTCGACAGGCTCACCGTGCCGTTGACCGTAGACGCCCCCGTCGGGTTGGTCACGTGGCCGTGAATTTTACCCATGGGCGCGGGTGTCTGCGCAAGCGCGGGCAAGAGGGCGAAAGCCAGCAGGCCAAGCCAAAGTGAAAAGTTGCGTTTCATGATCTTCTCCTTGGGAGCGGCGGGAACAAGGCTGCCCGCGAGCTCAAAAAAGTCGTATTTCCCAGGCCCAGCCCAGGTCTCCGCCAGAGGCGTTTACCCAGTGAGTGTGCCCTTGAAGACAGGCGCCAGAGGCCGAACTAAAACTGCCGAAACTCTTGTGGCCTCGGCCGCCGGTTGCATCCGATACCAGTAAGTTGCCGCAGGGACCGTTCTTTGAACCGGCGCTGCCAGCAGCACCCAAGTTAAATCCAATCGACTACTCAGCACAAGGGGCGCATGGCAACATGTGCAATGGCCGCCGCGCTATGAACGGCTTTGAAGCCCTGCCTTCAGGCCGAATCAAATGGACGGTTCAGCCCGGCAGCAAGTTGCAGGAGCCTCCGGGCAGGGAACCTGCATGGGAGGACGCCGCAATGGTCACCTCACCATCGTAGTGTGTCGGGAAGGCTGCCGCTTGTGGCCTGGATCACACACTAGAATACAGGGATGGCAACCACGATTCGCACCGCGACTGCGGCGGATGTACCGCAGATTCTCGCATTCATTCGCGCACTGGCCGTCTACGAGCGGGAACCGGACGCGGTGACGGCGACCGAGGAGGGCCTGCTCCACGACGGCTTTGGCACTAACCCCTTCTATTTCTGCCTGATAGCCGAACAGGGCGGCCAGCCTGCCGGCTTTGCCCTGTACTTTTTCAACTACTCAACCTGGATGGGGCGGCCAGGGCTCTACCTTGAGGACCTCTTCGTTGCGCCGGAGTTCCGCGGACTGGGGATCGGCAAGGCGCTGCTGCAACAAGTAGCGGCCATCGCTCAAGAAAAAAACTGCCCGCGCCTGCAGTGGGAGGTGCTGGACTGGAATACGCCGGCGATTGAGTTTTATCGCGCCATGGGAGCCGAGTTCATGGATGCGTGGCGCAATGTGCGGATCACGGGCGAGGCGCTGGCGCGGTTGGCGGGAGGCGTAGAACCGGTGGACGACCGTGCATTGGGAAAGCGACACGCTGAATTCCCCGAGCCGAAGGCGTCTGCCCCACCGCAGGTGGCGCAGTGAGGATTCGCGTGGTTGGCGGCGGACTGGCTGGGCCGGAGGCAGCACTGACCGCGGCCCGATTGGGCTGCCAGGTGGACCTCTACGAGATGCGGGCCATGGTGGACGGAAAGCCGCGGCTCACCCCTGCCCACCAGACGACGGAGTTCGGCGAACTGGTCTGCTCCAACTCGCTCAAGAGCGAGTCGCCCAACACCGCGCCCTGGCTGCTCAAGCAGGAGATGCGGAGGGCGGGCTCGGCACTCTTGAGAATTGCGGACCGGACCGCCGTCCCCGCCGGCCACGCACTGGCCGTGGATCGCGTCGAGTTCTCGCGGCTCATTGCCGAGGCGATTGCGGCCGAGCCCCTGATTCGCGTGGTTCGCGAGGAGGTGACGCGGCTTGGCGCACCGCTGCTTCAAGGCGAAGACCCGCAAACCGAGGACAGTGCGAAGCACCTCACGATTCTGGCCACGGGACCGCTCACTTCCGACGCGTTGAGCGCGGAGATTGAGCGCATCACAGGCTCGGGGCGCCTGGCCTTTTACGACTCCATCTCGCCCATCGTCGATGCCGATTCCATCGACATGGAGCGGGTTTACTTTGCGGCGCGCTGGGACAAGGGGACAGCTGATTACATTAATTGCCCCATGGATCGCGAGGAGTTCGATCGCTTTCTTGACGCACTGCTGGCCGCCGAGGCTGCCGAAGCCAAGGAGTGGGAGAAGCTTGATTACTTTGAAGGCTGCCTGCCCATCGAAGTGCTGGCCCGCAGAGGCCGCGATACCTTGAGATTTGGGCCGATGAAGCCTGTGGGCCTGCGCGATCCGCGCACCGGCAGAACGCCCTGGGCCGTTGTGCAACTGCGCAAAGAGAACCTGCGCGCCGACAGCTACAACCTTGTCGGCTTTCAAAACCATCTCAAGTTTGGCGAGCAGGCCCGCGTGCTGCGGCTGATTCCGGGCCTTGAGAATGCGCGCTTCCTGCGCTACGGGCAGATTCATCGCAACACGTATATTCAGGCGCCTGTACTGCTCGACGAAAACCTGCGGCTGAAGAAAGCTCCGTGGCTGATGTTCGCCGGGCAGCTTTCTGGAGTCGAGGGCTATACAGAATCCATTGCAACAGGGCTGCTCGCAGGAATCTACGCGGCTTCTTTGGCGCACGGAGAAGAGCCAGTGCCAGCGCCGCGCGGTTGCGCGCTCGGCTCGCTGGTGCATTACATCACTCACGCCGATCCCAAAGACTTTCAACCGGCGAACATCACGTTTGATTTGCTTGAGCCGCTCGAAGAAGAAACGCGCAAGAAAGTTCGCGACAAGAAGGAGCGGCACAGGTTGGTGTGCGAACGGGCGCTGGCGGCGTTCGATGCGTGGTGGAGCGCGATTAGGCACGTAACACCTGTGAGTTATTGATCCGGTCCTACGAGATCATGCTAACCTTTCGGCTGCGGCAACAATGATCTGGCTGTGTTCTTATCCTTCCATGCGGGGGGACGCTAGCAATGTGGGAAGTCAGAGTACAACATCCCGGACTCAATGCCTACCGCGTTGTTCGTGGAGTCACGCAGCAAGAGGCCGAGTTGAAGGCCAGCCTTCAGGTCGCGGTTTGGAATGAGAGATGGGAGAAGAAGCAACTGTCGGCCCGAACTCATTTGAATCTTAAAGTTAACAAGGCAACGGCATCGGTTCGTACTGCAGAATTGCGGGTGCAGATCGCAGCGCTAGAAGCAATTCTAGCCGTTGGACTCCAGCAACAGCCATTTCGATGGTTGGACCTGAAAGATGGCGCTGCGTTTACGCAACCTCGCCCGAAAGAGCCAGCCTCGCCCAAAAAGCCGGATGAGCCGCAACGGCTCGCATATGCCCCACAATTGACTTTCTTCGACCGTATTCTCAGCGGTCGTCGAATGAGGAAGGAGAATCAGGCAACAGCGGCGCTTGGGGAAGCGACGGCGCAATGGCGCGGGGAATGTGCAGCAATTGATGCGACCTATCAAAGAGTCCTCAAGGAATATGTGGATAACGCCTCTGAATGGGAGCTTGCGCGAGCCCAGCACACGGCCGAGCGAGAGGCACAGCACGCGCAAATCGATGCGCTACGCGTGGAGTATAGAGCTGGGACCGCATCCGCTGTGGAGTTTTTCTTCGCGGAGATTCTAAATCATTCCGCGTATCCCGAAGGTTTTCCCCAGGGGAATACCCTCGCCTTTAATCAGGGCAGTGGAGTGTTGATCGTTGACTTCGAACTTCCAAACCTATCCGCCCTCCCGGCCAACAAGGAAGTTAAATACATCGCAACGCGCCAACAGTTTCAAGACGTACCGGTCTCAGATGCATGGTTGAAAAAGACATACGATGAGGTTTTATACCAGATTGCCCTCAGGACGCTTTACGAACTTTATATTGCGGACGAGGCGAATGTCCTCGAAAGCATAGTCTTCAACGGATGGGTACGTAGTATCGATAAGGCGACAGGCGTTGAAACACACGGTTGTATTCTTTCCGTTCAGGCAGGTCGTGGCGAATTCCATGAGATTAACCTCGGCTATGTCGAGCCAAGAGCTTGTCTCCGGAAACTCAAAGGAGTCGCAAGCAGCAGCCTTGCGGAGCTCACTCCTGTGCGCCCAATCCTCACAATCAACAAAGAAGATCATCGGTTTGTGGAAGGCTACGGGGTGGCCGACGGCCTGGATGACCGGACGAATCTCGCGGCGATGGACTGGCTGGATTTCGAGAATCTCATTCGTGAACTATTCGAGAAGGAATTCAGCAAAAATGGCGGCGAGGTTAAGATCACACAGGCCAGTCGAGACGGCGGGGTTGATGCGGTTGCATTTGACCCCGATCCGATACGTGGCGGCAAAATCGTCATCCAAGCCAAGCGGTATACAAACGTTGTGGGCGTATCAGCGGTCCGCGACCTCTACGGTACTGTCCATAATGAAGGCGCAACCAAGGGCATCCTTGTGACCACTTCTACCTATGGCTCCGATGCGTACGAATTTGCAAAGGATAAGCCCCTCACCCTATTGAGCGGCGGCGAACTGCTCTCGCTACTCGCCGCTCACGGTCATCGGGCCAAGATCGATCTCCAAGAGGCAAAAGCGCTCTACCTGTCCCAGCAGAAATAGCGCCTTGGGACAAGCCTTGATGGCAACGTTAGCCCCGGTGGTCCCTTTCCCCTGGTGAGGCTTCCGGCTCTAACGCGAGTTTCCCCGGCCAATCGAAGGCTTGGCTCAGGAACCTTTCCGGCTTCTTCAGTGTCCAAGTAGAGAGGGGACGCGCTAGGAACGTGCGCGTGTGGAAACGTGTACCCTGAATACCGGAGCATTTCTTGATGCGTTGGATTTCCATTGTGGCTTGTTCGGTGGTGCTGACCGGGAGCGCGCACTCTGCCCAGGCGCAGGCTGCGCCGGCAAAAGCGACGGCTCCGCAGGGCGTCACGCACCTGACGCTGCCGCCTGTGCCTAAAGCGCTGCTGCCGGACTCCTTTGCCGGATGGGTTGCGGCCGATGCACCCAAAACCGTCTCCGATGCCGCTCAGGCCGACCAAGCCAACGCGGAGGCATTGAAAGAATACGACTTCACCGATGGATCGCTGGCCAACTACAAGCGCAGCGGCGAAACGCTCAGCCTGCGCGCACTGCGGTTTCACGACGCCAGCGGCGCTTACGGCGCCTACTCGTTCTACCGCCAGAATGGCTGGCCCAAGGAAGAGATCGGCGCCGGCGCCACGTCCAACCACAACCGTGTACTTTTCTGGGTGGGCAACACGGTGGTAGACGCGAATTTCTCTCGCATCGGGCCCATGTCCGGCGCGGAGCTTCGCGAACTGGCCGGCCAGTTGCCCCTCCCCGACGGGACCAGGGCGATGGCGCCTCCCATTCTGAGCGAACTTCCCAAGGACTCGCTGGACCCGCAGACCACGCACTATGCGTTGGGGCCGGCGGGCTATACGGGAGCTGGCGGAGTGCTGCCGCCGGAGCTGGTGGGCTTCGATCGCGGCGCGGAGGCTGTGACTGCGAACTACTCGCTGCGCTCAAACCCGGCCACGCTCACCCTCATCGACTACCCTACGCCGCAGATGGCTGCCGCCCAGGAGAGCAAGATTCGGGCCTACATAAAAGCCGGCAGCCAGGCGCTGCCCGCGTGGCCAAAGCCGCTGGTGGACTCCGACCAGGCGTCCCTGGAAGTCCGCCGCAGTGGGCCGCTGGTGGCCATCGTCAGCGGCGACGCCATCCCCGAGGAGAGCCACAAGCTGCTGGCTACGGTACATTACGAGTCCGACATTACCTCGATCCCCCAGCCCACGGAATCCGAGGTAGCCAAGACCGGCCGACTGCTTATCGGCATTGTGACCCTGGTGATCATTGGCGCCAGCGCCGCCATTCTGCTCGGGTTTTTCCTGGGCGGCGGCCGGGCGCTGTACCGCATTGCGCGCGGCAAACCGGTCTCCTCGGTCTACGACATGGAGTTCATTCACCTGGATTTGCGGGAAGAGTGGATCGAAACGCCGCCAGAGAGCGACAGACCGCATCAGAAGGGTTAATGGCGCCTCTAAAGCTGTGGAAAACAGGACATAAAACCGAAGAAACACCCATAAAAGACGGGGATTCTGGAGCGGAAAAAGGCGAAGACACATCGAAGATGCGTCCCATACCTTTGCCGCAGCACGATTTATAAACTATTGAATCGGAAGGATTTATTTCCTCCAAGATTTCCCCTTGACACTCTCTTCCCACACCCCTACTATGCAGCCAGAAAGTTCTGATGGTTTTGCCTCCGTTGGGACTATTCTCCCTGAGGAAAGAGCTGCCCTGTTGCCGGGCGGCTCTTTCCGTTTTTGCGGGCTTTCACTACCCGGTTTTTTCCGGCGTCTTATTCGGGTCTTCTGTCGATTCGGTCCACTGCTTTCCGCACGCTTCGCATCGCCATGCATTGAACGGATCGACACCTTCAAGCACCGGGTCTCCGGCGCCACATCGAGGGCATGCAGGCGGTTCGAATTCTGAGGAGTCCGTTTTGGATTCATCGATGATTTCCTGCGAGATCGGCCTCGCGGCAATCTCGCGCGCCTCGTCAAGCTGATCGGCAGCAACCAGCACCCCGGTCGTGCTCAAGTCCGTGCGAACACCCGATCCCGGCCCCTGCATCCAGCTCTCGATTCCCGCTCGCCGCAGCGCTTCGGAGATTTGCCAAGCCTCTTCCCACTCGTCACATGCGCATAGCAGCGTCTTCCAGGTGTACTCGTGGGGAAGACCGCCTTCACGATTCGCGCCTGCTGCGTTCGTTCGGCTAACGTCTGGATCCCAGCCCGGGGGTGTGAGGCGGGCTGAGTCCTTTGAAGCATCGCCCGCGGCTCGCGGCTCGCCTAGACCGCGATTCTTCATCTCATCGCGCAGAACTTGCTGGGCACTCTCGGTCAGATCGACGAAATCGATGGCCAGTTCATGCAGCTCTTCGTCGCTCATCTCGCTGTAGAGCTCTCTGAGCTTTCGCCATTCTTCTATTGGGTCTGCCTGCATGGGACGGAGTATAGCTCCTTTCCGCTCAGTGGGACGCATGATCAAACGCACAAAGCAAAAGGCTACAGCGAGCTTGGCTGGAAGAGCGCACCCACCGCTACAGCCATCGGAATGGCCGCCGCCCACACAATTGCAATCCTCAACGCGAGTTGAATCGTCGGTCCCAGCATGTTTTTATTCGCCGCCCAAACTTTACCGAATCTGGCCGCGACTATACAATCTGATGAGTAGCAAGCCGAAGTAGCTCAGTTGGTAGAGCAGCTGATTCGTAATCAGCAGGTCGTCGGTTCGACTCCGATCTTCGGCTCCATTCTAAATATTAGAAACTAAATACTTTATAGACAAAACTGCCTCTTCTTGTCGAGAGACAGTTTTCATCTAGTGGCTGTTGTGATGGCTGTTGGCTCAGACAGTGCTTGGGGTTGCGGGAAGGACGAGACGCTCTGATGCCGAAGCCGCGACATCAGGTGATAGATGCGCATAGCGAGCGGCCATTGCAATTGTTTTGTGGCCGGCCAAAACCTGAATCTCTTTGATACTGACCCCCGCTATGGCAAGCCAAGAGCAAAACGTATGTCGGTTGGAATGCCATGTGTATCCCACGATGCCCGCTTCTCTGAGCGCGGGCTTGAACCACCACCTGTAATCTGATGCCGGGCCAGGACGGGGGAAGACCATATCTCCCGGCTTGTGAGGCACATGGTTGCGCTGTGACTGCAGAGCATTCAGCGTGGCGCTATTGAGGGGCACATTGCGGGCCGAGCCATTCTTCGTCCTGGTCAAGCGGATTATGCGCCGCTCGAAGTCCACCTGACCCCAAGTGAGACTGAACTGTTCCGACAAGCGCATTCCGGTGAAGACTGATATAACAAATGACGGGAAATGCTCAGGATGATCGCGCTGGATGATTGCGGCCAACTTTGCATATTCGTCCCTGCCCAAGAATCGAAGCCTGGCGTTTTCCTCGTGCCGGAGCCGGACCAGTCGCGCCGGGTTCCCATCGACCTTGCCGTTCCGCTGGCCCTCACGAAAGCACAGTGAGAAAAATGACCTGTAGCGGTTCGCTGTGGCTGCTGTGTGGCAGTGTTTGGCGATCCAGCGATCCAATTCCAGAGGGGTAACCTCAAAGGCAAGACGGAAGCCAAGATCGGGCTGAATGATCTTTGCTCGGCTAACATAATCACGTGAAGTCCGGAGATGGGTCCGCGCGTACTCGACTGCATCCGCCGCCAGCTCAGCTACAGTGACTACATCACCGCGTCTCAGGTCCGGCAACTTGCGGCCGGCGCGTGCATCAGACTTGCGCCGTTGATACAGTGCGATTGCATCTGACTTGCGGCCAACCTTTTCCCGATGACGAACACCGTTGACATAATACAAAATCCACCAAACTCCCGACCCCGGCGGGTTCTCCCAGACACCGCGGGATGCCTTCGCTGTCTTTACCATGGCCGCTCTCCTGATGGCTGATCCATCTGATTTAGAATAAACTATAATCAGCAGATACAGCCATCTTGTCACGATGACCTGTATCCGCCGCCACATTGGCATGAGCGCCGGAGCAAGGATTGGCAATAGTACGCCGTGATCGCGGGGTGTTACGGTGGGGCAAAAGTAGGCCACCAACGGATCTTGGTTTCATGAACTGTTGCCGTGACAGCAGCGTTTGTTTTTCTCGTTGAGTTCAACGAAGAGGGTGGAGGTCTGTGGACCGAGTGTCTTGGCAGTGTAATTCGTCATGTGCGAGATGTTCCTTTGCAGGGAACCTAACATACATGGAATAGCATGATTCTTCGATGCCGGATTGTTTCTTAAAAGGGAACTTTTTGTGCGCACAATAGAACTCTGGGAGCAGGGAAGCCGACGTGGGCACAATCCAGACGCAATCTGGGCACACTTTTGGCAATTTACACAAAAGTTGACAAACCTCTGCTGTTCTGCGGAAGAAGTCGCGAAAAAGTCGAGGGAGGAAAACTGTCCCAAACCTCTGCTGTCCTGCGGAACAGGTAGGAAAAATCGCTGACCTCTGCCTCGTACGGGCAAAGGTTGCAGTCAAATCAGGTAAAAACCGCAGGCACGTTAAGGTCACAATAACGATTACCAAGGGTCTCAGAGCGCTAAGAGTGGCCATCCATTGCCCCTGCTTTCTACGAGTTACGAGTTATCGACTCACTGTCACGGCAGTCTAGTCGGAATCATTCCACTGCTGCTCGCAGCTTTCGTGCGGCCGGTTCATCCGGATGCCGGATGAACCCGGAAAATGGGCACGATCAGTAGATCTTAGAGTGTCCATATCATTCCATAATGGAACTATATTGAGATGGCGGCGTTGCGACTGCATACTCTATCTATGCCCCGCACTCGAATGGACGAGCTGTATGCACTTGCCGAAGAGCATAATGGCTTGCTCACGTCAAAAGATGCACGCAATGGTGTGGGCGAGGGTTGTTAAGGGAGAGTAGTGCGGATGCTTAGGGATTCGGCGACTTTGCCGAGTTTTCCGTCTAGAGTCCATATTTGGGTACCCGGAGTTGCCAGGCAGGAGGCAATCAAATGTGCGTCCGTCAAGCCGATCCCCTTCGAGGCAAATCCCCGAGCTTCGATCATGTGCCGAACATCCTCCAACCGCACCGGGCGGATTGAAATCAGGTGGTCGAGATACGCTAGTGTTTTTCGGCGTTCCGGCAACGTGCCGAGCGCCAACTCCGCAATCAAAAATGGGTGAATGCAGAGTTGGTCATTGGCAATCAATGTGTCCAACTCTGCCTTGTAAGCGCCAGTACGAAACATGGCGATCCAGATTGAAGTGTCCGCGAGAATCACTGTTCGTCTACTCGCAATCTCCGCACGTCTTCAATGTTCGGAGCGGTCCCAGCCAACGCCAGAAGCCTGCGACCGGCTTCCCGCGCAATCAACGACTTTAGCGCGGCACGAATCAACGCCGCTCTTTCAGTCAAGCCGCTGTACTCTTCCGCCGTTCGTAGCAGATCGTCGTCGAGCGATACGGTTGCTCTCATATTTCCTCCATACACCAATTATAGCACCGATCCGAGCACTAAAGTGGTGTCTATTGGGCAAGATTGAGGCGTTCCCGAAATACCGCCGCCCCAATCGCGACGCTCCACAACTCGTGCTTTTGGCGGATTTAGATTTACCCGTTCTCGTGAATCAGTTAATCCGTCACTCATCTTTCACCCTTCTTTCCTTGGCACCGTAGTGCGTGCGGCGACTATCCTCGGTTTCACGGGGTTAATACTTCTCGTACCACAACCTATTGTGGTAACTGTACTAAGGCAGCCACCCCACTTCTTCAATTTATGGACGAAGGAGAAATAGACCACCATCAGGCAAAATGCCTTGGACCGATTCACCCCGCCGAGAACCTCTCCGCCAACTCTCTCCAGTTCATCGGCGATCTCGAAGGTCAAAGGGAATACGAAAGCGGTGTCGATACTCTAAAATGGAATGTTCAACCACTGGTTGTTGTAAAATGCAACAAGCTGCGCTTGAGCGGCCTTGCTCTTGAAACTCATGATGATGTGCTCAGCGAGGGCGTTCTTTCGCCGGATTTTGAGCACGGCAAAAAGTTGGTTGAAATGGCTCTTGGTAAATTTGGAATCGACGGTCAACCGGAGTTGAGTGCGCTTCTCTGCGGGAGAGATGACCCTGCGCTTCGGTCGGGATGTGGCCTTCTTCGCGGCAGGCATATGGTTTCCTTGTTGTGATGTATCTTACAGCACTCGTGTATGAGTGTAGAAGACTATGCGCTAACCGATAGTAACCAAAGGAATTCGCATGAAGGAAGCGGCGGGGAAGTAGTGGATTCATTGCAGGAAGTCGAGGGATTCAAAACCGAATGAACCACAACAAGTCAAACCGTGGGGGGGATGGAGAAAAGAGAACCGGCCAGAGACCGCGAAGCGCACGACTTTGTTTCAATCCACGCGCCCCGCGCGGGGCGCGACGTCAAAACCCCGACGCCCGTACTGCCTTGGCGTTTCAGTCTCTGGCCAGATTCAGCGCATAGCGAGCGTGCTTGCGTTCACCCGTACGGACGAGCGCGCCCTTTTCTGTGAGGTCGGATAAATCGCGGGTTGTTGTGGCTGGGGAAGCGCCGGTGATCGTGCTGTAGTTGCCCGCACTCAGTCCCCCCTTGAACCCGTCGGGACCTTCCCGGAAGATCCGCAGGAGCGCCTTCTGCTGCCTGTCATTGATGCGGTCGCGCAGCCGGTCCAGTAGCTTTGTTTTGGCAATCAGGAACTCCACCTGCGTGATGGTCCGGCGCTGCGCTTCCAAGGCGATGTCAGCGAACCATGTGAGCCACTCATTCACATCAACCCGCTTGTTGGCCCGTTCAAGGGCCTCGTAATAGCTTTTCTGGTGAGCAAGAATCGTCGTGGCTAAAGCGACGAGCAGGGGTTGACCGAAGCTCTGCGCCATCGCCTTTTCTGCGACGGCGCGGCCGATCCGACCGTTGCCATCTTCAAACGGATGGATGGACTCGAAATACAGATGGGCAATGCCCGCCCTTGTAATGGCGGACAGGGGTTCCGCACCCTGCGGCATCGTTTGATTGAACCATGCGATGAACCGCTTCATCTCTGACGGAACCCGCTTCGATGGAGGAGCTTCAAAATGCACTTTCTGTGCGCCAATCCGGCCAGAAATAACCTGCATTGGCTCCTTGCCGGTGCGATAACTCCCGATATTGCCGAGGTCATTTCGGCCAGCGACCACCATCCGGTGCCAGCGAAACAGCAGCTCGTTTGAAACAGGCTCAGCGGATGATCGGAAAAGATCGACCATCATTTCGGCAATCCCCTGTTCTGCTGGCGTGGCGCGCCGCTTGTCAGCAACCAGCCCAAGCTGGCGCTGGACGGAAGACTGAACACTGGCCCGATTGAGAATTTCACCTTCAATCTCGGAGGTCGTCAGCGCTTCTCCACTCATCGCTTCTACGAGAAGTTGATTGCGCTCGTTTTCGCCCAAGTGCTTGGCCGTGCCGATGACAACGCCCGCACCAACGAGAAACTGCTCCTCGGCAGCAGCCATCCGAGAACGGTCCCACTTGAAATTCGGCCAATCCGGGTTTTGCCAGTTCCATGCCATGAGCGATTACGGACCTTTCTATCGCTCATCATACCCCATAAACATGAGCGATACAATCAGATTATATCGCTCAATTTGGGCGTTACCGCGCATCTCAACGGGAATTTGCAGGGTAGAGCGCCGGGAACCAACGCTCCACAACGCTGATCGGAAAGCCCAGGCGAACAGGTGCTCGTGAACCGGCAGAAACAAGCAGACCAGTTTCGAGAAGCTGTGCAAGAACCATGCGAGCCATGCGTTCCTTGTAGCGGGTGA
>Ga0224557_1002240_pt1 | contig 16897 bp, 14 predicted proteins | sample 714S31014metaG_FD_180677 | JGI IMG/M metagenome (GOLD analysis project Ga0224557, IMG submission 180677) | Peat soil microbial communities from Stordalen Mire, Sweden - 717 S3 10-14 | ecosystem: Environmental > Terrestrial > Soil > Wetlands > Peat | place: Sweden: Norrbotten County, Stordalen...
ACGGGCTTGCCTTCGCGGGCCAGCTTGTAGGCGGGGGTTCCAGCAATCTTTTTTGCGGAGTAAGCCGGCGGCATCTGCTCGATCTCGCCATCGAAGCGGGTGGCCGCTGCGCGTACCTGGTCAAGGGTCAAATCCGGAGTGAAATCAGGTCCGGACGGCTGGCCTTCGGCGTCGTATGTGTCGGTGGCAAAGCCAAAGCGAATCGTTCCGCTATAGCTCTTCTCCGCCGAAGAGAAATATTGCGCCAGGCGGGTAAACTTGCCCAGCAGCAGGGGCAGAACGCCGGTGGCCATGGGGTCAAGCGTGCCGAGGTGTCCAATGGAACGTTCACCGGTGATTCTGCGCAGGATTCCCACTACATCGTGGCTAGTCATGCCGGCCGGTTTGTCTATAACGAGAAGCCCGTTCACTTCTTCACTTTAGCTGACAGGGCTGGCTGCTCACACTCCGCCAGTACCGGGCTGGCGCACGAGCGACAGGAACTCCAGGCGCGTTTCTTTCTGGCGGAAGCAGCCCACCATGGCCGAAGTCACCGTGGAGGAGTGCTGTTTCTCAATGCCGCGCATCATCATGCACAGGTGGCGCGCCTCGATGACCACGCCCACCCCCTGCGGCGCAATCGCATCTTGAATGGCGTCGGCAATCTGGCGAGTGAGCCGCTCCTGAATCTGAAGCCGCCGCGCAAAGACCTCGACGAGGCGCGGAATCTTGCTCAGCCCGATGACCTTGCCCTTGGGAATGTATGCCACATGCACTTTGCCGAAGAAGGGCAGCATGTGATGTTCGCAGAGCGAAAACATCTCGATGTCTTTGACGATGACCATCTCGTCGTAGTCCTCGTCGAAGAGCGCTCCGCGCAGGATTTGCGTGGGGTCTTCGTCGTAGCCCTTGGTCAACTGGGCCATCGCTTTTTCAACGCGCGCGGGCGTGGCCAGCAGACCCTGACGGCTGGGGTCCTCGCCCAGCCGGGAAAGAATCTCGCGATACATCTCCTCGGTGCTGACCTCGCTCAGCCCTTCGTTCATCTCAGCCGCTCTGCGAATAGGCTTGCTTACTGCTATCGGTTGCGCCATGATCCTGATCCTCTCACCTTGGGGAATAGGGCGTCCTGCATCTTCGTCTATCGATGTGTCATTCGACACATTCAAAAAAATTGTTTTCCGTCTCTTCTACGCGCACCCGCTCCAGCTTGCCGACCGGCAGCGCGTCCTTCAACAATGCGAAGACGACACTACTTAGATTCTCCGTGGTCGGCACACGATTCGCAAACAGCGGGTCCAGATTGAGGTTGGTATGATCAAATCGTTCGACGACACGCGCGCGCACCACTTCATCCAGTGCTGCCATATTCACCACCATGCCGGTCTCCGGGTCCACCGCTCCAGCAACCAGCACTTCCACAACATAATTGTGCCCGTGACCGTGAGGATTGTTGCACTTGCCGTAGGTTGCACGGTTCTCTTCTACCGTTAGCGCATTCGTGTGCAGCCGGTGGCTGGCGCACAGAGTGTAGCGGCGACCGAAATACGCAATCAAGCTTCACCCCGGTATTCCGCAAAGATTTCCGGCGTTTCATAGACGCGGACCCGGCTCAGTTGTGCCCCACCCGCTTGAATGACGGACGGTTCCAGACGCCTCCACGCATCGATGGCAATGTTCTCTGTGGTCGGTATGATTGCGGCAAACTCCGGGACTTCAAGATTCAGGTGGCGATGATCCCATGCAGCGAGCACCTCGCGTTCGATTACGTTCTTGAGCCACTTCAGATCGACGACAAAACCGGTGACCGAGTCAGGCTCGCCCGCCACAGTGACCTCGAGCGTGTAGTTGTGCCCGTGGCCGTTGCGATTGGCGCAGCGGCCGAAGACCTGCTCGTTCTTCTCTTCGGACCAGGCCGGGTTCCAGTAGTAGTGCGAAGCAGAAAACGTGGCCCGCCGCGTCAGGAAAATCATTCTAATCCCTCACTAGAAAGGATGCCCGAGGCCCGGTAAAGGCTTCATACTTCGAATTGCACCTTAAGTCTTGTAGCTTCTGCCCTTCCAGCTTACGCGCTTGAGAATCTTGTGCTGGAACCAACTGCGGTAGAGCAGCACAATAAACAGCGGCAGCCCGAGCGGAGCCACGGCGCAATCGACAAAGGGAAAGTTGGATTTGGCAACGCGTCCGTAGAAGCGGAAGAGGTTGCGCGCCCACAAGATGGCCAGCACCCAGCCGGCGGCCAGCCATTGCAGTGAATGGGCGGCAAAACGCGCGTTCCACAGCCATACCGCCAGCGCCGGCAGCAGGACCAGGAGCGCAATGTCGAGGACGCGCCAGAAGGCCAGCGCCAGGCTGTTGTCGAAGAGCAGCGCGAGATTCTTGGTCCAGCCCTCGATCATCGCTGTTGTCGAGCGATACATGCGCGTGGAGACCGCATCCTCGGCATAGCGGAAGCGCAGTCCCACATTGCGCCGCTTGGCCAGAAAGGCCAGTTCCACGTCTTCGAGCACCTTTTCAGCCACGCTGGCGTGGCCACCGAGCCGCCGGTAGGCCTCGCGCTCCACGAGTAGAAATTGTCCGTTGGCAGCGGCGATGCGCTGTGCAGGATCCGAGACGCGGGCTGGAGGATAGGCTAGGGCCAGTTCACAAAAAACCAGCGGCATCAGTGACCGTTGCCAAAGGCCATACACAATCTGCCGGGGCGAGTAGCTCAACATGCCCACCTTGTGCTTTACCGCCTCATGGATCGCCCGGCGCAGATATCCCGCCTCGTGGATAGTATCCGCGTCGGTGAAGAGCAGCCACCGTCCGCGCGCCCGTCTTGCCGCTGTCCAAATGGCGTTGGCTTTGCCGGTCCAGCCGGCTTCGAGCTTGTCCGCCTCGACCACAATGACTCCGGCAAAGCCGCGGGCAATCTCGGCGGTCCGGTCGGTTGAGTGGTCATCCACCACAATCAGTTCCCAGTCCCGGCCCAGCTCGAAGACCTCTTCGGATTGGATCACCAACGACTCAAGGCAAGCGGCCAGGCAATCCTCTTCGTTGCGCGCAGGAACGATGATTGTCAGCTCCAGCAACTGGTCCAGCTCCGGCTCGGGCTGATCAAAAACGGTTCCCGGCGCCGCTTCCCAGCGCAACGGTTGCGCCGCTGGCACGTCGAAAAGCCCAAGCACCGGCTTGAATGCTGCCTTCCCAGTTGTTCCGCTCTCAGGTTTCCTCTCCATGCGCCTTGCCCTTTCCGTTGAGGCCTTTCGCTAAGTATTATAGAGATGTGCGGCTTTCTCGGATTCTCTTTCTAGCATTGGCTGTGCCTTTGGCTCTTGCGCCGGGTTGCGACCGTGGCGCGCATCCTGCCCAGACTGGCCAGCAGGCGCCAGATTTCACCATCTCAGACGGCTCGACCACCGTCCACCTCGCCAGCTACCGGGGTCAGGTGGTGCTGCTCAACTTTTGGGCGACGTGGTGCCCGCCTTGCATTGAGGAGATGCCCTCACTGCTCGAACTCCACCACGCGCAGCCCGACCTGGCTGTACTGGCCGTCAGCATCGACGAAGACCCGGAGGCTTACAGCCGCTTCCTCATCCGCCACCACGTGGACTTGATCACTGTCCGCGACCCCGGCCAGAAGGCGGCCCAGCTTTACCGCACCGAGATGTGGCCGGAAACCTACATCATCGACCGAAAAGGATTTATACGCCGCAAGGTCGTCGGACCCCAGGATTGGGGCAGCCCGGAAATTCGCGCGTATCTGAAGAGCTTATAGATTCTTGCTATCATTCATTCATGACATCGGTGGAGATTCTCTTTCGCTATGCCGTGCCGCCCACGGACGCGGTGACCCTTGCGCTGGCCAATACCGGCGAGGTGTACGGTATTCGCCGTCTCCACTTCGACCGCGCCGCCCGGACACTGCGCGTAGAGTATGACGCGACCCGGCTCAACGCCGCCACGGTAACGAAGCTGGTGCGCCAGGCGGGCCTGGAAATCGTCGAGGAGTTGCCGCTGATTCCTATAGAGGCGGGTCAGCAGCAAGCGCCCGCAGCTTGAAAACTGCAATTGCACCACACGGCAAACCCTGATATTCTGTCTCTGGTTTCGCTTGAAACCATCCGTGTGCGCCCGTAGCTCAGCTGGATAGAGCGACTGGCTACGAACCAGTAGGTCGGGAGTTCGACTCTCTCCGGGCGCACCATCCATTCCCCGATTTGTTGTTTCCCTGAAAGCTCATCCAATTCCCTGGGCTCTCATTTCTAACGGCAAAGACCGTTGTCCATTGCGGCACCCGTAAATCCCTCTACTTATGAAAAGAGCGAAGCGCCGATGCGCTTCGCTCTTCCCTGCTCAAATTGCTTCAGACTCTTAGTACATGTGGAAGTTGACCTCGACAGTGATTTCGACCGCAACCGGCGTTTTGTGGTCTCTCATGGCCGGCTTAAACTTGTATTTGCGAACCGCTTCAAGGGCCTTTTCATCCAGTCCCATGCCCAGGGCTTGAACCACCCGCGGATTCTGGGGATTCCCTTGCGCATCAACGATGAGCCTGACCAGCACCACGCCCTGGTACTTGGCCTTACGCGCCTCTTCGGAAAACTCCGCTTCCACGCTGTTAAGTGGAATTGGCGCGGAGACGCGGCCGCCCACACGTTCAAGTCCGCCGCCGATGTTGCCGCCGTAGCCCGGCCCATAGCCATTTCCATGTCCTGAACCCAGGCCCATGCCAGAGCCGTTTCCGCCTGAAGCGAGTTTGACATTTGCAGAGTTCGAGACGCCGAAGTTCGGCAGCTTCGTATCCGTGGGGATGGTAATGTCGTTTTGCAGGTCGATTGAGGGAACCGGCGGCTGTATCACGGGCGCTATTACCGGAGCACTCGCCGGCGGAGGAATCTTGCCCTTGATTGCTTCGATCTTGTCGGGACTTCCGCCGCCGCCGCCCGCGGAGACGTCTTTCTTGGGGGCTTTGAATTCCGTTACCTCGATCGGCGTGTTGGTCAGGGGCGGCTTGTTCACCGTTTCGAGGATTTTTTTGCCCATGAAAAAGAGCACGACCAGCAAAACAGCGAGATTGAAGCTGGCGGAGATGCCGAAGGCCCAGGGATTGCGCTTGACCGCCATCCTATCCGGGACTGGAATCGGCTTTGAGGTCAGCTCCAGCGGAGGCAGCTTGGGCGGGAAGAAGACATCGCGGATGCTCTGGTAGAGATCAACCCAAATGGGCTTTGTCTCAACAGGAACGCCGAAAGTGAGGTCGAGTTCGCAGCCGTCCATAATGGCCGTGGCAGCTTCGGATTCAGTGTCTGGCTGGATGAGCAAATCGTTGGCCATCGTTGCGTCTGGTTCCGTTGCCTCTTGACGCCTGGTTTCGGTTACGAACGGGAAGTTCTCCGTCTCAGGGGCCACTCTTCCATTATGCTTGACGCGACCCGCTTGTGTCTCGCCCGGGAAGGCCTCAAAATCCAGACTCTCATATTTCGTAGCGCTCGGGCTTCCCATAAACAATAGACGGCCCGCGCGTGCAATTGTTGCCGAAAAGATCTTGCCTCGCCATTTACACTGAGAAATGAACCAGATCGAAAGAACCCAGGGAGTGACGATGTCCTCAGCACCGGAGTTGAAGGCGACCCTTACCTTGCCACAGACCGCCTTCCCGATGAAGGCTAACCTGCCGCAGAATGAACCGCTTCGCTTAGCCCGATGGGCCTCGATGGGGCTCTATGAAGAGCTGCGCAAGGCCGGCGAAGAGCGCCGTAAAGCTGGCGGCTCGTATTTTCTGCTGCATGACGGTCCTCCCTATGCCAACGGACCCATTCACCTTGGTCATGCGCTCAACAAAGGGCTGAAGGATTTCGTCGTCAAATCGAAGACCATGGCGGGTTTCGATGCGCCCTACGTTCCCGGTTACGACTGCCACGGATTGCCCATCGAAATCAAGGTAGACGAGCAGTTGGGCCACAAGAAGCTGGAAATGCCCGCGCCGGCCGTCCTCGATGCGTGCCGCGCCTATGCGCAAAAGTACATTGATCTGCAAACCTCGCAGTTTGAGCGAATTGGCTGCATAGGCCGCTGGGAAACGCCCTATAAAACCATGTCCCGCGACTACGAAGCACACACGCTGGAGGCTTTTTACGGCTTTTTGGAGAAAGGCTTCGTATATCGCGGCCTGAAGCCGGTCTACTGGTGCATCCACGACCGCACGGCGCTGGCTGAGGCAGAGGTCGAGTACGAGATGCACACTAGCCCCTCGGTCTATGTGCGCTACCGGCTCACATCGAAGCCCGAGGCGCTGTCGCCCTCGTTAGCCGGCCGCGAAGTTTACACCATTATCTGGACCACTACCCCGTGGACGCTGCCAGCGTCGATGGCCGTGGCCTTCCATCCCGACTTCGAGTATGTGGCGCTGGCCGCCCCGGCAGCAGATCAAGACGCAGCGAACGCGCCAGTCTACATTGTCGCGGCAGAGCTGGCCGCGTCTGTAGCCGCAGCCTGCAAACTGGGCGAGACCACCGAACTGGCGCGCTTCAAAGGCAGCGTCCTTGAATATGCCACCTTCCAGCATCCATTTCTGGAGCGCAGCATTTTGGGCGTGCTGGCCACCTATGTTACCGCCGACACGGGCACCGGCGCGGTCCACACGGCGCCCTCGCACGGCGCGGACGACTTCTACACCGGCGTCCGCTACAACATCGACCCCACCTGCCGCGTTGACGCCGCCGGTCGCATCCATGTGGACCCCGAGGCCTGGAACCACAACACGCCGCCGGCCTTCGATGGCATGAAGGTGTGGGCTGCAAATCCCGTCATCATGGCCATGCTCGAAGAGTCCGGCGCGCTGCTGGCCGGCCACGACCTGGAGCACTCTTACCCGCACTGCTGGCGCTGCCACCATCCGGTCATTTTCCGCGCCACCGAGCAATGGTTCATTGGCCTTGAAACACCGGTCAAGCGTGCCAACGGCTCCGAGACGACCTTCCGCCAGCAAGCCATCGAGGAGATCGACAAGGTCGTCTGGGACCCGGCCTGGGGCAAGGAGCGCATCACCAACATGATCACCACGCGCCCCGACTGGTGCATCAGCCGCCAGCGCATCTGGGGCGTGCCCATCGCGGTCTTCCTTTGCGAAAGCTGCCAACAGCCCATCCTGGACCCGGCGCTCAATAGCAAAATCGTGAAGTTGTTTGAGGAGCACGGCGCCGAGGCATGGCACACAACTGAGATCTCCGCGCTGCTGCCGGCTAACACCGCCTGCGCCCACTGCGGCGGCACGGCATTCCGCAAGGAAACCGACATCCTCGACGTGTGGTTTGACTCCGGCACAAGCTGGTTTGCCGTATGCGAGAGCGACCCCGAGTTGAAGCCCGCGTATTCGGCCTTCCAAAACGGCGAAGGGGCTGAAGTGCTGTACCTCGAAGGCGGCGATCAGCATCGCGGCTGGTTCCACTCTTCGCTGCTGACCTCTGTTGCGTTGCGCGGGCGCGCGCCCTACTCCCACGTTTCGACCGCTGGCTGGACATTGGACGAGCAGGGCCGGGCCATGAGCAAATCTCTCGGCAACGGCGTGGACCCGGTAGATATTGCCAACCGCATGGGCGGCGAAATCGTCCGCCTGTGGGTGGCCTCCATCGATTTTCGCGAAGACATGGCGGCCAGCGAAAACCTCATGCAGCGCTGCTCGGAAATTTATCGCAAGCTGCGCAACACCTTCCGCTTTTTGTTGGGCAACCTGAACGGTTTCGACACCGTACGCGACCGCGTTCCAGAGGCCGAACTTCTTCCGCTCGACCGCTATATGCTGGCCCGCACCCGCGAGCTGACCGAAAAAGTGCTCGACTGGTACGCAGCCTTCGAGTTCCACCGCATCTACCACGCGATCAACGAGTTCGCCATTGTGGACCTGAGTTCGTTCTATCTGGATGTGCTCAAGGACCGGATGTACACCTTCGCGCCCACCAGCCACGAACGCCGCTCCGCGCAGACGGTGCTGTGGCAGATTTCGGAAACTTTAGTCAGACTGGTCGCGCCCATTCTTTCGTTCACTGCCGATGAGATTTGGGAGTATCTGCCCAAGGTTGAAGGCCGTGAAGCTTCGGTGCATCTGGCGCAATTCCCTGCCCCGGCTGAGATTTTTTCCGAAGATCCGGCGCCGTTGTTGGAAGAGTGGAAGCAAATCTTCAAGATTCGAGACGCGGCTTTTGCAGATCTAGAACTAGACCGCCGGGAAAAGAAGATCGGAAAAAGTCTGGACGCGGAGATTGAAATCAGTGCTGAAGGCGAGATTCTTGACCTCCTACGTTCGCACGCAAACGGCCTCAAAGAAATACTGAATGTTTCTAGCGTCAAAGTGACGGAAGGCCCAGAACGGCGTGGCTCTGTGTCGGAAGTCGCCATCATTGTCTTGCCCGCCACTGGCACCAAATGCGCCCGCTGCTGGAATTTCATGCCCGAAGTCGCCAACTACGGCATTTGGCAGAACGTCTGCACACGCTGCGCCGAGGCGCTCACCGAAATGAAGATTGCACCACCCAAGGAAGCTCAATGAAATTCACCGCTCCCCGCCGCTTGCACTGGCTGCTGCTCATCTCTGCCGTGGTCATCTTTGTTGACCGGCTGACCAAGACCTGGGTCACGCTCCGCATTCCGTTTGGCGGCGCCATCCCGGTTGTGCCTCACTTTTTGCGCATTACCCACTGGACCAATGAGGGCGCGGCTTTTTCGCTGTTCGCCAACACTGCCTCGCCCAACACGGTCCGCTGGACGCTGGTCTGCTTCACGCTGGTGGCGGCGCTGGCTGTTCTCGTCGCGATGGTATACCTGGGCGACCGCTTCACGCTCACCACCTTTGCGCTGGCGCTGGTCTTTGCCGGAGCTCTGGGCAACGTGCACGACCGCATCGCCTACGGCTCGGTGGTGGACTTCATCGAGGTCCACATCTTCGGCTACCACTGGCCCGACTTCAACATAGCCGACACGGCCATCGTCACCGGCGCCTGCCTGCTTCTGCTTGACTCGCTGCTACCGAAAGAGAGAACGTCAGACTAAGGAGCCTTTGAGGCCAGTCGAAGTTTTGAAGGGTTCGGGCTTTGTTCCGCACACGGATAAGGCAAAGTCAATGGATCCGACAGCGATGGGTTTCACCTCATCCGTTCATCCTGTGAGGGAAGGCCATTTTACAATAGCGCTTATCAGGCTCCCGGTGATTGTCCAACGATTCGAGGATTGTATGAGAATTCACGGCTCCGTTTTATCGACTGTTCGTCTGTCTCTGTCCTTTGGTGTACTTGCCAGTGTATTTCTTGCGTCGGCCGGCTCACTGCACGCCCAGCGGTTGCCACAGACTGTCCGCCCGGAGCACTACAAACTCACCCTTACGCCCGACCTCAAGGCCGCAACCTTCTCCGGCGAAGAGTTTATCGATGTGAACCTTGCCGAACCGGCGGATCACATCACGCTGAACGCCGCCGAGATCGCCTTTGAGAGTGTGAGCGTGACCGCTGACGGCAAAGAGCAGAAGGCTACTGTCGCGCTCGACAAGGACAAACAGCAGGCGACTTTTACTTTCCCCGTGACACTGCACGCGGGCAACGCCGCGCTGGCCATCCATTACACCGGCATTTTAAATAACGAGTTGCGCGGCTTCTATCTGTCGAAGACCGCCAAGCGCAACTACGCTGTCACCCAGTTCGAGTCCACCGACGCGAGGCGCGCCTTCCCTTGCTTTGATGAGCCAGCCTTCAAGGCTACTTACGACATTTCACTTGTGATCGATAGCGGCGACATGGCCATCTCCAACGGGGAGATCATCAGCGACACCCCCGGCCCTGCAACCGGCAAGCACACGTTCAAATTTGCCACCACGCCTAAAATGTCCACCTACCTGGTGGCCTTCCTGGTCGGCGATTTCCAATGCACCACGGGCGAAGCCGACGGCGTGACCATACGCTCCTGCTCCACGCCCGACAAAGTCGCGCTCACGCCTTACAGCGTAGATGTCGCCAAATACGTGCTGCACTACTACAACAACTACTTTGGCATTCCTTACCCGCTCAAAAAGCTCGACCTGATCGCCCTGCCCGACTTCGAGGCCGGCGCCATGGAAAACTTCGGCGCCATCACCTTTCGTGAGACCGCGCTGCTGATCGACCCCAAAACGGCCTCCGTTGACGCGGAGAAAGAGATAGCCCTGACCATCGCCCACGAGATGGCTCACCAATGGTTCGGCGATCTGGTGACCATGCAATGGTGGGATAACATCTGGCTCAACGAAGGCTTTGCCACGTGGATGGAAAACAAGCCTGTAGCCGCCATGCATCCGGAGTGGAACATAGACCAATACGTGGTCTCGGGCATAGACAACGCGCTCAACCTCGACGCGCAGCCCACCACCCGCGCCATTCGAGCCAAGGCCGATACACCCGGCGACATCAACCAGATGTTCGACGGCATCTCCTACGGCAAGGCCAGCGATGTGTTGTTGACCGTGGAAAACTATCTCGGCGAAGAGACTTTCCGCCAGGGAGTGCACAACTATCTAGCGGCTCACAGCTACGCGAATGCCACCGCGGAAGATTTTTGGGGCGCTCAAACCGCAACCAGCCACAAGCCGGTGGACAAGATTATGGAAAGCCTGGTGGCGCAACCCGGCGCGCCTATCCTCACCTTCGGCGAGCCGGCCGCCGGCACGGTTGCGGTCAAGCAAAAGCGTTTCTACCTCAGCCCCAGCATTGTGCCGGACCCCGCGCAGAAATGGACGCTGCCAGTGTGCTTCAAGATTGCGGCCGCGAGCGAGGACTGTCAGCTTCTCACACCCGGCGACTCTACATTGAAGGCACCCACAGGCGGTCTCTTCTTCGCCAACGCGGACGGTAAGGGCTACTACCGCAGCGCCTATCCGCCCAGCGAGTATGCGGCGCTGGTAGCGCAGGTGGAGACTGGACTAACACCCGCCGAACGCATCAGCCTAATCGGCAATGAGTGGGCTCAGGCGCGCGCCAACAAGACTCCCATCGGCGCTTACCTTGACCTTGCGGCCGCCGTCAAGGCCGACCCTGGCGCGGAGGTAGTGGGCGCGGCCCTGGGCGGCGTCAACGCGATCTACACTCGGGTTACGGCTAGTGCAGAAGAGCGCGCAGCGCTGGCGGCCTGGATTCGCTCCACCTTTGCGCCGCAGTACGCCAGGCTTGGCCCGCCCGTTGAAACCGACTCGGCCAACACGCGCGAGCTCCGGGCGCAACTGTTCGGCTTCCTCGGCTTCTACGGGAAATACCCAGCCGTCCTCGCTCAGGCACAAGAGATTGCTGCCAAGTACCTTGCGAATCCCGTCTCCGTCGATGCCACCCTCGGCCAGACTGCCCTCGCAATCGCCGCCCGCAACGGCGACGCTCAACTCTTTGACCAGCTGCAGCAGATTTATGAGACCTCGACCAATCCGGAGTTCCAGGAGAACTCTCTGCGCCTGCTGGCCGAGTTTGACAACCCAGCTCTGCTCCAGCGCTCTCTCGACTACGCCGTCTCAGGCAAGGTCCGCAACCAAGACGCTGTTATTCAGTTTGTCATCGCCCTGAGCATAGACGAAAACCGTGAGCAGACGTGGAAGTACATTCAGAACAATTGGGACAAGGTTCAGGCCCAGTTCACCACGGAGATGGGCGCTTACCTTGTGGGCTCCACGGGCAGCTTCTGCTCCGCCAACGCCCGCGCCGGTGTGGAGACATTCTTTTCCACACACAAGGTCGCCGCCTCCGATAAGGCCCTCAAGCACGCCCTTGAGAGCATCGACGGCTGCGTCGAGTTGCGGAAGCTCCAAGAGCCAAATCTGAAGCAGTGGCTGGCCGCTCAACCAAAATAGTTAATCAGTGACACATCTACAACCACGGGCCGCTATCCTCTCCAAGCCAGCGGAATATGAAGCGGCCCATGCATCTGCCATTCACCAGATTAGTTGCCATTTCTGAGTAGTTACATTCTCCACGGTGATGGTCTCTTTAGACTTGTGTCCAGAATGGGCGCGGGGCCCAATAGCCTGTTTATAAAAACAAATTGACAAATACTTCGCCTGCTGCAAGAATGCGCTCAGATTCGATGGACCCATCCCAGGCTTGCGGGCATCCAACACCCGTTTATTCCCTAACGTCTGACCTTCACCTATTGGAGCGTGCCGATGGTTGCTTTATCTGACCTAACGCCTGCCTTTTGTCTTCATGTCGTCGTCAATTCGACGCCAAAACCGAGCCATTGGAATCCGCCAACGGATACTCCATCGACCAAAACTTTATTTGACCTGGGCGTCATAGATTCACTTACGTCGGCAATTTTCACTGCCGGGGTCAAATCTCGCATCGCTCCCTTGCACATTGACGACACTGACGTCTCATCTTCTCCCGGAACAACCCTGCAGGCAGCTGCAAATTCGGTGCAAAGCAATGCATTCTAAGCCGATTCTCTTACTCATCCTGACGTGCTGCGCTCTCGCCTGGCCGGCCGAGACAAAGTTCAAGCTCACCGGCAAAGCTGAATTGGAGCGAGGCGCGCAGCTTACCGCCGACGTGGATTACACCGGCGCTCTGCCTCCTGGCCCCAACCCCTTTACGATGGCATCAAGTTGGAGAGTGTATTGGAGCGATAAGCCGGATTCCCAGGTCCGTGCAGCGGAGGTCCTGTCGGTCGAGCCCGATATCCCCGACCAGAAAATCCGGCTGCATCTCGCAGGTAGCGATATACCGGGTGGAGCTTCCTGGACGGTGCTGTTCAACCCGGCCGGCCCTCCGTACGTCCTTCCCCAAGTGATTTCCGGCACTCCAACTAAAGCAGCCCCCAATTCGCACGCGCAACAACCCGCCTCCGTCGAGCCAGGCGTTAATCCGGGCACGCCAGAGACCAACCCCACAAAGCCGGAAGAGAATAAGCCTGCAAAAAAGGACTGCGGCAGCACGGGTAATAAGCCGGCGTTTTGCCCCGTCGAAAAAGGCGCGCTTCCGGATGTGTCCCTGACGGCCAGCTATTTGGCCGCGGGAGGCACAAAGCCTATCTACAGCCTTTCGTTGAAAGGCGCATTGCAATTTTCCGGAGACATCCTGAGTTTCAACCCCGCCATCTCCACCGATATCGAGATCAACCAGAACCTCAAGCCTCCCGCCAACAGCACGAACTTCGATCCTGACTCGATCACCGCAGGCCTGACCTTCACCCGTCTTGTCGTGGCGAAGTACGCCGAGCCGGTTCAAAGTAACCAGCCTGCTCAGGATCATCTGTTTTTAGGCGCCAAGCTACTGTTCGCGTTGCCTGACTTTGAATTCAGCACGTCGGACCCGTCAAGCAATTTCATCTTCAATCCCGCTGCTACCTTCGTGCTGAATTCCTGGATGCCGCCAAAGCATCCTTCTCTCTATGCGACGCTCTATCCGTTCATGGCGCTCGAAGTTGGCGAAAACCTCAGTAAGCCGGCCACTATTGAAAAAGTGCCGGTAAATTGGGCTAATTACAATGCGATCATGCGTGGAGTTCTTGGAGCGGATGCAGCGCTCGGGACTGCAACTCCGAATGGTAAAGGGAGCATGGTCAGCACATTCTCTCTGACGGGGTCGTATCGGGTTCGCCTGCCGGCATTCGATGAACCGGAGGTGCGCACACTGCACCAGATAACAACCATCGATATGACCACAAAGGCTCGGCATTGGTTTGAAGGCGACATCAACTACGCGCCATGGAGCTTCAAATATCTGGCAATCACCGGCAAGTATCAGTATGGCGAGCTTCCTCCTTTATTCAAACTCGTCGATCACTGCTTTACGCTGGGGTTGACGCTGCAAGGGAGCCAAGCCAACAAGAAGCAATGACCCCCGCGCCCATGACATGAGAGCGGCGCGTGCGGAATTTGGTGTATCGCACGCGCCGCCTCAACCCGCACCATCCCGATTCGCTAAGATAAGACTCATGAAGCAATGTGCACCAGGACAGACGCTGCTCGTCGATGCCGACGATACGCTGTGGGAGAACAATGTTTACTTCGAGCGCGCCATCGCCGCCTTCATAAGTTATCTGAATCACCACCGGTACTCGCCCGCCGAGGTCAGAAAGGCGCTGAACGCCGTCGAACGCGAGACTATCCTCTCCCATGGATATGGCCTGTCGAGTTTCACTCGCTCGTTGGTAGACTGCTTCGCGCGGCTCAGCCCCGCGCCCATGACCGACGAAAAGCGCCAGCGCATTGAAGGCTTCGCCCGCTCCATCGCCGAGCAGGAGATTGAGCTGCTCTCCGGCGTGGCCGAGACCCTGGCCCAGCTGGCCACACGCCACCGGCTCATCCTCATGACCAAAGGCAACCACGCCGAGCAAGCTGACAAGCTGGAACGTTCCGGCCTTGCCAGTTACTTCTCGGCGGTTGAGATCGTCGCAGAAAAAGACCCACCGACATACCGCGAGGTTCTCCATCGCCACGAGTTATCGCCGCGCACAAGCTGGATGGTCGGCAACAGTCCCAAGAGCGATATCAACCCCGCACTCGCCGCCGGCCTCAACGCCATTTTTCTTTTCCACAAAGACACTTGGGTGCTGGAACATGCGGAGATAGACCTTGCGCCTGAAGGCCAACAACTAATCGAGCTCGATGCCTTCACAAAACTCTGTACGATCTTTTAACAGCATTATCTGATCAGGCTGTTTCAGATGGAAGACCCAGCCGACTGCTTCAGATCGGCCAGCACCTGCTCCGGTGTCCACTCGTTGCCCGGATAGAAACGCACGACCTTGCCGTCAGGACCGATGAGCGTAGTAGAGAGCGTGTGAGTAATCGTCGAATCCGCATTCTCTGTCATTCCAAGGTCGAAAAATTTGGCCATCTCGGCGAGCACTGGCTTTTCCGGTACGGCAAAGTCCCAATGCGCAAAAGCATTCTTTGTATCGCTGCCGATATAAGTCGCGCCATAGGCTCTGAGCCGCGCCGGCGTGTCGTGTTCCGGGTCAAAACTAATCGAGAGCAGATGTGTCTTGGCGTAGAGCGCGGGGTTGGCCGCTAACTGCTTATCCAGCGAGGCAAAGTTGCGCGTCACACGCGGGCAAAAATCGGGCGACGGACAGCGCGTATAGATGAATGTGATCACCAGCGCCTTGCCGTTGAACTGGCCGATATGAATCGGCCGCCCATCCTGGTTGCGCAGCTTGAAATCGGGCACCGCATCGCCCGGCGCGGGCACATGATACGTGACCTTAGGCAGGTAATCAGGCTTGCCCTGCGCCACCACAACAATGTGATCCAGCAGCACGTCCGCATCCGGATCCTGCGACACGAGCAGGTCGGCGGTAATCACGTCGCCCGGATGCAGCTCGCCCAGAATGCTTGCGTCCTTCAGCTTGTAGGGCATGGTCATGGCATCCATGAAGCCTGGAATGGCCTCATGGTTCAGGGTCACTTCGCCCTTGGCGGCATCGGTCGAAACAACCTTGCCGCGCAGATGGTAGGCCTTGAAGTTTTGGCTGGAGTCAGGCTGCGAGGGCGGTTTCTGGCCGGAGTGGCACCCGGCAAGCACTAATAAAGCGAGCACGGAAGAAGCAAGCAATCGACGCATCACAGGCTTAGTGTACAACCACTGCGCTCACCGCAAGGAATTACAAAGTGCGTTTGAACAGCGGCGTGGCGACGAGCAGCGTGCCGATGCCGAAGACAAAGAGGAAGAACAGGTCAAATCGAATAGCTAAGAAGCCACCGTCCTTCAGCAGGATGGCCTTGAAGCCGTGAATCACATAGGTGAAGGGATCGACGACGGCGAGAGCGCGAAGCCAAGGCGGGAAGGCCGCAATGGGATACATGGCACCCGAGGGGTAAAACAAGAGCGTGTTGAGTACGCCGAACATGGCGCGGGGCACGAGCGGATCGTCGACGCGGACCATGAGGAGAAACATCATTCCGTTGAAAGCTACAGAGGTAACCAAGATCAGGCAGAAGAGTTCGACGAGCGCCTCGGGATGAAAAATGACGCCCAGACCGGCCATGAGCGAACCGATGACGGTGAGCGAGATTCCGGCCAGTGTCGCTTTCATGGCGCCGGCCAGATTCATGCCAAAGACTAATTCGAGCTTGGTGATAGGAGTTACAAGATAGCCTTCGTGGACGCCGCGGGCCTTGTCATCGATGTATAACATGCCGCCGCCGATCATCACCGAGATATACATGGCCAAGGCGATGGTAGCGGGGAGCAGAAACTTCATGTAGTTGACGTAGGGGTAAAGCTCGACGATCTCCAGGGCAATCTGGCTGGCCAAGCGTGGCTGGATAACGGGGGTGGTGAGAGCTGTAACCACCAGCTGCATCTCGCCTTCGATGCTGCTGGAGCTGAAGGGGTCAGTGTTATCCACGACCAGACCGATGACCGGCGCGTCCTGGGCATAAACGCGGCGGGAATATTGGGCGGGAATGATGACGGCGGCATCGACCTTCCCGGTGCGAACGTCTTCACGGGCCTGCACCTCTGAGGTGTAGTCGACTGTGGTGAAGGTCTTGATGTTAACGGCGATGGAGTCGAAGGCTTCGCGGATTTTGACGGATTGCGGGCCGTGGTCATAATCGATGACCGCGACACGGCAGCCCACGATCTTGCCGCCGAAGGCGTTGCCCATGATGACCAACTGCAGAATAGGCATCATCAGCGACATGATCATAAGCGTGGGCGAGCGAAAGAACTTGCGCATCTCGCGCTCGACAATGGCGAACATTCTATTCATGGCCGCGCTCCCGGACGAGGCGGCATGGTGAAAGCCTGTGGTTTGACCTGCTCATCGCGGAGTTGGCGGCCGGTGTAATGGATGAACACGTCGTCGAGGGTGGTGTTCTGGACGCTGAGCGAGGTCAGAGTCTCGCCGAGGGATGCGGCTAACTCAACTAACTGCATGGTGGTTTTGGAGCCTGAAGAAGTCAGCACACGATAGAATCCGGCGC
>Ga0224557_1002241_pt1 | contig 16885 bp, 16 predicted proteins | sample 714S31014metaG_FD_180677 | JGI IMG/M metagenome (GOLD analysis project Ga0224557, IMG submission 180677) | Peat soil microbial communities from Stordalen Mire, Sweden - 717 S3 10-14 | ecosystem: Environmental > Terrestrial > Soil > Wetlands > Peat | place: Sweden: Norrbotten County, Stordalen...
CGTTTGTATTCAGGGGTCGTTCCTCGGGTCGATTGCCCTTCGGCACCGCTGACGCAAGATTGCCGGGTACCTCTTGTTCCTTGTCCGGCGGCTGCACGCCGCGTCGCGCCGCCAGCGCGCGGACCAGCCGCTCGCGCTCGAACTCGTTAGGCTGGTAGCCCTCGACTCGAAGGCCGGCGAGACTCGCCGCAAACCAGGCTTCTTTCTTGAAGAAGTCCGTTCCCCCGACCTCGACAACACCTTTCGCGCTTTCCTCCCGCGCGACCGCCACCATGCTCTGGATGACGATGGCGTTTTCCGATCGAGTCGTCAGCCGGTTCTGCTCGCGACGGAAGGCCTCGGTGCCATCCGGGAAGTAGAAATTGTCCCCGATCTGGATGAATCGCTCGTGGACGGAGTCTGGGACTCGAGACGAGCGAGACTCCCCGGTTTTCTCTTGGGGAGTTCCCTCTACCGACTTGGGAGCTGCCGCGCCCGTCTTCTTGTCTCGCTTGGATTTCCCAGACGGTGACTCCGCAGCGGCCGATGCCCATTGAATGGAATTCAGCTTCGGGTCTTCCACCGCCGTATTCACGGTTCCTCTCGGTTTCTTGCCAGGGGTTGCTTCTTCGGAATTGTCATCGTTGTTCTTGGCCATCATGCCTCCTAGCGTTGTGGAAACGCGGAAATGAAGGATTCAACGGCCCTGTCTAACTCCTCCGTCGTCAATGGTTCGTCGTCAGCCTTCTTCGGCAGAACCACCTTGTCTGGATCGATATCAAAGTCTTGCGTTGCGGGCTCCTCGACGCGCTCGGTCTCGCGCGTGGTCGCCGCGTGGGTTTTGGGTTGAGGCGGATCGAATTGCGGCCCCTCTGCACCCGGCGACGGACCCGCCGGCGGCGAAACAGGGGGTGAGCTTCTTCCGCCTGAGTGTCCGGGCGCCGCCTGTTTAGGCGGCGGAAAGAGCCTTTTCTGAAAGAACGGATCCTGGTAGTACCGATTTTTCTTCGCGAGGATGGGCCGCAGCCCCTCATACAGCACGAGCTCATTGTCGCGCCCGAGTTCCTTTACTTCCTGTGGCAACAGGAGCGCTCGCCTCTGCTCGCTCACGCTGATATTGCCGTGCTGGCTCTTGCGGGACCAGGCGGCCATCCGCGGCCTCGAGTGGCTTTTGACCTTGACCGTGGTGAACCCCAGCTCCTGGGAGATTTCATTCGCTTCCGCGAAATCTTTCGGCGCGTATAGCACCCGTGCCGCGAGGCTCTTCATCATGGTGTCCGCCGCATTGGGGCCATACACCTCGCGCAATTGCGATAAGGCCTGTATCACGAGCAGAAAACGCACGTTATATCCGGGCAGATAGGAAATCGCTTGCGCGAGGATTGGAATCTTCCCAGGTGCGGTCATCTCATCGAGCAGCATCAGGACCTGGTACTTCAACGCCGGATTGTGTTCGGGAAGCTCCTCGGTTTGCAGGGCGATGGCTTGTTCGATGAAGAGGTTCTGGAGTGGCCTCAGCAAGTGCAAATCACCCGGTTGCATGCAGAGGTAAACCGACATGGGACGTTTGCGCAAGTTGCGCCAATCGAAGTCATTGGCGGAAGTCGCCGCATCGATCAGAGGATTAGCGAAGAGATCGAGGCGGCTGGTAAAGGTCTTGCGAATGGAGCTCGCCGTGACCGGCGCCAGATCTATGATGTCGGAGATGGCGCGCACGCAGGGTGCGGACAGCGGGAACCGCCCGGTCTGCCGACCGGAGATAATGCGCTTCCAGTGAGCGCTGAAGCCTTCGGCATCGCTCGCCATGCCCTGGCGCAGCACTTCGCCCAAGGTGGGGGGTACGGAGGGCGTTTCGAGCACGTAAAGGGCCAGGCCTAGAAACATCCCGCGTCCCCCGGCCGTCCAGAAGGGATCGGTGCCGGGAACTTCGGGAAAGAGTGTGGCGGCGATGCGTTGCAGGCCGCTGATACGAAGGTTCGGGTCGGGCGACACGTAGCTTAAGGGATTCGTGCGGGCCGTATCGCCCCGCGGATCCAAAGGATTCACGCGGAAGCATTGTTGACCCATCCGTTGACGAAATCCGGCCGTGAGGTGCCACAGCTCGCCCTTGATATCCTGGCAGAGCAGAGAGCCCGTAAAATAAAGGGCGTTGGTCACGACGATGGCCGTGCCTTTGTCACTTCGCGGCGGCGCGCTGACGATAGCGCCCTGCTGGCCACCCATAATGAGATACCGTCCACCAAACCGCCCGAGAAATATCCCCATGTCCGCAAATAGACCGGCGCGCGCGATCTGCCGTTTTGTCGCGAACGTCGCGTCCCCATGCAGCGCGCGCGGCCTGGGCTTCAGTGCCAGAGCCGCGCAGGCGACCACCAACGCCACACCGACGCCAGAGGACACCATCAAACGGTGGCGCACATCGTCTCGATGTCCGTAATAGTAGGCGTAGCGTGCAATCGTGAGCGGCGTCGCAGTCTTGGGGTCCGCGTGAATCCAATAGAGGAACACGGTGCCCGCAAGGTATGGCGCGACTGCACCCAAGCACACAGCACCGATCAGTCCCTTGAGGGCTCGCCCGAGCCAGACGGACTTAACGGGTGGCCGCCAGCGTGCGGTGTTTGCGCGCGGGATCAAACCAAATCTCCTTGATGCAGCGTTCTCGGTGTTCGACACCGAACTGCACCACGACATCGATTAGCAGATACAGCAGGTTCTTGATTTCCTCTCGCGCAAGCTCTTGGCCGGCGCGACTTTGTTTGACCAACAACACCAGCTGCTCGAAGGCGAGCTCGGCGCTCGCCGCATGGAGACTCGTGATCGAGCCGGGGTGACCGGAGTTAACGTTGCGCAAGTAATCGAACGCTTCCTCACCGCGTAGCTCCGCCAATAAGATTCGGTCGGGCTTCATGCGAAGACAACTTTCCAGCAATTGCTTCGGCGTGACGCGCGCGAGGCCCTGATCGTCCTTGGAATAAAACAGGCGGACATGATTGGGGTGCCGGTCGAGGACCAGCTCTTTGGCATCCTCAATCGTAATTAAACGCTCATGTCCGGCGATCTCCCGGATGAGTGCTTTGGTAAAGGTCGTCTTGCCAGAGCCGGTGGGACCGGAGACAACGATATTTTTGCGACTTTCCACCGCCAGGCGCATGAAGGCGCGGTAGTCCTTGGCGTCCAGCAATTCAAGAAGCTTTGCTTCCGTTTCGTCCGGCGCCTCGTTCGCTCGACGGGTGGTCCGAAAAATGCCGCGGGCGTGGAGTTCATCGAGCGTCCAGAGTTCATCCGCCGGCCGGCGAATGGTGATCGCGACCGTGCCCGGTGTTGTCGCCGGCGGCAGCACGATTTGAATGCGCTCCCCGCCGGGCAGCGCCGCGGACAAGAGCGGCGATTCGGCATCGATGCGTTGTTTGGTCGAGTTTGCGACCAGTTTCGCTAACCCCTGGCACCACTCAAAGCTCGCGAATTCCAACGGCACGCAGCGCCAGCCCCCGCGTGTTTCTACATAGGCTTCGCCCGGCCGGTTGATACAGATTTCAGTCACATTGCGGTCGGTCAAAATCGGGCGCAACGCCCGCAACGTCAGATCGAGCGCCGAGGATTCCACCACGGCGGGCGGGCGCGCATAGGCGATGGCCACCGGCTCAGTGGTTGGTCGCGGGGCGAAGCTCATAGACACTCCGAAAATCCAAATCGCGGGCGACGAATACCTGAATGCGGTCGCCTTGTGGTTTGACGACGGTAGGCGGGATGTTCACCGTGCTCTTTAAGACCTCCGTGATGACATCCGTCGAGGTCGACGGGTTGTAGATCACGGTGCCGTTTCCGCTCGATTGCACCTTCGCCTGGACCGCCCCGTCGATCACGGAAATTAAGATCGCCGCGCCGAAACGCTCGAGGAAATGCCGATTCACCTGACCCGGGAGCCCTGAGCGGCCGAGTTCGTCGGTCCCAGGGGAGGCCAAAGGGACGATGACGCCGGCGGGTGTTCGGGCTTCGGTCCACAACACGAATACCCGCGTAGAACCCTGCTGGACCTGGCCGCGGGTCTCCCCGACGAGTTTGGTTCCGCGCTCCATCAACACGACGGAGCCGTCGGCACTGAAGGTGTCCGTGGCCATGATGCAGGTGGTCATGCCGGCCAAGGTGCTATCGATCGCAGTCTCCAGGGTGCAGTCAATGAAGGCGCCCTTGGGCAGCAACAACCGCCGCGTCGGCAGCATTTGAGCATTCACGGCTGGGGTGATACGGGGACGCAGCAATTTGTCCAGGTCACCGCCCGCTGCATTCTCGGCGGTACCGTGCGGTCCCCCGTCCTCTGTGAGCCCGGTGACTCGAGGCTCGCTGGCGGCGAATGCCGGGCCGGCCAATTGCCGCTCCATCACAAGCTCGCGCGGCGTCTTTGCGGCGACTGCCGCGGGTGTCGCGGTCGCATAAGGTGCCCCACCCGATCCCGCCGACGGTGTGTTGGGCGGTGCTTCAGGCGGCGCGCCCAGGATCTCTTGCAGAGTGTAGGCTGACGGGGGAGAGGCGTTGACGGGGGGATCGACGCGGCCTAACGGTCGAAGATTGATATCGCCTTTGGCTTTCTCCTTGACCGCGGATAGCGCGGCCAAGTGCGCGTTCGAGCGAGTGCCCAGGTTGTGCGCGTAGTACCAACCCAAGAGGCCCACTCCGAGCGTCCCCATCAACCCCAACGCCAGCATGTTACTCAAGCGCGATTGCAACGACGGCGGCCGTTGGACGGCACTGACACCGCGCTCACCCTCCACCGGCTCGATGTCGGCCTCGTTCCCCTGTGGTGACGACGGTGTGGGTTGATCACCCTCCCCGCGTCGAAACCGATCGAAAACGCTCATGGTCGCGGCGCCTTGATGTCGCGTTCAATATGCGGCGAGACGGTCCCGGTGTCGAGGCGCAGTCCCGCGCCCGCGAAGCCACGGTTCACGATGCAACCCGTCAAGCGTCCCCGCCTGAGAATGAACTTCGGTGCCACCCGGTGGATGACCACATCGCCCGCCTCCATCGAGAAATTCAAGAGCGATTCCGACCCGTCCTCATTGCGCACGAAAATCGCGGGGATCTCGGACTGACGTCCAAAGGTCAGACGCGTGTGCACACTGTCGTCCGAGGCGGCCGTCGGCATGAGGGACTTCTGCCCGCAATACCAGTAGTCGTTATTGCGCGGCCTCGCGGCGTCAGCGAGCTCGCGGTCGATTTTGTTCTGTACCGTCTCACCGTTAGCGTCCTTCTTCGGTGGATAGAGGAACCGCACCGCGTACATCACGTCATCCGTATGTCCCTCACGAGGCCTTAAGGACACGGAGTAGTCAAACCGATAGGCACGCCGGTCGGTGAACACCACCAGATTCGTGGCGACTATGGCGGCCTTGGGCTTGAGCAGCACCGAGTTGCCGTGGGCGTCGATCGTGACGCCGCCCAAGTCGCCGCCGCCGGTCCCGGAAAAGGTTTCTCCGTCCTCGAAGATGAGTTCAATGGCGTAGCCGACCAACCCGTTGAGCTTGTAGACTTGATCTGCGTTGTAGGTCGTCGTGCGAATCCGGCTATCAACGGTGCCGCGCAACGGCACGGTTTCGGCGATGCTGACCGTCGCGACCACGGACAGTGCCAGTCCAAAAAGCACAGCATTTAAACGTCGCGCCCCTCTCATGGTGTGGCGCCTGCCGGCAGCTGCGGGATGGCACTCGGTTTCGGGCTCGCCTCAGACGGTTCGGGCGCGGCCATCAGTTCCGCTTCGGCGCGGTAGTCGACGATTTTGAATCCCAAGGGATTCCAGCGTCGCACCTGTGGGTCTTTGGGCGGCTCGCCATAGACATACTGAACGGTGGCGATCCAGTGCGATACCTGATCGCTCCCGGTGCCGCCGACACGCCGGCTTTTCGTAAAGCGGATCTGCGCCAGATCCTCCCCGCCGTTGCCGCGTCGAAAGAAGGTAATCGCACTGACCTGAGCCCGAATGCTCGATCCGTCCTTGTAGAGATTTAAGGGTGATGAGGGGCTACTCCGATCCCACAACGCATACCAGGCCTGGTTACGGGCCGGGGTATGAAAACTCGCGCATTCCTCGTAGTCGCTTTCGGCGGTGGAGAAGTTGAAGCGTTCGCAGACCGTCACGTAATGGCCTAGGAAATAGCGCGTGACCGTCTCCGACATCTCCGTATTGCCGGCGAATACCGGCACGACATCGACAATGCCCGTAGTATTGTCGACTCGGATCACAAAGGGATCGACCCGCTTTAAAGGCATCAGCATCATGAGCGCCGCGACCGCCATGGCGGTGAGCGCGCACGCGCTGATCGCAATCCGCCACGCGAGGCGAACGCTGCGTTCATTCATGGCCGCACGGTCGCGATCCCAGGAGGCCGCCTCCTGAAAGTAACGCTCCAGTGCCGCGTCACTTTTCATCGGTTTCGGTCGAGTTCTTTGGCGGGTGTGCCGGAGCGGCGGGCAGTGGCGCGAGTCGATTGATGGGCTTTAACTTCCCATCGCAATCGACGCGCTTGGCTTGCGTGCTACAGCCGGCCATCGCCAAAGCGAGTAGCACGGTGGCAGCGACGGCAAGGGTGTAAGTCCACTTTACGTTCATGGCGTTGCTCCCGTATTACCCATAGCGCAGGGTGTTGGGCCGTGGCCGCTTCTCGCGCGGCATGCGCAGGCCAATCAACGTCTGTCCGGCCTTTCTCGACAGGGTGTCCCAGTGGCTTCTTTCCCGATCGACCACGGCGCCCCGTGAGAAATCCTTCACGCGTTTGGCTCCCCCCTGAGCCACACCCAAGCCGGCACGCACGACGTTGCCAACGGCGCCGAAGCCTGAGAGCGCAATGCCGCTGGCCAACCCTTGAGCCAGTGACGGTACTTGTTTCATGATGAGAAACGTCAACGCGGCGGCCGCGCAGAGTTTCAAGGCGTCGGCGACGGTAATATTGCCGCCATTCGCGGTCGCCGCTTGTGCCGCCACCGTGACCACATGGAGCATCAAGGCGGCCACCAACACCACCAGAATGGTGAGGAAGGCGTAGTTGCTCAACTGGGCGATCCACGCCTCAAAGAACTTCTTCGTGGACTCGAAGAAAAGGAGTGCCATGAAGATCGGCCCCATGGCGATCAAGACTGAGAGGGCTATCTTGCTTAAGGCCAGTAGGAACATCGTGTAGACGGCGGTAATTCCGACCACGATGTACACGGCAACGGCCGCGAAATAGAAGACGATGTCTCGGCCAAAAATCTCGCCCTTCTGCATCAGGAGCGAGGCCGCATCGTCGCCGTCGAAGAATATCTCATCGACCACGCCGACCGGGTCGAACGCCGGTGCGCCAGGACTACCCGCAGCAATAATGCCCCCCGCCAAGGTCGTGGGTGCATTGAAAAACGTATCGACGATGACGTCGTTGTAGAGCCACAGATTCAGCGACAACCCCAGAATCAGCGCCAGGGTGAGCAGCCGCTTGACGCCTTCGGTGAACGGCTCCTCGATCTTGCCAACGAGTTGCAGGTATCCCCAGACGACGACATAGAACACGCCGAGTGTGACGATCGCGGGTTCCAGAATGCGCGCGATGGCGGCAGTGTTGGTCGCGATGTACTGCGCGAGGACGCCATTGAGCCAAGTATTAAATTCCGCGAAGAAGCCCATAGTCAGGGTCTCTTCTTCGAATCAAGCCCAATGGGCCCGGAGTTACGGAGCGATCCGTAACTCTCCAGCCGTTCGGCTTCCTGCGCATTGATGCAATCCGGTGTTTTACTCAGCGTTCCCGGATCGTTCGCACACTTTTTAAACGTCTCCTGACGCAATGTCCTGTTGGCGCGGTAGTCCTCGACGGTGTGGTGCGCCACGTCGGCCTCTCGCGTGCAGCCCGCCGCGCTCAAGATGAGCGCGACGGCCAGAGTGTTGATTTTCACACGGGCTCCCGGTTAATTGTTGAGCCCAATGGGCGGCAGCGTCCGCAGGCTCCCCAGGTTCGAAATGCTCAACTCCTGCGCGCGTTGCTGTCTGGCCCGCTCGTCGGCTTGAAGTGCTTGATTGAGCGTCTGAATCTTGGTCTGCTCGTTTTGAAGCATGGCCTGCTCCGCAGCGATCCGTGCCTGTAGATCGAGCGCGCCCTTCTGGTCCGTCGCGGTGGGAATGGCGTTGATCAGCTGCTGCAGCGACGTGAAGCGCTGGCTGCTCGCCTGGAGGGCCTGTTGACTGGTCGCTTGCATGAGAGCCGCGGAATTGCGCGAGCTTTGCAATTGCGCTTGCTCCTGGGACGAGAGTCGTGACAGTTGAGCGGGGGTCAGGACCGCATTGGCAGAGAGCGTAGAGTTCAATTGCGCACTAAGCACGCTGTAGCTGCCGGAGAGCCCATTCAGCGTCGCCATAAGCCCCTGCCAGTTGGTGGGTAAGTAATTGCGCGTCTGCGGAGTCTGCGGTAACAGGTTCTGCATGCCACGGCTGCCGGTCATGGCGTTGTAAGTGCTCTGTAGCTGATTAAGCTGGGAGGACATCGCCTGGATCTGCTGCTTCCAGTAACTCACTTCTTGAATGAGTTGGGTGATGGCTCCGACATCCACGACCGCCCATTGCGCATGCAAGGGCGGCGCGACCGCCAGTCCCATCAGGCAAGCCATCCTCGGGAGAACTCGTTTCAGATGACGCATCGCTGGACTCCTTATCGTGACTGTGGGGATTGGAAGACCGGCAACCATTGCGCGGGATCTGGGCCTGTCGTGGACAGGATTCGGTGCAATTCCTCCACGGTGCTCGCGCGGCCGGAAATCACCTTGAGCTCCGCATCGAAGCCCTTGAGGTTCAACTGGCACACGACCGAGTAGTGCCCTTGCTTGATGAGGAATTGTCGTGAGCCTGGCTCGAGTTGTTCCTTAATAAGCTTGAATTCCCGTTCCGAGAGCCCGAAACCTTCGATATATTCGGCCGCGTTCGCATCCGGATTCGGAAAGAGAATCTTGGTTGGCGTCTGCTCAATAATCGTGCGGCTGATGGGACTATCGAGCACATCGCTCGCGCTTTGCGTGGCAACACACATGACGCCATTCAACTTGCGCCAGGTCTTAGGCCCGTCCTTGGCAAAATTCTCGAATGCCGAATCGCCGAGCAAGCGCCAGAACTCGTCCATCCAACAGACGAGCTTTCGACCATCGAGGAGGTTACGGATGACGTGGAACAGGTACAGTGTGACCGGGGACCGGGTGAGCGCGTTCTCGAGAAAATCCGTGACATCGACACCGAATAAGGTTGCTTGGGAGAGCTCATCGACCAGCGAGTCCTCAACGTTATCGAACACCCAGGCATAGTGACCCTGTGCACTCTCGCACCACCGTGCGAGTCGCGCGTGAATACCCTCAGGCTTCGTCGCATCGGTGAATTCGATCAACCGGGAAAGGCGCCGGGCCGACAGGTCCAACGCGAGCGTGCCCATTAGCGCATGGTCGAGGTCGGCCTCCTCCCGTATGCTGAGCGTCGCAGCTCCACGAACCAACGCACGCAGCCACGCTTTCAGAAACTCGATGTTCGCGGCTGTGGGTGGCAGCCGCAGCGGATTAAATCCCGTGGGTACTCCGTTCTTGAGCGGCAGATACGTGCCGCCCAAGGCGCGCACCAAGATTTCAAGCCCGCGATCCTTGTCGAAGATGACTTGGGTCGCGCCCTGCCGCGCCAGCATGGCCACCAAAAAGCCAATCAGTACGGATTTGCCCGAGCCCGTGGGGCCGCAAATAAATGTATGCCCCGTATCCTTGCGACTGCCGCCATCGGGATCGCGAGGGTCGCTGGCATGGAGCGAGAAGTAGTACGGCGAGCGGGCGCTGGTGACGAGGAGCGCCAGCGCGTCGCCCCAGTGATTGCCGGTCGCGCGGCCACAGGGGAAATTGTGAAAGCCTGCCTTAGCGCAGAAGTTACGCGACGTGATCGGCGCCTTTCTTGGCCGGAAAGAGAAGGCCCCGGGGAGTTGCGCCCAAAACGCTGCCTCCAACGCTAGGTCCTCGCGCGCCGTGGTCATACCGGTATCGGCCAGCATCGTGCGGGCCAAGGCGATATTGTCGTTAAGCGCCTTCACCCGATCCTCGTCGGTCGCCGCTCCCTTCCCGTCCGCGGCGCCGGTGCGCACCTGCAACGTGAAGTGGTGATCGCCCATAACGAACTCGTTGGAGGTGAGTTCATCCAGCGCGTCCTTCAACTGCTCCGCCTGACTGACCGAAAAGTCGCCGGCATTCGACATCTGGTTGTACTGACGCTGCAGTAGCCCCTGCCCGGCTGCCTTGGTCAAGAAGGCGAACGACTGCGTCAGAACGAACTCGAACGGTGCGGAGAGTAGCGCGTTGTACATGCCCACCGTCGTCGGTGTCGCATATTCCTTGATCCCTAAGATGGCGCCGAACCTGGTGTACGCGGCCAAGCGATATTCGATGGTCTCGCTGCCGAAAATGAGCCGGCTGGTGTTGAGCGCTTCATGCAATGGCGCGGTGGGCAGCGGCACGGGCGCCGGATCGGCATTCAACAAGAGACTGAAGAATTGCAGGATGGCCGAATAGTGTCGTCCGTCTTGGATATAGACCGCCAGCCGCTCGGGCTCGTAGCGCGCGAGCGAGGAGTCGATCGTTTGCGCGAGTTTTTCGCAAGCATCCAGCGCATCGGCGAGCTCGCGCGCGAAACCTTGCGCAGTCGACTTGCTGATGAGTCGAGACAGAAAATTCGGCGCGGTGCCGGCGATAGGTCGATAGACGATCGACAAATACAGCTCATTCGCCATCAGAGTCTCGGACGACAGCCGCACGCGGTATTTGGCAGCGAGCGTCGCCGCAAATCCACCATTCTCCGTCCGCTCGGGCTTAGGCGACTCCCGCCGGCGGACGACATGTACCCACAACGCGGTGTTGGCGGCGGCGATATTTCGCCAGAGTACGTTTAAACGCTCGTGCCAATTATTGAGCACCTCATCATCGGCACTCTCGAAGCTCGCGCCCGCAAGCCTGAACACTTGCACGTACTCGCCGGACTCGGTGCGGACGACATGCCGTGACACGTGCGACCGATAAGGAATGCGGATAGCGGATGGCAACTCCCGCCGCAGGGCCGTGGCCCGCTTCACGCGACGCGCACCGTGACAGCCGCCTTGCGCCTGCCGGCCAGCGTCGGCAGATCGAAAGTAAGCGGGCTATAGCTCGCGCCTTTCCAGAAGCGGAGGGTGCAGAAGTAGGATACCAGCCGGGTCCTGGCCCATACGAGCAGCAGATCGAAGTACCGCGCATCGCGGGCGCAGAGCAACATGCATACGCCATGGATCGGGAGCGCGATCAGAAGGACCAACAGGTTCTTGGTCAGGATGAAGACTTCCATCGTAAATACGGCGTTGAAAACCAGCGCCATGTAGGTCACGCCAAAGCGCATTGGTGGCCGCGTGACTCCGAGAAACACAGGATCGGCGGTAACTCCAGCGTTGCGTTCACTCATGAGCCCTACTCCCCTACACCCCGAACATCGTCCTGATCCAACTGACGATAGTCGGAGCGCCGAAAAGTGCGGCAATCCCAACGATGGCGCCAACCACCCAGCCCCAAGACACCTTGCCAACCGCCGCGGCAATGGCGAGCCCGATGACGACAAGGGCCGCTATGGGCGTTCCGATCGTCTGGGCGAAGGTGACTAAGGAGTTCGCCCCGGTCTCGAAGGGCGACGCGGCCTGTGCGAAGACGACGACCGGGGTCATGATCCCTGCTACCGCCCATAGCAGCACTCGGTGTCGGACGAGTTTGCGGCCGAGGGAAGATTTGACGAGTTGATCCACGATGGTTCCTCTCGGTTTGAAAGGGATATAGAAACCGAAAGAGGCAAAGGATGGAACGTGAAGTTTCCGGGGAGATGTAGTAGAAACCCCGCCGGACTAAGCATTGGAAGGCGCTCGCGCGTGACAAGCGCTCCGAAGTCCTGCCGATTCTAGCGATCCTTACTGGCGAGGGTTGAGCGGGCGGCCGCATCGGACCCGCGGGGATCTCGAGGAGGTCATGGCGCCTCGATATAGCCGTGCCCTAGGAGATGACGTGTGGCTCTTCTTCAGCTCGCCACTAAGGGACCCGCGAATCGAGCTGCGCACGCCTGAAATGGCTGGCTTGGTTCCGGTTTTGCTGTAGAGGCAGACATCAAGTTCGACGTGAGTCAGATAGGCTGCTCGCCAACGAAGATGACACCGTTACCGCGGATGCCTTGGACCACCTTCTCTGGCCTTACGGCGTTGGGCCCACCGAGTCCCAGAAGTCACAATGGTGGAGGATCGAGTATTGCCCATCAGTCAAACTCGACAGTCCCGGCAGGTCTTCGATCAGCCAAGCGGGAGAATTGGCGCTGGTCGCGTACCGCGGCCACGGACTGATGCCTGATCCGTTCGGATTGCCCGTCCGGGCAAAATTGGCCCAAGCAGAGACTATTTGATCCGACAATTTCGTCTGCTGGCCGTTCAGCGGCCGTTGAATGCCCACAGGGGCGCCATGCCAGCGCGGGAAGAGATACTGGATATCGCCCGCATGATAAGCCTGCATTTCCAAGCCAGGCATATCCGGGAAAATGGACGGCGCGGTCCTGTCGGCAAACTCATAGGCATAGACGGGGATTTGCGGAGCGAGGATTCTGATGAGTCTACGCACGTCGCAAATTTTCAAGTCGGTTGCGACCCGACCCCAGGCTAAATGCGGTCTCTTAAAAGCGCTCAGCGGATAGAGGGCCAGAACTTTCGCTGCGGTCCCGCCGGAATACTCTGGCGGAACGAAGGACGTGTTGACGTAATTCAGATACTGCTCCGCGGTTGGCGGGGTGCGGAGTGCGTTGTCTGTATTGGTCCAGTACTCCGTGATCGCAAAGAAGAAGTCCCACTCATCCTTGGTGGCCCCGCTCACCAGGGGCATGCGATTGAACCGGCCGCTCTTAAAGAGAGTTAACGGCTGATCGAGAATGATCTGGCCGTCCACGATACCGGAGACAATAATAAATCTGCTGAAGGCGCTCGCCGTGCCTGCAAGCTCCTCAACCTTGTCCGCCGGAAGATTGCGCAGGCATCGGGCTACATTCGGACCGGCGCCTGAGCCACAACCGGCGGCCTCGGCGAAAGCGACACCGGTGGCCTCAGCCGCGGCCTTCGTAGCCGCCGGATAGTTGGCGAAGCAGGAACTCTGACAAATTGCCCGGTGGAACAGGCCCGAGGCGAGCGGCGATACCATGTGGATCATGGTATCGACAGATCCCGACGATTGACCGCCGACGGTAACGTTGTTCTTGTCGCCGCCGAACTTGGCGATATTGCGTTCCACCCATTTCAACGCGGCCTGCTGGTCGAGAATGCCGTAGTTGCCAAAGAGATGGCCTTCGTTATCCAGCGCAGGATGCGCTAGGAAGCCCAGGAGGTTCAGGCGATACTCCATGGTGACGACGACGACTTTGCCCTGCGATGCCAGCTTGCTGCCATCGTAGCCGGGCGTTTCGCCGTCAAAATTGCCTCCTCCGTGAATATAGACGATCACCGGAAGGGACGCCGACGGATTGATGTTCGGCGTGAATACGTTCAGGTAGAGGCAGTCCTCATTGTTGTTCCGAGGGCCTGAGAAAACTCCTAGCGTCGTAGTCAGCGCGCAGATAGGCGCAAATTCGGTGGCCTGCAGAACGTTGGTCCACGGCGCATGATCCTTTGGCGGCTGCCAGCGCAAATTGCCGACCGGCGGCTCAGCATAGGGAATACCGAAGAACTTGGTGACGTCGTTCGAGAGGAAACCCTGAACCGGTCCTTCTTTTGTTTCAACAACCGGGCTCAGTTTCTTTTCGACAGATTGATCCGGCACGGCAGCCACTGCGGTCCATGAAGCGCATAGCGTTCCGAGCGCGACCGCAACCGTGATGCAGAGGTATGTCTTCCTTGGCGCTTTGCGTGCACTTGAGCTGTGTGAATTTTGGCTGCGTGGGCTCATGTGGTATGGGCCCGAGGCGTGTCGCGCATCGGCGGCCAGGCACAAGAATACCCAACGCTTCGAGAGCTGGATCATTGCGTCCCCCATGGCTTCACCGCTCCAAAGTGGTTGAATAATCTCATCCGGCTAACTGCGAAGCTTCGTCCCAACGCCATAGCTCGTGCTCGCTGGCGGCGATCGCGCGTTGGGGTTTCGCCCGCTTCGTCGCGATAGACGCCGACCCCGAGATCGATCTTCCCGCCGCATGTATCCTTACCATAGAGCTTGATCGGTGGCAGCAGAGCATGCAGAGCGTGCGGCTGCAACATGTCGAACAACATCTTATTCCTCCGATTTCGTAGTGGATTTACTGTCCTTGAAGAAATACATGCGGCATCTTCTACATGTGCTCATTTGATCCGTTCGTTAGCAGCAGAACACCCCAAGCCCCATCGGACCCTGATCACTCGTCGCCGAGGAAATGCAGAACCGCGTAATTGAACTGGGCCGGATCCTGCAGAAAAGCGAAGTGACTAACATTCGGCAAGATCAGCAGCCCGGCATTGCGAATGGTCGCAGCCAGATACTCGGTATGCTCGCGCTTGATCGCCTCGTCGTGGTCGCCGTCCACAATCAGAATCGGTGTGTTGATGGACCGCAATTGTGCGTCGGTCCAATTCGGCTGTTCGGCCCACATGCGGCTTATCTGATTGACGAAAGACGGGTATTGGTCGGGCGTTGCCGAATGGGTAGCGTATTCCTGGCCGGCGCGATCGATGTAGGCGGCGAAAGTCGGGTTTTTCTCAACTTGCGGGATCACCCCTGACGTAAGGCTGTTCGCCGCGAAGGCGAAGACTTTGGCAACACGCTCTGGGTGTCTGAGCGCGAGGTCAATCCCCAGGATGCCGCCATCGCTCCAGCCCACGACGTCCACCTTGCCGATTCGGAGACGGTCCAACAGCGCCACCACGTCGTCGGCCATAATGTCGTAGCTGAACGGACGCGCGTCCCTTGCGCTGCGTCCATGGCCACGGCTGTCCATGACCACAACAGTGTGGTGTATCGCAAGAATCGGTACTTGTTTGCCCCAATAATCAGCGTTGGCAAGACCGCCATGGAGCAAGATGACCGGAGGCCCTTTGCCGTAGACCGCGTAATAAAGGCTGATACCGTTCACTGCGGCTAATCCGCTTCGAACGGTGGCGACGGGCGCCGGAGTCGGTGGCAACGTCTCCCAGCGTTCGGCCGCCACTGCCGGCAGCGTCGCGAAAGTTAGCTGCAAGGCGAGAAATATTCGCATCCGGCTCACCCAACCACCGCGCGCCAGCGTCGGTCCCGCCCGGTTCGGCCGCGCAGCCACTCCGCCGCCGTGTACAGCAGACCCGCCGAGACGAAGGACTCAATCGTTGGCACGCCTGTGATCGAAGAGTGAGTATTGTACGTGAAGATTCCGATTGTGCCGCCGACGGCACAGGCAAGAATTCCATCGATATTAGTTACATCGCGGCGCCGCAGATGAAGGTCGCACGAGTAGTCGCGGCGTCCCAGCACGAAGAAATCTGTCAAGTACACGCCGGCGATGGGCGGCACGACGAGCCCCAACAGAACGAGAAACCCTATGAGTCTGTCCGCTATCCCAATGACGGCGGCGATCGTCCCGACGGTGCCGCAACCGATGATGATACGGCCATAGGAGATGTTGCGAAAAGCGGTGGAAGTCACCAGGCCCGTCGAGTAGAGATTGATGGCGTTGACCGTCCACGTCGACAGGATCAGTGTGACAAAGGCGACGCCGACGACCCCCAAAGCGGCCATATACTTCATCGGATCTACTTCGTGGAATGCGAGCGCAGGTACCATCGCCAAAATCAGTGCGCCGCCAGCGCCGAGTCCATTCCCGGTGATGCTGATCAACGCGCAATCGAATGTAGATCGCGAGTAGCGCGTTATATCCGGCATCAGCACAACGCCGACGATCATGGCGCCGATCACAGCCGAGATTCCGGTGCTGAGATCCACGCGGGTGCCTGGAATCGCGAGCAATGCTTGCCAAGAAACGTGCGTAGTCGCCCGCCAGGCCACATAGGCCGTCAGCACAACGAGCAACGGCGCGAACAGTAGCGAAATCCGGTCGATTGCTTGGAATCCAAACACGGTGGTCACGATGACCAGACCACTGCAGCCGAGCGTGAAAACCCATTGCGGCGGCGTGGACGAGAAATAGTCTGCCATCGTCAAATAGCAGGTACGCCCAGCCAGTTCTGCAGTGACCGCGTACCAGCCGAGCAGTACCAGCACAAGGACCAGATTGACCAGCTTTGCCCCCGTTCTCCCGAATACATTGCTCACGATCATATAGGTCGAGAGCCGTGTCTGGGCGCCCACCACGGCGGCCGGCACGGACATCATGCAAAGGACCAGGCTGCCGATGATGACGGCACGAATGCCGGCCGCCAGGCCCTGCGTCAGAGCGAGTTCGGAGCCGATGTATAGGCCCGTGAGGGTGAACGCGACTGCGATGCAAACGAGCGCAACGCGATAGCCGGGCACCAACTGGTCGAGGGGAACGGGCGCCGTCGAATGCGCCTGGGCGGCGCCGTCGAGCCGGCCGAGCGCATGGCCAAGCCACTTTAAAATGGGTACGCCCCCCTAGTCCGGGTCATTGCGGAGATGTCACCGCTCCAGGCGATTCCTAGCAGTAGGAGTGCCCTGAAACGACAGACCTCATCCGATAGTTGGCAATTCATTTCTCTCTCCCTTGCTTGTAGTGCTGGGTGAGTCGTCGAATGGTCGATAAGGATGGGTCAGTCCGAAGGCTGCCGGCCCCATGACGGCAAGCGCCGCAGGTGTGCACAATTGTGGTGGCGCGCAGCAGGCGATGACCGCCACGCGCTGCCCATACCGAAGGGCTTCTGTCGGAATGGCGCGCGCGGTGTCAAAGTCGACGATGGTGATGAGATCGGGC
>Ga0224557_1002244_pt1 | contig 16876 bp, 13 predicted proteins | sample 714S31014metaG_FD_180677 | JGI IMG/M metagenome (GOLD analysis project Ga0224557, IMG submission 180677) | Peat soil microbial communities from Stordalen Mire, Sweden - 717 S3 10-14 | ecosystem: Environmental > Terrestrial > Soil > Wetlands > Peat | place: Sweden: Norrbotten County, Stordalen...
CTTCCTGATCGAGTCGGCCACCACGGACGCCGTGCAGGCCCGAACCGACGTCGTCGCGCTGATGGACCTGATGGCCGCCGAGGGCTCGAACACCAAGTTCACGGATGCCACGTTGCACGCCACGCAGACCCAGGCACCGTTGAGCCCCTTCTGGTACGTGGCCCCTGCGAATCTCGTGCTCTTCGTGGGCATCGCCGTGCTGGTGCTCTCCGCCGGCATGGTCGAGACGCGCCGCCTTGGCGTCCTGCAGCGGATCTCGGCTGCGCCGGTGCACAAGCGCGCCATCGTGTTCGGTCAGATGGCGAGCATGATGGTCACCGCCATCGCGATGGCGATCGGTCTCATCTTCGTCGGCATCGTGCTGTTCGACGTCCATTGGGGCAACCCCATGAGCGTGTTCCTCGTCGTTGCACTCCTGGGCATCAGCATCGCCGCACTGGCGGTGATCATCGGCACCTGGGCGCGTTCGCAGGAACAGGCGATCGCGACGGCGGTGATCGTGGCGATCATCGCCGGCATGCTCGGTGGCTGCGTCTACCAGCTCAGTACGGTCAGCTCCACGGTAAAGAATGTCGGGCACATCGTCCCGCAAGCGTGGGCCATGGACGCCTTCATCAAGCTGATCTCCGACCACGCCACGTTCGCGGACACGCTGCCGGAGATCGGCGCGCTGGCCGTGTTCGCGGTCGTCTTGAGCGCGTTCGCCGTCTGGTACTACTCGCGCAAGGTGTTCTCGACCACCTGAGCGAAGTGCACGGGGGTAGCCAACCCCTAGAATAGAATGTACTGAATTAGGTGCCAGGAGCCTGAACCCCTGGTGGAGTGATCGACGGGGGGAAGTGGTGACCGACACCGCAGCCGCAGGACAGCTCGAAACGACGGACCTGGCTGATCCGGTGATGTTCTCGAACCCCTATCCGCGCTTCGCCGAACTGCGTCGCAACGCCCCGGTGTCAAGGGCATTCTCCAAGCAGCTGCTGGGTGGTACCGGCTACATGCTGACGCGCCACGAGCACGTCCTGCTGCTCCACAACGACGTGCGCTTCTCGAGCGACCCGACGAGCCAGGGTTCCAGTTTCCTCATGCGGCACCTGCCGCGCATGTTCCGGCTCCTGACGAGCAGCATGGTCTACAAGGACGACCCCGACCATGCCCGGCTTCGCCGGCTCGTGAACAAGGCGTTCACCCCCCGCATGGTGCAGCAGATGACAGGCGAGATCGAACGCATCGTGGCCGAGCTGCTCGACAAGGTCGACGCCCGGGGGAGTGAGACGGTCGACCTGGTGGCCGAGGTCGCGGTCCCGCTGCCGCTCTCGGTCATCTCGACGATGCTGGGCGTCGGCGACCAGGACCGCAACGAGTTCCACGTGCTCATGGAGCGCTTCGTGGTCCGTCTCGGGAGCGGGTCGGCAGCCGACGCCATGCGCGCGGTCCCGACGGCGCGCAAGCTCTACGCCGTGCTGGAACGCCTGGCCGAGCAGCGTCGGGCGCAGCCCGACGACGGGCTGATCTCCGCCCTCCTCGCGGCGAGTGAGGACGGTGACTCCCTCAGCCCGGACGAGGTCATGGCCATGATCTTCCTCCTGATGCTGGCCGGGCACGACACCACCGCCAATCTCATCGGGAGCTCGGCTCTGGCGCTCATCGAGCACCCGGAGCAGGCGGAGCGGCTGCGGGCCGACCCCGCCCTGACACCCAGGGCCGTCGAAGAGCTCCTCCGCTTCACCACACCCGTCCCCTGTGGCGCCAGCCGGACCTTGCTCGACGACGTCGAGGTGGACGGCACGACCATGCCCAAGGGCAGCAAGGTGTTGGGCATGATCAACTCGGCCAACCGCGACGAGACGGTCTTCGAGCGTCCGGACGAGCTCAATCTGGGAAGGGATCCGAACCGACATCTGACGTTCGCCTTCGGGAAGCACTTCTGCCTGGGCAACCAGCTGGCCCGCCTGGAGGGGCAGATAGCCATCGGTGAGCTCGTCCGACGTTTCCCGGCCATGCGCCTTGCCGTGCCGCGGGAGGACCTGCGCTACAAGCCGGTGCAGGCACTGCGGGGATTCAGGAGCTTGCCCCTGCGGCTTCGCTAGGCAACGGGCCGCTCCCCCGGGCCCACGATGGCGAGGGGCGCGACGTCATGACCCGGCCCGTCGGGCCGACAAAGCTCAGCTCCGCATTGGCATCTCCGGACATCGTCCACTGGGTGGAATGGACCCGGTGATGGTGGTAGTCGCAGAGCAGCGCGAGGTTGTCGATGTCGGTCCGCCCGTCGGGTTTCCACGGCCTGATGTGGTGGGCGTTCGTGAAGGTCGCATTCGTACAGCCCGGGAACCGGCAGTGCCGGTCCCGGCGCCTCACCTCTCGGCGCTGGGCGTCGGTCGGCTCGCGTCTGGCCCGACCCTCGTACATGGTGTGGCCCACGTCGTCATCGACGGCGATGACGACGGTGGCGTCGCAGGCGATTCGTCGGACGGTCTCGGCGCTGAGGAGGCCGCCGCGCTCGAGGTCGCCCGCCAGCGCGGACGCCTCGTCCATCAGGGACCCGAGGGGGACGTGGGCCACCACGAGCCAGGGGCTCGACCCACCCGTGCCCGACGAGCGGACTACCTGCAGGAACGCGTCACACATCCGCTGGTCCCACGGTGTCTCGCCGTCGGAGGGGATCCGCCGGGCCCGGGCCTCGAGGCACGACCGGACCTCGGCGTACGGCGCCGGCGGCAGCTGGATGCTGACCGTGCGCAGCCGGTCGTTGCACCGCAGCGTCCGTCGCTCGTGGTCGCGTTGCACCGACGTCCCGCGGGTGGAGCGGGCCAGGTCGGCGAGCTGCCGTACCGAGCACTCGGCCGCCCGCGCACGGAGGTCATGGTCGGTCTCGGGCGTGGCCACGTCGACGACGGCGCGCACCTTGTCGAAGCTGAGCTCGCCCGCACCGAGCGCCGCCGCCAGCTCGGGGAGATCGAAGAGCCGGCCGGCCACGTGCGCACAGGTCCGGGCGGTCGAGGCCGACACCCCGCAGCGCTCGACCACCCAGACCTCGAGCGACGTCGCCCCCTCGTCGCGCCACGCCTCACGCCGGTCGAGCTCGCCCAGGAGCTCCACGAAGCGTCCCACCAGGGCTGCCATCTGCCGCGCCGTCTCGGCCGCGGACTCCATCAGCGCCTCACTCGGCAGCGAGGCGAGCGCCGACGCACCCAGCAGTCCCGCCGACGCCGTAGCTGGAGCCTGGGGCCCTGCGGTCTGGACGGCGGCCATCGGAGGGGAACGGTCGCACCATCTGCCCCCGTACGACGTCAGCGCCTCCGGTTGGCCTCCCACTGGTCGCGGCTGAAGTAGCTCTGGTCCTCGCCCCAGCCCTCCACAGCGTCAACCCCGTCGTCCCAGCGCCAGTGGACCAGCGAGTCCCCGCCGTGCCCCCGCCAGTGGCGGCTCACGGCGTCACCACGCACCGACAGCCGGCGGTCGAACTCGTCCACCGCCTCGATCTCGAAGGTGAGTGGCCACCCCGTCACCGCGTCGAAGGTCACTCGGCGTTCCCCGGCCAGGATGTGGCCGTACCGGCCGTCCCGGAGCAGGAAGCCGCAGGAGACGGGCTCGGCCTCGGGCCCGGGGACGGCGTAGACGAGCCACGCCTCGCCCGGCCCCGCCGCGCAGAAGGAATAGCCCACGCCGCCGAAGCTCCCGGCCGTCGACGCCCGGCGCCTCGGCCGGCCCAGCGGTCGTGGCCCCCACGAGCGGTCCCGCACCGAGTAGCAGTCGATCGGCACCGTCTCGCCCGCCAGCACCATGGTCCCGGTCACGTGGCCCGCCTGGTCGAGGTGCACGCCCTTCAAGAACGGGATCACGCCGGTCGGGTGCGGGTTGGGCGCCATGATCGACTCGAACTCCAGGTCGAGCTCCAACCCGCCGGGGTCCGCGTATGACACGGCGTAGCGCGCCAAGGGTTCGAGCACGCGCACGCGCACCCCGTTGGGCCACTCGAAGTCGCGCATGTCACGCTCCCCACGGGGCGGCAGCTGCAGGCCCGAGTACTCGGCCCGGTAGGCGAGCTCCCACGGCAGGGCACCGCTGGCGTCCCAGACCCAGGCGCCTCCGTTGCACAGGCCGGCGTTGGGCCGGGCCTGGCAGTACGTCCACCCGCCCAAACTCCGCTCGGGCACGTTCCACGAGAACCAGCAGGTCTCGGTCTCCCACCAGCGGTCCGTCATCTCCTCGTCGTGGAAGTCGTCGTCCTCGGGGCCGAACGTGCGGTACGTGCGCTCGGCGCGCCGCCGGTCGAGGTCGACACCGAACAGCTCGCTCACGACGCCACCAGGTCGGGCCAGTGCCGGTCGGCCAGTGCCCCCATGGACGGCCGGGCCAGCTCGGTCTCGCGGGCGACCCGCCGCCACAGCACGCCGAGGTACGCCTCGTCCCCGATCGTGCCCGACGCCGCCGCGTCCGCCGCCGCCGCACGCCCCGACGCCACCGACCCGGGGCGCCGGCCGAGCAACACCTCGAGATCGTCGAGCTCGAGCGCCTCGGAGGACGCACCGTACGTGTCGACCCGGCCGAGATACTTGATCAGCCGGGCGACCCCCTTCCCCCGCGCCGCCGCCAAAGGGTCCGTGGTCCGGGGCACGATCACGTCGCGCAGCTGGGCGAGCACGGCGTCGTACATCCAGTCGTGGTCGCTGCGGTCACGGGCCCGTGGCTCCTCGACCGGCGTCAGCACCAGGCCGGTGGCGGTCGCCAGCGCCTCGAGCCACAGCCGCCGGTGCAGCACCTGGTAGATGAACGCATTGCCGACGTCGGTGTCCGCCGATCCGGTTCCGGCGGCCTCCGGTCGGTGGCCCATCACCTGGAGCTTCGTCTCCGCCATCACCTGGTAGTAGTGCACTCGCCCCTCGTCGATCGCGTTGCCCGAGAGCGCGGCGTACTCGCGCAACCGGGCGGGGAAGTCGGGGAGGGGCTCCTGGGTCGCCCGCAGCGACAGCCAGGCGATGTCGTCCATGGGGTCCCCGAGGTGCGCCAGCTCCCAGTCGACCACGGCGGTGACCCGCCCGTCCGCGTACATGAAGTTCCCCGGGCCCGTGTCCCCCTGCACGAGCACGGGTGGCCCGTCGTAGTCCGGGACGTGGCGCCGCAGCCAGCGCAGCGAGAAGGCGAGGGCCGGGTCCGGCGCCCCGCCCCGGTCGGCCAGGACGCGGTCCCATTCGTCGAGCTCGGCCCGCACGGCGTCGGCGACCGTCCGCACGGGGGGGAAGGCGGGGAGGTCGAGCGTGGCCGCATCGAGGGAGTGCAGGGCGGCCAGCTTCGTGATGAAGTCTCGTGCCGTCGCCTCCTGCTCGGCCGGATCGCTGATGCGTGAGAACCAGTTCTCACCGCTCACCCGCTCGGCCAGCATGGCCTGGTGCACCGGGTGCACGCCGAGGACACGGGGGACCGGTACCGGGCCGTCCTGCAGCGCGAGGTACACGGAGGCCTCGCGGTGCAGCGTCCACGGGTCCTTGGTCCGGGCCGGGTCGGAGCGGTCGTAGCGCAGGAACAGGTGCGCCGTCGTGCCGTCGGGTCGCTCCAGGTCGACGAACCAGGCTTCCTTGCGGGCCCCGCCCTGCTTGCGGTCGGCCAGCGCCAGGCGCCCGCCCCCGACCTCCTCGACCCACGACACCAGGTCGTCGGGCAGCCCGGCCGTCGCCGTCACACGATCCGGGTGTCGTGGTCGCCCCAGTACTGCTCGCGGAGCACGCCCTTGTAGAGCTTCCCGGTCGGCAGGCGGGGCAGCTCGTCCACGAAGTCCACGCTGCGCGGGCACTTGAAGTGGGCCAGGTGCTGGCGGCAGAACGCGATGAGCTCGCGCTCGAGCGCCTCGTCGCCGACCACGCCGTCGACGGGCTGCACGACCGCCTTCACCTCCTCGCCCAGGTCCTCGTTGGGCACGCCGATGACGGCCGCGTCCAGGACCTGGGGATGGGTCACGAGGAGGTTCTCGGTCTCCTGCGGGTAGATGTTCACGCCGCCCGAGATGATCATGTGCGCCTTGCGGTCGGTGAGGAACAGGTAGCCGTCCTCGTCCAGGTAGCCCACGTCGCCGACAGTGCTCGTCGTGCCCTCGTCCCGACGGTTGCTCGCCGTCTTCTCCGGGTCGCGGTAGTACTCGAAGTCGGTGGCGCCGGCGAACCAGATCGTGCCGGACGTGCCGGTCGGGCACTCGTTCCCCTCGTCGTCGAGGATGTGGATGTCGCTCAGCACGGCCCGGCCGACACTGCCCGGGTGCGCCAGCCAGTCCTCCGACGTGATGAAGGTGCAGCCGTTGCCCTCGGTGGCGGCGTAGTACTCGTAGAGGATCGGGCCGAACCACTCGATCATCCGCTCCTTCACCGGCAACGGGCACGGCGCCGCGGCATGGATCACGACTTCGAGCGAGGACAGGTCGGCCGCCGCCCGCACGTCGTCGGGCAGCTTCAGCATGCGGGTGAACATCGTCGGCACGACCTGGGAGTGCGTGACCCCGTGCGCCCCGATCAGGTCGAGGTAGAGCGCCGGGTCGAAGTGCTCCATGACGACGGCGGTCGACTTCAGGCGCAGCGCGATGGCGACGCTCACCTGCGGGGCGGTGTGGTACAGCGGCGCCGGCGACAGGTAGACCATGTCCTCGCGGAAGCGCCACAGCCCGGCGATCCCGAGCACGGCGATGCTGGTCTCGGACGGGTGGATGTCGTACATCGGGCGCAGGATCCCCTTGGGCTGCCCCGTGGTCCCCGACGAGTACATCATCGGCGCGCCGAGTTGCTCGTCGGCCACGGGACCGGTGCTCTGGGTGCCCACCGCCTCCTCCCACGACTCGAAGGGCCCGGCGGGGTCGCCGACCATGATCCAGCGCTCGACCTTGGGGCACAGCGCCGGCAGCTGCTGGGCCACCTCCGCCTTGGCGGCCGAGGTGACGACGACACGGGACTCGGAGTCGTTGACGATGTAGGCCACCTCCTCGGCCGAGAGGTAGGAGTTGACCGGCGTGAAGTAGAGCCCGGTCCGCTCGGCGCCGGCCTCGGCGAGCAGCATGGCGGGGTCGTTCTCCATGAAGATCGCCATGTGGTCCTGGCGCCGCAGGCCCGTCTCGCGCAGGAGATGGGCCACCTGGTTGGCCGCGGCCTCGTACTCGGCGAACGTCAGCGTGCGCCCCGAGGGCGCCATGACGATGGCCGCATGATCTGGACGCTCGGCTGCGTGCTCTGCTGCGTACACCGTTCCCCCTAGGTCCGACCGTTCCCCGTGCATGAGTACAGCACGTCGACCAGGCAGGCGCCCATGAGGGGCAGCGCCTGGTTCTCCAGGTGATTGCGCACGAAGGCGCAGGCGACGCGGGCCGACGGGTCCGCGAAGCCGATCTGGCCACCGGCGCCCATGTGCCCGAAGGCGCCGTCGTTCGGCCCGTGCATCGGCGGGACGCCGGGCACCAGCGCGGGCGGCTCGAGCGAGTAGCCCACGGCCCACCGCGTGGGCACCCCCATCACGGCGTCGCGACCGCACACCTGCTCGACGCGGAAGCGCTCCACCGAGGCGCGTGACACGAGCTCCTCACCGGTGGCCAGGGCGGCGTACACGCGGGCCAGGGCCCGTGCCGTCGCCGTCGCGCCCAGCGCGCCGATCTCGGCCTGCAGGACCGCCGGGGTGTTCATGAACTCGGCGAAGCGGGGCCGGCCGTCCTCGTCGGCGAAGAGGCTCCCGTGCGCGCCGGCCAGGACGGAGCGGCCGGACTTCGACTCGGGGTCGATGGCCCGCAGCGCACTCTCCTTCCCGGGCCGCACGGGGAACTCCAGGACCGTGGCCACCGACCCGAGCTGGGCCGCCGGCGTCCCGATGGAGATGGAGCCGGCGAGGCCGAGCGGCCGCGCCACCTGGTCCTCGAAGAACGTCCCGAGGCTCGACCCGCTGATCCGTCGCACCAGCTCGCCGACAAGCCACCCGAACGTCACGCCGTGGTAGCCGTGGCGCGTCCCCGGCTCCCAGGCCGGCGCGCCGGCCGCGACCCCGGCGGCGATGGCGACGGTGTCGCTCCACCCCCGGCCGTCCCACGAGAGCAGCTCGTCCGAGCCGGGGAGCCCGATGGCGCCCGACTGGTGGCTGAGCAGCTGGCGCACCGTGGCCGACGACTTCCCCTCGGACCCGAACTCGGGCCAGTAGCGGACGACCGGCGCGTCGAGGTCGAGCTCGCCCCGGTCCTCGAGCAGGTGCGCGCACAGCGTCGTCAAGCCCTTCGTCGACGACATGACGACGGCCCGCGTGCCCTCCGCCCAGGCCGGTCCCGTCCACAGGTCCACCACGCACTCGCCGTCCACGTAGGCGCAGAACGCGCCGCCACCGTCGCCCAGGTCGGCCCGTCGCCGCCGCTCGCCGACCGTGACGGACGCGCCCTCGGCGAGCACCCGGGCGACGGGCTCGTAGCCCGGAGCGGCGTACCCCGACACCGACACCGACACCGACGTCACAGGGCCCGCAGCTCCTTCTCGACGTCGGGCCACCACTCCTTGCGCCACCACGAGACGTTGATGCGGTCGACCAGCCCCCCGTAGCGGCGGGCGACCTCGCCGGCCAGCTCGCCGGGGGCGCAGACGATGGTGAGCGTGTCGAGCACCTCGTCGTCGACGAGCCGGGCCGTGTCCGCCCAGCGCCCCTCCTTCGAGCAGGCGTAGAGCTCGCTCTGCAGGTCGCCCCACCCGTGGAGGTCGAGCACGGGACGGTAGGCCGGGGTGGAGGCGTAGTACCCGACCTGGCGCCGCATGGCGTCGCGGGCCTTGTCCATCTTCGACGGGTCGTCGACGACGGAGATGAAGCCGGGGCACGTGACCTCGAACTCGTCCCGCGAGCGTCCCGACTTCGCCAGGCCGCGGTCGAGCGCGGGCACGATCACCTCGCGCAGGTACCGCGCCGAGCAGATGCCGTGGGTGATGACGCCGTCCGCCACCTCGCCGGCCACCTCGTTCATCAGCGGGCCCACGGCAGCGAGGAAGACCCGCGGCGGGCCGTACGCGTGCGGCGGCGGCGCGAAGACGGGCGTCATCAGGGTGTGCGTGTAGAACTCGCCCTCGAAGCCCGGGGGCGCACCCTCGTTCCACGACGCCCAGATGGAGCGCAGGGCGAGCACGTACTCCCGCATCCGTGCCGCGGGACGCGACCACGTCATGGAGAACCGCTTCTCAATGTGCCGTCGCACCTGCGAGCCCATCCCCAGCACCACCCGGCCGCCCGAGTACTCCTGCAGCTGGTTGGTCGTGTAGGCCAGGCTCATCGGGTTGCGGGCGAAGGCGATGGCCACGCCGGTCCCGAGCAGCACCGACGTCGAGTGCTCGGCCGCCAACGTCAACGACAAGAAGGGGTCGTTCGTCGTCTCGGCGGCCCAGAGGCAGTCCAGCCCGGCCGCCTCGGCCGCCGTCACCCGGTCGGCCACCCTCGGCAACTCCGCGCCCAGCCCGCTGTCGATCTTCACGACGCCGATGCCGCCCGTCCCGAGCCCGCCCGCCGGCGCACCGGTGCCGGCGTGGGTGCGGGACCCTTGACCGCCGGCGCGTCCACCGACAGCGTCAGCGGGATCCCCACCTGGACGAAGCGCCCGGCCGCGGGATGCCGGTACTGGCGTAGGAGGCCCCGGGCCACCACCTGGGGGTCGTCGGGCACGGCGGAGTGGTGCACGCTCGCAGCCGCAGGGACACCCGAGTCCCGCAACCGAGCCAGCACCTCGTCCACCGTCATGGTCCCGACCGCCTCGGCCACGTCGTCGGCCGCCACGACCGGCGACGCGCCGAGACCGACCGCCGAACCCAACCGCGTCACGTCGGACGACGTCACGCAGCACACCACGACCCACCCGTCCTTGGCCCGATAGAGGCGCCGGCCCACGGAAGGACCACGGAGCTCGGGCGCCCCGACCTGGTCGACCACTGCGCCACCGCCACCGTCCGCGTCCACCGCCAGCCGGGCCACGTCCGCCGCCAGCCGGGCCACGTCCGCCGCTTGATACAACGTCGCCGTCACCGCCAGCGACGCCTCCACCGTCGTCACCGCCGCCCCTCGGGCCCGTCCCAGCAGGGCGCACACGATCCCGGCCGCCAGCAGCAACCCCGTGCCGTAGTCGTTGACCACCACGTTGCCTGCCACCGGGGTCGCCCCGCCGCCCTGGGCCATCTCCATCCCCGTCGCCGCCTGCACCACGTAGTCGAACGAGGGCCGGGTGGCCAGCGGCCCGACCGCGCCGAAGCCCTTGGCCCGGGCGTAGACCAGCGCCGGGTTGACCGCCCGGAGCGCCGCCTCGTCGAGCCCGAGCCGCTCCCACACACCGGCCACCGCGTTCTCGACCACGACGTCGGAGGCGGCGACCAGGTCGAGCAGCCGGGACCGGTCGCTCGGCTCCTTGAGGTCGAGGACCAGCCCCCGCTTGGACCGGTTGCCGTCGACGTAGATGTTGGGCAGGACCGGCATCATCTGGAACCCGCCCTCGCCACCCGGCGGCTCCACCTTCACCACCTCGGCCCCGAGCTCGGCGAGCAGGCGCGACGCCAGGGGCCCGGCCCAGAAGCTGGACAGGTCGACGATGCGGTGCCCACCGAGCGCCCCCTGCTCGCCTCCGTGCCGGCGGCCGGGCCTCCGCTCGCCGGGCTCGGCCCCGATCCGCACGGGCGGGCCCAGCAACGGCACCCGCCCCAGCACGGGGTCGTCCGTCTCGACCACCAGCTCGTTGGCCCGGGCCTGCTCACTGCCCAACCACTCGGCCAGCGTGTTGCACTTGGCCACGGCGGCGGGGCGCTCGAGCAGGGCGGCCTCCCACTCGTCCGCCGTCCTGGAGGCGAAGGCCGCGGTGACCTCGGCCAGCTTGGCCCGGTTCCACTCCTTGTCCGAGAGCCTCGACAGTCCCTCGGGCGTGGCGTAGTCGAGCCCGCCGTCGTCGATCTCGAGCAGGCGGCACAGCTCGCGCCATCGCTCGGTGCCGCTCAGGTTCACCATCACGGAGCGGCCGTCGGCCGTCTCGTAGGGACGCAGGACGACCGAGTTCTTCTGACGCGAGACGCGGGGCCGGTGGCCCGGCCGGTGGAAGATGGGCGCCGCGTTCAGGAAGAGCAGCCCGTCGAGCAGCGAGGTCTCGACGTGCTGGCCGTAGCCGGTCGACTCGCGCTTGACCAGCGCGGCGCCGGCGCCGAGCACGGCCAGCAGGGCGGCGGCCACGCTGCCCACCGGGAAGGGTTGCCAAATGGCGTCGTCGCCAGTGAACAGGCCCTGTTGCATGCCGGCCCGGGCCTGCACCAGCGGCTCCCACCCCGGCTCGTCGCGGGATGGCCCACTGCTGCCCCAGCCACTGATCGAGCAGGTGACCAGCCGCGGCCGTCCTCGCCGCAGCCCGTCGTCGCCGCCGCCGCCGAGGTGACGCTCCAGGGACCCCGGCCGCAGGTTCTCGATGAGCAGATCCGCTCCGTCCAGCAACGCACCCAGCTCACGGCGACCGCTCTCCGTCGTGAGGTCGAGCTCCACCGTGCGCTTGCCGCGGTTCCAGGCGGCGAAGGCCGGTGGGTCGGCCCGTAGCGGGTCGCCCCCGGGGCGCTCCACCTTGACCACCTCGGCGCCGAGGTCGGCGAGGATCGTGGCCGCCAGGGGCGCGGCCACGTACTGGCCCACCTCGACCACGCGCAGACCCTGCAGCACCCGCGACGGTTCAGTGGGCACCGGTGGTCACCTGTGCGGGCATCAGGTCTCCCTCTTCGTCGCGCGGCAGGCCGAGCAGGCGTTCGGCGATGACGTTGCGCACGATCTCGTTGGTGCCGCCGCCGATGGAGGCCGATTGCGCGCTCAGCAGCTGGGAGCACCAGCGGTCACCCTCGGGGTCGGTCGGGGCCCAGGCCGTGGCGCCCATGCCGGCCACCTCCACCGCGACGAGCGCAGACTCCTGCACCAGCTGCGCCATGGCCAGCTTGAGCAACGACGCCGCCGCGCCGTCGCCGGCGCGCGCCTTGACCTGCAGGTAGCCCGAGAGGTGCTGCAGAACCATCTGACGGATGCGCAGCTGCACCAGGCGGTCGCGCAACGCCGGGCGGTTCGAGAGGTCGCGGCGCCGGGCCTCGGCCGCCAACGCGGCGAAGCCGCCCTTGCCGCCACCCCCCGAGCCCATGCCGCCCAGGGCCTGGCGCTCGAAGGCCAGCATGGTGCGGGCCACCCGCCAGCCGTCGTGGATGTCGCCCAGCACGTTGGACGCCGGCACCCGCACCCCGTCCAGGAACACCTCGTTGAAGTGGGCGTCACCCGTCATCTGGCGCAACGGCCGCACGGTGATGCCCGGCGAGTGCATGTCGACGATGAGCATCGTGATCCCCTCGCGCTTGGGGCGCGCCGGATCGCTGCGGGTCAGGCAGGCGGCGTAGTCGCTGTGCTGGGCCCCCGAGGTCCACACCTTCTGCCCGTCGAGCACGAACTCGTCGCCATCGAGCCGGGCGCGGGTCTGCACGCTGGAGAGGTCCGAGCCCGCGCCGGGCTCGCTGAACAGCTCGCACCAGATGTGCTCGCCACGCAGGAGCGGGGGGATCAGCGCCTGCTTCTGCTCCTCGCTGGCGTGCACGAGCAGCGTGGGGCCGCACATGCCGAGCCCGATCTCGAGCGCGCGCGGGGGGACCTGGAACGCCTTGGCCTCGCGGTCGAAGATGCGCTGGAACCTGCCCGGCAGGCCGCGACCGCCGTACTCCACGGGCCACGTGATGCCGGCCAGGCCGGCGTCGGCCAGCTGGCGCTGGAAGGCGACCGAACGGGTCACGCCCGTGCCCCCCGTCTCGACCGCCGCGCCCTTCGGGGGCAGCGTCGCCTCGAGGAAGGCGAGCACCTCGGCCCGGAACGCCGTCTCGTCGGTCACGCCGGGACCACCGCGACCGGGCGGGGAACCCCGACGGACAGCAGGCCGCCGAAGACCATGTCCTTCATGACCCGCGCCAGCTGCTCCTGGTCCGCGCCGTCGAAGGAGGTGATGGAGCGCAGCATCCCGTCGACCATGGTGACGGCGGCACGCGCCTCCTCGTCGCTCAGGCCGGGCCGGACCTCGCAGAGGAGGTGCACCCACTCGGCCATGCGGACCCGCTCGATCCGGGCCACCCGACGCCGCGCGTCGTCGTCCAGCGAGCGGTACTCCTTGACGAAGACGTCGCGCAGGTTGCCGTTCTTCAGCTGCAGCACGATGGCGGCGTCAATGAGGCGCTCGAGGGTGACCATGGGTGGCGTGTCCTCGTTGAGCACGTCGTCGACCGTCTCGCGCCACGTGATGGACGCCTCCTCAATCAGGATCGAGAGCAGCTCGCCCTTGCTCTTGAAGTAGCGGTAGATGGCCGGCCCGCTCACCCCGGCGGCGGCACCGATGTCGCCCAGACTCGTCTCCCGGAAGCCGCGGTCGCGGAACAGCTCGGTGGCGGCCGTCATGATCGCCTCCCGGGTCCGCTCGCCTTTGGTCCGTCGCCCGGTACCGGTCTGGCGGGAAGGCGGCGTGGTCCCCTCCGTCTGGGTCATACGCCGTCGGATGTTAGCCATCCGTCACAAAAGCAGCCCCGATCACGTTGACTCCGGGCTTCGGGCATGCTTAGATTTTAATGCTCATTAACAAAAGTGCAAGGGGGACGCCCGTGGAGTTCGGCATATTCATGGAGCTGTCGGTGCCCCGCCCGTGGACGGCGGACTCCGAGCGGCAGGTCTACGAGAACGCGCTCGAGCAGGTGCGCCTCGCCGACGAGCTCGGCTTCGACTACGTCTGGGCCGTCGAGCACCACTTCCTCGAGGAGTACTCGCACTGCTCGGGCCCGGACATCTTCCTCTCCGCCTGCGCCGCGCAGACCAAGCGCATCCGGGTCGGGCACGGGGTGATCCCGTGCGTGCCGCAGTACCAGAGCCCCATCCGGGTGGCCGAGCGGGCGGCGGTGCTCGACATCATCTCGGGCGGGCGGTTGGAGCTGGGGACCGGGCGGTCCGCCACCTGGCCCGAGCTGAGCGGCTTCAACGCCGACCCCGACGAGACCAAGAAGACCTGGGACGAGTTCGTCCGGGTGATCCCCAAGATGTGGACGCAGGAGCGCTTCTCCTGGGACGGGCGGATGTTCTCCATGCCCGAGCGGGCCATCCTGCCCAAGCCGCTGCAGAAGCCGCACCCCCCGATGTGGGTGGCCGTCACCTCGCCCGGGACCGAGGTCGACGCGGCGGACCGCGGCCTCGGGTGCCTCGGGCTGTCGCCGGGTGGGTTCGCCGACTCGGAGAAGAAGGTCCTGAACTACCGCAAGCGGATTGAGGTGTGCGACCCGGTCGGCGCCTTCGTCAACGACAAGGTGCTCACGGTCAACTTCCTGTCCTGCAACGAGGACGGCGACCTCGGCCGGCGCAACGGGCTGAAGGTGGCCTCCATGTTCAGCTACATGGCGGCCCAGCTCCTCTCGGCCAAGGAGGTGCTGCCCACGCACTCGTACCCCTCCGAGGGGCTGCTGCCCGCACTGCGCCGCGAGTCGGGCAGCCCGGGCGACGCCGCCAAGTCCTTCAAGGGCGTCACCATGGGCACGCCGGACGACGTGGCCGACGCGATCACCGCCTGGGAGAACGTCGGGTTCGACGGCATCAACTTCATCCACCAGTTCATGGAGGTCATCCCGCAGCAGTACGTCCTCGACAGCATGCGGCTCTTCGCCGAGGAGGTCATGCCCCGCTTCAAGACGGGGACGACGACCGGGTCGGCGGCGGCGGCGGGTCGTCCGGTCCCGGCAGGGGTGGCCTGATGCCTCTCGCCGGCTCACTCGACATCCGCCCGCTGGTCGACGGCGCGCCCGAGGTCGTCCTGGACGACCACGAGCTCAAGGTGGACGACGTCGACATCCTCCAGGTGCTCTACGAGATCCGGGTGGACGATCGCGAGGCACTCGTCCCCCCGGCCCTCAACCCGACCATCCCGCTGGTCATCAGCTTCCTCGTCTACCGGGCGAAGGAGAGCGTGTACGGCCCCTTCGCCCTGGCCCAGCTGCGCCTGACCGCCCGCTCGGGCGTCCGGCCGCGCTGCTACCTGATCTCGGCCCGCTGCGACAACCCCGAGCTGGCCGAGGTGCTGGCCGGATCCTGGGGCTTCCGGGTCAGCCCGGGGGAGATCAGCCTGCGCCGCTTCCACGACCGGGTGGACTGCTCGGTGCACGAGGACGGCCGGTTGATCCTGCAGACGTCGCTCGTCGACCCGGTGCCGGTGACGGGGCACGACGTCCAGTACCCGCCGGGCATGCACCTGGCCCGGGTGACCCGCGACGGGGTCCTCAAGCCGCGCATCGTGCAGGTGGACTCCGAGTACGTCTTCCGCCGGGCCGACCGCGGCCGGCCGGAGCTGACCCACTTCGACCGCCAGGCCTGGGGTGACGCACGGCTCGTGCCCGACATCCCCGTCTCGGCGAGCTTCGCGGCCTGCGACCTGACCATCGCCAACGTGCGCTACATCTGCAATCCCGACATCCCCGCCTCCGAAGGGACGGAGAAGGTCAGCGACGCGTGACGGCACCCGCCCGTTCCCTATTCTGAGCCAGGTGCCCGCGGACGCGACCGACGAGGGGCTGCACCCGGCGGGTGACGCCCCCGACTGGCAGGAGAGCGCCTACCTGGCCTGGCGCGACCCGGTCAGCGGCCTGGGTGGGAACCACCGGATCGGCAACGAGCTCAACCGCGACACGGCCAACCTGTGGTGCGGCGTCTACCACGAGCGCGGGACCCGCTTCCGCTGCAACGGCGAGGCGCTCCCGCTGGTCCGCCTCGACGAGGAGGGACTGTGTGCCGGGCCACAGCGCCTCTTCCTCGACGGCGAGCGGCTGCGCTTCGTGCTCGACGGCGAGGGCTGCCGCGCCGACCTCGAGATCACCGACGAGGGGTCACGATCGTTCGCCAACGCGCAGACCTTCAGCGGGACGGCGGGGGCGACGGGCACCATCTTCTCCAACAACTTCCACGTCTTCTGCCGGGTGCGGGGCACGGTCGAGCTCGACGGGACCACGGCGGAGGTGGAAGCTCCGGCCTGGCGGGACCACTCGTGGGGGGCGCGCCGCTGGGACAGCTTCGTCTCGAGCCGGAGCTTCGGCGGCTCCCACGGCGAGGGCGGCGAAGCGCTGCAATTCCGCTTCGCGTCCATGGTGGGCGTCAACGGCAGCTTCTTCCGGATCGGCTCCCTCTCCCGCGGCGGGGAGCCGATCCCGGTCGCCGGCGCCGAGATGCTCGTGCACGTCGACGACGACTCCGTGCGCTGCCCCTCCGCCGAGGTCCGCTACCGGCTCGAGGCCGGCGGGACCACGAGCGTCCGGATTGAGACCATCGGCGGCATGATCGGCGCCACCTCCCAGCGGTACGGCTGGGAATCGGTCGGGGACGTCACGGTGGACGGCGATCCGGGCGGGTGGGGCTTCCTCGAGACCAACCTCAACCCCCGTAACGGCCAGGACCCGCCCGCCTTCGTCCTGGCCGACTCGCTGACCAACGGAGTGGTGCGACCGTCGTGACGTCGACGGTCCCCGCCACATGAGGCAGCCGTCCGAAGACCGGGCGCTGTACCTGCGCCAGCTGCGCGCCACGGTGATCGGCACCTTCCTGCCGGAGCTCACCAGCCCGACGGCGGTCGACGCGGCCGGCCTGGTCGACCGGATCCTCGCCGAGCTGATCGTCGAAGAGGAGTGGGCCGAGGCACTCAGCCGGGAGTTCGGCGCCGAGTTCTCGGCGCTCCTGCCCGACGCCGACGCCGACGCCGACGCCGACGCCGACGCCGACACCGACACCGACACCGTGACGCCGGAGCGCTTCGGCGAGCTCCGCCGCCGGGCGGCCGAAGTGGTGGCTGAGCATGCCGCCAGCGACGTCGCGGCGGAGCGGGAGCAGTGTCGCC
>Ga0224557_1002245_pt1 | contig 16867 bp, 15 predicted proteins | sample 714S31014metaG_FD_180677 | JGI IMG/M metagenome (GOLD analysis project Ga0224557, IMG submission 180677) | Peat soil microbial communities from Stordalen Mire, Sweden - 717 S3 10-14 | ecosystem: Environmental > Terrestrial > Soil > Wetlands > Peat | place: Sweden: Norrbotten County, Stordalen...
GAGCTGGCTGCCTACTACGGGCGCTGGGTGGGGCTGGTCGAGCCGGTCCGTGCCGTGCTCACCCAGCAGCTCACCGTGAGTGGCCTGCTCCCGCTCCTCGATGAGCTGGAGCTGCCGCTCGTCCCCATCCTCGCCGAGATGGAGCGGCTGGGCATCCTGCTCGACCGCGACGCCCTGGCCGCCATCTCCGCCGAGATGCAGGCGCGCATCGGAGAGCTGGAAGGCGAGGTCCACGACCGCGCCGGCCATCCCTTCAACCTCGGCAGCACCCAGCAGCTCGCCACCGTCCTCTACGACGAGCTGGGGCTCGCCGCCGGTCGCAAGACCAAGTTTGGCCGGAGCACCGACGCCGACAGCCTGGAGGCCCTCCGCGAGGAGCACCCGGTGGTCGACCTGGTGCTCGAATGGCGCCAGCTCACCAAGCTCAAGAGCACCTACGTCGACGCCCTCCCCCTGCTCTGCGACGAGGACGGCCGGGTGCACACCTCCTTCAACCAGGCGGTGGCGGCGACCGGACGGCTGTCGTCGGCGGATCCCAACCTCCAGAACGTCCCCGTCCGCACCGAGTGGGGCCAGCGCATCCGGCGGGCGTTCGTCGCCGGCCCCGGCCGGCTGCTGGTCTCGGCCGACTACTCTCAGGTCGAGCTGCGGGTGCTCGCCCACGTCACGGGAGAGCAGGGGCTGATCGAGGCCTTCGCCCGGGGCGAGGACATCCACCGCCGGACCGCAGCCCAGGTGTACGGCATCGACCCCGCGGCGGTGACCCGCGACATGCGGCGGGTCGCCAAGGTGGTCAACTTCGGCGTTGTGTACGGGCTCTCCGACTTTGGCCTGGCCCGGGACACCGGGATGTCTCGGGAGGAGGCGGGCGCCTTCATCCGCTCGTACTTCGAGAGCTTCCCGGCGGTCACCCGCTGGCTGGAGCAGACCCGGATGCACGCCCGGGAGTGGGGATGGGTGGAGACCTTCACCGGCCGCCGCCGCCACCTTCCCGACATCCGGGCCGCCAACCGCCAGATGCGGATGGCCGCCGAGCGGATGGCGGTCAACATGCCCATCCAGGGCGGTGCCGCCGAGATCATGAAGAAGGCGATGATCGACTGCGATCGGGCGCTGCGGGAGAGCGGCTCGCCCGCCCAGGTGCTCCTGCAGGTCCACGACGAGCTGGTGGTCGAGGTCCCGCGTGACGATCTGCCGGCGCTGGTCCCCCTGGTCCGCAGCGCGATGGCCGACGCCTACCCGCTGGTCGTGCCCCTGGTGGTTGACGTCAAGATTGGCGACAACTGGCAGGAGATGACCCCGGTGGATGCGGCGGGCTGATTCGTGCGGGGGCGCCGGCGGGGCACATCGTCTTCGGGGGGACCGGCGTCGGACAGCTCTGCTGTCCGCGCCTCGTACTCCCACCCCACGTGGCAGGCCACGCGGGGACCCCGGTGCTCGGCGGCATTGCAACTGCCGCCTGCGCAAGCCCCCACTGCGACGCCGTGCCCCACCGACGCCGTCCGGCGCGTTCAGGTCCAGCCTGGCGATCATCGGGTCAGGCGTGCCTGAGCTACCGGAGGTTGAGACGGTGGCCCGCGACCTGCGTGGCGAGCTGGTGGGGCGGCGCTTCGTCAGTACCTGGGTGTCGCAGCCGGGCGTCCTGCGCTTCCCCGACGCGGAGACGTTCTGCGCCGCTCTCCGAGAACGCGCCGTCGAGTCGGTCGAGCGGCGCGGCAAGTACATCTTCTGCCGGCTCGACGGCGGGGAGGAACTGGTCGTCCATCTCGGCATGACCGGTCACCTGCGGGTGGTGGGCGGCGATGCCGAGGTCGTCAAGCACACCCACCTCCGGGCGGGGCTCGACGATGGGCGGGAGCTGCGCTTCGACGACGCGCGCCGCTTCGGTCGCGTGATGCTCGGTGTCCGAGCGCTGCTGGAGGAGCGGCGCGTGCTCCCGGCGCTCGGCGTGGAGCCGCTCTCCGACGACTTCACACCGGAGCATCTCGGTGTCCTGATGCGGCGCACCAGGAGGACGGTGAAGGCGGCGCTTCTCGATCAGACGGGCATCGCCGGGCTGGGCAACATCTACGTCGACGAGGCCTGCCATCTGGCCGGGATCCGTCCGACCCGGCGAGCCAACCGGCTCACCCGCAGGGAGCGAGCGGCGCTTCACGCGGCGATTCGGAGCGTGCTGACCAAGGCGGTCGCCAATCGCGGCACCACCGTCGACGACTACCGCGACCTCTGGGACGCCCGGGGCTCTCACCAGGAGGAGCTGCAGGTCTACGGGCGGGGAGGGGAGCCCTGCCGGCGCTGCGGCACCGTGCTTCGGCGGACTGTGGTCGCCGGACGCGGGACGGTGTACTGCCCGCGGTGCCAGCGGTGATCGGCAGGGAGGTAATCGTGACCCTGCCCCCGTGCGCCTGACGGGACTTGTGGTCCGCCCTCCGACCGGGCATGGTTAAGGCTGCATGTACCCGTTCGAACGCTTCACCGAGAGAGCCAAGAAGGTCCTCACCCTCGCCCAGCAGGAGGCCGAGCGCTCGCACCACTCGTATATCGGGACCGAGCATCTCCTGCTGGGACTGCTGCGGCAGGAGGAGGGCATCGCCGCCAAGGCGCTGAACCACCTGGGGGTCGAGATCGGCGCGGTGCGCAGCACCATCGAGTCCGTGCTCGGCCGCAACCAACGCATCATCATCCAGCAGATCATCCCCACCAACCGGGTCAAGAAGGTCATCGAGATCTCCTTCGAGGAGGCTCGGCGGATGGGCAACAACTACGTGGGCACAGAGCACCTCCTGCTCGGGTTGCTCATCGAGGGAGAGGGCATCGCCGCCCACGTCCTCGACGACCTGGGCGCCAATCTCGAGAAGGTGCGTGGTGAGATCGACCGGCTCCACCACGAGACGCCCCCGGAGGGCCCACCCGGTGAAACCGAGGCGAGGCGAGGGGCATTGAGAGGGGCGCTTGGTCAGATCATGACCAGCGAGTTCTCGTCGCCCTTCCCGGGGGCACGGTTCCGCGGGACGTCCCCGTCCGGTCGCCACGAGATCCCGTTGGCGGCAGAGCGGCTTGCCGCCGAGCAGCATACGGTCGTCGGCCCCGAGCACCTGCTGCTCGCCGCGCTGGATGTCGATCCCCTGCTACGGCGGATGCTCGTCGCGCTCGGCATCGACGACGCCAAGCTCGCCGAGCTGAGGCGGATCGCCACCCCACCCGAGAGTTTGGTGGAGCTGCGCCGGACCGTCCACACCAAGGCGTTGGAGCTCGGCGACTTGCGCGACCTGCCGCGCGGTTCCACGCTGGCTCTACTCTCTGAGGAACTGGGCGCGCGGCTTCACGCTCCGAGCGATGCCGAGAGAGAGGAGCTGCGCCGGCTCAGGGCCGAGCTGGAGGAGGCGGAGCGCCGCTGGCGGGCTGGTGAGGAGCCGACCGGGGACGAGTCAGAGCCAGGCTAGGCTGGCACGGTGCCGGCCGGGTCCCCAGCCACGGAGCTGGGGACCCGGTCAGCCGCCGATCAGGGCAGGCTCGACTTCATGGAGTTCTTCACGCTCGCGGTGCAGACCTCCGCCTTGAACGCCGCGGTGATCGGGCTGGACGAGTTGGTCGCGTAGATCGCGACCGTGTAGCTGTGGCTGCTGGTGCTGGTGTTCCAGGTGCACAGCTGGGTGCCGACCGGGTTGCTGCCGTCGGTGACCTTCGCCCCGGACAGCCCGCCGAGGCCCTCGCTCGCAGCCGAGGCCTTCAGAGCGTTGATGGCCGTGGAATCGCTCTGCACCACGATCGCCCCGGAGATCCCGTCCTGGTTGAAGGAGACGGTGAGCGCCGAGTTGCCGCAGCCCGCGACGAATAGGCCCGCGCAGATCGTCAACCCCGCTAGCACAGATCGTCCGACCCTGTTCATCGCACACACTCCGTGGCATGGCGGCGCGGCTTCGAGCCGCCCATCGAGCCGGGAGTCTAGGGTTTCGAGGGGGGCTCGCGGGGGATTCGGTGGCCGTGTGCCGGGGCCTACACTCGATCGGTGCCCGAACTCCAGCTGACGTCGACCTTCGCGCCGGCCGGCGACCAGCCGCAGGCCATCGCCGGCCTGCTGGAGAGCATTGGCCAGGGCAATCGGGAGCAGACCCTGCTCGGCGTGACCGGGTCCGGGAAGACCTTCACCGTCGCTCACGTCATCAACGAGCTGAAGCGGCCGACCCTGGTCCTCTCTCCCAACAAGACCCTGGCCGCCCAGCTCTGGGCCGAGTTCCGCGAGTTCTTCCCCCAGAACGCGGTCGAGTTCTTCGTCTCCTACTACGACTACTACCAGCCCGAGGCGTACATCGCCCGCACCGACACCTACATCGAGAAGGACTCGTCGCGCAATGAGGAGATCGACCGGCTGCGCAACAGCGCCACCCGGGCCCTGCTCACCCGGCGCGACGTCATCGTGGTTGCCTCCGTGTCCTGCATCTACGGGATCGGGTCTCCGGAGAACTACCTCGGCGAGTCAATCCGCCTGTGCGTGGGGGAGAGCTGGCGCCGCGACATCCTGCTGCGCAAGCTCTCCGACCTCCAATACAGCCGCAACGACACCGACTTCGGCCGCTCCCGCTTCCGGGTGAGGGGAGACGTGCTGGACATCCAGCCCGCCTACGAGGAGGTGGCGGTGCGGATCGAGCTGTACGGCGACGAGATCGAGTCGATCCGCGAGTTCGACCCCCTGACCGGGGAGGTCGTGGCGCGGCGGGACGACGTCGTCATCTTCCCCGCCTCGCACTACGTCACCCCCGCGGAGCAGATGAAGGCCGCCATCGAGAGGATCGAGGCCGAGCTGGAGGAGCGGGTGGTGCTCCTGGAGGCTAACGGCCGGTTGCTGGAGGCCCAGCGGCTGCGCCAGCGGACCGGCTTCGACGTGGAGATGATGCGGGAGACGGGCACCTGCGCCGGCATCGAGAACTACTCGCGGCATCTGACCGGCCGCGCCGAGGGCGAGGCTCCGTACTGCCTGCTCGACTTCCTGCCCGCGGACGCCCTGATCGTCGTCGACGAATCGCACGTGGCCGTGCCCCAGATCGACGGCATGTCCAAGGGCGACCGCGCGCGCAAGATCCCCCTGGTCGAATACGGGTTCCGCCTCCCCTCGGCACTGGACAACCGGCCGCTCACCTTCGCCGAATGGGATCAGAAGGTCGGCCAGGTCATCTACGTCAGCGCTACGCCGGGGCTGTACGAGGAGCAGCATTCGCTCCGGACGGTGGAGCAGATCAACCGCCCCACCGGTCTGGTGGACCCCACCCTCGAGATCAGGCCGAGCGAGGGCCAGATCGACGATCTGCTGGCTCAGGTCCGGCGTCGCATCGAGCACGGCCATCGTTCACTGATCACCACTCTCACCAAGAAGATGGCCGAGGACCTCACCGACTACCTCCGCGAGGCGGGGGTGAGGGCTCGCTACCTTCACAGCGACATCGAGACCATGGAGCGGATCGAGATCATCCGCGACCTCCGCCTCGGGGTCTTCGACGTCCTGGTGGGGGTCAACCTGCTCCGCGAGGGTCTCGACCTCCCCGAGGTGGCCTTCATCGGCATCCTCGACGCCGACAAGGAGGGCTACCTCCGGGGCTTCCGCTCCCTGATCCAGACCATCGGCCGGGCGTCGCGAAACCTGGACGGCCACGTCGTCATGTACGCGGACAGGGTCAGCGATGCGATGCGGCGGGCGATTGCCGAGACCGACCGCCGCCGCGCCATCCAGGTGGCCTTCAACGACGCCCACGGGATCACTCCGCAGACGATCGTCAAGGCCGTGTACCAGATGGAGACCCACCGTGAGGAGCTCAGCACCGTCGCCGCCACATTCCAGGACCAGGCGGGGCTGCCGCCTGACGAGCTGCTCCGCCTCGCCAAGGACGTTGAGAAGGAGATGAAGCGGGCCGCCCGCGACCTGGAGTTCGAGCGCGCGGCCGAGCTTCGAGACCGGCTCACCGAGATCCGGCGCCGGCTGGAGGAGCGCGGCGAGCGTGACTCGGGCGTGGCGGGGGAGGGGATGGCGACGCCGGCCGGGGCGGCGTCGCCATCCGGGGGTGAGACACCTCGCCCGCGTGCGGGAGGTGATCGCCCCGCCTCGCGGGGTGGTGGCCGTCGCGGCCGTCGCTGACGGCCTTCCGGCGCGCGGGGCGGCTCGGGCTCGCGTGCGCGGGTGTGCGTCCGGGCGGAAGCGACGCGCAGGTCGAGTGGACGGGCGCGGGTGCGGTTGAAGCAACCGAACTGTGACATTGCCCGATCTCTGAGCCCCGCGCGTCGTCACGATTCCGCCATTTGGCGGCGACGACCGTGGCTAGACTGAGAAACGTCCCGGTGACAAGCGCGCAAGGAGAAGGTGTGAAGATCTGGAGACGACCGGCGTCGGTCGCCAGCGCGATACCCGTTCGCGTGCCCCCTCCCTTGACGTCGAGCCTGGTTGGGGACCTCGGTGACCAGTACTGCTCGGCGCGCGGCTGCGCCCAGAAGACCGGACTGGCCTGCAGCTACATCGACCGCAAGGAGCGGCCCTGCCCCACCGGCTGGTGCCCCGAGCATCGTTACGTCACCCAGGGGGCCGTCTTCTGCCCCTCCCACGGGCGGCTCCTCGACGGCACGGCCGACGAGTTCCGCGAGAGCGTGCGGGTGGACCTTGGCAACGTCGTGCCGGTGGTCCTCGCCTGGATCGCCCAGGAGGTCGACGGCGAGATCTCGGCGGCGATGCTCCAACTGGCGCTGGAATGGCACCAGGCCCTGGTGCTCGACCCCGTGCACTTCGGCCTCGTGGGTGTGCACCGTGTGCGCACCTGGGAACGGGCCTGGAAGATCTGTGAAAATCTGGGGCCGACCCTCCGGCTGGCGGTCGTCATCGAGGAGGCCGAGCCCGGGATCGTCGAGGCGCGCATCAACGCACGGCCGGTGCTCCGGATGCTCGTGCCCTGGCACGAGAGCCATGGGTTCGGCGACCGGCCGGTCACGGCTGCGGCTGCCAGCGCGGCGGCCCTCAACTTCCGGGAGCGCCTGCTCTCCGCCCTGATCCGCGGCATCGCCGAGTGGAGACGGGACAACGTCGGCAACCTCGAGTCGGACACGAGCCTCCGCGGCCTGGTCTGGCACGCGCCCTCCGGCTCCCCGGGGTCGTCCCACCGCCGCTGAGTCGCGCTCCCACTCGCGGGCGTAGTACGAGCGCACATCCGTTCGCTATACTGGCGGACGATGAACTCTGCCACCCGCGGTCAGCCGCCCCGTGCCTTCGTCTGCCGGTCCTGCGGCTGGACCAGCCCCAAGTGGCAGGGCCGCTGCGGGGGGTGTGAGGAGTGGAACAGCCTGGCGGAGGCGACCGGGCGTCCCCGCAACGGGGGAGGTACGCGCCCACCGCTCCGGGCGGTCCCGCTCGGCGAGGTCGGGACCGGCCACGCAACGCGCCGCGCCACCGGGATGGGGGAGACCGATCGGGTGCTCGGGGGTGGCCTCGTCGAGGGCTCCTTGATCCTGCTCGGTGGTGACCCGGGCATCGGGAAGTCGACCCTGGCCCTCCAGCTCGGCCACGGCGTCGGCTCGGCGGACGCCCCTGCCCTCTACTGCGCCGGCGAGGAGTCGCCCGGCCAGCTGGCCCTCCGCGCGGCGCGGCTGGGCTGCCTCGACGATCGCGTGGTGGTCGTCGGGGAGACGACGGTCGCCGGGTGCGTGGAAGCGATCACCGCCCTGCACCCGCCCCTCGCCATCGTCGACTCGGTGCAAACCCTCCACGACCAGGACGTCCCCGGGCATCCCGGCAGCCCCTCCCAGGTTCGGGCGGCGGTGGCCCGGCTGATGGAGTGCGCAAAGGAGAGCGGCGTGCCCATCCTCCTGGTGGGTCACGTCACCAAGGACGGCGCCATCGCCGGCCCTCGGACGCTGGAGCACATGGTCGACGTCGTCCTCTTCCTGGAGGGCGACCGTCACGGGGAAAACCGCCTCCTTCGCGGCCTCAAGAACCGCTTCGGCCCCGCTTCGGAGCTCGGCCTCTTCCGGCTCGCCGAGGGCGGGATGCTGGAGATCGGCAACGCCGGGCGCGCCTTCCTCGACGAGCAGAGCCTGAGCATCCCCGGCAATGTCCTCACCGTGACCTCCGAGGGCTCCCGGGCCCTGGTGGTGGAGGTGCAGGCGCTGACCGTGCCGGTCGGCCACGCCATGACCCGGCGCACCGCCTGGGGTTTTGACCCGGCCCGGCTCAATCTGCTGGTCGCTGTCCTCCAGAGGCGGGCGCGGCTGCCCCTCGGCCAGCGCGACGTCTTCCTCAACTGCGCCGGTGGGGTGCGGCTGGTCGAGCCGGGCGTCGACCTGGCCGCGGCCCTCGCCGTCTGGGGCGCGGAGACCAATGCGGGATGGGACCCGGGCACCGTGGCCATCGGAGAGGTGGGGCTGGGCGGGGAGGTCCGCCGGGTACGCTGCCTCGAAGCGCGTCTCGCTGAGGCGGCGGCACTCGGCATCCACCGCGCCGTGGTCCCAGCCGGGCAGGAGGAACAGGCTCCCCCTTCCATGGAGTGCCACCCGGTGAGCGATCTCCAGGGTGCCGCCCGGCTTCTCGTGGCCCTGCCGGGGCGACCTCGACCGGCCCGCAGGATGCCAAGCTGGATGCTCGAGGCGCCTGAAACCGTCGCGTGACGAGGAGCGCTTAGCCCGGGCGGCCGTCCCCGCCCTGTGTTTCAATCGGCCCATGATCGTTCCGCCGACCCCGGGGGTCCGACATGCCCGTGCCCTGGCTCGTCTGGTCGGGGCGGTGGCGGGGATGGTCGTCGGGGTGCTGTACGGCGCGTACATCGCCCAGCAGGCGTTTGGCCACGCAGCTCTCATCGATGCCGACGGCGCGGTGCTGGCGGTGCTTCTCGGCACCGGGGTCGCGGGGGCGGCCGCGCTCGCCCTGGCGGCGCCGCTGCTCACCGTCGAGCCCTTCCTCTGGTTGGAGAACATCCTCGACAAGGCACCGGCCAGCGAGCTGGTCGCGGCCCTGGCCGGGGGCACCGCCGGCCTCGTGATCAGCGCCTTGGTCGCCGTCCTCCTCCTCCCGCTCCCCTGGGGGATCGGCTTCGTCATCTCGGGTTCCCTGGCGTGCTGCCTCGTCTACGTCGGCATCCGCACCGGCACCCGCCGGCGCGACGCCTTCGCAGAGGTGATGCACCGGCGCGCGACGCCGGCCTCCGCGGCCGACGATCCGGCCGCGCAGGACGGAGCCCCCATCGTGGTGGACACCTCGGTGCTCATCGACGGGCGGATCGGCGATGTCGCCGCCACCGGCTTCGTGCAGGGCCGCCTGCTGGTCGCCGGTTTTGTCCTCGAGGAGCTGCAGAGGGTCGCCGACTCGGGCGACGCTCTGCGCCGCTCGCGCGGCCGCCGGGGGTTGGCGGTGGTGGAGGAGCTGAAGCGGCAGGTCCACGTCACCTTCGAGGTCGTCGACCAGGACTTCCCGGGCACACCGGAGGTCGACGCCAAGCTCGTCAAGCTGGCCAAGGCGCGGGGGGCCGCCCTGATGACCAACGATTTCAATCTGAACCGGCTGGCTTCCGTCCAAGGCATCCGGGTCCTCAACCTCAACGACCTCGCCAACGCCCTCAAGCCGATCGCCAGCTCGGGCGAGGGTCTCGACCTCACCATCGTCAAGGAGGGGAAGGAGCTGCACCAGGGCGTCGGCTATCTGGAGGACGGCACCATGGTGGTCGTCGAAGGAGGGCGCGAACACCTCGATCACCAGGTGCACGTGACCGTCACCTCCGTGTTGCAGACCCCCGCCGGGCGGATGATCTTCGCGACCGCCGCCACCGAGCCACGGCCGGCGGCGGAAGGGCGGCCCCGGCCGGCGCCGCGCCCCACGCGGGCGGGCAGCCGCTGAGCGTCGCGATCATCGTGCCGGCGGCGGGGCGCGGCGAGAGAGCCGGGACCGACAAGGTCTGGGCGGACGCCGGAGGACGTCCTCTCATCGTCCACGTCCTGGAGCGGATCGCCGCCGTGGACTCCGTCGATGCTGTCATCGTCGTCTGTCCCGCCGCTCGCCATGCCGCGATCCTTGACGCCGCCCGCGCGCTCGGCCTCTCCGGGGTACGGTGCGTACCCGGCGGCGCGCGCCGCCGTGACTCGGTGGCGGCCGGGCTGGCCGAGGTCGGCGATGCCGAGATCGTGGTGGTCCATGACGCCGCGCGGCCCCTGGTGTCGCCCGGACTGATCGAGGCCGTCATCGCCGCCGCCCGCGTCCACGGAGCCGCCACCGCCGCCATCCCCTGCGTCGACACCGTCAAGCGCGTGGAGGCCGGGATGGTCGTCGAGACCCTGCCCCGCGCCACGCTGGTCGCGGTCCAGACCCCGCAGGCCTTCGCGGCCCCCTTGCTGCGCCGGGCTCACGCCATCCAGCCCGAGCTGGACGCCTCGGACGACTGCCTGCTGGTGGAGCGGCTGGGAGAGCCGGTGGCCATCGTCCCCGGCGAGGTGGGCAATCGCAAGATCACTCACCCCGAGGATCTGGTCTGGCTTCGCGGTGAGCTGCAGGGGAGCGGTCGCCGATGACTCTGCGTATTGGGCACGCGCTGGACGCCCACCGTCTGGAGCCGGGGCGGCCGCTGGTGCTCGGTTGCGTTCCGGTGCCGTCGGACCTGGGGCTCGCCGGTCACTCCGACGGCGACGCGGCCGCCCACGCCCTCGCCGACGCCTGCCTCGGTGCGGCGGGCCTCGGGACCATGGGCGACCACTTCCCCTCCGACGCGGAACGCTGGCGCGGGGTCAGTGGCCGCCAGTTCCTGGAGCTGGTGGCCGCGAAGCTGGCTCTGTCGGGTGCCTGGGTGACGAGCGCGCAGGTGGCCCTGGTCTGTGCGCGGCCGCGGCTCGCCCCCTTCTTCGACGCCATGGGGGAGGCGATGTCGGCGGCGCTCGGCACCGCGCCCGACACCGTCACCGTCACCGCGACGAGCGGCGATGGGCTCGGTGCCGCCGGTCGCGGTGAGGGGATCCTGGCCTCCGCGGTCGTGCTCCTCGAGGTCGGCTGACCGATCGCCCAAGCCCGGCGGGCCCGCTCCCGAAGGCTTCGGTGCCCAGAGCCGTGATCGCTAGTCGGGGGGATCCGTGGAGACGATGGCCGAGGCATGCACCCCGCCGTCGCTGACCAGCCACAGCCGTAGCGTCCCGCCCTTCACCTCCGACACCACCCCGACCTGATCGCCGAGGTCCACCGGGAGCCGGTGTTCGCACTCGGCCGCCACCGGGATGCGGCTGGGCAGGCGGCGGGCCAGTTCGTCCTCCACCGCCTGCCAGTACGCCGCGTTGTTGACGTGACCGATCACGTCGAGGTCGGTGGCGCGGATGGCCCACGGCCGGCCCATGGCTCCGGCCGGAGGCGGGGGATGGAGGAGCCGTGCCGACACCTGGCGGACGCCCCTGCCCCAGACCTGGTCGAAACGTTCCGAGAGCAGCGCCGGCCGGCCGGTCGTCGCATCCACCGCGGCCCACAGCACCGCGGCCTCCAGGTGGCCGCCGGCTCCGCTCCGGCCCGACGTTCGCCGCTCCGCCCAGCGCGGCCCGGCGCCGGTGCAGAAGGTGCGGTAGTCGATCGATTCCAGGTACCGAGGCCAGCGCTCAATGGTCACCGCGGCCCGCCGCACCACCCAGATGATCGGCTCCTCGCCCATCCCGGAGTCATGACTGTCGTCGGTGGCCACGTCCTGGAGGTGACGGGCCAGGGCGTCGAGACGGAGCCGGCCGTGCTCGTTGGCGTCCCCCAGCCGGACCGGCCAGCTGGCCTCGAAGACGCGAGTGTGCGGCCCAGCGCCGAGGCGGGTGGCGCGGAGCACACCTCCGGGATCGTCGACGCTCACGGGGGCCAACGTAGCGGATCGACGCGGCCACCCGCTCGCATGGATATCCTTGACCGCCCGTGAGTCTTCGCCTCCACGACACCCTGACCCGCCGGCTCCAGACGGTCACGCCCCTGGAGCCCGGCCACGTGCGCCTCTACACCTGCGGCCCGACGGTCTGGAACCGTGCCCACATCGGGAACTTCCGGACCTTCCTCTTCGAGGACGTCCTGCGCCGATGGCTGGAGCGCAGCTTCCCGCGGGTCACCCACGTCATGAACCTGACCGACGTGGACGACCGGCTGATCCACAACGCCACCGAGCACAACCAGGGGCTGGCGGCGGAGACCGCCCCGTGGATCGAGAGCTTCTTCGCCGACGTCGATACCCTCGGCATCCGCCGGGCCCACCACTACCCGCGGGCCACCCGCTACATCGAGGAGATGGTGACCCTGATCGAGCGCCTGGAGTCGAAGGGGGTCACATACCGCAGCGAGGGCGGCATCTACTTCCGCATCGCCGGCTTTCCGGCGTACGGCAGGCTCTCCGGCATCCCTGCCGCCGGACTGGTGGCTGGGATGAGCGGCCGGGTGGATGCCGACGACTACACCAAGGAGGACGCCCGCGACTTCGCCCTCTGGAAGACGGTGGGGCCGGACGACATCGGCTGGGACACCCGCTTGGGCCGCGGCCGCCCCGGCTGGCACATCGAGTGCTCGGCGATGAGCATGGCCCTGCTCGGCGAGAGCCTGGACATCCACTGCGGCGGGGTCGACAACATCTTCCCCCACCACGAGAACGAGATCGCCCAGTCCGAGGCGGCGACCGGGAAGCCGTTCGTCCGGATCTGGTGCCATGGCGAACACTTGACCATCGGCAAGGAGAAGATGGCCAAGCGGTTCGGCAACTTCCGGACCGTTCCTGATCTGCTGGAGGCGGGCTATCGCCCCTCGACGATCCGCTACCTGCTCATCACCGGCGCCCACTACCGCCGCACCCTCGATTGGGACGAGGAGCCACTCCGGGCGGCTGATGAGGCGGTGGGCCGGCTGACCGAGTTCCGGGACCGGGTGCTGGGTCTCGGAAGCGGCAGCGGCGGCGAGGAGATCGGGGCGCGCGCCAGGGCCGCCACCGACGCCTTCGCCGAGGCCATGGACGACGACCTCAACGTGCCCAAGGCGGTGGGACATCTCTTCGGTGCCATCCGGGACCTCAACCGGCTGCTCGGCGCCGTCACCCCGTCGGCGGCGGTCAAGCAGCAGCTCATCGACCTCGTCGAGGAGGCGGATGCCGTCCTCGGGGTGCTGGCCCTCGTCGATCGGGAGCGGGCCGCGTCGGCACTCAGTCCCGAGGACGAGGAGCTGCTCGCCCGGAGGATCGCGGCGCGTGCCGCCCGGGACTTCGCCGAATCCGACAGGCTGCGCGCGCAGCTTCTCGAGCGCGGCATCATGGTCGAGGACACCGCTCAGGGACAGCGCTGGAAGCGCGCCTGAGAGGCCTTTCCGAGGCGGGATTGCTCAGGTGGACATCCTTTACGGCCGCAACCCGGTGCGCGAGGCACTTCGGGCAGGGCGCGCCGCCCGCAAGCTGGTGGTCGCCGAGGGCCTCGGGGACGAGCCCCGGCTACGGGAGATCATGGATCTGGCCGGCGGCCGGGGAATCCCCATCGAGATGGCCTCGCGCAGCCGGCTCGACGACATCGCCCATACCGAGCACCACCAGGGCGTGGCCGGCTACTTCCACGGAAGGCCGCCGCAGCGGCTGGAGGACATCCTCGAGAGCTGCCGTCCGCCGGCGCTCTTGCTCCTCCTGGACGGGATCCAGGACCCACAGAATGTGGGCGCCCTGATCCGGAGCGCCGAGGCGGTCGGCGCCGACGCCGTGATCGCGCCGGCGCACCGGGCCGCCGGGCTGACCCCCGCCGCTGTCAAGGCGTCGGCGGGCGCCAGCGAGCACCTCCCCTTCCTCAGCGTTCCCAACCTGGCCCAGGCCCTGGCCAAGATCGGGAAGGCCGGGATCTGGCGCGTCGGCCTGGCCGCCGAGGCCGACCAGCGCTACGACCTCGTCGACTACCGCGAGCCGACGGCGATCGTCATCGGCGGAGAGGGGGAGGGGCTGCGCCAGCTCACCCGCCGGAGCTGCGACAGCCTCGTCTCGCTGCCCATGGTGGGCCGGGTGGCCTCCCTGAACGCCGCGGCGGCGGGTGCGGCCATCCTCTACGAGGCATTCCGCCAGCGGGGCTTCGCGCCCCGGTGAGCCGGCTGGTCGTCGACGGCTACAACATCCTGCACGCCTGGCCGGATCTGGCCAGGGCCATGCGCACCGAGGGCCTGGAGGAGGCGCGCCGGCGGCTGGTCACCCGGCTCGCAGAGTACCGGGCGACCACCGGCAACGAGGTCCTGATCGTCTTCGACGCCCACAAGCGCTCGGCGGGCAGCGCCGATGGGCAGATCGTCGAGGGCGTCGAGGTCCGCTATGGCAGCGCTCACGAGAGCGCCGACCACGTGATCGAGCGTCTCATGTACGAGGCATCGCGGCGCGGGACCGTGCTGGAGATGATTCTCGCCACCGACGACCATCTCCAGCGCGATCTGGTCCGAGGGATGGGCGTGCCGACCATGGGCTCCCGGGCCCTGCAGGCCGAGGTGGAACGGGCGGAGGGGGAGCGCTCCGGTGAGATCCGGCGGCGCGACGAGAAGGGGGCGGTCTCGGATCGCTTGGAGAGTCGCATCGACCCCGAGGTGCGCCGCCAGCTCGAGGCGATCCGGCGCGGAGACGCCGGCGGGCCGAACCCTCCTGCTCCCGGCGGCGGTCGACTACCCTAGGTGATCGCCCGGGCGTCGCCGCCAGCCGGCGCGCCTCCCACCCGGCCGACGTAGCTCAACGGTGGAGCAGCGGTTTTGTAAACCGTAGGTTGGGAGTTCGAATCTCCCCGTCGGCTCCAACCGGCTCCAACCGGCAAGCGGTGGGCTCCGGGCCGATCTCGAGGGTGGCCGTCAGATCCTCTGGCCTCCTCGGCCGAGATCGCGCAGGACCCCCGACGGCTCCCATTGTGACAACCGAAACCCCCGCGGCTACACTCCGGGCCAGGGCCAGAGGGCATATGCGCTGGACCGGGAGCAGGCCTGGATCGTCCACGACCCGCAGCTCATCGAGATGTTGCAGCAAATCCTGTGAGACAGAGGGGTCACGGATGAGACGGTTGGGACTGACGCTACTTGTGGGGCCGGCGGCGATCCTCCTCCTGGCTGTGAGCGCGACCGCGTCGCCGGTTGCCCCCACCAGCGGCGTGTACTACTGAGGCTACACCTTCGCCAAAGCACAGCTCACACCGACCGTCATGTCCATCCCGGGCACCGTGGTTCAGGTCGCCTCATCGAACACCACGCTGTATGCGCTCACGGCCACGGGTCAGGTCTACGCCTGGGGGGTCGGTACCTCCGGTCAACTCGGCGACGGAGCAACGGCGGATGCTTCCACCCCGATCCAGGTGGGCTTCCCCGCCGGGGTCAGCATCGCCAGCCTGCCCACCGACGTCATGCCCAACGCCGGGGCCCTGGCGGTCGATACCAACGGCAACGTCTGGGCCTGGGGTGACGACGTCCACGGGGTGGACTGCATGGGCCAATCGGAGTATCCGACCCCGGTGGAGTTGCCCCTCACCGGCGTGACCCTGATCTCGTCGGCCAGCGGCCATGCGCTCTACGAGGCGGGGAGCACCCTCTATTCCTGTGGGGGCAACTCCCTCGGTGAGCTCGGTGACGGCAGCACCGCCACGCCAACCGGGCCCGTGGTGGTCACCGGGCTGGCGGGGCAGACCGTGGTCGGTCTCTACTCCTCATCGCAGGACGCCTACGCGCTCACCGCGGCGGGCGCCATCTACGCGTGGGGCGGCAATGCCGAGGACGAGCTGTGCAACGGCTCCAGCGTCGCCTATTCCGACGTGCCGGTCCAGGTGCCCTTCACCGACTCCTCACCAGCCAACCAGATGGCCGCTGGGGGCAGTCTGTCGAGCAACGGATCGCTCATCGTCGGGCTCGCCGACGGCACCTTCTGGGCATGCGGCAGCGACACCTATGGTCAGCTCGGCGACGGCGGGTCGACCAACCAGGCCCTCCCCATCGAGGTCCTTCCCCCGGCGGGGGTGACCTACCGGGAGATCGCCATGAGCGGGGCCACCGGCTACGCCGTCGACAGCAACGGCAACGTCTGGGCCTGGGGCTGGGACATCGTGGGTCAGGTGGGCACTGGGGTGAAACAGAGCGCCGTGCTCACTCCCACGGAGGTCCTGACCGGGGAGGGGGTGACCCAGATCTCGGCAACCGCGCAGGACGTGGTGGTCCTCCCCTCAACGCCGACCGGTACCCCGACTCCCACCCCGACCCCGACACCGACACCAACATCGACGCCGACACCGGTGCCGGGAGCGCCCGCGCTCAGCCAGGCATTCGGGGCCGCCGCCAGCACTGCCGTGACCGCGTCGCTCAGCGCCAGCACCACGACTCCGACCGCCACCGGCGACCTGCTGGTGGTCACGGTGCTGGTCCGCAACGTCGATACCCTGGTCACGGTGGGGTCGGTTTCCGACAACGCCGGGGACAGCTTCACCCGGGTCACGGCCGTCGTCCGGGGCAAGCAGACCGACGAGGAGGTCTGGGAGGCCGCCACCTCGGTGGGAGGGGCGACGACCCTGTCGGTGGCCCTGCCCATCGCGTCCTCGGTGTCCATGACTGTGCTCGACGTCACGGGCGCCGTCGCCTCGCCGGTCGACGCGAGGTCGACCAGCTCGGGGACCAGCGCCACGGCCACCACCGGAACTGCGACCAGCACCGAGAGCCCCGAGATTGCGGTCGCGTGCGTGGGCTGGGACACCAAGTCCGCGCTGACCGGGACCAGCGGCGGGTACACCGCGCTCCCGGTCGAAGAGTCCTCAGTCGCTGGCTGGCTGTCCGGGGAGCAGACCGCCTACATGATCCTGAACACGGCTGGAGCGCAGAGCTATGCCCGGACCTTCTCGGCATCTGAGGTCTGGACCGGGGCACTGGTGACGTTCTCCTGAG